>ENA-UOOH01003421-UOOH01003421.1-fermentation-metagenome-genome-assembly--contig:-NODE-3421-length-12072-cov-9.643755_pt1 | contig 12072 bp, 9 predicted proteins | sample MGYA00245778_ERZ724025 | MGnify/ENA primary metagenome ERZ724025 (study PRJEB28704, sample SAMN03018313) | fermentation metagenome | biome: anthropogenic terrestrial biome; feature: soil; material... | reverse complement strand
TTGCCAGCAATGAAGTATTTTTTCCTTATATTCGCCTGGAGGATTCCATGGAATCTCTTGACATTAAAGCTCGTGCCAAAATCGCGTGGGAGCAGTTTGGCCTGTCTTTTCCTTGGGAGGCGGGGAACACATGGATGCGTACTGACCTTTATTGTCAACGCTTCAAATTTGAAAGGCCAAAAAAAATACAGACTGCTGTAGCAGAAACAGTAAAAAGTATTCATTCACCAGGCATTTTTGTTCTAGAAGCTCCCATGGGAGCAGGAAAAACAGAGGCAGCGCTGGTAGCTGCCGAAGCCTTTGCCAATATTTCCAAGCGATCTGGTGTATTTTTCGCCCTTCCAACCCAGGCTACCTCCGATGGGATTTTCCCCCGCATGTTGAAGTGGGTCAAGAGCCTAGAATCAAATTGTGAACATTCCATAATGCTGGCTCACGGGAAGGCTCAATTCAACGAAGAGTATGAAGAGCTAAGAATGTTAGAGGGAAGCAAGCATATTAGCGTAGACTGCGACAGTGGCATTATCGTCCACGATTGGTTTGAGGGGAAAAAGAAATCCCTGCTTGCTGATTTTGTTGTGGGAACAATCGACCAGCTCCTGCTTGCAGCCCTCAAGCAAAAACATGTTATGCTTCGCCATTTGGGCTTAGGAAATAAGGTAGTTATTATTGATGAGTGCCATGCCTATGACGCGTACATGAGCCGTTATCTTGACATGGCGCTCCGCTGGCTCGGGACTTATGGCGTACCAGTTATCATCCTTTCGGCAACTTTACCCGCCCAAAAACGTCAGGCAGTGATTAATGCCTACTTGAACGAGGACTTAAAGACAAAACAGTTAGACCCTCTTAGGAGGAGCATACAAACATCTGCTCAGCAGCCAGAATGGATGACTAGTCGCAGTTATCCCTTGATTACATACACCGATGGCGGTACGGTCAAACAGACCACTGTAGCCATTGACCAGGGGGAAACCCGCAAGGTGTTAATATTGCCCCTTGCTGAGGGAGCCCTCGCCGATAAGCTGGAGGATTTGCTCTCCAGTGGTGGCTGTGCAGGAGTGATAGTCAATACGGTGAAGAGAGCTCAGGAATTAGCGCGGATGCTGCGAGGACATTTCGGCCAAGAAAAAGTGCAGTTACTGCATTCCCGCTTCCTTGCGCCAGATCGTGCCGAAAAAGAACGGGAGATACTTATGGAGCTAGGCAAACCGGGGGAAGGCAATCAGCGGCCAGAAAAGCGAATCTTTGTTGGCACTCAGGTACTCGAACAATCCCTGGATATCGATTTTGATGTTCTGGTAACCGATCTATGCCCCATGGATCTATTGCTGCAGCGCATTGGACGTCTGCACAGACACGAAAGACTTAGGCCAGAAAAACTTAATCACGCGCGTTGTTTGGTAATGGGAATAGACTGCAAAGATTTTGAGGCGGGGTCAAAAAATATTTATGGAGAGTATTTGCTCATGCGCACCAAGGAACTATTACCGAGACAGCTTGTGCTGCCTCAGGATATTCCAAATTTGGTTCAGGATGTCTACGATGAAGCTGTGCCCCTTGCTGTGCAGCCGCCTGGATATTTTGAAGCTAAAAAGAAATGGGACAAGCTCATCAAAGATAAGGAGAAACGCGCCGGAGATTTTCGCATTTGCCCCCCATGGCCTGAGCTAACGATGAATATTTCGGGCTGGCTTGATAAAGATGTTTCAGATCATGAAGGGGAAGCTGCTGTCCGCGATTCCGACGAATCAATTGAAGTCTTATTAATTCAAGAAATTGAAGGTAAATTGTTTTTGCTGGGAGCGGTAAATGGGTCTGAACTTCCTCAAAACGGAATTCCTGATAGGGAACTCGCCAAAATCCTTGCTCGGCAAAGAATTCGCCTACCCAACATTCTCTGCGGTCCTTGGGTGATCGACAAAACTATTGCTGAGCTAGAACGACTAAATGGAGAAAGGCTGCTTGCATGGCAGGAATCCCCATGGCTCAAGGGTGAGCTGTTCCTGATTCTAGATGAGAATTCTTCGGCGCACCTTTGCGATTATATACTAACCTATGATAAAAACGATGGATTACTAAATGAGAAGGAGGTAGAGACGGATGCCTGATGAGAGAACTTTTAACTTGTTGTATGAAAAATGGATTCTTGTGAGGAAGCCTGACGGTAAGGCTGATGAAGTTTCTCTTTTAGATCTGTTCCGGCATGCGCCAGATTATCAAGGCCTGGCCGGCGAACTGCCAACGCAAGATGTAGCGATTTTGAGATTACTACTGGCAATTTTGCATGCAGTGTTTGGCAGGTATGACTTAGAGGGAAACTTTCAGCCAATATCATCTCCCGGAAGTGCACTGGAACGCTGGAAGTCCTTGTGGGACAAGGGGGCATTTCCCATGGGGATTATTGAGGATTATCTATTGCATTTTGAAGAGCGCTTTTGGCTCTTCCATCCCGAGTATCCGTTTTATCAGGTGGCCGAATTAGACAAAGCTACCGAGTATACCGCGGCAAAACTGAATGGGGAATTATCGGAAAGCAGTAATAAGGTTCGCCTATTTCCTCAGCGTGCAGGAGACGGCAAAAATGCATTGCGTTATTCCGAGGCTGTCCGCTGGCTTATCTATGTTAATTCTTTTGACGACACTTCAGCGAAACCAAAGGAGAAAGGATTACCCAGCCCAGGGGCAGGTTGGTTGGGGAAATTGGGTCTGATTATCGCCCTTGGAGACAATTTATTTGAAACACTTCTGCTGAATTTTGTTTTCCTAAGAGATGGCGGGAATGAACTTTGGGGTGAGGAAAAGCCAGTTTGGGAAATGGGAAAAGTAAAATCCGATGAAAGGACTGAAATCGCAATCCCGGATAACCCCTCTGGACTTTTGACTATGCAATCCCGCAGACTGCACCTGATGCGGGAGGGAGATTTAGTTGTTGGGTATTTGCTGCTAGGTGGCGACTTTTTCCCGAAGGAAAATGCTTTTGCCGAACAGATGACAATTTGGCGAGTAACCCCGCAAAAGAAAGCTGGTCCACCTGAGTACCATCCAAAAAGGCATGCCCCCTCTAGGCAGTTATGGCGAGATTTTTCGGCGCTGGTCGGGCAAAGTGAGGCAAAACATTCCCCCGGCGTAGTTGCGTGGCTTGCTCGATTAAAATCAGACAATCTAATCCCCCGGTCTCATTTTCGTTTCCAGACTGCCGCAGTTAAATACGGTGATAAAGATTTTTTTGTCGATGATGTATTCGCGGATTCTCTTTCTTTTAATGCGGATTTGCTGACTACCCTGGGCGAGGATTGGGTTAACCGAATCATTGACATGATTGGAAAAACTGAAGAGCTTGTGAGACAGATTGGGTATTTAGCGCAGAACCTTGCCAAGGCCGCTGGCAATTCTGATGGCAGCAGTCAGAAGCAAGCGGTACAGGAGCAGGCCTATTTTCTCTTGGATACACCTTTTCGCTGCTGGCTAGAAGGAATAGACCCAGAGCGGGACAGCATGAACGAAGCATGTGCTCAGTGGTGGGAACATTCAAAAAAAATTATCCGTGATTTTGGTAAAGAACTGGTTAATCAAAGTGGACCGCAGGCTATTGTCGGGCGCTACCTAAAAGAAAGAGAAAAAGGGAAGGAAGTGGAACGCCGTTATACTGCTCCTGAGGCATATAACCGGTTTTTGTACTGGATATCTAAACCACTAGACTGAAAGGAGGAAGTGAAATGGCTGATGAGGCCAAGCAGGTAAGAGCATTTGTAAAACGGAAAATCAGTTGGTTGACAGGAAGTGGAAACGAATCTGCTGCCAAGGCGACTTTGGCAAAGCTGCGCCGGGGAATTAGCAAAACACCGGGTAGCATGCCCGAGCTTTGGGAAGCAACCTTGAAGGATTTGCCGCAGGAGTTAATTGGCAAGGGCCAAGACCCGTCATATGGTGAATGGGCGGTGCATACAGCTCTTACACTTTTTGCATTGCACCAACAGGGGAAAGATCTTAAGCTGCAATGCATGAACAAAGACGGTGAGTTCCTAGGAATTTCTCTTAGGAAGCTGGTCAGTGACGATGAAGAGGAAAAACGAATTAAGCGGCGTTTTGATGCGGCATCTACATCCAGCAGCATGGAGGAGTTTTCCCATCATTTGCGTGGACTGATTCAACTTCTGAAGGCAAAATCTATTCCCTTGGATTACCCGGTGTTGGCAGAGGATCTCTATTGGCTTCAGTTGCCCAATGTAAGGGATTCTGTTCGTCTCCGCTGGGGACGAGATTTTTACCGCCCACTGAAAAGCGATGAAACCAACAGCGAAAATGAGAAAACAGGAAAGGATGAGGAGAATAATGGAAGCCATGATGAAAGATAGAAGGCTATATGTGGACATCCACGTTTTACAGACAGTTCCACCGAGTTGCGTTAATCGCGATGATACTGGAAGCCCAAAAACTGCGGTATATGGCGGTGCAACTCGTGCTCGGGTTTCTTCCCAGTGTTGGAAGAAAGCTGTACGTGATATGTTCAAGGAGATTTTCCCCACCAAGGGTTTAGGCGTGCGCACCAAACGGATCGTAAGCATGGTGGCGGAAGAAATTCAGAAACTGAGTGGCGCCGATGATTATGAAACCAAGGCCCAAAAGATTCTGGAAACTGCAGGGTTAAAGATTAAGTCCGTGGAAAAAGGTACAGATGCGCTTTTTTTCATAAGCCTTGCCCAGGCAGCAGCGTTAGCAAAACTTGCAGTCGAAGACCCGGAAACTCTGAAGGAAAAACCTTCTAAAGAGGCCCGGGAAAAGGCCCAGAACGCGCTTCAGCAGTCTCCCGGCATTGACATTGCGCTCTTTGGACGCATGGTTGCTGACGCTCCTTCACTGAATACAGATGCCTGCGCGCAAGTGGCCCACAGCATTTCTACACATAAAGTCAGCAACGAATACGATTATTTTACAGCCGTGGATGATCTTTCCCCGGGGGACAATGCTGGAGCCGGGCACATCGGCACTGTAGAATACAATTCCTCCACTCTCTATCGCTACGCTACGATTGCAGCCCATGATTTGTACAAGCAGCTGGGAAATGATACTATAGACGCCGTAAACGGATTTGTTCGTGCTTTCGTGTGTTCCATGCCAACGGGTAAACAAAACACTTTTGCCAATCGCACTTTGCCAGATGCCATCATGGTGACACTGAGAACAGATCAGCCGATTAACCTTGTCGGCGCGTTTGAGCGCCCGGTACAGTCAGGGAAAAACAGTGATGAAGGCTATGTACTTGCTTCTGCAAAGGTATTCGTTGAACATGCCGGTAAGGTCTATGATAATTGGCTTGGGAAACCGGAGCTTTCCCTTGTAACTGGTGAATTGCTATCCGGACTAGGTGAACTGCAGACTTTTAATGACCTACTGAGCACTTTGGAAAGGGAAATTAAGCATCGCTTAGGGGATACACAATGAGCACATTGTTGCTGCGTCTAGCGGCGCCCTTACAATCTTGGGGGGTCGACGCAAAATTCGATCGTCGCGGTACCGAGCGCACTCCCTCAAAAAGCGCTGTGATTGGTTTAGTTGCCGCAGCGCTGGGCAGATGCCGCAACGAAAGCACAGAAGATATACAGTCATTGCGTTTCGGTGTGCGTGTGGATCAGGAGGGTACACTGCTACGGGATTACCATACGGCGAAGAGTGATAAATCTGCGTACGTCACTCAACGTTACTATCTTGCAGATGCAGTTTTTCTGGCGGGGCTGGAGGGAAACGAGGATTTGTTAATTGGAATTGAACACGCCCTGCGCTATCCGGTGTTTCCATTGTTTCTGGGGCGGCGTTCTTGCCCTCCCGAGGGAAAACTTCTCCTAGGGATCCGTAGAGGCAAGCCCCTTTTAGAGGCGTTGCACGAAGAACCTTGGCTTGTGAGCGATTGGGCACAGAGAAGAGAAGCTGCAGAGGTTCATTTGCGTATTGTCACTGACGCTGATGACTTAAGCAGAAACGCTTCTTTTCAGCGCGACGTCCCCCTTTCCTTTGACCAAAGCCACCGGAAATTCGGCTTCCGCCGGGTTTGTGAAGCTACACCACTCGTTGTATCCAATTCTGCAAGCCGCCATGCCCAAGTGGAAAATCCGACTCAACACGATCCTATGCTGGAACTGGGGGATGTGTAGCGATGTATTTATCACGAATAATGCTGGATACGAAACAAAGGGAAACGATGTGGGCTCTATCTTCCCCTCACGTCGTACACGGTGCGGTAGAGCGAAGTTTTATCGGACAAGATAACCGCAACCTTTGGCGCATAGATTGGCTGAATGCTGCCTGCTATTTGCTGGTGCTCTCTGAGGAAGAACCAGAATTTACACATATCGCAAAACAGTTCGGATATCCGTCCTCTGAGCCGCCTTGGGAAACTAAGGATTATAATCTCTTAGTATCACGGTTGCAGGCGGGGCAAGATTGGCATTTTCGCTTGCGCGCCAACCCCACGCGCAGCAGTTTTAAAGAAAAAGAAACAGCTACAGGACGGGGAAAGGTGTTTGCTCATGTTACCCAGGAACAGCAGAGGCAATGGCTGCTTTTGAAAGCGGAAACATGCGGTTTTAAACTCAAGGAAGATGAATTCGATGTTGTGCATACCCAGTGGTTTAAATTTACTAAGGGGAAAGACAGTAACCGTGAGGTTACACTGCGCACGGCTACTTTCGAGGGTAAATTGACCATATCTCATCTTGAACGCTTTAAGCAAACCCTACTGTCTGGTGTCGGGCGGGCGAAAGCGTATGGCTGCGGTCTGCTGACGATTGCAGGCTGTGGGGGTGGTAGTGATAAGTAATATCCCTGGGATGAAAAAACCTGAACTACAGGCGCTGCCACAAATCAGGGATAGAATGTCCTTTCTGTATCTAGAACATTGTTTAATTAACCGGCAGGATGGAGCGATTACAGTGACGGACGCACGAGGGACTGTCCATGTTCCTGCGGCATCCCTTAGTGTGCTGCTACTGGGACCGGGAACGAATGTTTCCCACCGAGCGATGGAATTGATAGGCTACTCAGGGACGTGCGTAATTTGGGTGGGGGAACACGGTGTGCGTTACTACGCCCATGGCCACCCGTTGACGCACTCTGCTCGTTTGCTAATCCGGCAGGCGGAGTTAGTTTCCAATGTTCGCACTCGGGTTGCTGTTGCCCGAAAGATGTATCAGCTGCGTTTCCCAAGTGAAGATGTGTCTTCATTGACGATGCAACAGCTCCGTGGCCGTGAAGGTTCGCGTGTGCGCTCAATTTATCGTCGTGCCTCTAAAGAGACAGGGGTTCCATGGAGCGGGCGGGAATATGACCCAGAAAACTTTAGCGGTAGCGATGCGGTCAATATGGCGCTTTCAGCCGCCCATGCTTGTCTGTACGGCGTTGCCCACAGTGTAATTGTGGCTTTAGGTTGTGCCCCCGGTCTAGGTTTTGTGCACACCGGGCATGAACGTTCCTTTGTGTACGATATTGCTGACCTCTATAAGGGAATGCTTACTATTCCCATCGCATTTGAAGTTGCGGCAGAACAGCCGGAAGACATTGGTGCCATCACAAGGCGCAGAGTCCGAGATGCAATTTCTAATGGGCACATTCTAGAACAGGCCGTTAAGGATATTCGGTGGCTCTTACTAGGTGACCAGGCTGTCCAAGAAGATTTGGAAACAGGTGTCCTTCATCTTTGGGACGACAAAAAAGGTCATGTTGCGAACGCTGTTTCTTACGGCAAAGAATTAGCCGGATCTGAAGAAGAAACTCTTGGGGATGGTTACGGCACGATCCTTGAGGATGAGACATGATTGTGATTACACTAACGAACTGTCCACCTGCGCTTCGCGGAGATTTGACAAAATGGCTGCAGGAAATCAACACCGGTGTTTACGTCGGGAGAGTGAGCGCAAGGGTACGTGATAAAATCTGGAATCGGGTTCAGGAAAGTATTAAATCTGGCAGAGCGACAATGGTGTTTAGTACAAATAACGAACAACGTATGGATTTTCGCGTTCATAACACTAGTTGGGAGCCGATTGATTTCGATGGACTAAAGCTGATACTACGTCCCAGTCCGGCCCGTGTAAAAAAGCTGAGTGAAGTAAGAATGGGATTCAGCAATGTTGCGAAAACGCGCAAAGCAAAGCAGATGTCAAGGGGAAAGCGCCAAGGCAAGCCTTTTCCCGCTACTTACGTTGTTCTAAATCTGGAAACGACAGGTTTATCGGCAAAGGAGGATAATCTGCTTAAAATCGACGCGATTATAGTTGGTGGGGGACAAATCAAGAAAGATTTTCACGCCTTGGTGAAACCCCATGCAAATATTCCTCCGCACACCAAAGCTCCGATTGGCCTTTCTAACGAGATTCTTGGGAGGGAAGGCAGAGAGCTTGCACAGGTTATGCCTGAGTTCCTCACGTTTACAGGTGATTTACCAGTTGTCTCACACAATGCGGATTTCGATTACGGATTTTTGCGCTCTGCCTGCGAATGCTGCGGACTGCCCTTGTTCTCCAACCAATGTATAGACATCTTGGCACTTGCTCGTCGTCTGGTAGATGACGTGAAAAATTATAAACTAGAAACACTTCTCGAACATTTTAATATCGATGTAAGTAACATGCAGGACTGCTTAGCTCCCAAACAACTTTATGAGAAACTCATTGAATTGCACCAAGGGAGAGAGTAAAAAGTCATTTGTTTCAGAGAATTTTTAGTCTGTTCCCCGCATGCGCGGGGGTGATCCGGGAAGGAGTATCATCCTTCACAAAAAATTTTACTGTTCCCCGCATGCGCGGGGGTGATCCTGCCGTAGTCCCGCAGTCCCCAGTAAGGGGGCGACTGTTCCCCGCATGCGCGGGGGTGATCCTTTCGATACAGACAATTTCCCAGACGTCGCAGACTGTTCCCCGCATGCGCGGGGGTGATCCTGTACCGAGATGAAGTAGAGGAGCAAATCAAAACAGTTCCCCGCATGCGCGGGGGTGATCCCTCACCTCTGCCCAAATTATACCACAAAGAAGGCTGTTCCCCGCATGCGCGGGGGTGATCCTTTCAATGATCTTCCTGCGCTCAGCGTATTTCACTGTTCCCCGCATGCGCGGGGGTGATCCTTGGCTTAGTCATTGTCGTCGCCAACCAAGTCGCTGTTCCCCGCATGCGCGGGGGTGATCCTCTTTCCTCTGCCGTCAGGTCATCGGGCAGGGACTGTTCCCCGCATGCGCGGGGGTGATCCCCTAAAGACCTTTGCGGCATACCGTGGAGGGTACTGTTCCCCGCATGCGCGGGGGTGATCCTTGCATGATATTGACTGCCATTTTCACAATGCCCTGTTCCCCGCATGCGCGGGGGTGATCCTGTCAGTGTTGATTGACGAGATAGTGAGAGAATCTGTTCCCCGCATGCGCGGGGGTGATCCTGTAGCCGCTCAAATTCACCGGCCCCAGCATCGCTGTTCCCCGCATGCGCGGGGGTGATCCTTACCCGGCCCCAAACACTGGTCACGCCAAAAGCTGTTCCCCGCATGCGCGGGGGTGATCCCCGTAGGTAAACCAGACAGTCCTTGCCTTTACTCTGTTCCCCGCATGCGCGGGGGTGATCCCGGGGCAGAACATTTCTACTTGAGGGCCAAGGGCTGTTCCCCGCATGCGCGGGGGTGATCCATACCCCCTGCATCACGCCGCGCCCTAATCGGGCTGTTCCCCGCATGCGCGGGGGTGATCCCCAGATACCCTATCAGCAGCAAGCTGAAGAATTCTGTTCCCCGCATGCGCGGGGGTGATCCCCTATGCCCGGCAATACATACAGCCGCTATGCGCTGTTCCCCGCATGCGCGGGGGTGATCCTGTGGTAAAAGCATGTTATTAGGAATGGTTATCCTGTTCCCCGCATGCGCGGGGGTGATCCTGGCGGATTCGTTGCATGGCGAATACGCAAAAACTGTTCCCCGCATGCGCGGGGGTGATCCTGTGGTAAAAGCATGTTATTAGGAATGGTTATCCTGTTCCCCGCATGCGCGGGGGTGATCCTGCCAGTATATGCCTGTCAAGAATGAAGCTGTGCTGTTCCCCGCATGCGCGGGGGTGATCCTGGCCCCCTGCCGTCAATCCCTCTGCCCTGCCCCTGTTCCCCGCATGCGCGGGGGTGATCCCTGTTTAAACCCGATTAGGGCGCGGCGTGATGCCTGTTCCCCGCATGCGCGGGGGTGATCCTGAAAAAGATTATTAGCAGCTTACCCCAGATGGCTGTTCCCCGCATGCGCGGGGGTGATCCTGCGGCCAGGGGCAAACAGTCGCCAACCCTGCGCTGTTCCCCGCATGCGCGGGGGTGATCCCCACCAAGCCCCAGGGGGCGGGCCAAAGCCCCCCTGTTCCCCGCATGCGCGGGGGTGATCCTCGTCTCGACGTGCCCGGGGGTTCGTCCCCCGCCTGTTCCCCGCATGCGCGGGGGTGATCCTGTTTACTCGGCGGCGCCACAATCAAGCCACCGCTGTTCCCCGCATGCGCGGGGGTGATCCCAGCTCCTTCATGTCCCGGTCAAACGGCTTCAACTGTTCCCCGCATGCGCGGGGGTGATCCGTCCTGGATGGATGCATACTTGCTATCTAGGGCCTGTTCCCCGCATGCGCGGGGGTGATCCTTTGCAACAACAATGGTGAGCAAGTCAACCGATCTGTTCCCCGCATGCGCGGGGGTGATCCCGGGGCGGCAAGTGATAATGGTGACGCATCATGCTGTTCCCCGCATGCGCGGGGGTGATCCTACAGCCACAAAGAGGACAAGATTTTCCAGTACCTGTTCCCCGCATGCGCGGGGGTGATCCTGAGCTGAGAATTTTGTTTTTGAAGGAATCCCACTGTTCCCCGCATGCGCGGGGGTGATCCTTATCTTATGGGCAGAAGTGACAGCAGAAAAAGCTGTTCCCCGCATGCGCGGGGGTGATCCTCAAGATGAGATTAAGCCAGTCTGTGAATTTAGCTGTTCCCCGCATGCGCGGGGGTGATCCCAAAACCCCGTCATCCCTGCGGTAAATCCCAAACTGTTCCCCGCATGCGCGGGGGTGATCCCAGCTGGGACTGGATCGGTTTCTATCCCCATAACTGTTCCCCGCATGCGCGGGGGTGATCCTCACATTCCCGCCACTCACCCCAGCTTTTGAAGACTGTTCCCCGCATGCGCGGGGGTGATCCCAAGTTGCTCAAACTTTATCGGGTGAGCGGCGACTGTTCCCCGCATGCGCGGGGGTGATCCGGGCAAGGGCGGGGCAGTCAAGACGAAGGAAATCTGTTCCCCGCATGCGCGGGGGTGATCCTTACCCCTGCCCCTGCCCCTGCTGTTGCCCCTGCTGTTCCCCGCATGCGCGGGGGTGATCCTCAGCGCCTATCTGGAGAGTATCCCTCACCGATCTGTTCCCCGCATGCGCGGGGGTGATCCTCCACGTTCTCTTCTAGCCAGGTTCCCCACTCTCTGTTCCCCGCATGCGCGGGGGTGATCCTGGAGGAGCCGGTCGCATACGAACTTACCCCAACTGTTCCCCGCATGCGCGGGGGTGATCCTAGCAAAGGTATTGCTGCTGTTGTTTACGCCAACTGTTCCCCGCATGCGCGGGGGTGATCCCACTCCTTTTATTTGGTTTTCAAAAAGCTTTTTCTGTTCCCCGCATGCGCGGGGGTGATCCAGTGCGACCAGTCATATATGCCCAGCAGGGCAACTGTTCCCCGCCTGCGCGGGGGTGATCCTTGCCAGCAGTCAAGTATCGCTTGTCACCTGTCCTGTTCCCCGCATGCGCGGGGGTGATCCTAGAACCTTTAGAAATTGGGGAGTATGTCACTACTGTTCCCCGCATGCGCGGGGGTGATCCCGATTGCCACGTTTCCCGCACCCAAAGGATGTCCTGTTCCCCGCATGCGCGGGGGTGATCCTCGTCTGCGCCTTAGAGTATCAACGATTTTCAACTGTTCCCCGCATGCGCGGGGGTGATCCCTAACTCATGAATTCCCTGCGGTGTTTCAATCTCTGTTCCCCGCATGCGCGGGGGTGATCCTGGGGGCTTTCATACTGCCCTATGTGT
>ENA-UOOH01003420-UOOH01003420.1-fermentation-metagenome-genome-assembly--contig:-NODE-3420-length-12072-cov-18.786968_pt1 | contig 12072 bp, 10 predicted proteins | sample MGYA00245778_ERZ724025 | MGnify/ENA primary metagenome ERZ724025 (study PRJEB28704, sample SAMN03018313) | fermentation metagenome | biome: anthropogenic terrestrial biome; feature: soil... | reverse complement strand
ATGTAATGCCTTGAAACCTGCATTTTTATTTTAAGGGATGCTGAGGTTATATAAAGCATCTGAATAGGTATAATAAATGATTCACGGAAAGTTATGAAATAACTTTTTAGCAAGCACAATATGGTTATCCAGCCTTCAGAAGAAGGCTGATGAAATTTTAGACTTCTTAAATTTCATTAGAAAGTCACTTTGTGACTTTCTGGGTGATAACCATATTATAAGAATCTGTAATGTTTAATATAGCAAAGGAGATAAATGGTTATGAATAAAGAAATGAAAGAACACTTTTTATCGGAGATTGCAAATATAAAAGAAAGCGGACTATGGAAGGATGAAAGAATCATATCAAGCCAGCAAACTGCCAGGATCAATGTTCTTAATAAAAATGGTTTGCTGAATATGTGTGCGAACAACTACTTAGGTCTTTCAAACAACCCGGAGGTTGTTGCAGCTGCAAAGGACAGTTATGACAAGTGGGGCTACGGGCTGTCCTCAGTGCGATTTATATGCGGCACCCAGCAAATACACAAACAACTTGAGCGCAAAATCAGCGAATATCTCGGTACGGAGGATACGATTCTTTACAGCTCTTGCTTTGATGCAAATACAGGCTTGTTTGAGACCTTGCTGTCAAAACAGGATGCTATTATAAGTGATGAGCTTAACCATGCCAGCATTATTGACGGAGTGCGTCTGTGCAAAGCGGAACGATATCGGTATAAAAATAACGATATGGAGGATTTGGAAAGCAAGCTTAAGCAGGCACAAAATGCGCGACTCAGGCTAATAGCCACTGACGGTGTGTTTTCAATGGATGGCACTTTTGCAAATCTTACTAAGATATGCAAGCTTGCAAATGAATACAATGCCCTTGTGATGGTAGATGACAGCCATGCTGTTGGATTTATTGGTGAAACAGGACGTGGCACACCAGAGTATTTTGGTGTTACCGACAAGGTAGATATTGTTACGGGGACCCTTGGAAAAGCCTTAGGAGGGGCAAGCGGCGGCTATACCAGCGGGAGGAAGGAAATCATCGCGCTGCTAAGGCAAAGATCAAGACCATATCTGTTTTCAAATACACTTGCACCGGCCATTGTGTGTGCATCCCTAAAGGTGCTGGATATTTTGTCTGCATCTGATGTATACAGAAAGAAATTGAAGGAAAACACAGCGTATTTCAGAGATGGCATGAAAAAGGCAGGCTTTGAGGTAGGCGAAAGTACTCATCCAATAGTTCCAATCATTTTAAAAGATGCCGAGATAGTTCAGGAAATGGCACAAAGAATGTACGAAAAGGGAGTTTACGTTGTAGGCTTTTTCTATCCTGTCGTTCCCATGGAAAAAGCAAGAATTAGAACACAGGTATCAGCTGCACACTCAAAAGAGGATCTGGATTTTGCGATAAAGGTATTTTCTGAAACCAGAGAGGAAATGGGTCTATAACTCTTTTTACTTAATTCGCATGATATTTAAATTGAATGTAAGTTAATTGTGTTTGGTGATATTTTTCGCTCGTTTCTTTTTCTATTTATATTGCACATGTGCCATTTGTTTTAGATAATGCCAAAACAAATGGCACATGCATTAATTCGTGTCTATATATTAAATTTCTAATTCAACATATATAGTATGCTTTACTCACTTTTTACTCTGCTTCAATCCTCATTATTTTAACTGTCAGAGAACCCTCATTGAGCTGAAGCTCTTTTTGCATCAAAGGTGATTGTATACGCTGTATCACGGATAAGGTTTCACGCATAATGTCAGAACCATATTCTTTGATGGTAGAGACCAATGAAGGTGCTGTTGTCACAAAATCCAGTAACACCCTATCAGAAACAGCAAACCCCGCTTCTTTGCGTAAAATCTGGCAATGCCTCAGTATTTCACGGTAGAGCCCTTCGGTTTTCAAATCATTCGTAATCTCAGTATTGAGAGCGACTAACATCTCGTTCTGAGATCTTGCTATATGATTTTTTTCTTTGGATGAAAGAATGAAAAACTCTGTAGGAAGAGGTTTTTCATACCCGGTTATCATTACTGAGTTTCCTTTTTTGTAATCAGAAACACAAGAAGTCATTTCTTCCTCAGTCAGGCTCTCAAACAACATCTTGACTTGGTTTAAGTTACCCTTAAGATACTTACCTGCGATCTGAAAGTTTAGCGACAGGTATTCAGTGCTGAGAGAACTAAAATCTGCGAGATAAACAATTTTCTTGATATTAAGCTCATCTTTAATAACTTCTAAATAAGGAGCGCAGACAGCGTCAAGTTCCTTACCTAAATACAAAATTAGCAGCGGCTGTTTCACTTTGATGTTCCTATCGTTTCTAAGCTTCATTGCCTGAGTAATAACCGCGCGTACCTTCTCAACATTTTTAAGCACGGACTCATTGATGGGACCAGCCTTAGGGAAGTCAGACAAGTGGATGGATTCCTCACCTGAACCATATTTAAGTGTCATGGCTTGCCAGATGTGCTCAGTCATGAACGGTAGTATGGGAGCCATTACCTGAGCCATTGCTTTAATCGCATAAAACAGGGAATTATATGCGTTTTGCTTATCAGCGTCAAGTGTGTTTTTCCAGAACCGCCTGCGGTTAATGCGGACATACCAATTGGAAACATCGTCTGTGCAAAGCTCGAATTCCCGAACGAGCTCAGCAAAGCTATATTTTTCATAATATTTTATGCCCTTTAAGACAAATTCATCAACACGGTTTCTTAGCCACCAGTCCGTCACATCGGTAGATTCCGGCTCAGATATGACAGGTTTGTCGATACCCGCATAGATCATAAAGAACGAATAGATATTCCAAAAGCTTATAAGCTTCCGGCGAGCTTCCTCTCCAAGATTATAACCGAAACGCACATCGCTAGCCATGGAAGCTCCGGCAAATAAATAGCGTATCGTATCAGAACCGAGCTTCTCCGCAGCTTCATCAAAACGAATCATAAATCCGGTTTTAGAAAACTTTGTCCCGTCTTCTGCAAGAACCCAGTTGTTGGTTTGTACTTTCTCATAAGGTGCACGACCGGTTATAGTAACGCTCATAAAAAGTTGAGCGTAAAACCAAAGCCGAACCTGTTCCTGCATCTCGATGACCCATTCAGCAGGGAAGTTTTTTTCCCATTCATTCCTGTTATTAAAATATCCAAGCGTTGAAAACGGAACAATACCAGCGTCAAGCCATACATCACCGACTTCAGGGATGCGGGAAACAAATGCCTTACAATGTGGACACTGTATCTTTATACTGTCGATCCACGGGCGGTGGAGTTCTGGCAACTCATATGCAGCGTCGCCCCCAAGTTTATTAAGCTCCTCCTTAGAGCCTATCACCGTGAGTTTTCCACAAGACTCGCACGGATAAAAAGGAAGGGGCAATCCATAAAACCGCTTTCTTGAAATATTCCAGTCACCCATGTTTTGCAGCCAGTCTATCATGCGCTTTCCAATGAATGTAGGTTCCCATTCGACGATCTCAGCCGCCTCAATAAGCTTAGGCCTAATTTCATCCGTTTTTATATACCACTCTCTCACTAAACGGAATAACACTTCCGTTTTACAACGCCAGCACACGGGGTAGCTGTGGGTATAATTATGCGTTTTAAAAAGCTTACCGTACTTCTGCAGATTTTCAAATATAAGCGGAGTGGCCTGTGTGGCGGATTTGCCGCTTAAAAAGCCATATTCGTTGAAGAACACTCCGCTCTCGTCTATAGGACAAATTTCTGCGAGTGAATATGTCTTCCCCAATTCATAATCTTCTGCACCGCAGCCAGGCGCAATGTGGACAACTCCGCAGCCTTCATTTGCATCGACCTCATCCCATGGAATTATAGTGTGAATTAAATCTTTTTGGACTGACAAGTACGGAAAAAAGGTTTCGTATTCAAGCCCAACAAGCTCACTGCCTTTAAAAATCCTCAACACCTGCTTTTCACCATTAACATGCTTAATTGCGGATTTTGCCATAACAAGTGATCTTTCAAAGCCTGTGCATTTGACGAAGGCATAATCAAGCTCAGGATTAATTGCAATCGCTACATTCGCTGAAAGTGTCCATGGCGTTGTTGTCCAGACCAGCATATCAAAATCAGCGTTTTTTACAGGTGCGACAGCGAATACAGCGGTATGGGTTATATCTTTATGAGAGCCTGACATTTCATGCTCGGATAATGATGTACCGCAGCGTGGGCACCAAGGCATAGGTCGATATGACTTAGCTATCCAGCCGTTTTCGTGGCATATTTTTAAGAAATGCCAGATGGCGGAGATGTTTTCATCAGTATGAGTAAAATAAGAGTTTTCCCAGTCCATCCATTGACCGAGCCTTTTAGACTGTGTTGTGATAACGCTTGAAAAATGCTTAATGCGGTCAACACATTTTTTTGTGAAGTTTTCCATGCCATATGCTTCTATATCCTTTTTATCGCGGAAACCAAGCTCCTTTTCGACTTCAACCTCAACCCAGAGCCCTTGCGTGTCAAAGCCGTTACGGTAGTGGCACGAATAACTGTTCATTGCTTTATATCTTAGTACGATATCCTTAATGCTTCTACCCCATGCATGGTGGATACCCATGGGATTGTTAGCGGTAATTGGTCCATCTAAAAAACGAAATTTTTTATTTGCATAGTTCTTTTTTCGCAGCTTGTCAAAGCAGTGATGCTCCTCCCAAAAGTTGAGGATATCATGCTCCATTTTTATAAAATCCTGTTTTGTTTCGTTTGGCATATAAATGCCTCCTTTCAGATTTTAGATTGATAATATTAATATCTGAAAGGTCATCAATTACACTGGCTATGCCCATAACCCAATCACATCCTCGCAGAGTATGGGGCAATAAAAAAGCTTTCACCCCATACGATTACGCACGGGACGAAAGCTGATCTTTACCTGATCGGACTATCGTTATACCACCCATTACGCCATACAAGCATATGCGTCCCCTGTAACGGAGGGAATCCGTCGCAACCTACTTGATAACCCGTTCGGTGCGCAACTCAGGAGTGATTTTCAAAAGCATTCTACTCGTACCGGGTTCTCACTATCCCCGGCTCACTGCGACATTTGAATACAAATTACTCTCTCCGTCATCGCTTTAATGAAATCATTATATGCAGTTTTTTACAAAATGTCAAATATGCTGCGGTGAGGTTAAATTTTTTAGTTGTTCCAATCGTATTATTAAAATAACGGAAGAAATTGCTTAGATCCGTTTTTTGCAAAGCAAAATAACGTTCTTTAATTTATATGCTTGCGTAGCAAGCTATAATATCAACACACCATTTCAACGAGGTGGGAGATTTTGACTCGCCTGTTGTGTGAATAGGTACCTGTCACCTATAAAGGTGGGGCGGGGGTCCATCTTAGCCTCGTTATATTCACTTTGGTCCCTCCTATTTCATAAGTCGCAAAACAATATCCATATCATCCGGCATGTTGCAATCAATTGCAGTACGATTCACTTTTTCCGCTCCACATAACTCGCAAATATGCACAATCTGGTATCCCTTTTTGCTGTTCCAGCATATGCTTATTGGTTTCATCAAACCCCGGCAATCACTTGAACGGTCGCCGGGAATGTGATCCACATGAAGCGAATACAAGCAATGAGGGCAATGATTACGATAACTACCGTTTGTCAACGCTGTCACGGCTTTGCCGCAGTTAGCGCAGATAAATCCTGTATTTTCATTTTTTCTGCTCACACCGAACCCTCCTAATATTTGAATTTCAAATATCGGAAGGCGGGGTTCTGTTAATTCTTAGGTCTGATCCTCTCGGGCTTGAATCAGGGAGTGGCCGATTCTCCACCACCCTTTAGGGGTAGCGAATACTTCTGCTTCCTGCTTCAAAGGAGCTTGTTTCATCTCCCTATCCGAACTGTTACCGACTTTGAGTGGTTGTATCGGTCAATGTATGGCGGTATTACCACCATCCAGCAGTAGGCGTCACCAAATCGCACCGACGATGGCGTCATCCCCCGTTAGTATGCGAGCTTCATAACTATAGATCTAACAAACATTTCATCCCTCCCTTTTTTCATCATAGCACACAATTCAAAAATTAGAATTATAGAAAACAACTATAAGTTAAAGTCTCCGTTGACAAATGTTTGGAGGCGTCAATATAATAAAACTGATGCAGTATACTGCAAATTTTTGATTTAGCAATTAACTAATACTTAGCGCGATTACTTTCGTCAGAAACAGCAATGGCAGCAGGAGCTTGCCAAATGGGGCAAGTAAATGAAAAAGACGGAGGAAAACTGAAATGAATATAAGGTTTGTGAAGAATGAAGCAGGTGCAAATCTACAGCAGCTTATGGATTACGCTGCACAACTTACAGGTATAGGCGACGATTTTTGGGAGGAACATATTTTGAATGGCGTACATTACAGTATCCTTTCAAACGATGCTGAAATCGGTTATTTTACTTTGTTCGGCAATGAAAAGCTGACATCTTTCCACATGATTAATTCGTGCTTAAAACTTGCGCAGACCATATTTCGTCAAATATTAAACGATTTTTGCGTAAAAACCGCTTTTGTTGCCACATGCGATGAGCTTTTCTTATCACTGTGCATGGATAACCATAAATCAATCGAGATGCAGGCATATTTTTTTGAACATTCGGGTGCCAGTGCTCGCCCGCCCGAATGGGGACGCAAACTGATAAAGCCTGCAGTTATGGAAGATGTAAAGGATATATTGGACACCGAGTATGTGGAGGAAAACATTCGCGCGGGCAGGTACTATGTTATGCGGGAAAACGGCGTTTTTCTCGGGCAGGGGTTCTTTCATCCAGATACTCTCGCTCCCACTCAAGCTTCCATCGGCATGAGCGTTCACCCTGACCATCGTTGTAAAGGCGTAGGGCGCAGTATCATCATGCATCTGACGGAAATCAGCCGTGAAAAGCGGTTCACTCCAGTTTGCGGGTGCTGGTACTACAACCACAATTCCAAGCTAACCCTTGAAAGCGCTGGTTTCGTGAGCAAAACGCGGCTGTTGAATGTTCACTTTACGGAGGATGTAACTCATGAATAGATTATTCTGACTGACGAAGTTTCCCCACATGGGTTCAAGGTCAAAGGAATTTTCGATGATGTATGCAGAAGCCCGCATACCGGCGAAGTGTATACATTGTGCTTTGTGCTGAAGAAGGAGTGATGAATTTGATAATAACTGATTTTACTACTGATCACATTGAAACGGCAACATTTCTTGTAAGGCAGAACTACGAGCAGGAGAGGAGCTTCGTCCCCGCCCTGCCTCCCGTTGATACATTACCGGACTTGAAGCCATATGCAGAAAACGGTCTTGGTGTCGCCGCATTTGAAGACGATGCTATGGTTGGTTTTTTGTGCAGTGTACCGCCTTTCAAGAATGCTTTCGGCTCAACCGTCGCAACAGGCGTGTTTTCACCGATGGGTGCAAATGGCGCAATCGGCGAAAATAGGGCAAAGGTCTATGCCCGCTTGTATCAAGCGGCGGGTGAAAAATGGGTGCACGCGGGGGTATCCAGTCATGCTGTTTGCCTATATGCTCACGACAGAGAAGCTCAAGAGCAATTTTTCCGATATGGTTTTGGTCTGCGATGTGTTGATGCAATACGCGGAATTGATGAGATTACTGCGCCGACTTGTGAAGGGTATTCATTTTCTGAACTTGCTTCAGAGGATGTTTTAAAGGTCTTGCCATTGGAAAAAATGCTTGATGATGGTTATATAGACAGTCCATTTTTTATGTATAGAGAGCAGAACAACGAATCAGCATTTTTGAAAGAATACGAGCGTTTTCAATCCATTTACTTTATAGCAAGCCAAGAAGGACGAATCGTAGCATTTATTAGAGCCGAGCTTGACGGGGAAACTTTTATACAGGAAACTCCGGGATACTTGCATATCAAAGGGGCGTATTGCTTACCGGAACACCGGGGTAAAGGTTTGAATCAAAAGCTGCTGTGCATGCTTACACAGAAACTGAAGATGAAGGGTTATTCAAGACTAGGTGTGGATTTTGAAAGCATAAATCCGATGGCATGGGGATTCTGGCATAAATATTTTGATGCTTATACTCATAGTGTTGTTCGCAGGATTGATGAAAAGGCTGTTATGTCAATATGACAATAAATAGCAAACAACAGGATGAACTTCAAGAATTATTGGAGCATCAAAGCAGTAAGACAACAGAGATATATACGCATGTAAGCAACCACAAGCTATGCCAAATTAAAAATCCACTTGACGACATGAATACCATATAATACTATATATAATATACACGCAACAAACTTCGTGTAAACCATATAATTCGTTTGCATACACGAAGTAATACGTGAAAACAGGAGTTATATAAAATCGCGCAGATATTCACCGCATCCTGCGGTGAGTTTATTACATGTGAGGTGTTATAAACGATACAACTGAATGGGATTAAGATTTACTTATCTACTCTAGAAAAAGAGCATTGTAAAACGATATGGGATGACTTTGAATATGATTTTGATAGCTTGACTGAGCCCCTAAATATTGGACACTCAATATCGAAAGCCGATGCGTGGTTTGATGATATTCAACGCGAACAAGGAAATAAACATATACGTCTCGGAATATTTCTCAATAATAACATCGTAATTGGTGATATCGCATTGCAAGATATTGATTGGAAAAACCGTTCCTGTTCAATTGGATTAGGAATTTCCAAAAAAGAATACCGCTCTAAAGGGTATGGTACTGAAGCAGTAAAGATAATAATAGATTATGGTTTCAATAATCTTGGTATCGAACGAATTACAGCAAATACACTTGAACAGAATGAAGGGGCACAGCGCTCTTTGGAGAAATGTGGATTTATACTTGAAGGAAGGGAACGGAAAGCAGTTTATTTTGCTGGAAATAGATGGGATAGATTAAATTATGCTATACTCAGAGAAGAATCTAATACTAAAAGGAAACTATAACATATTATAGGGCCGCCATCCGTGGCGGCTCTGGCTTCGAAGGCGCGCGACTTTACATAACAACGCATTTACACAAGGGGCAAAGCATGTAGCAAGGCATATAGATTTAGGTTTTAAAATAGATGTATAAATTCAGAACTTTTGATACGCATTGGCCGCGCATCCTTGCGCAGGTTGTTGGCGAAGTTTGCTGGAGTATTATTAACAAAAAACGTATTTTCAAGAATTAAACTTTGTTTTCTTAGAAAGGATGTTTTTATGATAGATGTAAACAAGCCAGTAACAAATCCACAATTAGTTGATATCATGAATAAATTTTCAAATGAAAGAAGTGCAGAAAATGAATTTATCCTGATTGAAAGAATTACAAATGCTCATTTTTTAACACCTATAATTATGAAAGGTGAGATAGAAAATGGTGTACTTAAAGCAGGTTCTACTATAAGTTTTAAGATGATAACCAACAACTCAGATGAATCATTTTTTATTGCTTTTACAGATTGGGAAGAGTTAGCAAAGTGGTCAAAGGAAAAAGAAGAAACACTAATATCTACATACGACGACTTAAAAGGGATGGTGTTGAAAGATACCGTTAATATAAAGGGGTTTGTTATAAATCCATATGGTCAAAACATAATGATTACTCCTGAAATAATGCAATACTTTTCTAAAAAAAAATCAGAGATAGTTATTGAAAAAGATACAAAAGTACTACTTGGACAACCGTCTAATTATCCTTACGAAATGGCAAACGCTTTAACAAAGTTTTTTAAAAAGCATAAAGAAGTAGAAAGTGCCTATTTATTTTTATCCCACAAGGAAGGGGATGACAAGTCAAATCTGTTGTTTGTGATTGGTTTTGTAGGTGAAAAAGCTACATTGTTTCCTCAAATAGCAGCTGTTGCACAAGGCTATTTAGGCAAGGATGAATACATCGAGTTAATTTCTTTGGATAGCGCATTTGGTAAGGATGCAACAAAAGACTCTACTCCGTTTTATAAGAAAAAAGTTTGGAAACTCTTTTAGTCTTCCGTGCTAAACGTAATAAGAAAGATTTGTTTAAGGTCGCCACATCCGTGTGGCTCTTGCTCTGCGGGGCGTGGTACATCACAGAACAAAAGGAGATATTATGACTTATAATGAAGCTGTTAAAATTGGCGATACACATTTACTTCCCATCATATTAAAACTGTATGGTTTAGAAGATTATAAAATTAGTCTTATCGGTTCAGACGGAGGATGGAATGTCGTTTATGACTGTGAGAAAGAACGCGCCTGTTCAAAAATAACCAGAATTTCTTTCTTAGGCAATAGAAGCCGGCAAGACTTGTTAGGTGAAGTTGAATACATTCGATATTTATATAAGAACGGTGGCAGTGTGCCAAATGTAATCAGCTCTTTAAACGGAAATCTGCTGGAAGAGATAACCCATGACAATCATAAATTTTTTGTCTGCCAATTTGAAAAAGTTAAAGGTAAGAGGTTCGTAGATAACAATTATCAATATCGTGAAGGTGTTCCGATTAGCGAATACTACTATAACTGTGGTAAGGTTCTCGGAAAACTGCATCAATTGTCAAAAGAATATGCTCCCGTTCATCGGCGATATAGCTTTTTCGATAAATACAATGCTAAATATATTTATAATCTGATACCTGCCTCATTGCCTCTGTTAAAGGTAAAACTAATAGAGCTCATTAAAACCTTAGAAGGACTGGATAAGAACCGTGAGTCTTTTGGTATGGTTCATTTTGATTATAACGATGGGAATTATCATATCAATTTTAATGACGGACAAATAACCGTATACGATTTTGATAATTCGTGCCTCTGCTGGTATATGTATGATCTGGCAGATCTCTGGGGAAACGGAACAGGCTGGGTACAATATGAGCAAGACGTTGATAAACGCAAAAAGTTTATGGAAGATTATTTTAAAACAGCACTCGCGGGGTACAGATCCGAAACAACGATTGATGATTCAATGCTTGAGAAACTGTCATTATTTATCAGAATAACCGATATGGAAGGCATTGCAGATACATTCGAGAGTATGCGGAACAATGGTGAAGAGCCGGAGTGTGATGAGTATCTGTCATACCGCATAAAATGCATGGAAGATGACATACCATACCGTGGCTTTTTCCATGAGATCTACTCATGTGATACACCATTTGAATATGAGATAAGAAACATATAATTTTTAACTTTTAGTAAAACAAACAGATGTGTTAGGGTCGTTCTCAAGGGCCTTAGGGTGAAACATCACTTAACAATGCACTCACATAAAGGGCATTCCATGTAGTAGCTCTCTTGAGTGCGAGCAAGAAGTAGTGTGCCCACAGCCTTCAAGGTGCGCCATCCGGACGCTTGATTATTTAAGTAAGTCTTTGAAGTTATATAAGGAGAAGATCATGAAGAAACCAACTTGTAAGGTGCTTTTTATAGGTAACAGCCATACATACTATAATGATATGGTTTTTATGATAAAGTATTTTTCTCAGAAGGGAAATTCGAAATATATTATAGAGCCAGTCATTATTGCTCATGGAGGAAGAAGTCTTGAAACACATAGGAAGGAACCAGAAGTCCGTTTCAATATTTTGTATGGTGGTTATGATTATATTGTTTTACAACAGGTAGCCCATCCATTTCCTGGTAAAGAATCATTGCTAAGAGATGGTAAAGAAATTAATGAATACATAAAGCAAACAAATGCCATTCCTGTTTCATACATGACCTGGGCAGAGAAAAGTAAGCCGGAAAATCAGCAACTAATGGAGGATGCATATTCAGAGTTAGCAAAAGAAATTAATGGTATTTTATGTCCTGTGGGTATAGCATGGCAGAAAGTATCAAACAAAGATGTTCTTATAGATTTATATGATGCAGATGGAGAACATGCTAATCATTATGGTTCGTATTTAACAGCTTGCGTATTTTATAGTATAATATTAAAGAATAGCCCAATTGGGTTACCTAGTAAAGTTATGTTTGAGAAAGTTGGGGAGGCAAAGACCGCCACGTCCTGCTGCGGATAAAAAAATGCTGATATGAAAAAAACACCTTGTAAAGAATAGAACAATATGACAAA
>ENA-UOOH01003419-UOOH01003419.1-fermentation-metagenome-genome-assembly--contig:-NODE-3419-length-12076-cov-4.115298_pt1 | contig 12076 bp, 7 predicted proteins | sample MGYA00245778_ERZ724025 | MGnify/ENA primary metagenome ERZ724025 (study PRJEB28704, sample SAMN03018313) | fermentation metagenome | biome: anthropogenic terrestrial biome; feature: soil; material... | reverse complement strand
GTATCCGGCCAGCTTGGCGGGGGCGCTGGCGGGGACGGGTTGGCCCGCGTCCAGCTCCCACAAAAGCTCCTCACAGGCCAGCACCAGCGCGGTATCCATGTGCTCCGCCCCCTGCCGCACCTGCTCATCGATGGCGCGCAAAAGCCGCTGCCTCAGGTCTTCCGGCCTGAGGTCGCCGCTGTGCAGCTGCCGCTTGAGCTGCTCCAGCAGGAGCCTGTTCATGGTTTCCTGCGCGTTCACCGACAATCCCCCTTCTAATAGGTATAGTGCGCCAACAACGAAAAAGTTGCGGAGGCGGCTATGGCTTTTTTTCACGCATCTCCCGCGCCTTGCTGCGGATGCGGAAGATGGCCGATTTGACCGCGCTCAAGGTACTGCCGCCCCGGTCAGCCACCTCCTCCATGGACAGGTTTTCCATGAAGTAGCCCTGCATCACCTGCTTTTCCACGGGGCTGAGCAAGCGCAGCACCCGCTCCACGGTCTCCTGGTCCTCCGCCCGGTCCACCCAGCTGTCCAGGGCGCTGTCCACATCGGCCAGCTGGGGCGCCTTGTCCTCATCCAGCGACCAGGCGGCGCGGTAGCGCCTTGTTCGCTCCCGCCGCTGGGCGTCCTTCAGGCGGTTTTGGCAGGTGGTCACCAGCCAGCCCTGCGGGTTGGGGTGGCGCATCAGTTTGCGCCAGTGGCGGTCGGCCGACAAAAAGGCCTCCTGGATACAGTCGGCCACCAGGTCTGCCTGGGTGGTATCGTAATCCACCAGGCGGTAGCACATTTTCTCCAGCAGGTCATAGCAGGAGGCATACAGCCCGACGATAAAGGCTTCGCGGTCGCTGGTCGGCTGCATGGCGCTCCTCCTTTTCATATTTGCACGCCATTATCATACAGGAAGCCCGCGCGCGTGACGAGCGGGCGGCCGAAAGTTTACAATTGATTACTTGTTTTACAGAGAATGCAATATTAATCCATTCCGGGGGCTGGCGAAATTCGTCAGAAAGTGTATACTATACTGGGATTGAATCGGATCGCCCATCATTTTTCAAGGAGGCACATTTATGCAAGCCAGCGCGGGAATTGTCTACACACTGGTTACCCTGGCCATCGTACTCGCCATCGTGTACGCGGTGTACCTGGCGGTATGGGTCAAGCAACAGAAGAACGAGAACAAGACCATCGAGCGCATCGCGGGGTTGATCCGCAGCGGCGCCAACACCTTCATGCGCAAGGAATACGCCATCCTGGCCATCTTCGCGCTGGTGGTGGGCGGGCTCATCTTCCTGTTTTTGCCCGAGCCCATCTGGCATGGCCACGGCATCACGCCCAACCTCAACATGATGCTGTGCTACCTGGCGGGCGCCATTTTCTCCGCCATCGCGGGCAAAATCGGTATCTTCGTTGCCTCCCTGGCCAACGCGCGCTGCGCTGAGGCGGCCACTCACGGCATCAAGCCGGCCTTCCTGGTGGGCTTCCGCGGCGGCGCGGTGATGGGCCTCATCGTGGTGGCCTCCTGCCTGCTGGGCGTCATGGGCGTCATGCTGCTGGTGGGCGACCCCTCCATGCTGCTGGGCTTCAGCTTCGGCGCCAGCTCCCTGGCCCTGTTCGCCAAGGCGGGCGGCGGCATCTTCACCAAGACGGCTGATGTATCGGCCGACCTGGCCGGCAAGGTGGAGCTGGGCATCCCCGAGGATGACCCGCGCAACCCCGCCGTCATCGCCGACAACGTGGGCGACAACGTGGGCGACGTGGCCGGCATGGGCGCCGACCTGTTTGACTCCAACGTGGCCTCCATGGCTGCCGCCATCGTCATGGCCTTCGTGCTTGACGGGCACATGACCGGCACCAACGTGCTGATGGTCTTCTGCTACGCGGCGCTGGGGCTGATCAGCTCCATCGTGGGCATCTTCACCGCCAAGGTGACCGACAACGGCGGCCCCACCCGCGCGCTCAACAACTCCACCTACGTGACCACCGGCGTGTTCCTGGTGCTGACCGCACTGGCGACGCTGCTGTTCGGCTTCCGGTGGGAAATCTGGGGCGCTTCGGCCGTCGGTCTGTTGGTGGGCGTCATCATTGGGCTAACCACCAACTACTTCACCGATGACAACGCCCCCATCGTCAAGAAGGTGGCGCACGCCTCCAAGTCCGGCCCGGCCTTCACCATCCTGTCGGGCGTCAGCTACGGCTTCCTGTCGGTGCTGCCGGCCATGGTGGGCATCGCGGTATCGGCTTTGGTGGCCTACAACCTGGGCGGCCTGATTGGGCCGGAGTATAGCATGTTCGGCATCTCCATGGCAGCGGTCGGCATGCTGAGCATCGTGGGCATGATCATCTCCAACGACGCCTACGGCCCCATCGTGGACAATGCCCGCGGCCTGGCCGAAATGGGCGGCCTGGGCGAGGAAACCATCCGCGTGGCCGATGAGCTGGACTCCGCCGGCAACACCGTCAAGGCCGTCACCAAGGGCTTTGCCATCGGCGCCGCCGGCCTCACCGTCATCAGCCTGCTGGGCGCCTTTATGAGCGAGGTCAATGTCAAGCTCGAGGAGATGGGCCGCGCCGCTGAAAAGCTGGTTGGCTTCAACCTCATCGACCCCACCGTGTTCTTCGGCATTCTGGTGGGCGCCGCCATTCCGGCGGTATTCAGCGCCATGCTCATCCTGGGCGTGGACAAGAACGCCCAGCGCATGATCGCCGAGATTCACCGCCAGTTCCGCGAAATCAAGGGCCTGGCCCAGGGCGAGCCCGGTGTGGAGCCCGAGTACAACAAGTGCATTGACATCGCCACCACCGGCGCGCTCAAGGAGCTGATTCCCGCCGGCCTGGTCGCCATCGTGGCCACCCTGGTGGTCGGATTCATCGGCGGCGTGGATGCCATCGGCGGCTTCCTGCTGGGCAACATCGTCACCGGCCTGCTGCTGGCCCTGTTCATGTCCAACGCCGGCGGCCTGTGGGACAACGCCAAAAAGTATGTGGAGAGCGGCAACGAGGGCGGCAAGGGCTCGGAGGCGCACAAGTCCGCCGTCATCGGCGACACCGTGGGCGACCCCTTCAAGGACACCGCCGGCCCCTCCATCAATACCCAGATCACTGTGGTCTCGCTGGTCGCAAGCCTGATGGCCACGCTGTTCCTGCGGTTTAGCATCTTCTGATGCAATAGACTTCTTATACGACGCTAAAAACAACAGGCTTTTGCTTCATCGGCAGAGGCCTGTTGTTTTGATTAACGTTATTCTTTTTTGTGCTCGTGTCATACGTTTAGACGCCCAAAGCACTGAGTTTATTCCTCTGCTGTGAAAAGCAACCGAGGAGCCGTCGGTACACTACACGGATGGAGCAGACGACATGGTCATATGGCATAAGCGCAGCGGATGACCGCAGGGACGTATAGAATCAGGATTATTTATCGCTTGTTACACCGCCCACGCCTTTGCCCGCCAGCAGGCCGCTGGCCCAGGCGAATAACAGGTTATGCCCGCCGCAGTCGCCATCCACGTCCAGCAGCTCACCCGTGAGAAACAGACCCGGCACCAGGCGGCTGGCCATGGTGGCCGGGTTCACATCTGACGGGTCGATGCCGCCGGCAGCCACCTGGGCGTGGTCAAAGCCGCGCAGCCCGGTGATGTCCAGCGAGAAGTCCGCCAGTCTGGCGGCGGTATCGGCCAGGGACAGCCCGCGCAGGCGGTCGGCCAGCAGGCGCGGCGCGGCACCCGTCAGCAGCCGCTCCGGGGGCAGCTGGATGGTACGCTGATGCAGCCATTCCATGACAGCGGCACGGCTTTCACCCGGCATGGTAAGTTCGGCCTGCGGCACGCGCCGCATGCGGCGGGGCATCAGCCCCAACAGCGGCGAAAAATCAAGCGACAGCACAGGTTTTTTGCCTTGTGCCAGCATATCCCCCGCATCCCGGCTCAACTGCATGATGCACACGCCGCTCACGCCATCCTCGGCGAAGATGACCTCGCCCTCGGTGGCAGCGACGGGCATTCCCGCGCCATCCGCCAGCGTGCATCGGGCCGGCAGGCGCAGGCCCTTTAATCCGCGCACCGCGGCCTTGTCCGTGATGAGGCCGGTGAGCGCCGGGCGCGTCGGGATGAGCCGGTGCCCCAGCGCCTGCAAAGGTGCAACCAGGCTGTCGGCCCCTGACAGGCGAGGCTGCGCCGGGCCGCCCGCGGCGGCAATAACGGCAGCGGCTGCAAATCGCTGCCCATTGGCGCAATGAACCTGTAAACCGTGATGCTCCCGCCTGATGTCGGTCACCTCGGCACTGGTGACCAACTGCACCAGCGGGCTTTCTTCCAGCGGCAGGCGCAGCACATCCAGCACGGAAGCCGCCTGCAGGCTGGCCGGGTACAGCAGGTCGCCATCGGCCACCGTGGTCAGGCCCAGCCCTTCAAAAAAGGCCAGCACCTGTTCCCTGGGGCAATGGCGCAGCACCTCCCCGGCAAACCGCGGATGGCCGAAGTATACAGGCTCGCCCATGTTCATCAGGTTGCAGCGGCCGTTGCCGGTGGCCAGCAGCTTTTTGCCCACGCGGTCGCGCTTCTCCAGCACCAGCACGCGCAGGCCCCGCCGCATGGCAACGCAAGCGGCGGCGAGGCCCGAAGCCCCGCCGCCGATGATGATCAGGTCGCCCTTACTTTCTGCTGGGCGCATTGAGGTAGGCATAGTCGATGGCCGCCTGGTGGCCGGCATCCACCCGCACCGTGGAATGGGTGGTGGACCCGACGAAGTGCACGCAGAACTGGCCGTAAAAATCGTTATCCGGGATGGTGTCGCCCGCCGGGTAGTTATGGGGCACGCCGTATACGCTGCCCGCCACACTGCGGCCATTGACCGTGACCCACACGGGGCGGCGCTCCCACAGGTTCTTCTCGGCAATTTCCTGGGCAGAGGTGACGCCGTAGATTTTGCACATCACGGCAGTATCGGCCGCGGTCAGCGGCTCTCCGTCGGCGTGTGAGCCGCCGGCCCAGCGCTTCACGCGGAAGCTCAGCTTGGTCTTCACATCGGTGACCACGGCGGTGACGCCGCGCGGCCATACACCCGTATCCACGGTTGTCCAAGCCAGTTTCTCCACCGGATAGAGGGTGGGTGTCACCGTGCCGCCGCTGGGATCGGTGTAGGTGCCCTCGGGCACCGTGCCATACAGCTTGTGCTGGGTTTTGGGCCCGGCCACGCCGTCCACAAACAGGCCGGCGGCCTGCTGGTAGTTGCGCACGGCGGTGATGGTTTCGGTGGTGTAGATGCCGGTGATGGCGGCGGGGTTGAGGAAACCAAGCCGCGCCAGCTCCGTCTGCAGGCGGGTGACATCGGCACCCGTATCGGCGCGCCGCAGCGTGCGGTAGGTGGCCTCCGGCGGGGCGCCGGGGTCGCCGGTCGCGTTGAGGGCGGCTTCCTCGGTCTTGGAGAGGATGCGCAGCATATCGGCGCGAATCCAGCCGGTGACGCCGCCGGCGGTGACCTGGTACCAGTTATAGCCGTCAGCCGTGGCCGTGGGGCCCTGCAATTTGGCCACCGAGCCGCGCTGATAGAGGATGGAGTCCGTCCTGGCGGACATGCTGCCCGACGCGCGCACCAGCACGCGGTCCATCACCGTGACGGCCGTGGTGGACAGGTCCGCCGGGTTGATGGTGGCCGTCGGCCCCGGCACCGGGGGTGCGGGCACGGTCTTGAGGTAATCGGCCACCTCCTGGGCGGTCATGATTTTGGCCAGGGTGCCCAGCATGTAGGCGGGCACATTGTTGTACAGAATCTGGTACCACATGCTGCCGCCGGCGTTCACCGTGCCCTGATAGGGGAACACGGCGCCGGACGCGGCAATCTGGGTGACCCGCTGGGCGCTCAGGCTGGGCGACACGCGGATGTTGACCGAGGTCATTGTGGTCTTGATATAGCCGGCGATGGCGCCCGACGGCGGCGGGGTGACAGGGCCAGGCGTTGTGCCGCCCAGATAGGCCTGTACCTCAGCCTCGCTCAGCTGGCGCACGCAGTCGCCGCGCAGGTAGCCGGTGTTGTTGGTGGTGCGTACAAAGTACCAGTTATAGCCCTGGTTGTTAACCACCGCGGCCACCAGCGGCCACACGGTGTTGAGGGATACCTGGGTCAGCACCTGGCCGGAGATGGTGGGCGTCTTGCGCAGGTTGACGCCCGACTTGGTGGTGACCACATAGCCCAGCGTGGTGCCAGAAGGCGGCTGGACCGGGGTGACGGTGCCGGTGCCCGCGCTATCGGTCAGCACCGCCATGTCGGAGCGAATATAGCCCGCGCCCGGGGCAGCCACCACGTAGTACCAGGTGTATCCGCCCTGCTGGGTGAAGCCGTAGTAGGGCAGCACGGTGTCGCGCGCCAGCTGGGCGAAGCTGGGGCCGCCCGCTGTCTGGCGCAGATTGACACCGCCGCGAATCAGCTTGATGTAGCCGCTGACGGTGCCGGGCACGCCGGGCACAGGGCCGGGCACGATGGGGGCGGTGCTGGGCACCACAGGCGGTGTTGCCGGGTTGCCCTTGTCATCGGTAAAGGTATAGCAGTCGCCCCGCACATAGCCGTACAGGCCGCCCGAATGCAGCACATACACCCATTGGTAGCCCAGGCTGTTGACCGGGGTGCCGTAGAAGGGCAAAATTGTGCCGACGGGCATCTGCAGCATGCTTTCGCCGCCGGGCGTGCGCCGCAGGTTGGTGCCGGGCAATTTGATTTTGATATAGCCGGCCTGTTGGGCCGGGGCAGCGGTAACAGGGGCCGCACCGGCTTCGGCGTTGGTCAGCACCTTGATGTGGGCAGCCGCGATATAGCCCGTATAGGGGCCGGAATCGGTCATCACCGTCACCTTGTACCAGCCGTTGACCAGGTCCGACGGCGTCTCCAGCACGGTCATGCGGCTGTTGAGCAGCAGCCCCACAATGACAGCGCCTGCGGCGTTGGCCGTCTGGCGCACGCTGGCACCGGCCACTGTTGCGACCGCCACATTGCTCAGCTTGGTGGGGTCGCCTGGTGCCGCGGTAATCACAGGAGCCGGCGGGACAAAGCCGCCGGGCGCCTGCACGGGGTTGGCCGCCCAGAGGGTTTCCTCCGCCTTGGTCATCGGACGGAACACCGTGCTCTTGATGTAGCCGTAGTAGGTGCGGTCAAGCCGCGTGGGCAGGTTGGTTTTGACGTGATACCACAGGTCGCCCCCCACCGTCTCGGTACCCAGAATGTCTGCCGCCCAGCGCGCAGGCAGACGGTCGATATAATCCGTCGTGCCCGCCCGGGGGCGGAACATCGTGTTGTCCACAGTGGTATAGCCGTACTTGGTAGACACGTCGCTTGCATCCACCATGCTGGATGGGGCCAGCACAAGCAAGGCCAACGCAAGGCACAGCAGTCTTTGCAGCGCTTTGTTCCCTGTGTGTTTTCGTATCATATTGCGTACCCCTACCCTTTGCCGCGCATGAACGCGCAGAATATTCCATCAGCAGTATATGACAAATTCATTACACGGTCAACAAATAGCCTGTAATTTGTTTACGTTTTACATTCTTCGGCCGTGTTTGGCCGTATGCAACACAGGTGTTTTGTGCGCCGGGATGGCAAGCGCGGATGCCTGAGCGGACAGGCTGTATCCGCCATGACTTGCGAAGCCCCTGGACAAACCGTATAATATATACAAATAGGGTCGACATCATATTGGCAGGAGGAATAGCGATGCGTGTCATGGATAGCTACAATGCCTGGCTTGAGAAGTTTTCTTCGGATGCCGCTCTGGTGAAAGAGCTGGAGGCAATCCGCGACAACCCCAAGGAGATTGAGGACAGGTTTTACACGGAGCTTAGCTTCGGCACCGCCGGCATGCGCGGTATATTGGGGGCGGGCACCAACCGCATGAATATTTACAACGTGCGCCGCCTGACGGCGGGCCTGGCCGATTACCTCAAACAGCAGCCCGGCGCCGCCCGCCGGGGCGTGGTCATCGGCTACGACAGCCGCCGCATGTCGCCGGAGTTTGCCAAAGAAGCGGCGCTGGTGTTCGCGGCGCGCGGGGTAAAGGCGATGCTGTTTGACGCGCTGCGCCCGGTGCCCATTGTCAGCTACGCCGTGCGGCACCTGAAGGCCGCGGCCGGTGTGGCCATCACCGCCAGCCACAACCCCCCGCAGTACAACGGCTACAAGGTGTACGGCGCCGATGGCGCGCAGGTATCGCCCGAGGCCGCCCAGGAAATCAGCGGGCTGGAGTTCTCGCTGGATTATGACGAGTGCCTGCCCATGGACGAGCGGGCCGCCCGTCAGGATGGTCTGCTGCACATCATCGGCAACAAGGAAGTGGATGACGACTACATCCGCATGGTGTTGGGCCTGCTGGTAGCCCCCGACCTGGTGCGCGCCCAGGGCAGCCACCTCAACATCGTCTACACGCCCCTGCATGGCAGCGGCAATGTACCGGTGCGCCGCGCCCTCAAGGAGGCCGGGCTCACCCGTGTATCCGTGGTGCCCGAGCAGGAGTTGCCCGACCCCGATTTCCCCACCGTCAAGGCCCCCAACCCGGAGGACCCGGCTGCCTTCCAGCTGGCCATCCCGCTGGCGGACAAGGTGGGCGCCACCGTTATCTTCGGAACGGACCCGGACTGTGACCGCCTGGGCGTGTGCGTCAAGGACGCGCAGGGCACCTTCCACACGCTGACGGGCAACCAGATCGGCTGCCTGCTGCTGCACCACATCCTCAGCCGCAGGCAGGAGGCGGGCACCCTGCCCAAGGACGGCGCGGTGTGCAAGAGCATCGTGTCCACCGAGATGGCGCGCGCCATCTGCGACGACTACGGCGTGGCGCTGTTTGACACGCTGACGGGCTTCAAGTTCATCGGCGAGGTGATGGAGCGCTTTGACGAGACCGGCAGCCACCAGTTCCTCTTCGGGTTTGAGGAGAGCTTCGGCTACCTGTCGGGCACCCAGGTGCGCGACAAGGACGCTGTCAACGCCTCCCTGCTGATTGCCGAGGCCGCCTGCGCCGCCCAGGCCGAGGGCATCACCCTGTATGAGCGCCTGCAGGCCCTGTACCGCCGGTACGGCTACTACAGCGAGCGCGTGCTGTCCAAGACCCTGCCCGGCAAGGACGGCCTGGAGAACATGAAGGCCATCATGAAGCGCCTGCGCGCCAACCCGCCCCAGCAGGCCGGCCCCTTCCGCGTGGTGGCCGTGCGCGATTACCTCAAGGGCACCCGCGTGCAGGGCGGACATACCCAGCGGCTGGATTACTCCCCCTCGGATGTGCTGTATTTCGAGCTGGAGGGCGGCCACTGGTTCTGTGTGCGCCCCAGCGGCACCGAGCCCAAAATCAAGCTGTACGTCAACACCCGCGCCACCGGCTCCATGAAGGAGGCCGACGCCCTCAACGCGCAGCTGATGGCCGCCTGCGAGCAGCTGCTGGCATGAAACCGGCAGCCGCAGCCAGTCACGTGATTCGACCCGCGCAGGAGCGGGACATCCCGGGCATCGTCGCCATCTACGACGCCATTCTGGCGGAGGAGGAGGCCGGCCGCCGCCGCGTGGGCTGGCAGCGGGGCGTATACCCCACCGAACAGACCGCCCGCGCCGCGCTGAAGGCGGGCGACCTGTTTGTGATGGCGCAGGATGGCGGCATCGTTGCCTCCTGCCGCATCAACCGTCGGCAGGAGGATAGCTATGAGGGCTTCCAATGGCGGCATGCCGCCCCCGATGACCAGGTGATGGTGCTGCACACGCTCACCGTAGCCCCCTGGGCCGAGGGCAGGGGCTGTGCCCGCGCCTTCGTGCGGTATTATGAGGACTACGCCGCCCGCCACGGCTGCCCCTGCCTGCGCATGGACACCAACGCCATCAACACCGCCGCCCGCAGCCTGTACAAAAAGCTGGGCTACACCGAAAGCGGCATCGTGCCCACCACCTTCAACGGCATTGGCGGCGTGATGCTGGTGGGGCTGGAAAAATGGATTGGCGACATGTAGGGAACAAGCGGCAGAGCTTCATCCTCCCCTCTTCATCTATATACAGCATCCCCGGCAAGCCGCGTTCGCGGGCCGGGGATTTTGTTTGTGGACCGCGCCCGAAACACATCCGGGTGTTTAAACCTGCCCATTTCGTGTTATACAACCAATAGCAGCAGATTCCCCCAACCAACAAGGAGGAACCATGAAACAAAACAAACGCGTACTCATTCTGATTGCCCCGCTGTTTGACGAGCGGGAGTTCATCTACCCCTACTACCGTCTGCTGGAAGAAGGATACACGGTGGACGTCGCCGGCCCCAAGGCGGATACCTACAAGGGCAAGACCGACTTCAGCTTTGAGGCCTCCCTGGCCTTCAAGGGTCTGAAGGCATCGGACTATGACGCGCTGCTGGTGCCCGGCGGCTTCGCCCCCGACAAAATCCGCACCGAGCAAGCCGCCCTCGACCTGGTGCGCGCCTTCAAGGAGGCGGGCAAACCCATCGCCATGATTTGCCACGCAGGCTGGGTGGCGGCATCAGCTGGCATTGCCAAGGGCGTGAAGCTGACCTCCACCAAGGCCATCAAGGATGACCTGGTCCACGCGGGCGCCGACTGGGTGGACAAGGAAGTGGTGGTTGACCAGCACATGGTCACCTCCCGCGGGCCGGACGACATGCCCGCCTTCATGCGCGCCTTCATCAAGGAAATCGAGAAGGACTCAAAAAAGTAATCAGCGCCAAATCAAGGATAACCCGGACGGCGAATTGCCTGTCCGGGTTATCTATCACTTTATGGCATAGAAATCGAGCTTCAAAGCATCGCCTGCAATCCAAATACCGATTCCTAACTCCTAACCTCTAACTGCTACCTTTACTGCCTAATCCCTAACTCCGGAAAATAATCTCCTCCCGCCGGGGACCGTTAGAGATGATGGTCATCGGGGTCTCGATTTCCTTCTCGATGAAGGCGATGTAGTCGCGGCACTTCTGGGGCAGGTCCTCATAGCGGGTGATGCCGCGCACGTCTTCCTTCCAGCCGGGCAGGGTGACATACACGGGCTTGGCACGGGCCAGCAGCGGCGTGGCCGGGAAATCCGTGATGCGCTCGCCGTCCACCTCGTAGGCCACGCACACCTTGATTTCGTCGAGGTACCCCATCACGTCGATGTTGGTCATGGCGCAGGCCGTGGCGCCCTGCACCCGGCAGCCGTAGCGCGTGGCCACCGCGTCAAACCAGCCCACGTCCCGCGGGCGGCCGGTCTTGGCGCCGTACTCGCCGGCATCGCCACCGCGCTTGCGCAATTCCTCAGCCTCCTGCCCCTCCAGCTTGCTCACAAAGAAACCGGTGCCTACGGAGCTGGAATACGCCTTGGTCACCGCGATGACCTCTGTAATCACCCGGGGCGGCAGCCCCGCGCCCACCGCGCCATACCCCGCCAGCGGCGAGGAGGAGGTGGTGTAGGGGTAGATGCCGTGCTCCAGGTCGCGCAGCGCGCCCAGCTGGCCCTCCAGCAGCATACGCTTGTCCTCCTTGATGGCCTGATGCAGGTACTGGGTGACATCGCACACCATGGGCTTGAGCCGCTGGCCCAGGGCATAGTATTTCTCGGTCAGGGCGTCCACATCCAGCAGCGGCTTGTGGTACAGGTACTCCATCAGCACATTCTTTTTCACCAGGTTGAGCGCCAGCCGCTCGCGCAGCAGCTCCTTGTCCATCAGCTGGCACACCTGGATGCCCACCTTGGCCGCCTTGTCGCTGTAAAAGGGCGCGATGCCTGACTTGGTGGAGCCAAACTTGCGGTCGGCCAGGCGCTCCTCCTCATAGGTATCCAGCAGCACATGGAAATCCATCAGCACCTGCGCGCGGTCGCTGACCAGCAGCTTGGGCTGGGCCACATCCCGCGCGGCGATGCCGTCCAGCTCGCTGAACAGCTCCTCAATATCCAGCGCCACGCCCGGGCCAATCACATTGACCACGCCGGGGTGAAAGATGCCGCTGGGCAGCAGGTGCAGGGCAAACTTGCCGTGCTCGTTGATGATGGTGTGGCCGGCGTTGGCCCCGCCCTGAAAGCGGATGACGATGTCCGACTGCTCCGCCAGCACGTCCGTCAGCTTGCCCTTGCCCTCGTCGCCCCAGTTGGCGCC
>ENA-UOOH01003418-UOOH01003418.1-fermentation-metagenome-genome-assembly--contig:-NODE-3418-length-12078-cov-4.513682_pt1 | contig 12078 bp, 9 predicted proteins | sample MGYA00245778_ERZ724025 | MGnify/ENA primary metagenome ERZ724025 (study PRJEB28704, sample SAMN03018313) | fermentation metagenome | biome: anthropogenic terrestrial biome; feature: soil; material... | reverse complement strand
GGCTGCGGAGCACGCAGGGCTTAATGGGCCGGCCAGGCGATCATAACCATATTGATAACGCGAATAAATCCTGATTTATCGAACTGATTGGAATTTGCCTGCGCCGGCTGGGTTCAAAGGTTGCGCAAGAGTGTGAGCAGCAGGCTTAAAAAGGCCAGGCCGGCAACGGTTGCGATCATTGCCCGCTCGGTAAGCCCCATGGGTTCGTAGGGCCTGGCCGGCTGCCCCAGCACATTGCTCACCTGGCGCAGGGCACCGGTGCTCTCGCCGGTGAGGGCCTTGACCAGGCTGCTAACGTTTTGGGGGCGGTCGTTTGGGTGCAGGTTCAGAGCCCAGAGGATTGCTTCCTCCACCCGGGGGCTGATGGCAGGGTTGATCTGGCGGGGCGGTACCAGGGCGTTGGGGTTCAAAAAGCGGTCGCGGACGTTCACGGGGGTTTGGTTGGTGAGCAGGTGATAAAGCGTGCCGCCAAAGGCGTAGATATCGGCGCGATTATCGGTGTGGCTGGAGTCGCCGCCGTATTGTTCCAGGGGGGTATACAGGGCCGTGCCCTGACCTTGCAGGATGGTGATCGTCACTTCGCCCGGCGCCAGCAGTTTAACCAGGCCAAAGTCCACCAGTTTCACCAGGCCAGTAGGTGTGAGCTTGATATTGGAGGGTTTGATATCGCGGTGGACGATTGGTGGCTGTTGGGCGTGCAGGTATGCCAGGGCATCGCCGATCTGGAGGGCCCAATTGAGCACATCGGCTTCAGGCAGGAAGCGTTTTTCAGCCGAAGCTTTGGCGATCACCGCGCGGAGGTCATCGCCGGGCACATAGTCCATCACCAGAAAGTCCAGCGCGCCGATGCTGAAAAAGTCCGAGACCTTGGGCAGGTTGGGGTGGTCCAGACGGGCTAAAACGGTGGCTTCGCGGAGGAATTGGGCGCGGCTCTCACGCAGCATCTCTTCCGGCAGTGAAGGGTCGTAAGAGACCTGTTTTACAGCGCAGAGACGTCCGCTGAGGCGCTGGTCTTCCGCCAGATAGATGCAGCCATAGCCGCCCTGACCGATCGTTTTGACGACCAGGTAGCGTTCATGGAGCAGTTCGCCTGCAGGGTAAATGAGGGCCATAGTCTTCTTGCCGCCATCATTTCGGCGTGTTGGCGGCGCGCAAAATCCTATCTTGTATAATTGTACCTGAGAGCCGCCATGATCGAATTTCCAGTTTTCGTAGCCCATACCGGTCCGCTGGACGGCCAGCAATGGATCATTGACCAGGAGCTTAATATCGGGCGGGATGAGAGCTGCCAAATCGTCATCCCAGACCGGCAGGGTTCGCGGGTGCATGCGCGCTTAAGCCTGGCGGAGGGGCGCACAACGATCACAGACCTGGGTTCGAAGAACGGCACTTACGTGAACGCGAAGCGCATCGAAGCGCCTACCCTGCTCAAGGAAGGCGATGAAGTTCAGGTCTCCTTTGTACAAACTTTCATCTATCTGAGTTCCGATTCCACCCTGCCGCTGGGGGACCTGCCGCCTGAATTGAGCTATGCCTTCATGCTGCGCCTGGAGCCTGGCAGCAAACGGGCATGGGTACGCGGCATTGAGTTGGAGCCGGCTTTAAGTGCCCAGCAATTCAGCTTGCTGGCCCTGTTGTACGTGAACGCCGGCCAGGTGGTGCCGCGGGAGGCTCTGATTAATGCCGTTTGGGGCGAAGAGGCCACCTGGGTCACGGAACAGGCCTTTGATGCCCTGGTGCGGCGCCTAAGGGAGCGCCTGGCGCAGATTGACCCGGATTACGATTACATCGTGACCGTTCGCGGGCACGGCTTACGCCTGGATAACGCCCCGCATTAGATCTCTCCTGGAGCAGCACAGTTTATAAAAGCAAAACTCCCGGCACGCCGGGAGTTTATTCACATTATCAGGCCTTAGGCTGGCGGGGCTTCGCGCTTGAGGTTTTGCTGCATGCTAAAGCGCAGGGCCTCGCGGTTGAGCTCCTGCAGTTTGGTGACGAGTTCCGGGTCCTGCCTGCTTTGCTCGATCTGCTGGGCCAGGCCGCTGAGCATCTGCAAGAATTCGCTGTTAATCGCCTCGCCGGCTTGCTCAAAGATCTGCTGGCGGCCGGCTGCGTCCGGGGCGCTGAGCAGGGCTTCGATCAGCTCCATGTAAGCACCGGAAGTTGAGGCCGATTGGATCACCTGGACGATGGCGCCAAGTTTGCCCATCTTCTCGTCATCGCCGGCGGCTTTGGCGGCCTGGGCTTCAGCATTCAATAGCTCGCCGAAGGCAGCGTTTATCTGCGGAAGGGCTTTGGAGGTGGCTTCGGCCACGTTTTCAGCCGCCAGGAGCTCGTCCAGGAGTTTTTTAGCTTCCTGGGCCTGGGCTTTGAGCGCCGCGTCTACTTCAGCGGTGATCTTGAGCAGCTGCTCGCGCAAGGCTTCCAGTTTTGGCTTCTCTTCTCCGCTGGCTGCTTCGATCTTTTGAGTGAGCAGTTGGAAGAACTCGTAATCCAAACCGCCGCGGGCCATGCTGGCCAGCGCGGTGATCTTTACCTCGGATGCGGCGTTTTCCAGGATGAGGTCGAGGAGGTTCTCGCGGGTGATCCCGGTTTTGGAGAGCTCCTGCAAGGCCTGGATGGCTTCGCGGGTCTCGTTGGCCTGGGCAGCCGCGGCCTTGCCTACCGTGGAATGTTCCAGGAGCGATTCCTGCAGGGCGGCCAAGAGCTGGGCGCCTTCCCGATCGCCCCCGGCGGCTGAGGCCTGGGCCAAACGGGAGAGCAATACAAAGAACTCCTCATCTATTTTGGCATCGTTCTGGCGGATGACCTCGGCCAGATTTTCCGGCTTGGTGCGGGCCAGGGTTTGGATGAGCGCCAGCTTTTCCTGCTGCTCTTTGAGCATCTCCGGGGTGATGCCATCGGCTTCCAGAATGGTCTCGAAGAGGCGCTGCTGGGTGAGCATGGACTGGGGTTTGAAGAGATAGCCTTTGCGTTTCTCCTGGGGCAGGTCGTCCACGGCTTTTTTGATCAAGGGGCCGATGATGCGTTCCTGTTCCGGCAGGGGCAGGCCCAGCTCCGGGGGAGCGTAGGTGAGCAGGAGTTCTTTTTCCGGATCGTGGTAAACGATGGGGGTGGGGTAAATGCCCTGGGTCTTGCAGACGGGGCACTGGAAGTAGTTCGCCTGGCCGCTGAGCAGTTTTTGCTTCGCGTCAGGATCGGTATTGGTATCAAAAAGGCGCGTCAGGTCAATGGTGATGGGCTGACGGCAATTTGGGCATGCGACTGAGGTTTTTGCCATGGATTCTCCGGCTGAATATGATTGTTAAGGGATTATAACAAAGCGGCCTGCCGGTTTGCAGGCCGAGGGCTGTATTCTTATAAAGGTCTAAGGCAGCAGGGTGAAATTGAGGCTTCCCAGGCCGAGGAAATAGGGGTCCGCGGGGTCTGGCTTGAAGCCCAGGGTGATCAGCAGGTTCACGGCCTGGGGGTAGGTGGTATCCGGCCCGTTGGAGAGGGTGAGCAGGTCGAATTTCAGGTTTGGGTTTGCCAGATTGGCCAGCAGGTCATCCACAGTGTTTTGGGGGCTGTCTACAGCTACCAGGAAGACCTGCACGGGTTCCTGTTTGAAAGCTTCATCAAAGGCCACGCGCAGGCTGAAGGCCGGATAGAAAACGCCTTCGTGCTCAAAGTAGAAAAAGCTGGGCGGGGCGGTGAGCCCGCGGCGGTAATTGTTGTTGCCAACGATATGCGCGGCAACCGGGTCGCTGGCGTAATACTGGGCCTCCAGGTGCGCTTGCTCCAATTCCGGCAGGGCGGGTGTGAGGTTCCTGGCTAGCCATTCTTTGAAAAAATCCAGGCCGGTGCTGAGTGGATCCGGTGCCTGCTGAAAATTCTGCGGGTTGGCAGCCAGGTCCTGCAGGCTGGCCGGCAGGAGGGCGAGTTTTTCGGGGTCTACCGGGTAGTCATCCAAACTGGGGGGCAGCGGCGTGGGTGTGAGCGTAGGGGTTGGTGTGGGCTGCGGCGTGGCCGTGGGCGCTGGCGTTGCTGTAGGCGCCGGGCTGGGGCTGGCAGCCGGAGCTGGGAGGGCCGGGCCAGAAGCGGGCTGGCAGGCCGCAACCAGGATCACCAGAATGAGACCAAAGAACATTTTCGTTTTCATTGCCCCAGCAGTATAGCAAAAAATTGCAGATCCCGTAGGTAGTGTAGAGCGAATCCAGGCTCTGGAAGAAATCCAGGAAGGCTTAATAAATAAAACGGAGCCGGCCGGCTCCGTTTTGATCATTCCGACAGATTTTACTTCTTGTGGTATTTGCGGCTGTCGATGGCAACAGCGATGATGATGATGAGACCCTTAACGATGTACTGCAGGTAGGGGTTCACACCGATGAAGCTGAGACCGTAAGCGATGACCTGGAAGATCAGGGTGCCAAAGATGATCCCGGGCACGGTGCCGATACCGCCGTTGAAAGAAAGGCCGCCCACGATACAAGCCGCAATGGCATCCAGTTCGTAACCGTTGCCGGTGTTATTGGTGGCGCTGCCAACCCGGGCTGCTTCCAGGGCGCCGCCCAGGCCGTAGAGCAAACCAGCCAGCATGTAGGTGAGCATGAGGCTTTTGAAAACATTCACGCCGCTAACGGTGGCGGCTTCGATGTTGCCGCCCACGGCGTACATGTTTTTGCCAAACCGGGTTTTATTCCACAAGGCCCAAATGACCACGGTGATGATGGTTGCGTAAAGAATCAGCAAGGGCAGGTTGGCTATCGCTCCGATCTTAATATAACCCTGCGCGAAACTGGCAAAGTTCTTAGCCAAGCCGCCGATCGGTTGGGCGCCGTAGGGCGGGCGGTCGAAATAAATGGAGGTAAGGCCATAAACGATGACTTGCATACCCAGGGTGGCCACAAAGGGGTCCACCTTGAGCTTGGCCACTACAAAGCCATTGATGGCTGAAATAAATATGGTGATCAGCATCACTGCCAGCACAGGCACGAAGATGGGCAGCTCTGGCAGGTTGGGGTACATGCGGTAGGCGTAATCGGTGGCCTGCATGAGGGAGGCGGAGATTACCGCCGCCAGGCCTACCTGACGGCCAAGGGAGAGGTCGGTGCCTTTGGCGATAATGATGCCGCCAACACCGAGGGCAAAGATGAGGCGCGTGCTGGCCTGAGCCAGGATATTGCGCAGATTGATGACTGAGATAAATGAAGGTTCAAGGGCAATGATGATGATGATCAGTACCAGCAAAACAAAGATGATGGCGTTGTTTAAGATCCACTCCAGAACCTGATTGCTGCCGCGTTTGGGTCTGCTTGCGCTTGTTTCCATAAAAAATCCTTTGTTTATAAGTACTTTGCCGCAAGAGTCAAAATTTCTTCCTGCGTCGTTTCAGCGGTATTGACGATGCCGGCCACGCGGCCATTGCTCATCACCATGATCCGGTCCGTGATGCCCAAAAGTTCCGGCATCTCGGAGCTGACCATGATCACGGCTTTTTCTTCATTCGCCAGGTTGAGCATCAGCTGATAGATCTCGAATTTGGCGCCGACATCAATGCCGCGGGTGGGCTCGTCCAGAAGCAGGATCTGGGGTTGGGTGAGCAGCCAGCGGCCTAAAATCACTTTTTGCTGATTTCCGCCGGAGAGCGATTGCACCAGCGTTTTTTGGGATGGGGTCTTGATGTCCAGGTTTTCGATGGACCAGGCGGTGTCTTTGCCCATTTTATGGTCGTTCAAAAAGCCGAAGCGGTTTTGATAATCCGCGATGTTGGCGATGATGCTGTTGAACAGGATGGTGGAGAGGGCGAAAATGCCGGTAGCGCGGCGTTCTTCGGTCACCAGGGCAAAGCCGTTTTCGATGGCGGTCTGCGGGTCTTTATTGACGATGACGCTGCCATTTTTGGTGAGTTTGCCGCCCTCGATCCGGCGGGCTCCGAAGATGGATTCCATCAATTCGGTGCGCTGGCTGCCGACCAAACCGGCCACACCCAGTATCTCGCCTTTGCGCAGGTTGAAACTGACATCCTTGAAACTGCGCTGGTCAGCAGAAGTGAAGTTTTCCACCTCCAAAATTGGCCCGCCGGGATGGTTGGTTTTGGGCGGGAAGCGGTTTTCAAGCGGGCGGCCGACCATCATGCCGATGATCGCATCGATGCTGACTTCATTGGCCTTGTGCGTGGCAACGTAGCGGCCATCGCGCAGGATGGTGACATCATCGGCGATCTTTTTGATCTCTTCCATTTTGTGCGAGATGTAGATCACGGAGGTGCCTTGCTCGCGGAGATGGTTGATGATCTGGAAGAGGTGGTCCACTTCCTTCTCCGTCAGCGAGGAAGTGGGTTCGTCCATCACGATGATCTTGGCATCGTGCGAGACGGCTTTGGCAATCTCTACCATCTGCGATTCTGAAACCGAGAGGCTGGAAACCTTGGCGCGCGGGTCCAGAGGGATGCCCAGGCCTTCGAAGGCCACCTTGGTGTCCCGGTACATTTTGTCCTCGTCCACAAAGGGACCCTTGGTAGGGAAACGGCCGAGCCAGAGGTTATCCACAATGCGCGTGGTGCGCACCTGGTTCAGTTCCTGATGCACCATGGAAACGCCATTATCCAGGGCTTCCTTGGCGGAGGCAAACTCTACTGGCTTGCCGTTGAGCAGGATCTCGCCCCCGTCCTTTTTATAGATGCCGAAAAGCACCTTCATCAGGGTGCTCTTGCCGGCGCCATTTTCGCCCAGGAGGGCGTGCACGGTGCCGGGGCGGATGTTCAGGTTTACCTGATCCAAAGCCTGGACGCCTGGAAAACTCTTGGAAATATTCCGCATTTCAAGGATGTATTGCGTTTCCGGGGCATTCGCGGGTGGTTTTTCACCGTCCAGGACCTGGATCACGATCTCTTCCGAGGGGAGCACCTCGAAGGTGGCCGGTTTTTCAGCAGGGTCAAGAGCCGCCTGAACAGGCGTGCCGGGAGCACTGGCGCTTTGGGGTTTGAATTCCTCCGTCATCGACCCTCCTTTCTGCATTCATGGATGATTATAAAAGGAATGCACCCTCGCGAGTGCATTCCAATTTCTGTCCGAAGACCTTTTACTTGTAGGATTCCTCAGCAATGGAGATGTTGTCCAGAGTGATGCCCACATAAGGCACACGCACGGCTTTGACATCATCCAAAGTCCAGGATGTTCCGTCCAGCACTTCCTTGCCGCTGGCAACGTTGAGCGCCAGTTCGAAGGTGGCCAGGCCCTGATTGGCGGCATCGTTCAGCACGGAACCGACCATGGTGCCGGCTTTGATCTGAACGAGCGCGTCGGGGATGGCATCCACGCCCACAACAGGCATGAATTTATTGTCGGCGCCGAAGTAGCCATTGCCTTGCAGGGAGTTGATGGCGCCCAGGGCCATGGCATCGTTGTTGGCGATGACGTATTCGATTGCTTCACCGTGTTTGGCCAGCCAGGCATCCATGAGCTCTTTGCCCTTGGCGCTGTCCCACATGCCGGTTTGCAGCTCGAGCTGTTCGGTCTTGATGCCGGCTTCTTCAACGGTCTTTACCGCGAATTCGGTGCGGGCTTCAGCATCCGGATGTCCGGGTTCGCCCTTGAGCAGAACGTACTGCATCACGCCGTCGCCATTTTTATCCCACTCGGGGTGAGCTTTCCAGGAATCGACGATGATCTTGCCCTGCATCACGCCGGATTCGGCGGAGGTGGTGCCTACGTACCAAACTTTGTCGTAGGAGGCCATGTCGGTGGCATTGGGTTCTTTATTGAAGAACACGAGGGGCAGGCCGGCGGCCTTGGCCTTCTCGATGATGGCCGAAGCGCCCTGAGGGTTCACCAGGTTGATGGCCAGGGCTTTCACGCCGCGGCTGATCATGGTGTCTACCTGCTCGTTCTGCTTGGCCTGGTCGTTCTGGCTGTCATTCATGATGATGTCAGCCTTGCCGGCGGCGGCGTTTTCGATAGCGCGGCGCACGAAGGACATAAAGTTGTCATCGTACTTGTAGATCGTGAAGCCGATGGACGGCAGAGCCGCGGTTGAACCACCTGCGGCAGGCGCCTGGGTGGCGGCGGTGGGTTGGCAAGCTGCGATGAGCATTGCGGCCACCATGAGGATACTAACAACGAACCAAAGATTTTTTTTCAAAGCTTCCTCCTAGAATGGATTAGGTGTTGCCGGATTTGAAGGGTGAACATTTGCTTCCTCCTTAAAAGGACTGCAATTCAGAACGCGCATGGCAACCGGCGTGGTGCGCGATAACTGACGAAACGCGGGCCGCGGGCCCAAGACTTGAAGTGGGGAGCAGCCGGAATAAAGCGATCCGTAGGATGAGGTGAGGTTTATACGTGTTCCGGCCAATTAATTAAAAACTCCCATCGTTCCAACGCAGAATCCGGCCAGCGGGGCCATTTTTACTGCGTATCTCAATGATTGGCTTGATTATAAGCGGGATAATGCTGAAACGCAAACAACTTGTTTAATATGTTAATAAAGCCTCCTGCTGTCCACTGGCTTCGTAACATAAAAAAGCAAGCCCCGCGGGGCTTGCTTGAATCTAGTGTCGATTTAACTACTGGTCTTCAGACCGCCTGGCCGAACGGAAAGCAAAGATGCCTGCAGCCGCCAGGAACAATGCCAGGCCGCCATAGAAAAGGCCGCTGCCTGAATCGCCCGTTTGGGGGATCCATATCGGCTGTTTGGTCGGCGTTGGGCTGGGATCGGGTGCGTCCGTAGCTTGTGGCGCGGGAGGCGTTGCGGTAACGGTAGGCGTAGGGGAAACCGCGGGACCAGTTGGCGTGGGCTCTGCGGTGGGCTGAGGGGTTGGGCAGGGCTCATTAGAATCCGTTAAGGTCACCGAATGGACCGTTAAGCCGTTGCTGAAGAGTTTGTGATCGGTACTGGTGTAGGTTACCGTGGCCTGGTTATCAACCCAGCCCCCAACTTCGACGGTTAAGCCATCGCTCGCTTCGGCGAGGATCTGGTCGTTGTTCGGTCCGCATACAGGCGCAGTAAATGGAATAGGGTCGCTCTTGGTATGACAAACCTGCATGTCCACTTCAATTTCCGTGCGGCCGATTTCCTGGCCGGTGTAATAGATCAGGACGAAGGCAGCCTTGCGCCAGGTGCTGGAATTGACGCTATGCAAGCCGTTGTTGGCCAGGATGTCCAGATCGGTCTCGTGGACGGTGCCATTAAGCTCCTCCCAAATCAGGCGGGCGGTATTGTCAGACCTGAGCAGATTCCAAGCCTGGAAGGAAAATCCATCGCAATCCTGGCTGGGGGTGATCTTGTTCCGGGTCTCACCCGGACCGCAAAGGGCCTGTCTTGAATCGTCGCGCAGACGCTCTAAATGCGAACCATCGGGACGGATGATGCGCACCGAGACGGTCCTACTGCCTTGAGGTTTCAGCATCGACCAATTCTGGTTTACCGGGTAGGTGAAAGTGGGGCCAGGCGGGTTGCCGTGGACATCCCAGCGAACCCAGACTTGATAGTCGGATGGGTAGCCCCAGCTGCTGCCGTTGACGCCCTTGCCGCAGGTAAAAACAAGGCCCTCGGCGTCATAAAAATCGAAGGCGTAATCCGCCCCAGAGTATGGCTCAGGGAGCGCCTTGCAGTAAGCCTTTTGTTCGGCCGTATGCTCCAGACCGGCAAAGCGCAAGTTTTCCGGCAGCTCACGATCCTCAGCGTATTGCGGCGACTCCAAGGAGACCATGTATTTCCCAACTCCGCCGGTGTACGAGCAATGGTATTCCCAGGTGCGGGTTACTGTGGGCTTGAATAGGTGCGGTACGGACATGCCTTCGGGGAAGCCGTAGAGGTTGGGGTTGCTTGGCTCGGCATAAACCGGAAATTCTTTAGGGGTGCCTGTGCCTGGATTGATCATGAAACGCCCGGTTTGACAGATCGCGTCGGGCTTACCGCGGCGGTAGCAAACGCCTTCAACCTGGGGAAGTACCAGGAACCCGCGGGTTTCGCCGTCGACGTATTCGATGGTGGGGGATGGCGGGGTGATCACCTTCACATTGCCCTTATCATAGGTCGTGAAAGTGATTGGCAGGTTTGTACCGCCATAATTCACGCCGTCAAATTCGATACTTGCCGCCCAGTAGTAGCCATCCGCGGGCACGGCGGTATGGGTTTGCTGGTTGTTCACCCAGGGGGTCATGGAAGTTTTGAAAAAGCGGCCATAAAACAAGAAGCAAAAATCGTTGTTGATGCCCTCTTCCACCGTGCAAGACGGGGGCTGGACCTCAGCAACCCAGAGCGAGGGGTGGGGCGTGGACTCCGGAGTGGGCTCGGGACTGGGTTCAGCGGTGTTCTCAGGCGTAGGCTCAGGTGTTGGTTCGGGTGTCGCCTCGAGCATGAGCCCAAGTTCCAGCGTAGGCTCGGGGGTTAGCTCCGGCGTGACTTCGGTGTTTACCTCAGAACTGGGCTCCGGGCTCAGTTCCGGCGCAGGCTCAGTGGTCAATTCGGGAGTCAGCTCAGGCATGGGTTCAACTGTAACCTCGGACCCGGGCTCAGGGCTTACCTCTGGCATCGGCGTGAGGCTATCCTCAGGCTTTGGTTCGGCTGCATGCTCTGATGCAGGCTCCGGCGTTGCCTCAAGATTCGGCTCATCTGTAAGCTCAGGCGGAGCCGCGGTTTCGGATGCGGATAGATCCGGATCCGGGGTTTCGGTCAGAACCGGAACTTCAATCGCGGTTTCCACTGGGGCTTGAGTTGTTTCAGCGATCGCAGAAGATGTGCTGAAGATTCCACTCAATAAAGTGGTGAACAGGAAAACGGCAGCAAGCAATATTAAAAAAGGGTGGTTCTTATTCATGTCAGTTACCTCAATTGCACACCTTTGAAGCAGCTGGCGCTACTTTGTATCGACGAGCGGGTTATTATGTTAAATAATTCACTAACTTATTTCTTTATACCTGAGACGATTGCTTCCGTCAAGGCAAAAAGCAACAATTGTATAAATATTGATACAAATATACTTAATTATTTTTTGGAAGGAAGCGCAAGTTCGGTAAAAACGCATACTCAAGTAATGAGCATTGTCCTTTTTTTCACGTAAGACTATACTAGAAATCAATCCAGGGGCCGTATTTCACCTATGTTAGAGGCTCCTTTTTAATGAAAGGACGCGATGAAAGCTCTCCACCACAAGCAGGAAATTTGCGACGGCTGCCGCGAGTGTGAAAAGGCTTGTTCCAAAGCTTATTTCAAGCGGGAAGACCGCGATTATTCCGCCATTCGCATCACAAACAACTTCAATACCTTTCACGCGGTGATGTGCACGCAATGCGGTGAATGCATCAATATGTGCACGGCAAACGCGATCTATCGCGATAAAAATGACGTTGTGCGTATCGACAAGGAGCTTTGCGTGGGCTGCCTGGGCTGTGTTGGCTTCTGCACGGAGCTGGCCATGCACTACATGGATGACCTGATGGTGCCCTTCAAGTGCATTGCCTGCGGTATTTGCGTTAAAAAGTGCCCCGAGCACGCGCTGGTGATCCTTTCGAGCCAGGCCTAGAGGAGAGAGAATGGGACGCATCCTTAAAAGCTACGAGTACGAACCGGGCAAGATATTCCGCGGCTACACGGGCAAATCGCTGTACATCAACGTGGGCGACTTACGCATCGAAGAAAAAGAGGTTACCCAGTTAATGAAGGACAAGTTCATTGGGGGCAAGGGCTTTGACCTGTATTACCTCTGGAAAGCGGTGAAGCCCGAGACCCAATGGAACGACCCTGAGAATGAAATCGTGATGAGCTGCGGCCCATTGGGGGGCATTACGCAGTATTCCGGTACGGGCAAAACCCTGGTGGCGGCCATCTCACCGATGACGGACATTCCGGTGGATAGCAATGCCGGCGGTTATTTTGGCCCCTTGCTCAAGTTCAGCGGCTGGGATGCCCTGGAACTGCAGGGCAAGGCTGAGCAAGAGATTGTGGTTTTCATTGATGGCAATAAGGGCCTGATCCAGATTGAGACGGCCGAGGGGTTGGCCGAGGACAGCCATATCCTGGCCGAAGAACTGACCCGGAAGTATGCCGAGGACGAGAAGGACATGGTGAATGTCTCCGTGGTGAGCGCTGGCTCGG
>ENA-UOOH01003416-UOOH01003416.1-fermentation-metagenome-genome-assembly--contig:-NODE-3416-length-12085-cov-2.807731_pt1 | contig 12085 bp, 16 predicted proteins | sample MGYA00245778_ERZ724025 | MGnify/ENA primary metagenome ERZ724025 (study PRJEB28704, sample SAMN03018313) | fermentation metagenome | biome: anthropogenic terrestrial biome; feature: soil; material... | reverse complement strand
ACTTTACAAGCTATGACAAAGAAAAATGATGATCATAGGTATTATTATTCTAGGGGTAAAGCTGAAATTAAGGATAGTGATTATAAAGAAATTGAAGGTATAAATCCTTTAGTATTTACTAAGTTTTTATCTCAAAATTTTATAACAGCTAATTTAATGGACTTAGGTAATGATTTACCACCGTTTAATGAGTATTATATTCCTATTGAGCAATCTGACGAGATGAAGAATAATGAGTGTAAATTATTTGACGATATTAAAAAAGTAAATTCATTTAATGCTAAGATGTATGAAGATAGTATTTTAAGGCACTATATAAATAATCCATTTTCATGGGATGGAATCTTTATAGAAAGTGGAGATAAATCAGATACGATATATCCTATAAATATAGATAATCAGATTCTACCTAAAGAAAATAAATTAATTGAAATAGTAAATAAAGAATATAATGAAAATAGAAAAATTTGGATATATTGTGATTTTAATAATGGTGGAGAATATATGAATGGTGAAAGTTTACCTAATAGATTACAAAGGATATTAGAAGATAAAGGATTTAAAGTATTTCAATTAAAACCATCCGTAAAAACATATGATAGAAAAGATAGGATTGATAAAAATAAAGATAAATATGATATTTTCATTAGTAATCGTAAATTGGTACAAGTGGGTTTAAATCTACAATTTTGTCCTACATATATTAATTACATACCATCATATATGGTAAATGATATTGAACAAGCTAATCATAGAGGGTTAAGAGCTAATTCTACTTTAGAGAATAGAGTATATCATTTATATTATAAAGATACTTGCGAAGATAAGATTATAAAGAGATATCAACGTAAGAAAGCTGAGAGTAATGCTATACTGGGTAAATTTAATATTCAATTAGAAAATGAAGATGTAAGAACTGCTAGTAAATTTGCTAAAGAGATAAATAATAATATTGATGAAAATAAAAATAAATAATTTTACATAATATGCTTGACATTTATAGAAATAAGTAGTAACATTATAAGTGTTGAAGGGAGAGGATATAATGAAAGAAATATTAACAAGTGGAAATATAACAAAAGATTTTAATAGATTAGGAGTAATAGTAAGACAAACATATAAAGGCAAAAGATATGGAGTATGCAAGGTTACAGATGAGGAATTAGAAATACTATGTAATGAATCAGATATAAAAAATACTTGGAACAATTGCGGATGGAGATATTGTGAAGGTAGTAATTTAGGTGAGCCTACTATAGCATTGCTTGTAAATGGACATTCGTTAAAATGTTGGTATGATCCAATAGATACTGAAGATGAAGAAACTTATATACCTGAATATACTAGTCTTTTAGAGTATTTATGTGATGGAGTTGGAATTTCTCAATTTAAAAATGTGTGTGTTGCAAGTATAGATTTAGCAAAGTATAATCGTATTACAATGACTAAATTGTTTAAAAAATATCAAGATAATAAATAAATATTGTTTGGTAATAAATGGAACATTTTATCGTGATTTAAAAAATAAAATATATAAAATTTAAGGAGGAATTATATATGAGTGAAAGAAAACTAGCATCAATTCAAAAGGTGGTATCGTTAGAACCAATTGAAGGAGCAGATAGAATAGAAAAGGCTACTGTACTGGGATGGGAGCTTGTTACAAAAAAAGGCGAATTTAATGTAGGTGATTTATGTGTGTATATTGAAATTGATTCACAAGTTCCAGAAAGACCAGAATTTGAATTTTTAAGAGAAAGAAAATTTAGAGTAAGAACTATAAAACTAAGAAAACAAATATCTCAAGGTTTAGCATTGCCATTAAATATATTGCCTAAAGATACATATAAGGAAGGACAAGATGTAACATCTTTATTAGGTATTAAAAAATATGATCCTCAAGCAGAACAAGAACAAAAATTGATTCAAGAAAAAATAGATAGAAATAATAATAAAATAGAGAAATTCTTATGTAGATATTCATGGTTTAGAAAAATATTCTTTAGACCTAAAAAGGGTGGATTCCCTAGTTTTATAAAAAAGACAGATGAAACTAGATTACAAAATATTCCTAATATTTTACAGAAAGAAAAAGATACGATTTTTCAAGTTACAGAGAAAATAGATGGACAAAGTGGTACATATTTTCTTATAAAAAATTCACATAAATTATTTGGTAAGAAATATACTTTTGGAGTATGCAGCAGAAATTTACATTTACCAACACCTAATAATAGCTCATATTGGACAATAGCAAAACAATATAATATTGAGAAAGTATTACATAGTTTGATAGGAGATAATCAATTTATAGTATTACAAGGAGAGATATTAGGTGAAGGAATACAAGGTAATAAATATAAAATAAAAGGTTATGATTTTTATGCATTTAATTTAATATATCCTGATAAACAAATAGATACTGTTACTATGACCAATATCCTTAAAGAACATGATATTAAGTCAGTACATATATTAGATACGAATTTTAAATTAAAAGACACTGTTCCTGAAATGGTTGAATATGCTAAAGGTAAATCATTCTTATTACCTATATTACGAGAAGGTGTGGTAATAAGAAATTATGATAAAAATATTAGTTTCAAAGTAATTAATCCAGATTTTTTATTAAAAAATAAAGAATAATAAACTGAATAAAGCAGAGATTTTATGTTGGAAAAAAATTAGGGGGAATTAAAAATGTGTTATGTAAATATTATAATGAAAAGAGGAACAATTATACGTAAAGCATTAATTTTTAAAAATAATAACGATTATGAAAGAAACTTATCTAAAGAAGAAACAATAAATATATTGGACAATCAAAGGACTTCAATTTATTTTTGTGCTGGAGATGTACAAGGTGAAATAATAGGTGATCAAATAGAATCTTACTCAATTATAGAAGAAAAGGATATATAAATAATAAAAAATTAAAGGAGTGCTATTAATGAAAATAGAAACAGGAAAGTGCTTATATGCAAAATGTGATTGTATGAATAATTTTAAAGAAGGACAGACAGTTGGAGTTAATATTTTACCTAGTGGAGAAATTTTAATTGATGGAGTGGTAGCGTTAGATAAAGAAACCGTTGAAAAATATTTTACAGATAATCCATTTTATGATTCAGAATATGACGACTCAAAGACAAAATTTAGTGAATTAAAAGAAGCTGCTAAACCTTTAATTGAGTTTTTAAATAAATATTACGATCCTATGACAACAGCAATTATAACAGAAGGTAGAATAGATATTCTTACAAATGAAATGGGCATACCTTTAGAAGTCAGAGATTAAATAAGGAGATGAAAGAATAATGGCATATAAATCACAATATAGATTATCACCTAGATATTATTCAGATTCCAAAAAAGAATTAGAAACAGAAGTAAAAAATCAAATTGAGCAATATATAGAAGATAATGATGATTTATCATGGGTTATTAGTGAAGGATTAAATGAATGGGGAGAAGATGATAGAAGTTTTCAAAATAAAAATGAAATAATGACTGAATTATCTAAGAAATTCTTTTATATAATATTTATTTTAGAATATGATCCATTAAGCGATTTTGAAATGGGTGAAACTAGAGAATATTGGTATCAAGGAGAAGTACAAGTAGAGTATGCAGAGATAAAAATTGAAGATTTTAACCATAATAAATTAAGAAAACTTGAAATTGATTAATAAGAAGGTGGATATAATATAAAAATAAGTGATTGTTTAATATTATTACTACATATTACAGACGGTATAGAAAGCTATAAGATAAATAATTATTATGGTCAATTAATTAAATTAGGATATGTTGAAATAGATAGAAATTTTAAATATAAGTTAACTGATAAAGGAAAAATAAAAATAAATAATTTTACAAAAAGTATTGACAGTATAGGTAAGATGTAGTAATATAATAAGTGAAGCAAAGAAAAATAGAAATTAAGTAATGAAAATAAATAATTGAAAGAAGGTGAAAAGCAATATGACAGGAAAAAAGTTGAGAGAATTAGTTAATAGTGGTATAAATCCAGTTATAGAATTTACTAACGATATAGATGGTTTAGAATCACGATGGAATCATGGCATGAGAGGTTATGTTGTAGGAGTAAGTTTACCTGATGAAGATAAATGTATAGCTATAAAAATTGATGAAAAAGAATATACAGACTATAATAAGAAAATGGAAATTGCTAATTGGCGTAAAGAATATGGTGGAGAATACATATATAAATGGAGCGATATTCATAAGCCTTATGAATATGAAGAAGATTATATTGTTTATATTGAAGATGATAAAGAATTATATAATTTTAAGATTTTAGATGATGATAGAGTGAGAATTTTTAATCAATATAAATCTGAAATAGAAAGTGATAAAATATCATATGTTGAATGGCTAGAAAATAAATATATAAAACATTGAGATAATATTATAAAATAAATAATAAAATATGAAGGAGAATGATATTTATGAAAAAGACAAGTAACAATGAAATAATGAATAAGGTAAAAGAGACTTTAATTAAAGCAAAGGCTGCAATGACTGAAAAAGAAATTCAAGAAATTGTTCCAGAAGTAAATAGAACTGTATTAAGACAAATGGTTAGGAAAAATATATTAAAGGAGTCATATCATTATTTACATAATAGTGCGAAAACATTTATTCATAAAAAGACAAAGAAACAAGAAATTGTTAAGGGAACTAGAATTATAAAATATAGTATAAATGATTAATAATAAAAAATATAAATTTAAAAGGAGAGATTTTTATGAAAAATTGTAATGATGAGAATTGCTGTAATAATACAATTACTACAGATACATATAATAAAGGAGTTATTTTGCCAGAAAACTATTTTAAAGTAAGTTTATCTCCTAAGATAGCTAGAGATTCTTCACAAAGGTTTAAAGTTGAAGTAGGTATGTGTAGGTTAATGGAATTTATTGAGATAGCTAGTAAAGAATATGATATAAGAGTATTAAGTTAAGGAGGAAAATAATATTATGAATGATATTAATAAAGATAATATACAAGAAAAGTTTGTACAATGGATGAAATCAAAAGGTAGAACAAAATCAGGATTAGTAGATGTAATTGTTAAAGATGGAGATAGTTTTAAAATGGAGAAGAGAGATGGTAAGTCGATAGATATTACTGCTGATGATTGGAAAGAATTTTGTGATGAGAATGGAGTGGAATATGATAAATTAGAATTGATAGCTTTATGCTAGTAAATAAGAAGTAAAATAAATTAAAGAGAATTGAAAAATAAAATTTAAAAATGATTTTTAGTTTCTATTCAATATAAATACATATGAGATTTGAGAGTAAATTTATGAATATTAAATATTATAACTTGCATATTTAAACAAATATTATCAAAAATACAGACAAAATCAAACAAATATGCAAGTTAAGATGTAATATCATAGCAGAATAAGTAGTTAAAATTGGAATTTTATTGTAATTTAGTTTATGATAAAAAATAAATAATATGAGTAAAGGAGATATATAAAATGGAAGAGATGTGGAATAAAAAAATATGTACATTAGCAAATACATATATTATGAATGGGAAAATAGTAAAAAATAGAGGAGAAAGAAACATTGATATTCTTAAAGAAATAAAAGACTATAATGATATAGTACTACAAAGTGGTAACAATATAGTAGTATATGCTTCTGATAGGAAATATGAAATATATAGAAAAATAGTAACAGAAATTCAAGAAAAAAATCCTAATATGAAAGAATGGTTTTTTATATTCAAAAAAGATGAAACAAAAGAAAATAAAAAAGAAATAATTGGTCAGACAGAAGTCGGATTTAAAAGTGGGAAAAAATTATTAATTCCATTATATTTAAATGATAAAAAAGAAAGAGAATTAGGAAATACACAAGTAGAAATAGTTAAAGGTAATTTAAAAGGAGTACAAGGTGAATTAATAGAATTAAATTTAAATGGAGATAATGAATCACTTTCTTCAGTAAAAATAAAAACAAAAGAAAATATAATAATTGAAACTACTGTAGATTACATAAAGCAAATTAGAGATAAGAATAAGAAAAATATAACACAAAAAAAGTATTGGTATAATGAAATTTTCAATATAAAAATTAAAATTAGAGGTAGAAGAACTACAGTTAAATTAGAAGATGGTACAAAAGGTTCAGTATATTGTAGTATTAATGATATATATGATGAAAATAAAGGTATAAATAGAGCTTTTAAAAAGGCATTATCTAATCAATTGTTAAAAGAGGTTAATGAATAAAAGAAAGGTGATTTTGATATGTATCCTTATTATCATACAAAACCAATAGATGAAATGTCTTATTACAAAAATGTTCCATTACTTAATAAATTTATTACAAAATATGTTACTTTAAAATTGACTAAAGAGGAATATGATAGATTTAAAAAAGATTATTATGAACAATTAGATAATGAATTTTTAATAACAATACAGAAGAAAGGATTATTGTTTCCAAGATATTATGTTTATTTTGGAATAGATCCTATAATGTTTGTAAAATTTGATATTGATAAATTAAAAATGAATTTAGGAACGGAAGTTAATGTTAATGAATAAATAAAGTATATAATTAAATTTATATAAATATTAATAATTAAAATAAATAAAAATTAAGGAGAGTGTTGTATCAATGAAATTTGAAGTTAAAAAGGCAGTTAGAGAAAAAATTTATGCTAAGGTTGCATTAATGGGTGCGTCAGGTAGTGGAAAATCTTATAGTTCTTTAAAACTTGCAACTGGTATGGCAGATGAAATAGAGAGAGAAACGGGTAAAAGACCAAAAATATTAATGGGAAATTCAGAAGCAGCAAGAGGTCGTTATTATGCTAATGAATTTGATTACGATATAGTAGATATGGTTGCACCTCATGCACCTGAAAATTATGTTGATTTAATAAATTTTGCTGTACAACAAGGTTATGGAATATTGATTATTGATAGTACAAGTGCTGAGTGGGAAGGTAAAGGTGGCTGTCTTGATTTACAAAAACAAGCAGGTGGAAGATATCAAGATTGGGCTAAGATCACCCCTAGACATAATAAATTTATAAATACATTATCAGATTCACCCATACATATAATAGCAACCATGAGAGGGAAAGATCAATATGTAATGTCTCAATCTGAAGGATATAATGGGAAGACTACTACTAAGGTTGAAAAAGTTGGAGTCGGAGCAAAGCAAAGAGAAGGATTTGAGTATGAATTCACTTGTACATTTTTATTAGATGTTAAAACTAATACTGCTGAAACTCAAAAAGATAATACGCATATATTTGAAAATGAAGGTGCTATATTATTAAGTGAAAATCATGGTAGTAGAATAATTCAATGGGCAAATAGTGGAGATGCACAATATATACCACCTAAGAGATCTATTGAGGCTAAAAAATCGGAAGAAGTGAAGAAACAAGCCGAGGAAGATAAATCTAAGTTGCAATCTGTTATAAAAGAAATAGATGCTACTGCTAGAGAAAAAGCAAAAGTAGATAAAGATAAAGTCGTTGAAGCTATTAAAAAATATCATACATCTGCAAATTATAATTCTATAAAAGATATAACAGTTGCAAACAATATTTTAAAAGAATTAAAAGAAATAAAGTAATTAAAAATAAATAATTTATAAATAAAATATGGTTGATGGTTAGCCAGTAAAACCATCATATAAAAGGAGATTACATATGAATATAATAACAGTTATCGGAAGATGGACAAAAGATCCAGAAATAAGATATACACCTGGCAACAATACAGCAGTCGCAAATTGTAGTATTGCGGTAACAAATACTTTTAGAAAAGGTGATGATGGTAAGCCTACAGCAGATTTCTTTAATGTTACTATTTGGGGTAAACAAGCTGAGAGTGTAGAGAAATATACTAAAAAAGGTAGTCAGGTTGGTATAAGTGGAAGATTAGAGACTGGTAGTTATGAAGCGAAAGATGGCATTAAAAGATATACAACTACTATAGTAGCAAATCAAGTACAATTTTTAGATAGTAAAGGAAGTAGTAATAGTCAATCCCCCAGTGAACCAACCGACAATAATGATTCAGGGCTACCACCAGTTGATGACTCAGATATCCCATTCTAAAGAAAAAATAAATAATAGGACAGGTAGTAATACTTGTCCTAAAAAATTATACGATGATTATGTTTTACTTACAGATTATGAATATGAACTATTATCAAGAAAAATGACTGACAGACAATTACAACATTATATAGATAAACTAAATAATTATATTGGATCTACGGGTAAAGAATATAAAAACCATTATTATACTATTAAATTATGGTATGAAAAAGATTTAAAGAATACTCCTGAAGATACTAAATTAAATATTTATAGCTAAAAGGAAGGAGGATACATAGTGGTAATTTCTAAAGACGAGATAAATAAAGCTAAAGAAAAATTAGGTGATAAGGCAGCAGAAATTATTTCAGAAGATCTACATATAGAAAAATGGGATGAAGTAGAATTAAAAGGATGTTGTCCTTTTCATAAAGAAGATACACCTTCTTTTAAATGGTATAAAGATAAATGTTATTTTAAATGTTTTGGATGCGGTAAGACATTTGATATATTAGATTATTATATTGAATATAAAAATATGTCCTTTATAGGAGCTTGTAAAGAGTTATTTAATCAAACTGATATAATTTATGATTTTAGTGATGAAGAAATAAGTAAATTTAAAAAAGATTATAAATATCCTAAAGTAGAAACTAACACTAATACAGATAAAATAGAAGAATATCTTTCTTTACGAAAAATAAGTAAAGATACAATAGATTATGCAGGGGTAAAACAAGATCAAAAAGGTAATATTGTATTTGAATATTATGATGAAAATAATGTACTACTTACTGTTAAGTATAGACCATCACATAAAGTAAAACATGGCGATACAAAAACATGGTGTCAAGCAGGTGCAGATACAAGTCTAATTCTATATGGTATGAACAAAATAGATACAACTAAATCATTAATAATTACAGAAGGAGAAATAGATAGATTATCATTAATAGAATGTGGGTTTAAAAATGCTGTATCTGTCCCTTTTGGGGCAGGTAACTATGGATGGATAGAATATAATTGGGAATGGTTAGAACAATTTGATAAGATTATAATTTGGGCTGATAATGATGATGCTGGTAAGAATATGCGTAAAGAGGTTATACCAAGACTAGGAGAATGGCGTTGTTATGAAGCGTTCGGAGTAGAGAATGATATAAATTTAGATCTATATAAGCATGGAAAAGAAAAAATAAAAGAAATATTAGACAATATAAAAGAAGTCCCCATAACAGATATAATAGATTTTGCAGATGTAAAACCAATAGATTTATCTAAAATGGAAAAAATTAAATCTGGTATATCTCAATTAGATCATTTTATAGGAGGATTTTTTTTAGGAACAGTAGATATTATCACTGGTATAAATGGAAGTGGTAAAAGTACTTTTATAAATCAAGTTTGTGTAGCTGAACCAGTGAATCAAGGATATAAAACATTCATTTATAGTGCAGAGTTGCCCACACCTATGTTAAAAAATTGGATAGAATTTCCTACTGCTGGAAGAAGACACATAGAATCAATTGATAAAGGGGAATTCCAACCCAAGTATTATAAAATAAAGAAAGAAGCAATTGATAAAATAAATGGATGGTATAAAGGTAAATTATTTTTTTATCATAATGATTTAGATAATAGGAAAACACATATTATGAACAAAATGACAGAATTAGCACGAAAATTTGGATTTAAAAATTTTGTATTAGATAATCTTATGATGATAGATTTAGAATGTTCTGAAGCAGAAAAATATACAGCACAAAAAAAATTCATGTTAGAATTAATTTCTTTTACTAGAAAATATAATGCAGTTGTACACTTAATAGCACATCCTAGAAAAATTGAAGCAATTAGACGATTAACCAAAATGGATGTTTGTGGTTCTGGAGATATAACTAATTTGGCACATTATGTTATATCAATACATAGAGTGACGGATAAAGAAAAACAAGGGGTAATGAATAAAAAAGGTACAGACTGGATGACTCCACCAATTCAATATGATTGTTTAATTGATTTATTTAAAAATAGATTGATGGGTATACAAGATAAAACAATTGGTGTTTATTATGATAATGCTAGTAAAAGATTTTATGGAGATTCTGATGATATAGATAAACAGTTTTCATGGGATAATACAATATATAAAGATGAATTACCAAAACCTCAGCATGGTAATGATCCATTTTAATTAAAAAATAAATAATAAAGGAGTGATTAGATGGGGATGATTCTAAATAATGAGGCGGTATTATATTGAATAAAGTATTTTTAGATAATTTACCTCGAAAATATGGTATTGGAATTAATAAAGATAAAATGGTTATAGATTGGAAGTTAAGCATAGGTTCTAAAATTAAATTTGTATATGATGGTATTGAGGGAGAAATTAAAATAATTGATTATTATAAAAAAAAAGGTAAGAATTATTTAATGATAAAGTATAAGAATAATGTAGATTATATAGATATCTCTTCCTTTAGATTATGTAGAATAGGCAGAATATTAGGTAAAATAAATTATAAGTATAAATATAAAGTAGGGGACATAATAACAAATGTTAATTCTGGAAAATTACAGATATTAGAACAAATTAAAATATTAAAAAAGAAAAAGAAAATTAAAGGATATAAATATCGTTGTCTAATATGTAATAATGAAGATATCATCTCTGAAGATCATCTAAAATATAAGCAAGGTTGTACTGTATGTAGTAATTTTAAAATAAAAATAGGTTATAACGATATGTGGACAGCAAATCCAGATTTAGCTAAGTTACTTTTAAATCCTGAAGATGGATATAAATATACTAAAGGAAGCAGAAAAAGTGTCGACTGGAAATGTCATGTTTGTGGTAACATAATTAAAAATAAAAGAATAAATATGATAAACCAATATGGTTTATCTTGCCCAAAGTGTGGTGACGGAATATCTTATTCAGAGAAAATAATGTATAATGTTTTGCAACAATTAAATATTGATTTTACTTATCAATTATCTAAAGCTAATTTTGATTGGTGTGATAATTATAGATATGATTTTTACTTTAAAATAAATAATGAAGAATATATTATTGAAATTAATGGAAAAGGACATTATGAAGAAGGTTTTGGTAAATGTGGAGGGCGTTCGCTACGAGAAGAACAAGAAAATGATAGAAATAAAAAAGAACTTGCTATTAAAAATAATATTAAAGAAAAAAATTATATTGTTATTGATTGTAGTTATTCTACTTTAGAATGGATTAAAGATCATATTTTAAATAGTAAATTAAATGAATTATTTGATTTAAGTAAAATTAATTGGTTAGAATGTCATAAATATGCTTGTTCGTCTTTAGTTAAAAAGGCTTGTGAATTGTGGAATGAAGGTATGTATAGCACAAAAGAAATTGGAGAGATAATGAAATTATGTAGAGATACAATTGTTAAATATCTTAAGCAAGGAGTGAAATTGAGTTGGTGTGATTATAATCCGAAAAATCATTTTAGAAAAGTTATATGTTTAAATAATAATAAAATCTTTAATTCAATGAAAGAAGCAACGGATTATTATGGTATAACTAGTCATATTTTAGGTTGTTGTCAAGGTAAAAGAACCTATTGCGGTAAAGATCCAATTACAGGTGAGAAATTACATTGGATGTATTATGAAGATTATATTAAAGAAAATAAATAAAAAGGAGATAATAAATAAATGAATATTCCAGAATTTATTATTGATGATATGAATTGGAGTTTTTCAAGATTACAGAGTTATAGAACATGTCCTTATAGTTGGTATCTTCAATATATAAAAAAAGCTAAAGGCAAACAAAATGCCTTTGCTGAGTATGGGACACTAGTACATGAAACTTTAGAAAAATACTCAAAAGGTGAACTACTAGATTTTATGTTAGCAGATTATTATAAAGAAAATTTTGATAAAGTTATTACATATAATTTTCCACCAAATAAATATGTTGATTTA
>ENA-UOOH01003415-UOOH01003415.1-fermentation-metagenome-genome-assembly--contig:-NODE-3415-length-12085-cov-6.595844_pt1 | contig 12085 bp, 6 predicted proteins | sample MGYA00245778_ERZ724025 | MGnify/ENA primary metagenome ERZ724025 (study PRJEB28704, sample SAMN03018313) | fermentation metagenome | biome: anthropogenic terrestrial biome; feature: soil; material... | reverse complement strand
ACCATAAGTCGGGTGGAAAATTACCAGGCCGGTTGATCACGAACGCATATATCAACCCCAAAGCAAGGAGGACCGCCAGTGACACGCTGACCGCCTTCAACAGCTTCGCACTCATGAGCCGACCCCCCATTACTGCCCGAAGATGACTCCGTCTTCGCCAAGCCCGAAGCCAAGAGGCGTGCCTGGGAAAGCCTTGAGGCGGAACTCCAGCCACACGCGTCTTGTGGCGTATTGATACGTTATCGCTATCTCCCTGCAGTGCAGATCGCGCGTCACCCCGATGTCGCCCCGCACAAGACCCCCTTTTACCAGGTCGTACACAGCGACCCACTGCACGCGCCAATCGGGCGAAAGGCGCACATCGGCCGACGACTCTACCCTCGTTATCTGCGCCCGCGCGAAATCATAGTTGCCCCCCGCCTTCAACTGGAACTGGGGCGAAGGCTGTATTACCACCCTGCCCAGCAGGGATTTGGCCGCCGCCCGCTGGATGTCGTATCCGCCCGATAGCTCGATGGACACTCCCTTTGACACCTCGGCCTGCGCAGTTGCAGTCAGCGTATCAAACGTCCCGTACTTGAGGTCATAGGCCGAGGCCATCGTCAGCCTGAGAGGCCCCAGCGCGGACGTGAGCCTCGCTCCGACTTTGCTCGAGGGGCTGATCGCGTCGAACCTGAACGGCGATGCCCCCGACACGGCCATCTGGTCGTAGCTCAGCCGGAGGGTTGTACCGGCAGACGGCTTCACCTGAACGCCCGCGGAGTACCCCAAGGCGGCACGCCCATGAGTTCCTTCGTACGCGTCGAAAACACCACGGACCAAGCCGTCCACCGACAGCCGCTTGTTCACGCCCTGCTGGTCCATTCTCAAAGTCACGTCCACCCCTGCTTTCCCGGCAGTGACCTCAGAACGCACCCCATCCCTTATCGCGTCCTCCGTGTAGCGGCCCACCACCCCTTTCACGGCGACCGACAGCGGCGCGCTCCCCAGGGGAATCCGGCTGGACGCAGCCGTCAACTCCGGGAGCCTTCTCAGAGCCTTCCACGGCGGAGGCTTCGTATCCGGATCTGCGGTGGATTCATCCTCCACGTATACCTGCGCCTGAGCCAATCCCGTGAGTGAGAACACTCCTATCTTCTTGTCCGCTTGCACCCTGTAGTTCAACACGTTCATAGTGATATCCTCGCCCTTGACTTGACGCCGATAGCCCACATCCGATGCAAGCTTGATCTCGAGCGGCAGCGTGGACGAGTGCCGGAAAGATATGGATGTATTCTCCGCATTCTGCGATGATTCCAGGTTACGCCGGGTGTAGGCGAAAGACGTGTTAGCCCCCTCGACGCGCCTGTCCAAGCTGAGCGTGTAGGTTTGCTCGATCGTGGGCGATGCCGCGCCGGCCAGCCCCGAGTAGTCGCGGTAGCTGTAGCCCGCCTTGGCCTTGATGTCGGCAGGAAGGTCCACGGAGTGTGAGAGCTCCACAGTAGTATCCCCGTTGCCGGTGGCCCGGTTCCACAGTTCGTACAAGTACACGGTGACAACCCCGGCGGCGCCCAGCTTCAGCTGGTTTCGCACGCCCGCGGCCGGCCCGAGCAGCTGGTAGTAGTCGGCATGCAGCGACCCAGAGGATATGTCGCTGAGCCTGTAATTATACTGCGTCTTCACGTACCAACCTTCGCGAGCGCCGTATCCGATCTTTGGCAGCTCCAGGCGCTGGTCCTCTTTCAGAGGAATCGTAAGCCGTGGGAGCGACAGCAGCTTGACGTTCCCCTCGTAATAGGAGACCGACCGCAACACGATCCTGTCATCCGGATAGACCTCGAGTTCGCGTACCTCAATGCGCCAGTGCGGCTTGTCAAGGTCGCAGGTGGTCACGGACCCTTCCGACAGCCGAAGATAGTTGTCCTTCTTGACAAGTCCAGCGCCCGACAGGAACAGAAAGCCTTTTACCTGGTCATCTTGGAGCTTCGCCCACGTCTGCTCAACAACGATGCCGCCTGTGGACATGTCATATGTAGCGACCGCGCCCTTTAGGACCTCATCGCCGCGTTCTACCCATACAGACCCGGTTATCACGGCCCTTTTCGCGCCGGCGTCTATCTGCGCGCGGTCACCGCGGATCACTGTGTCCTTGTACGTGATCTCGACCTCTCCTGACAGGTCCCAGATCTCAAGCGCGCCGTCGAACACCATCAGCTGGGCATTGGCGCGTACCGGAATCGTAGCCGCGCTCGCCGGCACACCCAACAGCAGCGACAGGACCCAAGCCAGCGCCAGAGCCAGGACGAGCGCCGTTTGGCCATGCCTTCGGCTGCCGCGTCCATTGGGCCTGCCCGGCCAGTCCACCTTGACCAGCATGATCACACCCGGTATTAGGAACGCCACGTTAGGAAGCCACACGGCCGTCACGGGGTGGATCGCGCCTTTCATGCCCACGGAACGGGCGACTGCCTGAACCACGAAGTAAGCAAAGGACAGCACAGCCGCGGCAACTATCCCGAAATACCCGCCGCCGTGACGCGGAGACCTCACTACCAGGGGAGCGCCGATGACCGCGAATACCAGAGCCGCTACGGGCTGAGCCAGTTTGAGGTGGTACTCGACTCTCAGACCTTCCACGCGAATCCCGCTCTTCTCGAACAGGTCGATATGCGACTTGAGTTCCTTCCTCGTCATCTCCTGGGGGGTCTTCTGGCTGGACGCAAACTGCTCCATGGTGCTGTCCATGGTGATCTCGAGCCTGTCGAAGGACATGGACATCCTCACATGCCCATCTGCATCCAGTTCATGGATGGAGCCGTTTTCCAGAGTCCACGTTCCTTGGCCGACGCGACCGCGGCGGGCAGATACTATCCGCGGGAAGGACCCGTGTTCGGTCTCGTACACCATAACGCGTTCCATGGTTCCCAGATCCTTGTCGACCTCGCCCACGTAGAAATGGCGACCTCCCGGCGCCGTGAAGAAGATGTCCTGTTCGATGCTGGGAAGGAAGTCCTTGAGTATGATCTCTCGCACGATGGTCTCCGATTTGTGCGATGCCCATGGAACCACTGTCTCGCCGAGCCAGAACCCTACAGCGCTCACAACGGCGCCCACAATGATCAGAGGAAGCACGATCCGTGTGAAAGGGACTCCCGAAGCGCGGATAGTGGAGAGCTCGGAATCTCTTCCCAGACGCCCCAGGCTTATCAGCACCGCAAACAAGACGGCTATTGGGAGCACCTGAACCACGATTCCGGGAAGACTGTACAGCAGCATGCGGACGACAGCGAGCAATGGCACCTTCTTCTGGATTATGAAATCCACCAGCATGAACAGCTGCCCGCTGAGCACTATGATGATGAATGCCGATATGGACAGGAAAAACGGGCCCATGAACTCACGAACCACGTACCTGTCAAGAATCCTCATGGGCCAATACCTCTCAATCGGGTAGGCGGGGGCGTGTAGCCCCCGTCCTCCCACACCACCATACCGCAGCGCCCTGATGCCGCCAGCGGACAGGAAGTCGTCGCAGCTCTGTTCTACTTGGCCCCGCCCTTCTTCAGCACTGCTTCAGTGAGATCCACCCCGCCCAGATGCACCACGCTGGAATCGAGGACAACCGTCACGCCCTTCTCCTTGGCAACGGCGGCTATGGCGGTCTCCAGCGCCTTCTGAGCCGGATCCAGCTGATCGCGGGCATAATCGTTGTACTTCTTGTTGTACTGCTCGAGCAGGGCCTTCTGGCTCTCCTCGTCCTGTCCTTCGGCCTTCTTGTTGAGCTCCTTCTCCAGAGTGGCCTTCTGCTTGGAGATGTTCTCCCAAGCGGTCTTCATGGCCCCGAATTCCTGCCCCACCCTGGCGCCGTCGAGTTTGCCTATTGAAACAGCCTCGCCCGCCGCCCGGGAAACGGCCATGTTGGTCACGCCGAGCCCTAGGCCGACTAGAAGAGTGCAGATAAACAAGGTAACAAGTGCTTTAGGAAGGTTCTTGAACATGCAGGTCATCCTCTCTTTCATTTGTGTAGCCTCACTCGCGCGCATCGACGACGATGCAGCCATAGAGAGGGCGCCGACCAGACGGCGCCCAGCCAATTATACAACAGCCGACCTAGACTGTCGCCTAGAAGGTCTGTCCGAAACTGAAGTAAGCCTGGCCGCGACCTTCAGCGATCCCATAGTCAATGCGGATCAAGCCCAGCACCGGCACGGAGACTCGCACGCCCACTCCATATCCGATCTTGGTCTGGTCAACCGTGAAGGAGTCCTGCGCGTTCCATGCCTGGCCAGCGTCACAGAACACCACGCCCTGCAAACCCTTGGTTATCTTGAAACGGTATTCGACGTTCGCGAGGGTCATGCGGTCTCCTTCCATGTCGCCGTACTTGTAGCCACGCACGGTCTCGGCGCCGCCCAGCTTGAACCGCTCCTGGTCGGGCAGCGGGTTGACGCCGAATCCTGCGCTGAGTCGCCCGGCCAGCACGTGGCCATCGCGAACCTGGTAGTAGGCGGACCCTTCGCCTTCGACCCTAGTGAAGGCGTTGTCGCCGCCAAGAACTCCGCCCGCGTACTCTACCGACCCCGATAGCCTGTGCCCTGACGAGGCGTTCCAAAGGTCGTCTCTGGTATCGTTCACGGCTGACACCGTGAGAGATCGGGTTATGCCGCCCTTGGGAATATCGCCGGCGCCCTCTTGGGTTGGGTCAGTCGCTCGGGTGACGGCGTTGTCCATCTTGAGCCTGAGATACGCCTTGGTGTTCAAGGAGAGCGTGCGGCCTACAGTTACATCGCCGCCGGTTCGGCCCTCGGTGTACTTCACAGGATCGGGTTCTGACCCAGCACCGCCGTCGCCCTCATCTTCTGAAGCAGGAGGAGTGTACTTCTTCTCAGACGACTTGCTGAACACATTGAATCCTAAAGAGGTCTTACCCGACTTGCCCACCCACGGCTCGTAGAAGCCGAGCTCGTAGTTGCTCTTGCCCTTGGCAAACTCGGCCTTGACATTGACCGTCTGCGCGTTGCCGAGGAAGTTCTGGTCGCCGAGTTCTATGAACCCCATGAGACCATCAGCCGAGCTGTAGGCCAGGCTCAAATTGGCAATGCCGGTCTTTCTTTCAGTGAGAACGTAATCGATCACGTACTCGTGCTTGCCCGGCACCGGCTCGACAGCGGCCTCAACGTTCTCGAACGCGCCCAGCAGGTATATCTTGCGACGGTCTTCGTTGATCTTGTTGACGTTGATGTAGTCGCCAGGCTTGGTTTGGATCGCGCGCCGGATCACCTGGGCTTTTGTCTTTTCATTGCCCGATATCTTTACATCGGCTACAGTCCACTCCACCAGATGCAGGGTGAGTTCTCCGTCCTCAGAAAGAGAAGGCTCAATGCTAGCCCAGTAGCCCTTTTCGTGGTAGTGCTTCCCAACGGCTTCGAGATCGGAGCGGAGCTGATTCGAGTTCAGCTGAGAATCTGGCTTGAGCGCCATCACTCCGAGCAGTTCCTTCGTGGATACAAGCGTATTTCCGCTCACATTGATGCTGCTCACAACTGGGAATTCGCTGACGAGAACGATCAGCTTCACTCCGCCCAGGTATGGGATGGTGTTCGCTCCCAGATCAGCGAACCAACCCAGGGCATCGATAGCGGTGAAACTCTCTCTGACGGCATCTTCACTCAACTGGTCACCTATCTTGATGGTCATTGCATTGATGATGGCATCAGAGTCGATCCTGCTGTTGCCCTGCACCTCTATTGCCGTCACTCTGCCAAGCGTTGTGCCCGGCGCAGCCAGCGCGGCCGACGAAGCTATGAGCATCGCCACTATCACCACGGCCAGCATGCCGCAGAACCTCCTGGCGCGATTTACGTTCAACAATCTCCCCTCCCACATCTCACCCTGCCTGATCGCAGACTCAACCGATCAAGGTCGCTCCTGCTTGCGTATGGCTCGACTTTCTATTCTACTCACTCACCGCGATTCCTCCTGCGCTCGCCCAGGCGATCAATGCTAAGACCCGGGCAGAGGCGGGAGTTCTCCCAGCGCTCGTCCAAGTCTGCTTAACATGTATAGACGCAGCCGAGCCAGCAGAAGTTTCACGAGAAGATCGCCTTCGAGGGTTTCTTTCTCGGATCCGTCTTCGAGTCCCGCCGCTATCCGCATGTTGCCCGGCACGCCGGACACAGCTATGATCGTTGAAAGCCCAGACGTAACATCCCGCGCCACCAGGTCAAATTGAGGCGAATCGCCGGGGGTTCCCGTGAAGCGCACTCCTCCCGACACGATTTCCAATGGAACATCGTAGAGGTCTATCTGGCCAGACCACAGATTCAGGCTGCCGGAGACCACGGGGCGGCCAGTGCTACCCTGCACGTGAAGCACACCGGGCAGTGCCCACGCCCACGACTCGCCTCGCACTATTTTGACGCCCTCGCCGACCTCGATATCCAAATCGAGGTCGGCATCGGGAACCGGAACACCGTTCTGAATCCCGGCTACCACCAGATCCATCTGGGCATCGCGCACACCGATGCGTCCGCTGAGCGAATACACCTTTCCAGTGCCGAGCGTCAGGTCCGCGTCTACAAGCCCCGACACAAGCTGGTGGTGGATCTGGACCCCTGATGCGGTCACGTGCCACAGCCGCGGCGAGCCCGCCAGTCCTACCTGGCCGCCGCCGAACTCCGCGCAGATCCCCGACACGCGCGCATTGAGCTTTCCTTCGATCTCGCCCCCAACCTCGCCCTCGACCTCGATAGCGCCCGAGATCGCCGTGAACTCGCTCGGCCACTCGTCAGGCCACCCATCGGCGCGGACAGCCCCATCCGTCAGTATTACGCGAACCGAGGCACGTCCGTCTAGGCCGACTTCGCCGTCCGCGCGCCAGTCCACCCAGCCCTGAGCAGGAACGGGCCTGCCGAGCGCCGCGGCGACTTGGTCCATGGTCGTCTTCTCCGCGCGCACCTGGACCGCGATGGCGCCCGCACGCGGCAACCACTGCGCCGCCGCCTCAAATTCCATGTTCCGAACGCATGATTGCCCGATTTCCATACTCTCTATGTCCACGACACCATCTGCCGAAAAACCCTCGGCTCCGGGAGTAAGGCCGGGAACTGCGACCGCTCCCTCCAGGCGGGCCTTAAGACGCCCGGAGCCCATGTCGCCGCTGAATCCGACTTCCCCATCGACACGCACGTTGCCGTCGTCGAGGGTCTCGAGTTCGCCGGTGACGGTCCACCCATCACACGAAAGGCTGGTGAGTGCGACTTGCCCAGCGATGCGAGTTCCAGCCGCGCCGGCCTCGGCGGGCAATGCGCGAGAAACAGTGAAGCCGGCGCGCACCGTGCCTTCGAGAACCCGGGCCGAGAGATCATCTACTGTGACGGCCTCATCTGACACAGTCAGCGCCCCGCAGACGTCGGCCAGCTCGATGCGGTCCTCGGCTCGACGATCATAGTAGCATAGCGCACGGCCGATAGCCACTGACCATGAAGTATCGGAGGACGCCGCATCAGCGTCTGCGCGTGCGTCCGGGTCCGGGTCCGGGCCCGCGGCGGCGCGCGTGAGCGGTTCCAGCCGCACGTCCCTCAGTTCAACCCTGCGCTCCTTGCCCGGTTCACCCTCGGGCCCATCCGGACGACTGATGATGATGGCAGCGTCTCGAACCAACACGATACCGCGGAACACGGCCGAAGCGCTCTCGCCCTGGCGTTGCCCAGTAGCTGCGTCCGCCGCCGCGCCTGCCTGTAGACCAGGTGTTGATGACCGACTGTCAGTGGGCGACCGGCTGTCGGCGCCGTCATCTCTGAAATACCCCTGAGGCGCAGTCCAGTCCGCTTCAACGCCTTCCGCGTGTATCGCTGTGACACTCAGTATGGGACTGGCCCCGGCTCTCAGCAAGGAGCGGAAGTCGTAAACAACTGACACCCGCTGAGCGCTCAGTGCATCTCCCATCCGGACCCCGGACATGACCACAGAGCGTATGCCATGAATTGCCACGCTCTCGACCCGTACGTCGGCCATCCCAACGGCGCGGGAAAGTATGGCCGCGACCGCATCGGAACCGATCGCAGCCAGATTGCGCCGGAGCATCAAGCATCCGCCGGCGACTAGAGCGAACAGGAGCATGAAAACACACATTGAACGCGTTATGCGGAGACGTCTGACGCGCGCCACTAGGCATTCACCACCACCTGCAACTTCGACGATTCGCGCTCGGATCCTTCGAGCATCGCCAAGTGGAATGCCGGCTAGCTGGGCATATGTTGTTGCGTATGGTATGAGGTGACACCCTGTGCAGAATCCGGAGGCGAGCGATGTATGGGGGGCAGCGCCTAAGTAGTTCTCGATTAGTCTCTGCGCGATATGCCAGTCTGCGTTATAACCCCTGCTAGACGCCTGTTGGGCGTCGGGGGAGTCGTAACTCAGATGCGATTCGTATGCATGTCTGCGTGGCTCAGCGCGGTCGGCTGCATGCCCGGGCATGTGACAAGAACTGGGGTGCGCCATTTTTGACAAAAGGTACGGGCCATGTGCTCACATTCGGACGCGAACGCTGCAAAAAGTGAGCACATGGGCCGCTCTATGCTCTTGTTCCCACCATTTACGGCCGCGCTTTTGCCCTCCGGCGCGCCTCCAGCTCGCGAATTCCCATAACATGCTAGCAGGTATCGGATTTATGGTGGATTCATCCAGGGTATTGCCTCTACTTGCTTGCATATGTTCAATAATGAATGCGCCTGTGTTCACTTTTTGCCGTTATCCGCGAAACTTCCGTCAAAGAGTGAGCATCCCAGGTTATGCCATACGCAGCCTGCTCAACGGCTGGATTGCGTCTATGGAGTGGCCGCGATTTCGGGAAGCAGGAAAGCGGGGGTGAGTTCAACAGACCAGCTATGCGGCAGGGCGCCGCCCGTTGACATCGCACGGCCCCGGCTGTACACTATCACTGGGTGACTGACTGACTGTCCAGTCACCATGAGTGCAGATCTCCGACGCGAACGATCGGCGGTCAAGGCGGTGGGTGCATTGATAGCTGTAACTGGAGGAACCGGGCACATCGGAAACGTTCTTGTCCGCGAGCTGCTTGCACGCGGCGAGAAGGTCAGAGTCTTGGCGCTCCCCACAGAAGACACGCGACCGCTGGACGGGCTGCGAGTCCAGATTGTGTCAGGAGACGTGCTGGATCCTGATTCGCTGGAAGCCGCATTTCGCGGGGCCGATGTGGTCTATCACGTGGCCGGACTGGTGAGCATCCTCCCATGGCAGGAGCAATCGGTGGACCGTGTGAACGTGCAGGGCACCATCAACGTGTTGAACGCCTGCGAGAAGGCGGGCGTGAGAAGACTGGTATACACAAGCTCGATCCACTCGCTCGTTGAGCCCCCAAATGGCGCCGTAATCGACGAATCATGCGGCCTCGACCCGGAGCGATCACGCGGCGGATATGACAAATCGAAAGCCAGGGCGTCAATTGAGGTCTTGCGGGCGGTGAAGCGCGGATTGGACGCAGTGATAGTCTGCCCGACTGGGGTCATAGGCCCGTTCGACTTCCGCGTGTCGATCATGGGGCGCGTGCTGCTGGATCTGGCCCGCAATGCATTCTGGGCAATCCCGGACGGAGGCTACAACTTCGTCGACGTTAGGGACGTCGCGATCGGCCACGTACTCGCAGGCGAGAAAGGAAAGCCCGGCGAGGTATATATCCTGGCCGGCGAGTGCATTAGCATTGCCGACCTGGCCCGGCTGGTGGACGAACTCCATGGCCGCCAACCCCGCTTCCGGCTGCGCGTGCCAGCATGGCTCATCCGAGCCGTCGCCCATGTCTCGACCGCGTTTTGCCTGGCCTGCAAAGTCAAAAGCCGGATCACCAGGTATTCCGTTGAAACGCTGCTCAGCAACCATAACATCAGCAGCGCGAAAGCCCGGCGGGAACTGGGTTACGCTCCGAGGCGCCTGCGAGACTCGGTGAAAGACTCCATCGAGTGGTTTACCGACAACGGGGTGGCCCAGCAGTAGCTGCCTGAGCAGCCACAACCGCCACCCCATCGACGACCCCAACGCTATCGATGAGGGTCCTCAGGCATCTGCCGAATCAGGCTCTTCGGTTTCCACTTCGGTTTCCACATCGGTTTCCGCCTCGATGTCCACGGTAAGCCACTTGATCCCCTGGATCACCCACTCCGTTTGAGCCCGCACGGACACGGGCTCGGAGAACAACGCGTCCGCATCGGCCTGCGAGTCTCCACCGCTGGGCGCACTCTCCTTGGCCTTGTCCTTGTCGCTGGCCTTGTCCTTGGAGTCGCGCCCGGAAACGCCGTCTCGATGCAGCTCTGAGTCCACCGGCGATCCCATGTCAACACTAGGTTCCTCCAGAAGGTATGGCTCGAGCTCGAGCACGATATCATTGCCAAGCGGGCGCGAACCCAATTCAGCCAGCATATCGTCAACGTCCATGTACAGCAGCTCTTCCACTGGCTTGGCCCAGCTGTCCACATCATCCTCAAAACTGACGCTGCCGCCCCGAACCATCAGCGAGACCATTCCGCTGCCTATGTCGTCCGGCATTACTAGCGACAGTACCTGGGTCACCCTGGGTCCGCGGAAGACGCGCAGTGTCACCTCAACATCCACCTGATCGCCGGGACGCACCGTCTTCTGGAGTACCCTGGCCTTCTCGATCACTGCAGTTCGGCGGTCCGGTCCCACCCGCGCCTTAAGAGTTATCCCTTCAATCGTGGCGCGTTCGGCTGCACTGTTGGCAATCAACCCCACCGTGTCGAACGCATCCGACACGCTGCCGCCCGCTACATCCGAACCGCTCCAGAAGGTATCGCGGCGTTCGTAGGCATCCCTGCCGTCTAGCTTCACGGACAGCTCCACGTAGGCGGTGCCCCCGCCCACGCGATCCAGGGCGCCGTCGAACGCGGCAAGCGCCCCCGACCCGAATATGCCGGCCACCAAAGACTCCTCCGGCGCCACTAGCATCGATACCGTCTTCTCACGCCCGGTCTCTTGGTCTAGGACTGTCACAGACACCGGGATCGTAGCGGCCTGCCGTCCGAGCTTGCCGGCAACTCCGTTCAGACGATCCTGAGTGAACGCGCCCACCAAACCCGTTGAACTCAGCACCTTGAAGGGCGTGCTGTCCGATTTGATCACTCCGTGCACAAACGCCCCGCTCGCGGCGAGGTCGGTCGTTCCGTTCCCCAACACTGGATGGCCGAATGCGAGGAACCTGTCGCCTTCGACATAGGTGACGGTGCCGAAGGCGGTTATCTCCACATCTCCCTGCGCAAGCTGGAGCGCGATTGCCGAACCCGGCACGATGGCCGTTGCGCCTGCCGCGCCTGCCGAATCTCCCGCCCATGCAGACTGCTCCAGCTCCGCCCGGCCTGTCCCCAGGCTCACTGCGGGCCGGACTGCGGTTCCAAACTGCTCAAGAGACTTCGACAGCCTGTCCAGGGCCCGCCCGGCGAGGCCGCTCACGACCACAGAAGCCGCCGCGCGCGCGCCCGCGGGAACCCCATCGGGGTAATCGAGCATCCTCATCATATCGGCAATGGGAGTCACACCGGCGACGAAGTGGTCGCTCCCGGAAAACACGTAGGCTATGGCCCCGATCAGCTTACCCTCCACGTAGACTGGGCTACCGCTCATGCCCTCGGCAACACCGCCCGACGCCTCGATGGCCGGCCCAGACGCGCGCACCAGTATCATGTCGCCCAGCTGTCCGCCTCGGCGCATGATCCCGATGATCTCTACCTCGAAGTCCTCCGGTTCGACGCCATGGAACACCGTCCTGCCGGTTCCCTTCATGCCCGGTCTCAGGCTCTGCACATCCATCGTGCCCACTCTTGCGTCCGCGGCGCACGCCACAGGCCCCCAAAAGATAGACATGGACAAAACTGCCACTGCAACTGCGACAGTCGCAGCGATCCTCGCAAACAACCTCTTGCACATTGTGAACTGCAACGCCCCTCTCTCATGGTCCCCGCTATGTGCCGTACTCCATATCATACACTCTTCCATGCGCATGTCACGCGGGGGTCCATGCCTGTGGACCGCGTCAATCTACAGTAGGAAAGAAGAGCTAAGAAGCTGTTCCGTAGTA
>ENA-UOOH01003414-UOOH01003414.1-fermentation-metagenome-genome-assembly--contig:-NODE-3414-length-12088-cov-4.096568_pt1 | contig 12088 bp, 4 predicted proteins | sample MGYA00245778_ERZ724025 | MGnify/ENA primary metagenome ERZ724025 (study PRJEB28704, sample SAMN03018313) | fermentation metagenome | biome: anthropogenic terrestrial biome; feature: soil; material... | reverse complement strand
GTGAGCGACTCCACCCGCCGGGCGCTCGGCTTCGGCCTCTGGGGTCAGCGGCGCGTTGCGGGACCCGGCCTCTTGCGCTCGGCGAACCCGCTGTTGCGGCCCGCGGCATCTCGGTGCCTCGACCAGCCGACCCGCGCGCTTCTTGTTGGTCGAGCCGGCTCGAGGCTCCCAGAGAAAGGGACGAACGTCCGCCGGAGACAGCGAGGACGGCAGCGCCGCTGCACCGCCTACGGGCAGCTCGCCAGGTCCACAATTCTCACGCGGTCCGAGTTGCGGGACATCGCCAGAAAGCGCCCGTCGTCGCTGCAGGCGAACCTGTCGACCCGGGCTCCCGACTCGAGCGGCAGCGTGCGCACCGACTGCATCCTGCCGGAGCGAGAGGACCCGCGGCAGGTCGAGCTGCGACGGCGCGGTGTACTGCTGGGTCACGAAGGCGCTTCCATCCGGCAGGAGCGCAAGAGGTGCGAGAGCGCCGCGGTACGGACTGCGGAACGGTTCGGCGTTGAGCAGGTTGCCGCTGCCCGTGTCGAAGAAATCGACGCCAAGCGCCTAGCTCTCCAGCCCGAAGATCCGGTGCGCCGAGCACCACTGAAGATCCGCCGAGAAATCCTTCTTTCGCGACTCGTTTCGGTTCCGCCCACCCTGAGCCCCACGCGCCTGCAAGCGGCGGAGCGGAGTCGAAGGGCCCGACTTCGGCCGCGCAGGCTCGGCCTGCGCTCCTGCCTGACAGCCACCGGTGGTCCGCGAGGTTGAGCACGCAGGCCCGGCGCGTCGCTCCCGCGGGGCGCCGGCTCGATGGCCTCTGGAACGTGGGGCCGCGCAGTCGCGAGCAAAGCGCCGTCGTGCCGGTCGTCCTGGCGCCTCAGGGTCCGCAGCCCCGGCGTGCCTCATTGGTTCCGGCGCGGCCCGGTTGGACAAAGGGGGGAACTCCGTCTGATTCACTCGGCCGCAGGGCGCGGCACCGGGTGCGTGCCTGCCCTGTGTCGAGGCCGGTTGCAGGCTGGGCGACTGCTGCAACCCCGCTCGCGCTTGATGCGCCCGGCCTCCGGTACCAAGTTCGCTCCCGCTGCCAGTCTGGACCGAGCCGGCACCCGCCGGCATGGAGGGCGGCGCGTTGCCTGGGGGAGAGGCCATGGTCGATTACACGTTGAAAAACATCGAGCGCTGCCAGTGCGGCAAGTGCCCCGTGTATTTGTCGAGCAATTGCGCCAAGGCGAAGAACGCAACCATCGATTGGAGCTCCGGCGAGCTTCCACCGGCCAAGGCCATCGAGGGGATCTACTGCGCCGGCGCCGTCGGCAAGTCCAGGTGCGACGACCTCGACAAAACCAAGCGGTGTGCGTGTCCGACCTGCCCGGTCTGGGAGGACTACGCTCTCCAGGGCACGTACTTCTGCATCGGCGGCGCTGCCGAGTAACGCGGTGCGCGAAAGCGCTCCGCTGCAAGGGCCATCGTCTTGCGCGGCCGGGCCGCTCGCCTTCGGCCCCTCTCGTCCCTCGGGAGGCGGTCAGGGCGAGCGGCATCGAACCGAGGCAGAAGGAGGCTGTTCGCGACGCCTCCTCAAGGGGTGTCGAGAACCCTCCTCGGGCCCGGCCTGGCCCCTCGCCGGTCACTTCGAGCGAAGTCGAGAGGCCCGTTCGTCGGGCGAGCCTGCGAGCGCCGCCAAATCGAGGGACCGTTCGACTCCGCTCAGGTGAGGGGAACCTGGCGGAGTCGAAGAGGGATTTCTCGACGCACCTTCAGCCCAGGAACACCTCGACCCGATGGTCCGCGCGGTCGTCGGAGAGCCGGACGGTCATCGACGGCTGCTCGACTCCGTCGCAGACCACCCGGGTGACCTCCTTGGCCCCGCGGTTGTGCACGGTGATGTGGTGGAAGGTCTGGCGGTAGCGGTAGTGGATCTTGAAGGACTTCCATCCCTCGGGGATTCGCGGCTGCAGGCTGAGCCGGTCGGCCTGACGCCTCAGGCCGAGCAGCGACTCGATAAGCAGCCGGTAGACCCAGGCGGCCGAGCCGGTGTACCAGGTCCAGCCGCCGCGCCCGGGGAAGTCGGGGTTGGCGTAGACGTCGGCGGCCATCACGTACGGCTCGACTTGATAGCGGGCGACTGCCTTGGGGCTGGAGCCCTTGAGCACCGGGTTGATGAGCGAGAAGAGCTCCCAGGCTCTGGCCGCCTCGCCCACCTCGGCAAAGGCCATCACCGTCCAGGCCGCCGCGTGGGTGTATTGGCCGCCGTTCTCGCGCACTCCGGGCGGATAGCCCTTGATGTAGCCCGGCTCCAGCTCCGAGGTGGCGAAGGGGGGATCGAAGAGCTGGATCAGCCCCAGGTCGCGGCGCACCAGCCGCGCCTCGAGCGCCTCGAGCGCCATCCGCACTCGGTAGGGCTCTCCCGCCCGGGAGAGGACCGCCCAGCTCTGGGGCAGGGCGTCGATCTGGCATTCGGGATTGCTCGCCGAGCCCAAGGGCGAGCCGTCATCGAAGAAGGCGCGCCGGTACCAGGCCCCGTCCCAGCCGTGGTGCTCGATGTTCAGGCGCAGGCGCCCGGCCTCGTTCTCATAGCGCTCGACCAGCTCGAGATCGCCCTTCAGCTTGGCGATCTCCTTGAAGCGCCGCAGCACGTCGTAGAGGAAGAACGCGAGCCAGACGCTCTCGCCCCGGCCCCCTATCCCCACCAGGTTCATCCCGTCGTTCCAGTCGCCGCTGCCCATCAGCGGCAACCCGTGCTCGCCGAGCCGCAGCGCGCGCTCTATCGCTCGCCGGCAATGCTCGTAGAGGGTCGCCGAGGCCTCCGAGCGCACCGGCAGGTCGTAGTAGCTCTCCTCTTCCGGCTGGAGCGGCCGGCCCTCGAGGAAGGGGACCTGCTCGTCGAGCACCCCGGTGTCTCCGGTGAGGCGCAGGTAGTGGCTCAGCGCGTAGGGCAGCCACAGCAGGTCGTCGGTGATGCGGGTGCGCACCCCGCGGCCGGCGGGCGGATGCCACCAGTGCTGCACGTCGCCCTCGGGGAACTGCCGCCCCGCGCAGCGCAAAAGCTGCTCGCGCAGGACCCGCGGCTCGGCGTGGACCAGGGCCATCGCGTCCTGGAGCTGGTCGCGAAAGCCGTAGGCTCCGCCGGACTGGTAGAAGCCACTGCGTCCCCACAGCCGGCTGGAGAGCACCTGGTAGATGAGCCAGCCGTTGGCCAACACATCGACCGAGGGCTCGGGGGTCTCCACGTGCACCGCCCCGAGCACCCGGTTCCAGTGCTCCCAGACCGCCTCCAGCGCCTTGTGCGCCGCGCCGGTTCCCCGGAAGCGCTCGACCAGGCTGCGCGCGTGCTCGGTGTCCCGGCCGATGCCGTAGACGAAGGCCACCTCGCGCTCCTGGCCCGGCTCGAGCGCGACGACCGCCTGCATCGTCGCGCAGGGGTCGAGCCCCCCGCCTACTCGTCCTGACAGCCCCTCGGCGAACATGGCCGCCGGGGCTGCCGGCGAGCCGTTGCGCCCCAACAGCTCGGTGCGGTCGGCGGTGAACGTGCGCTGCGGCTCGCTCACCTCCAAGAAGGCGACTCGCCCGGGGAAGTCCGCGTTGAACGGGTTACGGGCGAACAGCGCCCCGGAGCGGGGATCGACCTCGGTCACCACGTGCATGGAGTGGCGCAGCCGCGTGTCCCCGAGCACTAGGCTCAGCGCCCCGGTGACCGACAGCTTGCGCGCGGCTTCGGAGCGATTGCGCAGCTTGAAGACCATCAGCTTGACCGGCGCGTCGATCGCCACGTAGGCCCAGGCCTCGGAGGCTATCCCCGCCTCGAGGTGCTCGAAGACGCTGTAGCCGAAGCCGTGGCGGGTGGTGTAGCTGCCCGAGCCGGGCGCCGGCTGGGGTGAGGGGGACCAGAAGTGGCCGGTCTCCTCGTCGCGCAGGTAGAAGACCTCCCCGCTGTCCGCGGAGACCGGGTCGTTCTCCCACGGGGTCAGGCGCATCTCGTGGGCGTTCTCCGCCCAGGTGTAGGCCCCGCCGCTCTCGGTCACCACCGTCCCGAACTCGGGGTTGGCGAGCACGTTCGACCAGGGGGCCGGGGTGCGGGCCTCTGGGCCGGTGGTGACGATGTATTCCTTGCCGTCGCGGGTAAAGCCGCCCAGGCCGTTGAAGAAGAGCAGGTCCTGGCGCGGCCGCTCGCGCCGCGGCGCCTCGGGGCGTCGGGCGCGGGTCGGCACCAGCCGGGCAACGGCCGGCTCGCTGCGCTTGCGCCGCTCGACTTGTTCGGCCAGCGTCCCGGCGGTGTCGCTGAGGACGACCCGGGCCGTCGCCTGCATCAGCAGCTTGTCCTCGTCGGCGATCTGCTCGGCGCGGCGCACGTAGACCCCGCCCGGCCGGTCGAGCCAGTGGGCGTCGTGCCCGGCGGTGATCAGGGCGAGGATCTTGTCCTGCAGCTCCTCGCGGTAGCCCGACTGGTCCTCGTTCCAGATCACCAGGTCGATGGCCAGACCCTTGGTGCGCCAGTAGGCCTGCATCTTGAGCAGCTCGCGCACCAGCCCAATCCTCGAGGGGTCCCCGACCCGCAAGAGCACGATCGGCAGGTCCCCGGAGATCCCATAGCCCCAGAGCCCGGACTGGCCGCGGCGGTTGCGGGCGATGATCGCCCCGCTCGCTCGCCGCAGCGGGCTGGCGAAGAGCACCGAGCCGGCCAGCCGGCCGAAGAGCTGGGCTTCGGCCTCGGTCGCCCCGAGCTGGCGCAGCAGCACCTGGCTGTGCGTCCAGGCCAGCTCGAAGACCCGGTCGGCCAAGCGCCGGTCGTGGTAGCGCTCGATGAGCGCCAGCGCCGCCTCTCGGGTGTCGGCGGCCCCGGTCACCATGTCGATCTCCACCGTGGCGTGGGGCTCGATCGCCACCACCCGGCGCAAGGAGACGATGGGATCGAGCACCGCCCCGGCCGCCCCGCCCAGCTCCGGCTCGCGCAGGGCCGCAGGGCTGGCCAAGCTGCCGCCGCGGCCGACGAAGGCGCGCCGGTCGGTCTCGAACGACGAGCGGCCCGCCTCCTCGCCGTGCACGTTCATCAGGTGGAGCATCCAGGGCGGGCGCTCTTCGGAGGAGCGCGCCCGTCGGGTGCAAAGCAGCGCCCGCCGCGGGGCGAAGTGCTCGGTCTGCACGAAGAGGTTGCTGAAGGCCGGGTGGGCCAGGTCGGCCGCGGCAGGGGCGAGGACCACCTCGGCATAGCTCGTCAGCTCCAGGGTGCGCCGGGTGCGGCCGCGATTGGTGATGCTCAGCCTGCGCAGCTCGATGTCGTCCTCGGGGGAGACGGCGATCTGCATGCGAGTGATCAGGTCCCCCTGCTCGCGACGCAGCTCCACCCGACCCTGGGAGAAGACGGCCTCGTAGGCGTCGGTCGGAGCCAGCGTCGGCTGATGGCCGGCCGACCAGCAGGCGCCGCTCTCCAGGTCGCGCAGGTAGAGGAAGGTCCCCTGGTGGTCACGGGTGGCGTCCTCGCGCCAGCGGGTCAGCGCGAGGTCCTTCCAGCGGCTGTAGCCCGCTCCGGCCGCGCTCACCATCACGTGGAGCCGGCCGTTGGAGAGCAGGTGCACCTCGGGGGTCGGGGTGTGCGGGGTCGAGAAGTGCCTCAGGGCCCGCTCCGAGGCCGGCTCGAACTCCCAGGCCTTGGCCGCTCCTGCCGGGAGCGTGGAGATAGGCACCGCCTTGGAGGCCCGCTCCTGCAAGAGCAGGTCGGCCGCCTGGAAGACGGGATCGGCGGCGAAGCGCCGCTGCATCGGCCCGTCGGCCAGCAGGTTGACCAGGGCGAGAAAGCCCATCCCCTGGTGGTGAGCCATGAAAGAGCGGATGACCACTCGCTCCTGCCCGGGAGGCAAGCGCGAGGGGGTGTAGTCGACCGCCTCGTAAAGCCCATAGCGACCGCGCATCCGCTCTTTTTCCAGACGGCGCAGGTTGGCGCAGGCCAACCCCGGCTCGAAGGGCAAGGCGAGCAGGGTCGCATAGGGCGTGACCACCAGGTCCTCGGCCAGCCCGCGGCGCAGCCCCAGGCTCGGGGCGCCGAAGGAGCGGTACTGATAGGTGAGCTGAGCGTCGGTCGCGTTGTAGGCCGACTCGGAGAAGCCCCAGGGCACCCCGCGCTGCTCGCCGTAGGCGACCTGCTGGGCCACCGCGGCCCGGCAGGTCTGCTCGAGCAGGCTGCCCGGGTGGCAGGGCATTACCAGGGCGGGCATCAGGTACTCGAACATCGAGCCGCCCCAGGAGAGCAGGACTGGCCTGCCCCCGGTGCTCGTCTGCAGCCTGCCCAGCGCGAACCAGTGGTCTTGCGGGACCGCGCCGTGGGCGACGGCCACGAAGCTTCCCAGCCGTGCCTCGGAGGCCAAGAGGTCGTAGAAGCTGTTGTCGAGCCGGTTGGCGGTGACGTTGTAGCCGATGGAGAAGAGGTTGCGGCGCTTGTCGAACAGCAGGCTCTGATCGGCCGAGTCGGCCAGCGTCCTCAGGCGCGAGGCGAGCCCCTCGAGCCTCTCGATTCGCGCGGCGGCCCGCTCGCCTCCCTCCTCCAGCTTGGCGCGCAGTCGAAGCAGCCGGGCGCGACCCGTCTCGTCGGCCCCCTGGAGCCGCTCCAGCAACGCCCCGAGCTCGTCGGCGAGCCTGGGCGCTTGTCGAGCAAGGCTTCGCAGCGAGGGGGCGTCGACCATCTTGCGCAGCCGCTCGCGCAGCCTCTCGGCCCCGTTCAGCTCGGCGCCCAGGCTTTGCAGCGGGTCCCTTTCGCCGGGCGCAAAGAGCTCGAGCCACGGCGCCAGCTCGCCGAGCTCCTGGCCAACCTCGCCCACCTGGCGCTCGAGCGTCTCGTTCCAGCGGCGCAGCTCGGCTGGAGCGCTCGGCCCGAGCGAGGAGCGCAGCCCCTCGGCCATCGCCGCCAGCCGCTTGAGCAGCTCGCGCTCCTCGGAGAGCGAGAGCGGCGAGGCCTCCATCTCGAGCTGCATCCGCCGCAGGCGCGCCGCCACGCCCGGCTGTGCCGGGGCCGGCTCGCCCTCGGGGCTGAAGCCGCACCCCTCGGCCTCCTCGAGCGCCACGTCGAGTGTGTCGCCGAGGCCACCGACGGCCCTGCGGACGACGAGCGGCTCGTCGGCGAGCGCGCGGCGAGCGCCTCGCCCCGGCATGCCGCGCCCTCGAGCCCCGCGGCGAGGGTGAGCATGTGGCCGACCAGGTTGCCGCTGTCCACCGAGGAGATGTAGTGCGGGGGCAGCGGCTCGAGGGTGCGGGTGTCGTACCAGTTGAAGAAGTGCCCGCGGTAGCGCTCCATGCGCTCCAAGGTGTCGAGACAGTCCGAGGTGCGCTCGATGAGCCTGCCGGTCGAAAGGTATCCGAGGTCGTGCGCTCCCAGGTTGGCGAGCAGCGCGAGGCCGATGTTGGTCGGAGAGGTGCGATAGAAGACCGCCCCGGCCGGCTTCTCCTGGATGCTGTCGGGCGGAAGGTAGTTGCCCTGGGCGTCGACCAGAGTCTCGAAAAAGCCCCAGGTCCTCCGGGCGAGGTTGTGTAGGAGCCGCTGGTCCTCGGCCGTGGGGAGGACGAGCCGGGGGGGCGTCGGACGGCTGAGCCACCAGGCGAGCAGAGGGGCAAACGCCCACGCGACCAAGAGCGGCAGCAGCGGCCAAGGCGTGGGGGTTCCGGGCCAGAAGGCCAGGGCGGCGCCCGCCGCGACTGCCGACAAAGGGGCGGCGGCCATCGCGATGTAATAGCCAGCCAGGTCCCTGCGGGCCGACCTCTCGGCCTCGCTGGCAGTGCGCCATTCGAGCAGCCGGCGCCGCGAGAGGTGGACCCGCCAGCTTGCCCGGGCGATGGCGTCGAGGTTGTTGAGCGCCTCGGCGGGGAGGCAGGCCAGGGCGAGCAGGGCCTGGGCGAGCTGGCGCCAGAGCCCGCTGCCGAGCTCTCCGAGCTGCATCCTCCAGGGAAGCTCGGAGGGCTTGCGCAGCAGCCGCCCCAGCGCCCCGCAGAGCGCGGGGGCGAGGAGCACCGCGGCAACCAGCAGAGCGAGCGTGGCCCCGAGGCTGGGGACCGCCAGCCCGGCGCCGACCAGGCCGAGGAGCGCCACGGGGACCAGGCTGCGCCGCAGGTTGTCGAAGATCTTCCAGCGGGCGAGCAGGGTGAGCGGGTTGGAGCGCCGCCGCCCGGGGCCCGGCACCCAGGGCAGGAGCCAGGAGGCGATCTGCCAGTCGCCCCGGAGCCAGCGATGGCGCCGGCTCAGCCCGGCCAGATAGGAGGCGGGAGAGTCCTCGTAGAGCACCACGTCGCTGAGCAGACCCGAGCGAGTAAAGCAGCCCTCGATGAGGTCGTGGCTCAGGATGCGGTTGTCGGGCAGCCGGTCGCGCAACGCCTCGCGGAAGGTGTCGACGTGGTAGATGCCCTTGCCGACGAAGGAGCCTTCGCCAAAGAGGTCCTGATAGACGTCGGAGACCTCGCGCGTGTAGGGGTCGACCCCGGCGTCGGCCGAGAAGAGCGCGGCGAACCGCGAGCGCGAGGCGCTGGGCAGGTCGATACCTACCCGGGGCTGGAGGATCCCGTAACCCTCGACCACCCGGCCCCGCTCGGGATCGAACCGGGCCTGGTTCAGCGGGTGGGCCATCGCGCCGATCATCTCCCGCCCCGCGTTCTGGGGCAGGCCGGTGTCGGTGTCCAGGGTGATCACGTACTCCACCCCGCGGAGCAGGTCCGTGCGGCCGACGACCGTCTCGAAGCAGCCCTCGGCCTCGCCGCGAAGAAGGGCGTTGAAATCCTCGAGCTTGCCGCGCTTGCGCTCCCGGCCCATCCAGGTGCGCTCGCGCTCGTTCCACAGTCGCGGGCGATGAAAAAGAAAGAAGCCGTCGCCCTCCTCGGGGCAATGGCGAGCATTGAGCCGCTCGATCCCCTCCTTGGCCAGCCGCAGCAGCTCGGCGTCGCCCGGCATCGATTTCTCCGGCGCGTCTGCAAAGTCGGTGAGCAGGGCGAAGTGCAGGTGCGGATCACGGTTGGCCAGGAAGCGCACCTCGAGCCCTTGCAGAAGCTGCTCGATGCCCCGAGGGCTGGTGAGCATGGTGGGCACCACCACCATGGTTCGCTGCTCGGAGGAGAGCCCGTCCGGGAATTGCAGCTTCGGTAGAGGCCGGGGGCCGACGCGCAGCGTGGCCAGCCAGTTGACCAGGACGACCGCGAGCTGGCTTGCGGCCAGCACCACAGCCAGGCCCAGCCCCGCCAAGGGCAGACCTCGCAGGCCCAGCTCCCAGGCCTTCCAGAGCACCGCAGCGCTGGGCAAGGCGGTCAAGAGCCCTGTCGCCGAGAGGTAGGCCGCGACTGGGAAGCGGCGGCCGAGGCGCTCCCATCTCATGCGCAGCGTCGGTCGCATTCCGACCGCGCGCTCGAGCTCGGGGCGGCCGCGGTCCACCAAGAAGTAGCCCACGTGCCCCCGGCGTTCTCCTCCCCCGCGGGCCGCTTGGGCGCGGGCGAGCTGCACCGCCTTGACCGCGATCTCCTGCTCGGGCAGCGGGCTGCGGTGGGCGATCTCCTCCACCACGTGGCGGTAGAGGTCGCGGGAGACGAAGTCCATGCGGCCGTAGACGCCAGAGGGGTCTCTGCGCAGCGCCCGCTCGACAGCGCTCATCGACTCCACGAAGTCGCGCCAGTCGCGGGTGGAGAGAAAGCGCAGGCTGGTGATGCTGTTGCCGACCGAGACCTGGTCGGCCGCCTGGTTCTGGCTCTCCTTCAGGACGAGCTGCTCGACGGTGCGGCCTCGCTCGGAGAGGCTCTGTTCGAGCCAGGCGAGCGGGAAGGCCAGCCCCGGCCCCTGGTCTTGCAGCCTCCGAAACAGCTCGGCGACAAAGGCGCTGGAGAGCGGGGGGGCGTCCTCGACCATCTCGGCGAGGACCAGCACCCGCCCCTTCATCTCTTGCTCCGAGACGCCGATGAGCCGGTCGGCCCAGAAGCTCGCGCGCTCCTGGTCCCTGCGCTCGGAGACCACCCGGGCTGCCACCCGGCGCAGGTTCTCCACCAGCGCCAGGCGCAACATGATCGGCACGGCCCACAGCTCGCCCAGCTTGAGGGGCGAGACGGCCTGATAGGAGGCGATGAAGGCGCTCAGGCTCTCCAGGTCGAGCCGGCCGTCGGCGTGGGAGATCATCTCGAGGACCAGGTCGTAGACCCGGGGGTAGCCGGCCAACGGGCCACTGGCGAGCTGTGGCAGCTCGCCGCTGTAGCTGCGCGGCAGGTGGCGGCGGGCCATGCGAATCTGCTCGAGGACCAGGTAGTGATTGTCGATAAGCCACTCCCCCGCCGGAGCGATGCGCCGCTGGTTGCGGACCGACTCCTCCAACAGGGCGTGCGTCTCCAGGAGGAAGGCCTCGTTCTCCGTGAGGCGGCCCAGCAGCCTGTCGGGCCCGGGCCGCGCGGCGAGCTTGTGCCAACCGGCCAGGGCCTGGGCGTGCTCGCGCAGTTGCCCGACGCTGTAGAGCTCGGAGCGAAAAGGCTGCTCCTCGCCGGCGGACGCAGACCCGCTCAGGGGCCGCGGGGCGCTGCGGAGCCGGGAAAAGGCTGGTGACATGGGGGTCCCTTCTCCCCTTGGCGCAGGGAATCCGACGGCAGAGGAGGTCCGCCGGCGCCACCTGGGGATAAGCATTCGAGTCGATGTCGAGGGCGACGACCCGGTTCATTCGGGTGGCCGAAAGGCGACGCCCCCCTCCAGCCAGCGCCAGGGAGGCGCCGGGCGGCGAGCGAAAGCTCGCGAGCTCTAGCCCCGAAGAAGGACGCGCCCCGCAAAGAGCGGGCGCCTGGGTGTCGTAAGCGACAGCCCTTATAGGTCCCAGAGTTCAGGGGTGTCAAGGGCCGGCGGGATAACGGTGGGTGTTTTGGCTTTTCGCAGTGCGGCCCGTGGGTTTCGACGCCGGGGCTCATTTCGCCCTCACCCAAGCCGGCCGAGCCGGAACCAAGAGGAATCCGGGAGATCGGGGCGGCCGGCAGGCCCCAGTCGTCAGACTTCAGGCTGCAGATTCTTGCCAATCTGGTCAAACTCTGCCGAGTAGGTCCCCAACCCCTTGGGCGCAGCCAGTCATCCCGAGCTTCGCACCGGTCGTCTCGTGGCTGCGGCCTTCCGACCCTCGTGCGCGCCGGCCTTTCCCGTCAGCCCGAGCGAGCTCGAGGTCCGCGTCGACCAGGTGAGAGCTGGCCGACCGCTGCAAATCCGCTGCGCTTGATTCGCCTGGCCTCTGGTACCAGCTTCGCTCCCGCTGCCAGTCTGAACCGAGCCGGAACCCGCCGGCATGGGGGGCGGCATTGCCCCGGGGGGGAGAGGTCATTGTCGATTACCCATTGAAATAACTTCGAGCGCTGCCAGTGCGGCAAGTGCCCGGGGTATTTGTCGAGAGCGCTTTGGGCCAAGGCGAAGAACGCAACCATCGATTGGAATTCCCGGCGAGCTCCCGCCGGCCAAGGTTTATCGAGGGGATCTACTGCGCTGCCACCGTCGGCAAATCCAGGTGCGACGACCTCGACAAGACCAAGCGGTGTATGTGTCCGACCTGCCCGGTCTGGGAGGACTACGCTCTGCAGGGCACGTGCTTCTTGCGTCGGCGGCGCTGCCGAGTAACGGGCGTACCGCGCAAAAGCGCTCGGCGGCAAAGGGCCACCGTCACCGCATTCGTCGCGTTCGCGGCTGGCTCTACCGCAGACCCCGCGCGCCGGTCTCGCTCGCCTGGCAACGCCCTGCGGCGCGCGGGTCTCGCAGACTCTTCCACGGACCTCGAACCGCATTGTTGCCCGCTGCCGAAAGCGGGCGGCCCTCCATCGCTTCGGCGATCCGCCGTCCCCGGCTGTCAGCCCCATCGCCTACTATCCTCCGCCGAACCCGGAGGCCCGAATGGCCAAACCCAAGACCCTCTACTCCTGCCAGTCCTGCGGCCACAAAGAGCCCAAGTGGCTCGGGCGCTGTCCCGACTGCGGCGGCTGGAACACGCTGGTCGAAGAGGTGGAGGAGCGCGAACAGAAGCGCGGCTGGGGCACCCTTTCGACCGGCGGCAAGCCGGTGCGCCTGCTCGATGTCACCGCCGATCGCGAGGACCGGATGCTCACCGCCATCGGCGAGCTCGACCGGGTCTTGGGCGGC
>ENA-UOOH01003413-UOOH01003413.1-fermentation-metagenome-genome-assembly--contig:-NODE-3413-length-12089-cov-17.130713_pt1 | contig 12089 bp, 11 predicted proteins | sample MGYA00245778_ERZ724025 | MGnify/ENA primary metagenome ERZ724025 (study PRJEB28704, sample SAMN03018313) | fermentation metagenome | biome: anthropogenic terrestrial biome; feature: soil... | reverse complement strand
TATTTAGAAGATAGTGTGAAGAATGGAAGCCCTGGCCTTAACCTGACGCCGGTGAGGTAAATTTAGACCGATGGGTCGTAAAAAATGTCGAGAGGTATTTGGTATACCTGATGATGCTGATGTTCTGGCATTTCGATTCAAAGGCACTGATGATCACATTAAAGGGTGGAATTTCATAAAAGAAGCGTTACTCTCTATTAATCCTGAAAAACCAACATATCTTTTGATTTTTGAGGGAAGAGGAGCTTTAGATATTTTAAAAGAGAAATACAATGTTATCGAGTTAGGATGGTCTAATCTCGAGACAGTCGTTCATGCACTCAACGCTGCCGATATTTTTCTGATGCCTTCTACTGCCGAGGCATTTGGAATGATGGCAGTAGAATCGATGGCTTGTGGAACTCCTGTCATCGTTTTCGATGGGACCGCTCTACCCGACGTTATCCATGCACCGGAAGGAGGGATTTCAGTCCCGGCCAGGGACTCCAAAGCTTTGGCGGATGCGATCACTGGACTGTTGAAGGATGAGCAAAGATACGCCCAATTGGTCGAAAATGGATTACGTATTGTTCAGGAAGAATACAGTCTTGAGAAATACATCCAAAGACATATAGAATTGTACAAATCACTTTTATGCGAGGAATAAAGCATTATGCGAGTACTGCTTTTGGGTGCCACAGGCATGTTAGGCCATAAGTTGCTACAGATACTATCAGGACAGTTCTCTGTAGTAGGGACCATCCGGGGGGATGTAGCAAAATATTTGAATCACCCTATATTGAAGCCCGATCTCCTGAAAGGACATGTCAATGCAGACAACATCTCCACTGTTGAAAAAGCGATTATAGAGTGTAAACCCGATGTCGTCATCAACTGCATCGGCATCGTCAAACAATTGCCGGCCGCCCACGATCCCCTCTCAAGCATTGCCATCAATGCGCTCTTCCCGCATCAACTTGCTCAGATCTGCCGCAAAAGAGGTGCCCGGCTGATCCATATCAGCACGGACTGCGTCTTTTCCGGCAAGAAGGGGAACTACAAAGAGATCGATTTTGGCGACGCCGACGACCTGTATGGTCGAACCAAGTACCTTGGTGAGGTCGACTACGAAAATGCCCTCACTCTTCGAACATCCATCATTGGCCGCGAACTTAGTACCAACCACGGTCTGATTGAGTGGTTCCTGAGTCAGGAAGGAAGAACGGTCAGCGGCTATACAAATGCTATCTTCAGCGGCTTAACGACGAACGCTCTTTCGGATGTCATTGCCACTATCATTACAGATTATCCGGAGATGCGCGGTGTCTGGCATATCGCATCCGAACCGATCAGCAAATATGACTTGCTTAAACTGGTCAAAACAGTCTATAATCTCAGTATGGAAATCCAGTCGGATAATTCTGTCGTGATAGATCGAAGTTTGAATGGAAGCAAGTTGCGAGAGAATACGAATATTATAATCCCCTCCTGGCAAACAATGATCGAGCAGATACACCGGGATCCGACACCATATGGAGTTACGAGGTCAAAGAATGCTAACTGACAAGACGATACTGGTCACCGGAGGTACGGGGTCGCTCGGCAAGGTCCTGATAAAGCGACTACTCTCCGGAGAGATGGGCTGCCCAAAAAAGATCATCGTATTCTCGCGCGATGAGGCCAAGCAGCATTTCATGCGGATGGAGTACCTTAATCGCACGACGGCTACCGACGAGGTCATCTACAACAACTTCAAACGCATGCTCGAGTTCCGCATCGGGGATGTCAGGGACTTCCACAGCATAAGCAGGGCTCTGCGGGGGGTGGATTTCGTCTTTAATACCGCTGCATTAAAGCAGGTCCCTTCCTGTGAATACTTCCCCTTTGAAGCTGTTTTGACAAATATCACCGGGCCGGAAAATATCGTCAGGGCAATACGGGAGCAGAACCTTTCCATCGACACCGTCGTTGGCATCTCCACGGACAAAGCCTGCAAACCCGTCAACGTCATGGGCATGACAAAGGCGATTCAGGAGCGCATATTCATCCAGGCAAACCTCGATTGTCCCAGTACACGTTTCATCTGCGTGCGGTACGGGAACGTGCTCGCATCTCGCGGCTCGGTGATCCCGCTCTTCCACGACCAGATCCTCAACGGCGGCCCAGTTACCATTACAACAACAGACATGACGCGTTTCCTGCTCAGTCTGGATCAGGCAGTCGACACGATCTTCGAGGCGGTAAAGTATGCACATCGCGGTGAAACCTACATTCCCCGCGTTCCCTCGGCAAAAGTGACCGATATTGCTGCCTCCCTTATTGGAGACCGTCCCATCGAGATGGTCACCACAGGCATCAGGCCTGGAGAAAAGATCCATGAAATTCTCGTCTCTGAAGAAGAGGCGCATCGTACCATACCTCGTGGCGACTACTACGTCATTCAGCCGATTTTGCCTGAAATCCGTAGAGAGGCCGACTCCGGGCCGACTATCGGTAAAGAATACAGTTCGGCCGACAATCTGATGACGCCGGAAGAACTGCACGGTGAACTGCACCGTCACGGGCTTCTCCTTGAGGATCTGGAATCGAATCAGGGTGAGTTGCTCAGATGAAGGTAATGACCGTTCTGGGCACCCGGCCCGAGATCATCCGCCTGAGCCGGATTATCCCGAAACTGGACTCGCTCTGCGAGCACGTGCTGGTTCACACCGGGCAGAATTTCGATCCCAACCTCAGCGAGATCTTCTTTGAGGAACTCGGTATCAGGTCTCCCGATCATTTCCAGGGTGTCCAGGGGAGATCCTTCGGCGACCAGATCGGTCAGATAATCAGAGCCTCCGAAGTGATCATGCAGTCCGAGCAGCCAGACCGGCTGCTCATTCTCGGCGATACGAACAGCAGCCTCTCGGCAATCGTCGCAAAACGGATGGGGATCCCGGTCTATCACATGGAGGCAGGAAATCGATGCTACGACGACCGGGTTCCCGAGGAGGTCAACCGCCGGATCATCGACCACTCCAGCGACGTTCTACTGCCATATACTGAGCGAAGCCGTGCAAACCTTCTACGTGAGGGCATTGCAGGCGAACGTATCTTCGTCACGGGTAACCCCATCTACGAAGTGTTGCAACACTACCGGGAGTCTATCGACGTATCCGACGTCCTTGAACGGTTACACCTAGCATCAGGTGCATACTTCCTTGTTACCATGCACCGGGCCGAGAACGTCGATATCGAGTCGCGTCTCCGCGCGCTGGTAGCGGCACTGGAAAGGCTCCACCAGATCTATGGAATACCCCTTGTCTGCAGCCTCCATCCCCGCACCCGGGACACGATGAAACGGTTCGGGCTGCTGGATCACATCGGTCCGGGCATACAGTTCCACGATCCTTTCGGCCTCTTCGATTTTATCCGGCTCGAGCAGAACGCCCGTTGCGTACTGAGTGACAGCGGCACAGTCCAGGAGGAGTGCTGTATCTACCATGTCCCGAACGTGACCATCCGCGACGTGACGGAACGGCCCGAAACCATCGAGTGCGGCAGTAATATTCTGAGCGGAGCGGAACGCGACACGATTGTGCGCGCAGTCGAATGCGTGCTGTCGCAGGACCCAGACTGGGAGGTTCCGGGCGATTACATGGTACGAACGGTCAGTGATAAAATTGTAAAGATCATTCTGGGTTACGGCCCGGAAAGAAGGAGATGAAGCAGTTTCTGTAAAGAGGATGTGGCGAATCTCATGAAATTTGCTCTCGTCTCTCTTGGTTTGCCCCCCTCCCAGTCCGGGCAGTCGCTGGTGCTGTATCATCTGCTCAGGGATATCGAGCCCGACCAGTACTGTCTTATCACACAGAAGAACTTCCACCTGTATGGCAGTCAGGGAAACGGCTCATCCAGCCTGCCTGGCAAGTATTACCACATCAATCCCGACTACCAGATCGTCCGTGGAATGCTCGGTTTGGCGTCAAGAGCACACATTACGAGTATCCTCAATACACTCTTAAAAATACGGGTTCATCAGTTACAAAAGATAATCCGCCAGGAAGGATGCGAGGCTGTAGTCGCATGCACCGGGGATCTCTTTGATCCCCCCGCAGCATACCACGTAAGCAGGTCCCTCGGGATCCCATACATTCTCTATGCATTTGACCACTACTCCCACCAGTGGATGCCGCCTCTCCTGCATGCTTTTGCTCAAAAGCATGAACGGCAACTTGTTCCTGGAGCAGCAGAAGTCATCGTGCCTAACGAGTTTCTCGGTCGGGAGTACCGCCGCGCATACGGAGTTGAGGCGACGGTGCTGCACAATCCCTGTGACCTCTCCCGGTACGAGGCAGATCCAGGCTTTGATGGAACCGAGAGGAAAAGAGAGACAACGATACTCTACACGGGAGCAATCTATGAGGCTCACTATGACGCCTTCCAGAATCTGGTCAATGCCCTAGAGTCTCTGGGCAGGCCGGAGATTCACCTCCACATCTATACGCCGCAGTCGGAATCAAGACTGAGAGCAAATGGCATATCCGGAGATTTCGTCACGTATCATCAGAACCAGCCGATCTTTACGATGCCAGAGATCCAGCAGAAGGCTGACATCTTATTCCTCCCGCTCGCATTTAACTCGCCATATCCCGAGATCGTGAAGACGGCATCCCCAGGAAAACTCGGCGAACTTCTGGCGGCAAGACGCCCTGTACTGGTGCATGCACCTGCAGACTCCTTTGTTTCCTGGTACTTTAAGCAGCACTCCTGCGGCCTGGTGGTCGCCCATAACGACCCCGTCGAACTCGCAGAAGGGATCGAGAGCCTCATCAAGAATCAGGAGCTTCGGCGGAACTTAAGTAACGCCGCGTATATCCGCGCAAAGGAAGATTTCGATGGTATGAACATCAAAAAGAAATTTGTTGATCTTTTAGAAGCCCGGTGTATGGGGTGATAGAATGGATTACAGCGACATGTACCAAAACGGCGACTACCTTCGGAAGAATCCCACATGGGACATAGGGGATTCCCCATGGAAGGCTGCGCAGATTCTGCAAATACTCCGGGAGCATAACGTCCATGCACGTACCATCGGCGAGATTGGTTGTGGGGCAGGCGAGATATTGGTCTGTCTGCAGAGAGCAATGAGCGACGACTGTGTTTTCCGGGGCTACGACATCTCGCCTCAGGCAATCGAACTTTGCAAGCCAAAATCAAATGAACAATTACATTTCACCCAGGGCAACCTTCTCCATGAGCCTGATATTCATTGGGATGTCCTCCTTGCCATCGATGTGATAGAGCATGTCGAGGACTATCTTGGATTCATGCGGGCAGTTAAGGATAAGGCAACATACAAGGTATTTCATATCCCGCTGGAACTTTTCGTGCTCTCGGCACTCCATTCCGGGTTTTTACGGAAACAGCGGCTGAACAGCGGCCATCTACATTACTTTACGAAGGACATACTCCTGCAGGTCTTCGGCGACCTTGGCTATGATGTTCTCGATACTCGCTACACGTCCGGCTATCTGGTTTCGCGCGGACACGGATGGAAAGACGATCTTCTCCGCATACCACGGCGGATCTGTTTCCCTCTTCACAGTGACCTGACCGTGAGGATATTCGGCGGATACTCCCTGCTGGTGCTGGCACGGTAGAAGGGGGCGGCCCTCAACCTCCGAGCAGCAGTATCGGCACAAGGTCGATTAATGTAGATACTCTGCCGATCGTCGACCGGATGCCAGGGTCCTGTATCAGCCGACGGATCCGACTGATAACGTTATGCCTCAGTCAATCCCTCAAAAACCCGATCAAAAACATATTTTACAACAAAAATAAAGAGGGTTACTTGATAAGGATCAGTAATCCGGCATTTGTATTCAATGAACTTGATGAGGCCCAGCACCTGCGGATAGATAGCATGAAACGCAATCTCTTAATTATCACCCCCGATTACCCTGATCTGACAGATACGTATGTCGGCGGCATCTTCATAAAAAACTATGTCGATACGATAAAACCGTATTTCCAGGAGATCGTCGTAGTGGCACCCGTTCTCTTTTCCGGACGGGTCATGCCGAACGACCGGCTCTGCAGGGACTACCAGTATGATAACGTCTCAGTATTCTATCCGCGCTGCCTCTTCCTCCCGAGGTGTCTCCATCTCCCGGGAATCACGAACCGGTCAAAATTGTCCTTCGACACCCGGCCCTACGTCGTGGAGCGGCTGCTTGGGAAGCTCGGAAAGAAGTTCGATCTCATCCACGCCCATTTCACGTGGCCGTCGGCTTATATCAGTGTAACACTGAAGGAAAAACTGAAGATCCCGGTCATCACGACGATCCACGAGGACCCGGCATGGCTATCTGAAGAGAACCATATGGATCACCCCCTGATCCAGAAAGCTTGGCTGAACTCGGACGCGATGCTGAGAGCAAACACCTACGACATAGCCACACTGCAGAACTACAACGCGAATGTGTTTCGAATCCCGAACGGCTTCTCCACAATCTTCCGTCCGATGGATCGGACGGCCTGCAGAAATACGCTCGGACTGCCGGAGGATCGGCGCATCGTTCTCTCCGTCGGGAACCTGGAGGTTATCAAAGGCCACTGCTACCTTCTCTCGGCGATCAGAAGCATCATTTCAGAGCATCCAGACCTGCTCTGTGTCATCGTCGGCAACGGGCCGCAGAGGACGGCACTGGAGCAGCAGATCGTCGATGAAGGCCTCTCCGAACACGTGATGCTGGTAGGCAACAAACCCCACACCGAGATCCCGCTCTGGATGAACGCATGCGACCTGTTTGTTCTCCCGAGTCTGAACGAGAGCTTCGGGATTGTCCAGATTGAGGCCATGGCCTGCGGAAAGCCCGTCATTGCAACGAACACCCCGGGAAGCAGGGAGGTCATCGCCTCCGATAAACACGGGCTGTTCTGCCGGCCGGCAGATGAAGAGGAACTTGCAGAAAAGATCCAGATCGGGCTGCAGAAGGACTGGAACCGCGAGGAAATCCTTCAGTTCGCGGAGAAGTTTTCGTGGGAGAGGGTGGCCGGAGATATCCTCCAGGTCTACGATACGGCAATCCACGAATACCACGGATTGGGCAGAGCTACAGAGGAGATTGTTACGCCTATTCCCACCGGATCTTCAAGCCATCCGTGAACCGTTCAGGGACCGGTACAAACCCAGCAGCCTCTTCTCCATCTCCCCCCAATTATACCTCTCAAGAACCGCCCTCCGTCCGTTCTCTCCCATCCTCCGCGCCTCCTCAGGGTGCTCCATCAGGGAAACGATCGCCTCCGCTATTGCATCTGGATCCGTCGGGTCGACGAGCACCCCGCACTCCGCCTCGCCGACCACTTTGCGGATCTCCGGGAAGTCGCTTGCGACGACAGGGAGGCTGCAGAGCATGTAATCGAAGAGCTTGTTCGGGAGGCCGATGCAGGCGTTGTGGTAGTCGGGCTGGAAGACAAGGAGGCCGATACTTCCCCTGCACAGGGTCTCATACATCTGCCGGTAGGGGAGGTAGCCCGTCATCGTGATCTTGGGTCTTGGGTCCGTCTTCGCCGCAATCGCGCCGATATCCTCACGGACATCCCCGACGAGCGTCAGGGAGACGTCGGGAAATTTTGCCCTCACCCTCGACATCGCCTGAATGCACTCCCTGATACCGTGAAACATCTGCATGTTCCCGGCCATGTAGACCACGCTATGGCTGCTCCTTGCCTTCGGAACCGGCGGCGCCAGGTCGGCGACTGAGTAGTTGGATATGATCACGGGCTCTTTTCCGCTCCCCCTGAACCGCTCCGCGACACTCTCGCTGACGGCAATCTTCGCATCGGCAAACCGGGCGAGCCCGAGCTCAAGCGGTGAGAGCAGGGACTCAAGGAATCGGGTGAGAGCAGGCGCGTTCGGGAGGCCCAGGTCGAACGGGATCTCGCTCGGCCAGTGCTCGTGAATGTCGTAGACGACTTTCCGGCCACTCACCGCCTTCAGCAGGAGGGCGATCAGGAGCGCATCCGGCTCATGGCAGTGGATGACGTCGCATTCCTCGCCCCAGCACGCCCGGAACGTCCGCCAGAGCGTCACGGGGTGGAAGAAGGTTGAAGCAGGTTTCGGTATGGTGACGACCCGCACGCCTCCGTCCTCCTCGACGCTCCCGGCATCCGATGGGGCGATGATCGTGACGTCGTGCTCCTTCGCAAGGCTCTTCGCCTCTTTCTCGAATATCCTCCCGTCATGGGGTCGGTGGGTCGTGGTGAGCATGCAGATACGCATAGGCCAGGGTTCAGGCCTCCCTGCCCGGACACGAACGAGAGAGGCTGAACGGCCCCCCATTTATGGGCTGAGTATTTATAATTACTCTCAAATGGATGCCGGTGCCGCCGGACGCGAGAGGCGAGGATAGTCGCCCGAGAAAACAGGTAGACAACCGGCGGCCTGCCGCGACAGCATGAGCAGTGTTCTGCCCGCCCACTCCCCGGGGCGCGCAAAGGTTGATATAGCGACGCGCCACTCATCAACCCCGGTCGCATGAAGGTCGCGCTCATCACCAACTACTGGAAAGAGAGTCAGGGCGGCGGCATCAAAGTCTACCTGCAGAATCTGGTACAGGAACTGGCTGCGAGCGGCGCAGATGTGCGGGTCATATTCAGGGAGGGGAGCGATCCCGATGGGGTCTGCATATCGACCAGCCAGCGGCTCTTTGCGGTGCGGTCGCTCTCCTCCCTGCGGGACTACAGGCCGGATGTCATCAGCGTTCACGGCGGCTGGCACTGCCTCTTCCCTGCGGTCGCCTACAAACTCATCCGCGGCTGCACCGTTGTCCAGACGTTCCACACCGAGCCTGAAGAGGCGCTGACGGACCGGTTCCGAATCTTCTACCAGGTTCTCCTCAACCGGTGCGACCATGTGACGTTCGTCTCGGATCGGCTCAGGGAGAGGACCATCGAGGTCTGGAACCTGAAGTTCCCGAGGACCGAGATAACCTACGCGGGGGCCCCTGAGGCTGTCATGGTGACCCCGGAGGAGGTTGCTGCGTTCCGCGAACAGTTCGGTATCGAGGACCGCCGGCCGGTGCTCCTCGCCCTCGGCCTGACCGCGCTGAAGTACAAAGCCGAAGGCCTGAAACACCTCATCCAAGCCGTAAACCTCCTCAAAGAGAAGTACCCCGGGGTTGTCCTTGTCGCGACGCGGAAGGGCGTCTTTTCCCCGGAAGTGGAGGAGTTCGCACGCGCCGAAGGGATATCCGGGCACGTCGTCTTCACGGGAGATATCGAGAACCCTTCTGTGCCGCTCTCGCTCTGTGACATCTACACGCACATCACCCTCGGAGACGGGTTGCCGATAGCGCTCCTTGAGGCGATGGCCATGGGCAAACCTATCGTCGCAACCCCGGTGGCCGGGATTCCGGAGGCGCTCCGGGATGGGGAGAACGGCATCCTCGTACTCCCTGAGCCAGCGGAGATCGCCGGAAAGATCGACTACCTGCTGGAGAACCCGGATGTAGCCCGGAGTCTTGGAGCAAACGCGAAGAGGACCGTTGATGAGCGGTTTACGTGGCAGAAGAGTGCGGCGAAGTTTCTGGCGCTCTTCTCAGACGGCCGGCGGATGTGATGATTGCTGCAGGAGAGCCTGCAGCGCGCCGGCAAAGGCGCTGAAGTTCCGGTCCGCGTTGTAGCGGCGCTCCCAGTTCTCCCTGCACGCCGAGCGCATCGCACGGGCGCCATCGGGGTCGGCAGCGATTCTGCCGATGGCTTCTGCGATATCCCGGGGCTCCGGGTTCTCCGGGAGAAGGATGCCCGTAGCGCCGGAGACGATCTCCGGGATCCCGCCCACAGCCGTCGCGATCACCGGGATTCCGCAGTTCTCTGCTTCCATAATCGAGACCGGGACGCCCTCGGACTCGCTGACGTTTACGAAGGCGTCGACGGGGCTCTGCCGGTAATGCTCCAGGACGGCGGCGTTCGCGAGGTACCCGGTGAACCGGTGGCTGACGTTTCCGGGCAACGTTGTATCAGCGTAGGCCTCAACCTCCGCCTGTAACGGCCCTCCGCCGATGTGCACCCACTCAAACTCCCGGTCTGGCTGCATCCGGCCTGCCTCCGCAAGGCCCCTGATCAGGAGATCGATGCGTTTTATCGGAATGATGTGGGAGCAGGAGACGACCCGGAAGACCCCGTCCCGGGAGGGGGATGTGAGAAACCCGGGGTCTCCCGTGCCGAGCCTGGCCACCCGGAAGCCGGATGCGCATGAGGGATAACGGGCTGAAAGATATCGTCTCCCGTGCTCCGAGACGGGGTAGACCCGGTCAAGGGAGCAGGCTCTGGCCTCCTCAAACGGCATGTAGGGCGGGATGTAGCGTTCAGCGTAGAGGTCATACCCGTGCGCCCGCGAGACGCACTGGATCTCCGGAAAATCTCTCTTTGCCAGCACGGCGCCGAGCGCGGTCCCGTCGAACCAGTAGGTGTAGAGGAGCGTGCGGGCGGGATCGAGCAGCCCCTCTTCGACCCTCCGTGCGACCCAGTCCCGGACGTCGAGCGCGATGCCGAGGTAGCCGAGCGCCTTGCGCATCCCGGCCGGGTGAAGCATGGGCCGGTAGTTTCGCCTGAACTCGGCGTAGAACTCCGGTGATGCGAGCGATGAGAAGATGAGGTGCAGATAGTAGGCTGCCGTGCTCTCTCCCTGCGCATCGTGCATGATGGAGGCCTCAGTTGATACGTTCTCCGGGAGCGACCTGTCGAGCCTCTCGCCGGGCTGTGGGTAGAGGCGCGGGACGAGCGTGACGGTATCAAACGCCGGGGAGAGGTGCGGGAGTTCCCGGTCAAGGAACGACTCCACGACCCTGCTGAAGGGATAGGATGTGGTGAAGAGCACCAGGTAGTCACCGTTCTCGGGAGCCATCGCCAAGGATAAGGCGGCCGGAGCAGATAAGAGTTTTCAGTGCTGCCCGGTGAGGGCTGCTTTCATATGACGGTAGCGGCGGTACCACGGGGCTGGTATGAGCGCCATAAGAGAGTATGCGATCTTTTGCCGGAGATACATCCGGGTCGGGCACCAGGCCAGGTTGGCCCGCGCGAGGTCGGGACGCCCGGCCTGGATGTTCCGCGCTGCGGTCTGCAGCTGTTTTGCGGCAACATACTCCAGCACGTCGTCAAGCATCCCCGGAGGTATCAGCCCGCGTTCGATCGCGTGCCGTGCCGAGGCGACGAACGGGTTCTCGGGGACAGGCTGGACCCTGGTACAGGCCCGGCAGACCACGTCGGTATGATAAACCGCACCAATCCTCCAGGTGAACGCGATCGGGTAGCGGAATGCAATCCTGCCCCAGAGGTCCACGTCCTCACCCCACCAGTGACCTTCGGCAAATCCCCCCATCTCCTCCAGGACCCCTCTCGGTATTGCCACCGAGGAAGCACTGACCGGCGGCTCGCCGAGGGCTGCAGACCGGAAGTAGCTCGGGAGCAGCCCACTCCAGGGGGCCGGAGACACGGCCGCAATCGAGGCAACCCGCATGCCGCCGTTGGGATTGTAGATCGTGTAGGCCGTTGCATAAGCCCCGGCCCCGGGGTAGCGCCTGCACAGGTCGAGGACCGTCTCAAGAAAAGCAGGGTGCCATTCGTCGTCTGCATCCAGGAATGCTACGATATCTGCCCCCAACTCCCGGATCCCCCGGTTACGTGCAGCCGAGGCGCCCCGGTTCTCCTGTGCGATCAGGCGTATCCGGGAGTCTGCAAAGCGCTCGACGATTGCCGCGCCCCCGTCGGTTGAGCCGTCGTCGACGACGATAACTTCAAATTCCTGCTCGGTCTGGGCAAGCACCGACCTGACCGCACGCCCTATGTACGGGGCCTTGTTATAGAGGGGAATAACTACCGAAACAACCGGTCTGCCGCCTGCCAGAAGCCCGCACCTCCCTCGCCGCGGAGGGGTACGCACCCCCTACACGCCGGGGCGGCTGATAGTATCTCCGGATCGAATAACCTTTGCAATCCCGGGGGCGGCCCGGCCATCCCCGAAGAGCGATGGCTGGTCCCCTGCAGGAGCGAACCCCCGGATCATCGCGACGATCTCCCCCCTCTCCGCCCCCACCAGCACGTTCCACCCGGCCTCGACCGTCTCG
>ENA-UOOH01003411-UOOH01003411.1-fermentation-metagenome-genome-assembly--contig:-NODE-3411-length-12098-cov-3.016607_pt1 | contig 12098 bp, 14 predicted proteins | sample MGYA00245778_ERZ724025 | MGnify/ENA primary metagenome ERZ724025 (study PRJEB28704, sample SAMN03018313) | fermentation metagenome | biome: anthropogenic terrestrial biome; feature: soil; material... | reverse complement strand
GCCAGTATATATTCGCCCGGCTGCAGCGTATCGCCGCCCGGCAGGCTGCCATTCCAGAACAGGCTGTTGGCGCCGGCATTGGCCAGCGAAAGATTGTCGCGCACCATGCCCAGCGTGTTGCCTGCCGCGTCCTCCAGCGACAGGGTGACATTGCCCGCCTGACCGGCGGAAAAGCTGATCCGCTCGGTCTTGCCGGGGCGTATGATGTTGGGTATATCCTCCAGCCGGATGGTCCCCTCGGCGGCGGTTCCCGCCATGGGTGCCAGCAGCAGTACAATCGCCAGAAACAACGTCGGGACCCTTCTGCGCGCCATAAGCCCTCCCTCTTGACAATTTTCGTCATTTTGTATCTTATCAGAACAATTCTTCATCTTCAAGACATGGTTGTTAATACATTGTAAACATCTAATGCGTAGGCTATAATAAACACCAGCTGATACAAAGGAGACGCTATGCCAACCACGCTGGACCGGGTGATGGATGCCCTGCGCACGCTGCGCGCGCCGCTGACGCTGGACGAGTATGACCTGCACCGCCGGATTGCCCAGGCGCTCGCCGATCACGGCCTGCCCTATGAGCACGAGAAGCGCCTGATGCCGCGCTGCCGGGTCGACTTTCTGGTGCAGGGCATCGGCATTGAGGTGAAGCGCGGGCGGCCCAACAAGCCAAGCCTCATCCGCCAGGCGGAGCGCTACCTCGCGTCAGACATCGTGGATGCCATCGTGCTGGTCTGCGAGCAGGGTTTTGACCTGCCCGACACCATCTCCGGCAAGCCCTGCCGCCTGCTCAGCCTGCGGCGGCTGTGGGGCATCGCCCACCCGGCGGGTACGCCCGCACAAACGATCCCTGCCGCATCCGAATCCGTTGTTCCTGTGACGGAACTACCATCCCTTCCGCCATCGGATGAAGAGGACGATATTCCCGCCTTCCTGCGCCCGGCGGAAATCACCGGGCATCTGTACGGCACGTTGAGCTATAACCGCCGCAGCAAGGTCTGGACCATCAAGGGTGAAGCCCCTGTCACCGAGATGGCCAAGCGCCTGTTCCCCGGCAGCGATGGCGGCCGCCGGGGCACGGCGCGATTCACTGCCCACCGCCGCGTCATCGGCGACGTCAACTGGCTGATGCAGCGCTATCCCCTGGCCATCGCCCCGGCTGACCTGGACCGCTGGCAGGCCGCCCTGCTGGAGGCACAGGCCTACGAGCGGGAGAAGCGCCAGCTGATGGGGCCCATGCAGGATGTACGGCCGCCGGAAGGCGCCTTTGTGGGCACGCTGCGCGCCTTTCAACAGACCGGCCTGAATTGGCTGTGCCGGGTGCGCCGCGGCCTGCTGGCCGATGAGATGGGCCTGGGCAAGACCGTGCAGGCGTTGGCCGCGCTGGTCACCACCGGCTCCTTCCCCTGCTTGATTGTGGTGCCCCCGCACCTGCAGCTCAACTGGCAGGCCGAAATCGCCCGCTTTACCCGCGTAAACGGGCGGCCGCCCACCGTGCATGTATTGCAAGGGCTCAAGCCCTATCCCCTGCCCGAGGCGGACATCTACCTGGTGCACTACCTGCTGCTGCGCGGCTGGAAGGAATCGCTGCCCCATCTGCCGGTCAAGGCGGTGGTGTTTGACGAAATACAGGAATTGCGCCGCGCGGGGACGGAGAAATATTCGGCCGCCTCGCTGCTGTCCTCCGCCTGCGAGCGGGTGTGGGGGCTGTCCGGCACACCCATCTATAACCAGGGCGGCGAAATCTGGAACGTGGTCAACATTCTGGATTTCAACTTCCTGGGCAACTGGGAGAGCTTCTCGCGCGAGTGGTGCTACGGCTACGGCAGCGCCGTGGTCATCAAGCCCGACATGCTGGGCGAGCACCTGCGCCGCGAGGGGCTGATGCTGCGACGCACAAAGCGCGAAGTGCTGCCCGAGCTGCCCGACAAGCGCCGCCTAGTACAGGAGATGGACGCCGACAGCGCCGCCTACAAACACCTGATGCAGCCGGTGCTGGACAAGCTGCGCCGATGGGCCGGGGATGAACAATTGACCGCATCCCAGCGCGCGCTGCTGGAGGGGCAGATTTCCCAGGAGGAGCGGCAGGCCACCGGCATCGCCAAGGCCCCCTATGTCAGCCAGTTCGTGCGCGCGCTGATTGAATCCGGCGAAAAGGTGCTGCTGTTTGCCCATCACCACGCGGTGATGGATACCTACCGCAGGGAACTCAAAACCCTGTCCCCCGCCTTCATCACCGGGCGGGAGACGGCAGCGCAGAAGGAAAAGAGCGTGGAGCGCTTCATGGCCGGGCGCACCGACCTGTGCTGCGTGTCGCTGCGGGCGGCCTCGGGCCTCAACCTGCAGCGTGCCAGCATCGTGGTGTTTGGCGAACTGGACTGGTCGCCCGCCGTCCACAGCCAGGCGGAGGACCGCGCCCACCGCATAGGGCAGGAGGACTCACTGCTGTGCTACTACCTGGTCAGCCCCAAGGGCAGCGACGCGGATATCCAGGAGCGCCTGGGCCTAAAGGTGAGCCAGTTCCTTGGCCTGATGGGCGAGGCGCCCCAGAGCGCCGCCGATGAGGCCGAAAGCGCCAGCATCGCCCGCCTCCATGTGGAGCGTCTGATGGCGCGCTGGCAGCCCGAACTGTAAGGGATTGGTTTGACAAACAGGAACCTTTGTTCTATCATCGGTAGCAAATCAAAGGGGGCTGAGCATGCGCGTTTTGGGCATCGATCCGGGGCTGGCCACAATGGGCTGGGGCGTGGTGGAATCCGGGTTGCACAGCCCTGTATTTATTGGCTGCGGCGTCATTACCACACCGCCCGATATGCGCCTGCAGGAAAGACTGATTCACATCAGAAACAGCGTTCAGGAGCTGCTCACCATCCACCGGCCGGATGAAATCGTATTTGAAGAGCTGTTCTTCGCCCGAAACGTCACCACGGCGCTCACCGTAGGCGCCGCCCGCGGCGTGGCCATCAGCGCCTGCGCCGAGTACAGCCCCCTGCTGTACGAATATACGCCCATGCAAATCAAACAGGGTATCACAGGTTACGGCCGGGCGGACAAACACCAGGTGCAGCAGATGGTGATGCTGATATTGAAGTTGAGCGCCGCGCCCAAGCCCGATGACGCGGCGGACGCGGTGGCGGCGGCCATCACGCACCTCAACGCGGGGCCTGCCAAAATACAGTTCAGGATGAAGTAGGAACAACATGTACGCATTTATCGAAGGAACCGTTGAATACAAGGCGCCGGGTGAGCTGGTCATCCTGGCGGGCGGCGTGGGCTACCAGCTGCTGTGCACGGCGGCAGCCCTGTCCGCGGCACCGCCCAAGGGCGAGTTTGTGCGCGTATACACCTGGCTGAGCGTGCGCGATGACGCCATGGAGCTGTTTGGCTTTGTCTCCCGGGAGGAGCGGGGCATGTTCCTCAAGCTGACGGGCATCTCGGGCATCGGGCCGCGCACGGCGTTGGGCATTTTGGCCTCCATGCCGCTGAGCGATTTGACGCTGGCCATCATGACCGGCGATGTGGTGATGCTGTCGCGCGCCCCCGGCATCGGCAAAAAGACTGCCCAGCGCATCGCGCTGGAGCTGAAGGACAAGCTGTCGGCGGAGGACTTTGGCGTGGAAACGGGCCTGACCGGTACCGCGCCCGCCCAGCCCGATGGCGCTGTTGCCGAAGCCATATTGGCCCTGCAATCGCTGGGCTACACCCAGGCGGAGGCCGCGCGGGCGGTGTCCATCGCGCACCAGCAGGCATCGCCCGATGACCGGGCGGACGACCTGGTACGCCTGGCGCTGCGCGGCATGGCGAAAGGATGAGCATGGAAAACGACCGCATTTTAACCTCCGGCCCCCGCCAGGAGGACGGCGAAATCGAAGCCTCGCTGCGCCCGCGCGCCCTGCGCGACTATGTGGGCCAGGCGCCGGTGAAGGACAGCCTGAATATCTACATCAAGGCAGCGCTCAAACGCCGCGACGCGCTGGACCACATTTTGCTCTACGGCCCGCCGGGCCTTGGCAAGACCACGCTGGCCTGCATTGTGGCGGCCGAGATGGGGCAGAATGTGCGCATCACCTCCGGCCCCGCCATCGAGCGGCCGGGCGACCTGGCCAGCATCCTCACCAACCTCAACGCCGGCGATGTGCTGTTTATCGACGAAATCCACCGCCTGTCCCGCGCGGTGGAGGAGGTGCTGTACCCCGCCATGGAGGACGGTGCGCTGGATATCATGATTGGCAAGGGCCCCACCGCGCGCTCGATGCGGCTGGACTTGCCGCGCTTCACGCTGATTGGTGCCACCACCCGCGCAGGGCAATTGTCGGCCCCACTGCGCGACCGCTTTGGCATCATGTACAGGCTGGAGATGTATACCGCGGACGAGCTGGCGCAGATTTTGCGCCGCTCGGCCAGCATATTGCGTATGCCCTTTGACGACGAGGGCCTGCAGGAGATTGCCTGCCGCAGCCGTGGCACGCCGCGCATTGCCAACCGCATGCTCAAGCGCGTACGCGATTATGCCCAGGTGCGGGCCGATGGCCACATTACCCGCGAGGTGGCGCACGAAGGGCTGGACATGCTGGATGTGGACGGCCTGGGCTTGGACCGGGTGGACCGCAATGTGCTGCTCACCATGATGGACAAGTTTGGCGGCGGGCCCGTGGGGCTGGATACATTGGCCGCCTCCACGGGCGAGGACGCCATCACCATCGAGGATGTGTACGAGCCGTATTTGCTGCAGCTGGGCTTCATCCAGCGCACGCCCCGCGGCCGTGTGGTGACGGAGCTGGCCTACCGCCACCTGCAGCGCACGCCGCCCCAAAGCATGGCCAACACTGCGCGCGATACACAGGTAAATCTGTTTGATGAAAACGAGTGACTTTGACTACGCCCTGCCGCAGGAGCTGATTGCCCAGACGCCGATATTTCCCCGTGACGCCAGCCGCATGCTGGTGTGCAACCGGCAGGATGCGCAGCGGCGGGATTGCTCGTTCCACGATTTTCCGGACTATCTGCGCAAGGGGGACGCGCTGGTCATCAACCATACACGCGTCATCCCCGCCCGCCTGCTGGGCATCAAGGTGGAAACCGGCGTGCCGGTGGAATTCTTGCTGCTGCGCCGCCTCTCACAGAACAGCTGGGAGGCGCTGGTCAAGCCAGGCCGCCGCCTGCCCGAGGGCACGCAGGTCAGCTTTGGCGATGGCCGCCTGATGGCGCGTGTGGGCCAGCCCATGGCCGATGGCACCCGGCAGGTGGATTTCAGCTATGAAGGCCTTTTTGAAAATGTACTGGATGCCCTTGGGGAGACGCCGCTGCCCCCCTATATCCATGAGAAGTTGAGCGACCCCGAGCGCTACCAGACCGTCTATGCCAAGCTTGACGGCAGTGCCGCCGCCCCCACCGCCGGGCTGCACTTTACGCCCGAGGTGCTGGCGCGGGTGCAGGAAAAGGGCATTGACATCATCCCCATTTTGCTGCATGTGGGGCTGGGCACCTTCCGCCCGGTGAAGGCGGAGGACGCGGAGAGCCACCAGATGCACAGCGAGTATTATGAGGTAAGCGAGGATGCCGCCCGGCGCATCAACCGGGCCAGGCAGCAGGGCGGCCGCGTGGTCTGTGTGGGCACCACCAGCGTACGCACGCTGGAAACCGTGGCTGACCCGCAGGGCAGCATACAGCCGGGCGGCGGGATGACCAGCATCTTCATCAGGCCGGGCACCCCCTTTCGCGCCACCGACATGCTGTTGACCAACTTCCACCTGCCCCAGAGCACGCTGCTGATGCTGGTCAGCGCCTTCATGGGCCGCGAGAACACGCTGGATGCCTACCGCCACGCGGTAGAGGCGCGCTACCGCTTTTTCAGCTTTGGCGACTGCATGCTGATCGGACCCGGGTTGGTGCGCTGATGTTCGCGGCCGCGGTGCGCTACATCGTGGGCACGCTGGCCTTCCCGCTGGCGGATTATCTGCTGTGGGGGCTGTGGTGCAACAGTTTGCAGACCGCGATGCTGGCAGGCGCCAGCCTGATGCTGCTGTACCTGATTATACGGCCTTTGGCAAAGCTGGTGCTGTTCGCGTTCAATGTGCTGACACTGGGGCTGATAGGCATTGTGATAGACACCTTGCTCATCATGCTGACGGTGCGCCTGTTCCCGGGCTCGGTGCAGGTATACTCGCTGCAATGGGCGGTGATGGCGGCCGCCATCATCAATGTGGTGCGCGGTATCATGGGAGGGCTGGTGAGACGCAGATGAAAGCGCCTGTTCTGGTCATTGGCGGGGCCAACATGGATATCCTGGGCATGCCCGGGGAGCATTTCGCCTGGCGGGATTCCAACATCGGCCGGGTGACCCTGTCGCCCGGCGGCGTGGGCCGCAATATCGCCCAGCATATCGCCCAGGCCGGCATCCCGGTGGAACTGGCCTGTGTGCTGGGCAGCGATGCCTTCGGCCAGGCATTGGTGGCCAGCTGCGACGGGCTGGGCATTGGCCTGCGCTACGCGCTGCGGGCGGACGCCGCCAGCTGCGTCTATATGGCCATCCATGATGACGGGGGCGACATGGCCGCCGCCATCAACGACATGCGTGCCATGGATTTGCTGGACGAGCAGGCCATCCGCACACTGCCCGCCACCGGTTTCAGCCTGTGCCTGCTGGACGCCAACCTCAGCCGGGAGGCGCTGCAAGCCGCGGCGAATCACATGCAAGTGCCTCTGATGGCAGACCCGGTGAGCTGTGAAAAGGCCCCCCGGCTAATGCCCATATTGAACAGGCTGCGCGCCTTCAAGCCCAACCTGATGGAGGCCCAGTGCCTGACGGGCTGCCAATCGCCGCAGGACGCGGCGGCGGCGCTGCTTCAGATGGGCGTGCAGCAGGTGTTTATCTCGCTGGGCAGGGAGGGGCTGTACTGCGCCGCTGGCGACGAGCATTTTCACCTGCCGGCGCTGCCGGTACCGCCCGGCCCGGCCACAGGCGCAGGCGATGCCATGACGGCGGGCCTTTGCTGCGCCATCGCCCAGGGTTTTTCCCTGCGGGATATCGCGCAGCAGGGCCTGCGATTCGCGCATCATCACCTCGTACAAAGGGCGGCTGAAGCCGCAAAATAAAGGAGGCTGACCACCATGAACAAACACCTCGTGCTGTCGGAGAAAGTCAAAGCTGCCCTTGCGGAGGGCCGCCCGGTCGTCGCCCTGGAGAGCACCATCATCAGCCATGGTATGCCCTACCCCGAGAATGTGAAGACCGCCCTGGCGTGCGAGCGCATCGTGCGCGAGCATGGCGCGGAACCGGCCACCATCGCCGTCATCGGCGGAAAACTGTGCGCGGGCCTCACGCAGGAGCAGATTGAGTACCTGGGCAGCCAGGGGCAGAAGGTGTCCAAGGCCAGCCGACGTGACCTGCCGGTACTGGTTGCCCGCAAGCAGGACGGCGCCACCACCGTGGCCGCCACCATGATTATCGCAGCCCTTGCCGGCATCCGCGTCTTCGCCACCGGCGGGGTGGGCGGCGTGCACCGCGGCGCCACCACCAGCATGGACATCTCCGCCGACCTGGAGGAGCTGGCCCACACCCCCGTGGCCGTTGTCTGCGCCGGGGCCAAGGCCATCTTGGACCTGGGCCTCACGCTGGAATACCTGGAGACCCGCGGCGTGCCCGTCATCGGCTTTGGCACGGACGAACTGCCCGCCTTCTATACCGATAAAAGCGGCTTTTCGCTGGATTATCGCATGGATACGCCCGAAGAGGTGGCTGCCGCCATCCGCGCCCAGCGGGACATCGGCTTCCCCGGCGGCATGCTGATCACCAACCCCATCCCGGCCGAGTACGCCATGCGTTCGGAGGTCATCGACTCCGCCATCGACCACGCGCTGCGCGAGGCCGACAAACAGGGCATCCACGGCAAGGCCGTGACGCCCTTCCTGTTGGCCGAGGTAACAGAGCTGACCGGCGGCCATAGCCTGCAGAGCAATATTCAGCTTGTGTACAACAATGTGGCGCTGGCCGCCAAGATTGCCGCGGCCCTCTGATAGGCGTTTCCGGAGGCCGACCGATCAAGCCAGGCCGATATCGGCCATGATTTCCTGCGCGAACAGCGCATATACGCTTTGGCCGCACATGCGGTCAAAGCGTTTTTTGAGGTCAAAGAAGGCGCGCCACTTCTGCGTGCTGTGTTCATCCACGCCGTGGCGCAGCGCCACATCCATCAGCCTGCGCTCCATCAGGGTAACCCGGTCCGGCAGGCACAGGGCATCGCACAGCTGGATCAGCCGCAGCTCGTCGTCATACTGCACGGCCGCCAGCAGCGATTCAATGCGCCCAGTCTCCTCCGCGCTGCAGTCATTCGCCCCGCTGAACGCCGCCAGGCGCTGGATCGGGAAGGAGTGCGTCAGGCAGCCGAGTGCGGCGCCCGGATACCCCTTTGCCATCATCAGGTCGTAGCCCGCGATGACATGGCGCAGAGCGCTTGGCCCCTCGTATCTGCCCACATCGTGCAGCAGCCCCATGGCATGGCAGCGCTCCGCATCCATGCCGCATGCCGCGGCGATTGTCCGCGCGGCGCGGCCCACCGTGCGCGAATGCGCTACCCACGCGCCGGGGTTCTGTGTCTGCGCCCAGGCCAGCAGCGCCTCGGCTTCCCGGGCCGTAGGTACATTTTGCATCCTATTCCTCCAAACAAAAAAACCGCCCGGAGGCGGTATATGACACGGGTGTCAGGCGTTGGCGGCGGCGCGGTTGAGCGCCTTGGCCAGGCGGGCCTTCTTACGGTTGGCGGTATTCTTGTGAATTACGCCCTTGGCCGCAGCCCTGTCCAGGGTGGAGGCGACTGCGCTCAGACCCTGATTCCCCTCAGCGGTGTTGTTGACCAGAAGTGCGTTGTATTTCTTCACTGCGGTCTTCACGCCGGATTTCACCATGCGGTTACGCAGGTTCTTCTTTCTGTTCACGCTGACGCGCTTGATGGACGACTTGATGTTCGGCATCTTTTTTCACCTCCCCACTTACTTGTGCTTTACAGCAAGGGTTAGTTTACCACAATGTGTTGGGCGGCGCAAGTGCTTTTTAGCCGCTTTTGGGGTTTTTCGCGTTTCGCTTGGCATCGGCTGCCTATCGGGCTATAATCAGCCGGAACATACGCAACGGAGGGCTGTCATGCGCAAAGCCGGGTTTGCCAGGGATTTCTTCAAGCGGTACTTCATTGACGCGATGAGCCAGATGGCGCTGGGCCTGTTCTCTTCGCTGATTATCGGGCTGATTCTCTCCCAGCTGTCGGGCATTCCGGGGCTAGCGTTCCTCAAGCCGATGGCCGAGATGGTGTCCGCCTCCTCCCCGGTGGTGCCATCGCCTATGGGCTGAAGGTGAAGCCCCTGGCCATCTTCTCGTCCGCGGTAACGGGCGCCATCGGCTACAAGCTGGGCGGTCCCGTGGGCGCGTACCTGGCCGCCGTAGTGGGCGCTGAAATCGGGCAGTTGATTGCGGGAAAAACGCCGGTCGACATCGTGCTGGTGCCCATCTTCACCATCGTGTCGGGTGGGCTGGTAAGCATGTGGTCGGGCCCGGCCATCGCGGCGGGCATGGAGGCGCTGGGCGGCTTCATCAACAGCGCCACCGAGCTGCATCCCCTGCCCATGGGCATCATCGTCAGCGTGGTGATGGGACTGGCGCTCACCGCGCCCATCAGCTCGGCCGCCATAAGCATTTCGTTGGGGCTCAACGGCCTGGCGGCGGGCGCCGCCGCGGTGGGCTGCTGCGCACAGATGATTGGCTTCGCCGTGCAATCCTACCCCGACAATGGTGTGGGCGGCCTGCTCAGCCAGGGGCTGGGCACCTCCATGCTTCAGTTCGGCAACATTCTGCGCAAGCCGGTGATCTGGCTGCCGCCCACCATTGCCTCCGCTATCCTGGGCCCCATCTCCACCATGGTGTTTCAGATGCCCAACAACCCCATCGGCGCCGGCATGGGCACCAGCGGCCTGGTGGGCCAGTTCGGCGCCTGGCAAAGCATGCAGGGTGCCTTCTCCCCCATGCGGGCACTGGGCCTGATTGCGCTGATGCACTTCATTCTGCCGGCCCTGCTTACCTGGCTCATCGCGATGGCATTCCGACGCACCAGTTGGATACAGCCGGGAGATATGAAATTGAACGCCTAACACCACGATTAATCATAACAATTGGGGGAGGCCATTCGGCCTCCCCCATCATGTGTTTGTATATTGAATTACGCGATCGCGTCCAGCATCTTCTGCAAGCTGTCCTTAGCATCGCCCAACAGCAACAGCATATCGGGGTGCGGCTGATACAGCGGGTTGGGCACGCCGGCATAGCCGGGCTTGAGGTCGAAGTTGCAGATGATCAGACGGCCGGCAGCCTCTGCATTGAGCACGGGCATGCCGTAGATGGGCGTGCCCTCAGCGGTGTTGGCCGCGGGGTTCACCACGTCGTTGGCACCGATGACGATGGCCAGGTCGGTCTTTTCCATCTCGGGGTTGATGTCATCCATCTCATAGAGCTTGTCGTAAGGGATGTCCACCTCGGCCAGCAGCACATTCATGTGGCCGGGCATGCGGCCTGCCACCGGATGGATGGCAAAGCGCACGTTGCGGCCGCCCTGCTCCAGCTTATCGTGCAGGGTCTTGACCAGCTCCTGCGCCTGAGACACGGCCATGCCATAGCCGGGGATGATGATGACTTCCTTGGCGTCGCCCAGCCACTGGGGCAGCACGCTTTCGTCGGCGGCCACGGGGACTTCCGCCACAGGGGCATCCGCCTGCGCGGCTGCCTCTTCCTCAACCACGGGCGCCGTGACGGGCGCTTCGGCCTTGTGATGCGGCTCAGCTGCCGAACGCGCGAAAATAATGGACGACAGGTGACGGTTCATGGAGCGGCACATAATCTGCGTGAGCAGCAGGCCGGACGCGCCGACGATGCCGCCGACCGAGACCAGCAGCACATCGCCAATGGCCATACCGGCGATGGCAGCGGCCACGCCCGAGGTGGAGTTGAGCAGGGAGATGGTGATGGGCATGTCCGCGCCGCCCACAGGCAGGGCAAACAGCAGGCCGAAGATGAGGCTGACAGCCAGTGCCAGCCAGGCATAGGTCATTGCGTGGGCAGCATCAACCAGGGCCAGCACGGTCAGCACCGCCATGCCAATGGCAAAGAGGGCGGTGAGCATGCGGTGGCTGGGCAGGATGATGGGTTTTTGCGGCAGCACGCGGTGCAGCTTGCCCGCGGCAACCATGCTGCCGGTGAAGGTGAGCGCGCCCACGCATAGGGCCAGCAGCGCGGTCAGGCGCTCAAAGCCGGGCAGGGTAGCCGCGCTTTGCACGGTGAGGATGGCGGCGATGGCAGAGGCCAAGCCGCCCAGGCCGTTGAGCAGCCCCACCATCTGGGGCATGGTGATCATCTTGACGCGCTGCGCCATCACAATGCCCACCACCAGGCCAATGGCCAGGCCAATGAGCACGTAGACGTCGGTCAGGATGTTCTCTTTGAGCAATACGATAATAATCGCTACAAGCATGGCAAGCGCGCTCAGGCGGTTGCCGCGCACGGCGGTGGGCACCTTGCTCATCCAGCGGATGCCAAGCAGCACCAGCAGGCTCAGCACAGCGCTGATGACGTAATACAGGGTGTCGCTCATTGGTGACCCTCCTCTTCAGGCTTGCTGCCCTTGAACATGCGCAGCATGCGATCGGTCACCAGGAAGCCGGAGACCACGTTGATCATGGCGCACACGATGCCGATGATGCCCAGCACCTTGCTGCCAAAGCCAACGGCTAAGGCCGTGGCCGTAACCATGCCCAAAATGGTGACACCGCTGAGGGCATTCATGCCGCTCATCAGCGGGGTATGCAACAGGCTGGGCACCGCGCTAATGAGCTTGTAGCCCAGCAGCGTGGCCGCCACAAAGACAAGGACTAAAATCAGTTCTCTGCTCACAGCCCCATCGCCTCCTTGGCGCCTTGATGGACGACTTCACCGTCCTTCGTGGTCAGGATGCCCTGAACAATCTCGTCGTTGGGATCCAGCTTCATCTGGCCGTCCTGCACCAAGTACTTGACCAGGTTGTACACGTTCTGCGCAAACATCCAGGTCGCGCTTTGCGGCAGCAA
>ENA-UOOH01003410-UOOH01003410.1-fermentation-metagenome-genome-assembly--contig:-NODE-3410-length-12109-cov-2.964244_pt1 | contig 12109 bp, 10 predicted proteins | sample MGYA00245778_ERZ724025 | MGnify/ENA primary metagenome ERZ724025 (study PRJEB28704, sample SAMN03018313) | fermentation metagenome | biome: anthropogenic terrestrial biome; feature: soil; material... | reverse complement strand
CCTTACGGAGTAAATTATGCAATAGTCATTAATTTCTATACTATTTTGGAATATCCTCCTTTTTTTTCCCCTTTTTCTAGTCTGGTCTGGTATTTGCGACGAGTAGCTTCCCCTCCTCTGATATGACGCTCTGCTTTATTTGTTTCCAAAATTCTTTTCACTTCTTTTGCCAAGACCTTATTAATTCCAGGTAGCCTTTCCGTTACATCCTTATGGACAGTACTCTTACTCACCCCAAAATACCCTGCAGCCTGGCAACAGTAGCTTTCTCTTTAACAATAAACCTACTAAGGTCGAGTACTCTTTTTTGGATATGATCTTTCACTCCCCCACCCTCTCCCGTGATTTATCAATAAATTATATGGGTGGGATAGGGACATTATAACCTGACCCTTTTCTTAGCAACCAGGATAAAGATTTATTCTGGTTCAAACAACAGCATCGTTAAAGGATCAATTGAGTTGCCTTGGTGCTGAAGATCAAAATGAATTCCCGGTTCAGGTCCACAAGTTGACAAAGAGCTCATTCCTAAGACCGTTCCCTGCTTCACCTTCTGCCCTACCGAGACCTTTACCGCCGTAAGATGAGCATATAAAGAAATCCAGTCTTCCCCATGAGCTAAAGACACCATCATTCCCAAAGATGGAACCGTCTTTATTTCTTTAACTATACCGTCGGCGCAGGCTAAGACATTAGTCCCTGCCGGCGCAGTTACATCGATCCCCGAATGATACCACCACTCCGTAAGTTTTTTTTCCCAGCCATTTTTCCGTACAACAACCCCTTTAATCGGTGGAATTAGTGTTAATGATGGTAATGCTTTCTCTTCTATGCTCTTTTTGGGCTCTTTAGTCTCTTCAAATTCTCTACGTAGCGCAGAGAGGTCGCTTTGGAGTTTTAAAACCAAACTTTTTAACGATTCTATGCCTCCCTCATTTTTATTAATAGCTTCTTTAACCACCAGGGGAGGTGTGGTCTCCCTAAACCAGGGTTGAACAGTTATTACCCACCCCCCAACAAGTAAGAATAAAAAACTTAACGTTTGTACCAGAAACCGCCTTTTTTTATAAAACTGAACACCTTTCCTCCCTGCTTTTTTAAGCTGTTTCTTAAAACTAACCGTCCATTCTTCCCAAGCAGTCCCGAAATTTAGCTTACCTTGATTTTTTATACTCATCATCACCTTTCTCGCAGCTCGTCACTTGTCGCTCGTCACTCGTATGGATAACAGCCTTTGCCAGTCTCAGATGAAGCTTTTGTCGCTCGTGTTGAATGATAAAACCTTTGTGACTGTAGGTCCCAACATCCGGCGCTTCACCCCGGCGCACCGGGGAGCATCCTTACCGGATTGCTGGCAGAATAACAGCGAAGCGTCTTGCGTAAACAAGAAGCCTAAGTAGTCGCTCACGCCGGCTACCGCCCGCACACGTGAAGTGATGAAAATTAAAGCCGGGTGAGTCGACAAGCCTCAGAGGCCCTATAATTGGTTGTTCATACTGGTTTGAGTCGCTTAGCCGGCTTCCTAAATATCACAAAGTGCTTAAGATCGAAGGCGGGTAAGTCGACCAACTGTCCTGTAGGATTTTAAATCAAGACCAGATGAATCAACTAGAGCTATTTTTTGGTCAGTAATGTATGATAGTTTTCCCATTTGATCCTAATTTATCCTAATTACAGAATAAAAAACAGCCCTAGACCGGACTGCTTCTTTACACTTAAGGAATTGCATAATTCAATTATTTATGATTTGATCGCAATATATTGATAGCCTAACAAAAGCCAAACACTATATATTGTGGTTAAATACAAGCTGAAGGTATTATGTAATTCCCTCACACTATTTAAGGTTATTAAATTAGTCTTTATCCTGCGTAAAACCCGTAGACGGGGTACAACCTTACCGGATTATTGGAGAGCAAGTTTCTTAATTTCTATCCCCTGATAGTAATAATGGAGGATCTCCAGAAAATTTTTTCCCTGTTGCGCCAAACCATCGGCGCCATACTGACAGAGACCAACACCATGCCCATAGCCGATCGTTTTAAAAATGATCTGGCCCTTAACGAAACGGTAACTAAAGTTAGTTGAATATAACCCCAGCAGGGAACGGAGTTCTTTCCCTTGATATACTTGATCTGCAACCCGAATCCTTTTAACTCTACCACTACTGGTATAATTCAAGATCTGGATAAAAGGAAGACCACCAACAGTAGGAAGTCTTTCCACTCCTAATTTAGACAGGAATCCATTAACAGAAAAGACTTGCTCTTGACTATATTTAGGAGAATGCCGATCATACAAACAATCCACACTTCGAAGATACGGTAAATAGGCGCCCCAAACTTCTTCTGCATTCTCTGTTTTCGGACCACTCGTCGAGTGATAAACGGCATCGATCAGTTTACCTTCATAGGTAATAACCAAACCTTTTGTCTCTTCGACTGCTGTACAGATCTTTTTCCAAAAACCATAATAATTCCAAAGCCCCCATTTACTTACCAACTCTTTCTTACTCAACCACGCCTGTGAATCATTAATATCATCACTCAGATCCGCTCCCTGAACAGCAGGATAGCCTGGTCCGCCAAAACGTTTAAGCCTTCGCGCCGTAACTGTCCGGGCAGCCACTGCTTGGGCTTTTAGAGCTTCTAACTGAAAATTAGCTGGCATTTCCGCAGCTACTACCCCTCTCACATATTCTTCTAAGTCAAGAGCGATGATTCTTTTTTCGTCTTCTAAATAAAGGTGAACGATAAGTCCCTGAGGTGAAGTATCACATCTACTCAAAGATAAAGGCAATAAGAGAAGCAGGAAAAACAAAGAAAGAAAAAGACCACATAAGGCCTGTTTCATTAGGAACCTCCGTTTGCGATATATTACAATCTATCCTATGTCCATCGAAAGAGAAATATTCAAAACCCCAAGCATTTCATGAGAAAAGATTTAGGCTCACCATATAAAAACATTCATTTGTATTCTGTAACATTTCGCTGCTAACCGATGGGAACCCTATCTCTTCTCCCCATTACCCTCATCATACTTTAAACTTGCCCAACCGTTCAAACCAGATCCGGGGTAATTCCACGTCAAGATAGACACCGGAAGAATTAAACTCTTTCTTATATACCCTTCCTCGTTCATGAAAAACCGATAAGTATCTACTTTCGGTAAACGGAATGAAAAATACCCCTCGGTTGACTCTAGCGGAAAGAATCTCCATAATCTTCTTTTTAAGTTTATCGACATCAGTCCCAGTTTGAGCGGATATCGATAACGCGTTAGGAAAATTTCTCTCTGCGCGGATAATAGTAAATTCATTTGCCACTAAGTCCTTTTTGTTCAGCACGGTGATAAAAGGTTTCTCTTCCAGTCCTAATTCACGAAGAAGAGCGTTAACCGCCATATACTCCTCTTCCCTTTGAGGACTAGCCATATTTACGACATGTAATAACAGATCTGCCGCTCTTATCTCTTCTAAAGTAGCACGGAAGGAATCCACTAATTGATGAGGTAGTTTACGAATGAAACCTACTGTATCAATGAGTAGTGCTTCTTGTTGATTGGGGAAAGTAATCAGACGGAAAGTAGGATCTAAGGTTGAAAACAATCGATCCTCCACTGCTACCTCGGCCCCTGTCAGGAAACGAAAAAGAGTAGATTTTCCCGCATTAGTATACCCCACTAAAGCTAAAATCGGCCAATCAAAACGTTTCCGCGCTACCCTTTGTAATTGCCGGTTGGCTTTAACTTGTTTAAGGCGCCGATTTAATACGGCAATCTTAGAGCGAATCCGGCGTCGATCGGACTCTAGCTTGGTTTCTCCCGGTCCTCTAGTTCCAATCCCCCCGGCCAAACGAGAAAGCATTACCCCCTTCCCAGCAAGCCGAGGAAGTAAGTACTCTAATTGCGCTTTTTCCACTTGAAGCTTGGCTTCTTTGGTTCTAGCCCTCAGCGCAAAAATATCCAGAATTAATCCGGTTCGGTCTAAAATTTTGACTTGAAGTTCTTCTTCAAGGTTCCGAGCTTGAACAGGCGTCAATTCATCATCAAAGACAACCAAGGTAGCCTCTTCGACTCTTAAAAAATTCTTCAGTTCCCATAGTTTGCCTTCAGTAAGAAAAAAAGCCGGATTAGGCTTCTCCGACCGTTTATATAGTTTAGCAACCACGCGTCCGCCGGCAGACCATACCAAACCGCTAAGTTCTTCTAAATTTCCTTCTTCTGCTGTTCCCACAATAACCGTCTTTTCTCGTAGTAGATCTTTTCCCACGAAAAACCCTCCATCATTTTTACCAATTCCAGCATGGTCTCCTTCTTCTCCTCACCTCAGGCCGGGTTTATCAACCCGGTCATAACTATCCATAAAGCAGGTGACTTGATTTAGCTCTATAAAGGCAATAATCTTCGCGATCCCTAGCGGCCACAGTTTAGCTCATAAATAATCCTTAGCCCTTCCAAGGTAAGCACTGGGTTGGTGAGCATGATCCTTTGAGAATAAGGAGCAACGATACTACTTAACTCGCCAGTGGCTACTACTTTCGGTTCACACCGCATCTCTTCCGAGAGCCTTTGAATTAAGCCATCTACCATATCAGTATAACCATAAATCAATCCTGATTGGATACTATTCACTGTATTCTTTCCTATAATCCGAGGAGGCGCCTGAAGTTCCACCCGAGGAAGTTTAGCCGCCCGTAAAAAAAGGGCTTCAGCGGCGATCCCTAAACCAGGAAACATAGCTCCCCCCAAATAATCTCCTTTTTCATTGATCGCGCAAAAAGTGATAGCCGTCCCAAAATCGACTACTATTAAAGGCGGTCCGTAAATATTAATCGCCGCCACTGCATTAACCACTCGATCAGCGCCTACCTCCTTAGGGTTTTCATAAACGAGTGATAAGCCGGTCCGTATTCCGGGACCGACCACCAAGGGATCAACCCCGAAATACGTTCTACTCATCTCGGCGAAGGTCGAAGTCAGTGGAGGAACAACGCTCGAAAGCACCACTGCCTCGATTTTACTATAGTCAATGCTTTTACTATTTAAAAAAGCCTTGATTACTATTCCATATTCATCGACTGTTCTATTTTTATCAGTAGCTAATCGCCACTCGGCAATTAATTTTTTACTTACAAACAGCCCCAGTACAGTTCGGTTATTCCCTACATCCATGACTAAGATCATTATTTTCCCTCCTCGATCAAAATAGAAGATAATCAGCTTTCGAACCCCGGATAGAAAGAGGCCGTTTGGTAGTTGACCGCATATAAGTCGGGATAGAAAGCAACTTCACATTCGAAATCTTTTAGCCGGGTTTGCAAAGTATAGGTTAGATGTTCCATTCCTGGTCGGGCCATCACACTATGGCCTAAATCGATCAGCTTTATTTTATGCCTGGTCAAGTAAGACAAAGCATACCTACCTAACTCCGAAGAAAGAAAAGTATCGCAGCCCTGTGTAATATATTTATCCCACTGCTGCTTATAGATGGGCGCAAACCCCGGTCCTGAAATAATCAATACCTTGTTAACGTTTGCATTCAAATCACCAGCATACGGTATGATTGGAACCTTTAAAACCCGTTGACAGCAAAAGAGTAAATCCCTAAGTGTCATCTGCGTCACGCCTCTTACCATCTCAGCTTCATGAATTATCTCCTCAAGATTCAAGAGTCTGGCCAAAGTAGCATTATTTCCCTCAGGGGCTTTATTCCAGGAACTATGAAGTACCAAGATACCCATTTGACTTTTTTGCAGAATATCCTCTACCTGGTCATGCCAAGGATGATGAGAGAGAAGCAGATCAACCCCATCCTTAATAGCAATACGAAGATTATATTCTGTGGGATCAACACAGACTCCAATCTTCTTTATCTTCTTTATTGGTTGGCGCAAAAAGTAGGGAGTATCATATTTATCTCCAAGTTTAGCTGGGGCTAACTCTTCGATAATGGATTGGAGTTTTTCTAACTCAATCAAAAAATCACCTCTCGATGATCCTCCACATCACCATGCTCATTTCCATAGATAATCTTTCGTTATCACTCATTCGTTACATGAATAATCTCACTGTTCGCATCTCTTTATCTATATTTATCCTCGGAATAAAGCGTGCAAAATTGGTAATTATGCAATTCCTTAAATATCACAAACTTCCAACAAGACATAAGTGTATATTCTAAATTCCTTACGAAATTTCCTTCCTCTCATTAAATTAGCTGTAAAAAATGATGCAAAAACTCATTACCTATTTGGAACATAATCTTTTTTTGGGGAAAAAATCTATACATTATTTTAACACTAGTTTATGCTATAATGATATTAGTTTCATACATATAGAAACCAGTTTTTTCTTAGAATGTAGTGGCGGTTAATAAATACATCAGGAGGCTAAGCAATGAACAAAAAACTATTGTCCCTAATTTTATCTATAATAATGTTATTACTTATGGTTAATATGGTTTCAGCGGCTGACCATCAATTAGGTCTTGGTTTTTATGACAGTAATAATGGAGGATGGTATAACCATTACTGTCTTAGCGGTAAATATATCCTTTCTAAGCAAACAGCCGTGCAAGGTTTGTTAGCCGGAAACTATTTAGGTGTCAAGGGAATGTATAATTTAAAAAATGATCCCAACTACAATTTCTATGGATACGGAAAAGCCGGTTTCTTTTTTAACTGGGGAGTCGAAATCGGCGCTGGCGCCGGAATTGAATATTTCCTATTCAAAGCTTTGAAAGCAACCGATGTTAAGGAACTGGAAAGAATCGGGTTTATGCTTGATCTGGGTATAGACGTCCAACTCTATGATTACGACGATAATAAGCATTCCTCTTCCAGTGGTCTTGGCTTTGGCGCGGGTATTCATTATTATTTTTAACTAATCTTTAACCGCCACAATTTGATGTCTTAATAACCCTGTTCTATTTTAGACAGAACAGGGTTTTATTTTGCCCATGCCTAGACATCATATTTAAGGTTACTCCAGCCTCTTGAGGGTAATCTCCGGATTTCCAAAAAGATAACGACTTAACAACTAATACTACTAGTAATCATCTTTTAAATATGATAGTTATTAAGTTGAGACAGAATAATTATCTTATCTAATTGCCCAAAATATAACTGGAATGAGCAGGCGGAGATGATTTATCTTGAAACGTAATAAAAACTTCTCTTTTTATCTTCTTATTTTTATCTGCTTAGTGGCAGTGGGTTTTCTATTCTCAACTCTCACTCTCTCAAAAGATCTCAGATCCAAATTAGAAAATATGCGTTTTGTCTCAAAAGTTTATGATCGACAAGGTAAGCTAATTGGTAACCTTTTTTCTCACCGGAGAATTTGGGTCTCATCACAGAACATCTCACCTTATCTTAAAAAAGCGGTCATTGCTACTGAAGATATGCGTTTTTACCGCCATTTTGGGGTGGATCCGATTGGAATTGCCCGCGCAGTATACCAGAGTTTAAGACCCGGAGGGAGCAAACAAGGCGGAAGTACTATTACTCAACAGTTAGCGAAGATCTCGTTGTTATCTTTAGACCGTACTTTCAGTCGAAAGTTCAAGGATATGTTCTATGCTTTACTGATTGAAAGAACCTATACCAAAGAAGAGATCTTGGAGCTTTATTTAAATAGTATTAATCTTGCCCACGGAAATATCGGCGTAGAAGCAGCCGCCCGTTATTATTTTGGCAAGTCAGCCTCCACCCTCAATTTAGAAGAATCAGCCTTACTCGCCGGAATTATCCGGAGCCCGGAAAATTACTCTCCCTTCAAACATCCTGATACTGCCAAAGGTAGAAGGAATCTCGTTTTAAAAAAACTAATGGAACAAGAGTATATAACTGAAGCACAGTATAAAACAGCAGTTACCAAAGATTTAGGAGTTGTGCCTTGGCAGGAGGTAACCTCGGTAGGCGCTTACGTCCTGGATTACCTTCGTGACCTTTTGATCAAAGAAGAAGGCTTTTCTGAAGAAGAATTACTATGGAGTGGATACCGGATCTATACCACTATCGATCTTAACTACCAACAAGAAGCCGAGCGGATCATGAAGACCCTCCCCCATTACTCTGGAGAAGTTCAGCCCGAGGCGGCGCTGATTACTCTCGACCCTACTACCGGCGGAATCCTGGCCATGACTGGTGGGCGTGACTATACTACCAGCCCGTTAAACCGAAGTGTTAAAGCCTATCGCCAACCGGGTTCCGCCTTAAAACCCTTTATTTATGCTACTGCTCTGGAAAAAAACTATACTGCCGCTTCGATCTTAGAAGACCGACCGTTAACTATTCCTCTGGAAAATGGGAAAGTATGGTCCCCTGAGAATAATAATCATGAGTTCAAGGGAAAAATTACCCTCCGCCAAGCATTAAGAGAGTCCGTAAACACCATCGCTGTCCAATTAGTGGAAGCAATAGGGATTCCCATCATTGCCCAACAGATGGAGAGGATGGGGATCAAAAGTTTGGTTAAAGAAGGACAGGTTAACGACTTAACCTATGCTCCGTTAGCCTTAGGCGGATTAACCAAAGGCGTAACCCCTTTAGAACTAACCGCCGCCTACACTTCCTTTGCCAACCATGGAAATTATGTTAAACCTTCTGCCCTTATCAAGATCCTTGACCACCAAGGGAAAGTGAAAAAGGAGTTTAGACCCGAAAAAGGAAAACCCGTTATCTCTCCGCAAACAGCTTATATCATGACCAAGTTAATGCAGGATGTAGTGGAAAACGGCACTGGATGGAGAGCGCAACTACCTAAGAGACCGGCCGCCGGTAAAACCGGTACGACTACTGATTATACTAATGCTTGGTTTGTCGGTTATACTCCCGAGTTGTTAACAACAGTCTGGATCGGAAATGATCGTCAAGAAAAGTCCATGCGCTATAAAGAAGGAATCATCGGAGGCGGAACAGCAGCGGCTCTTTGGGGAAACTATATGGAACGGATTACCTCCCATCTCCCGATACAAGATTTCCCTAAACCAACCAACATCGTCTGGGCCAATGTTGACCCCGAAACCGGTCATGCCATCCCTGCTTGGGTTAATAAAAACTCCTACAAAGAAGTTTTTGCTGAAAATAAGATCCCGGAAAGTGCTTCCTATAAAATTTGGCGTTGGTTTTCTTCCTGGCCCAAAAAGGGGAAAAAAGAAAAATCCCCCGCTCCTGAGAGTGAAGATTTTCCGGATAACACAGAAAATAACCGGATAGAACAGTTCGAAACTTTAAATTTTAATTATTAGATAATTAGACCCTGTACGTAGGCGGTAGCCTTCGTGAGCGACTACCGAAAGAAGATATGGTTACCAATCCTCACGGTCCGCTGAAGATTTGCGGTGGCGAAAAACCTTAGCCCTTCTGGAGAAGAAAGCCGGGGGTTATAATAATATAGCGCTCCGTGGGAGGGATCTTTACCTCTCAGCGCATCCTTGGCGGCCTGTAGAGAAAGAGTCGTCGGCTCCATGGTCGCCAGTTTAGGCAGGCAACTGAACTGTCCTGATTGATAGATTACTTCTCTGATTGTATTGGGAAAGATCGGACTTTTAACCCGGTTCATTACTACAGCTCCCACCGCCACCTGTCCCCGGTAAGATTCGCCTTCTGCTTCCGCGCGAATCAGTTTTGCTAATAAGTAAAGATCTCCATCTGGTGGTAAATTTAAATCCAACCGCTGCTTATTACCATAATGAAGAGAAAAACCAAAAAAAGGAGCGAGTCTATTCTGCTCACCAACCAAGTTAGAAGGGACCACTCGACATTCCATTGCAGTGGAAAGGCCCTCGATCAACATATCCAACCGGAATTCAAAACCAGCTGTTAGTTGGATTTTTTCTTCTACCGGCAAATGAGAAATACCAAATAGGTCCCGGATCCCAACGGCTAAATAAGAATGATAATTCCCTTTTTCATTCGGCACATACGCTATTGATAAACCTAAATCTTCTTCTTCCCACAAATAAACGCTTCTTACTCCCCATTCGGGGTTTATCCACCAATTAAGCTTAAGGGCGCCCGGCGCGACCTTTTCAGCTACTCTCCAATCAAGTCCCAGTTGAACAGAAGCATCAGTAGTGATAGCTAACAAAAATATAAAGGTTAAACATAGAAGAGTGGTCCGATATAACCTCATGCTCACACCTCCGGCAAATAAAAATTCCGCCAGAGATTACATTAGGCATTTTTAAGAAAAATCCTTTATCTTTATGGGAAAAGCAACCAACCTCTTTGCCTCGCTTTTCCCTTATAGTTTGAACTGTTTAACTATATTCTGGAGTTCCATCGCCATCCGGGAAAGAGCGGAAGCCGAACTCAACGCTTCCTCCAAACTGGCCGTTTGTTCCTCAGTCGAAGCCGCCACTTCCTGACTGCGCATCGAAGACTGTTGCGCAATGGTCGCAATATTAAAACTGACTTCTTCCACCTTGTGGATTTCTGTCTTCATCTTTTCCAGCTCTTGGTTAATGGCTTTGATCTGAGCGTTTACTTCTTCGCTGGTCAAAACAATATGTTTAAAGGCGACTAAAGCCTCTTCGGCGATATTAGTTCCGGCTTTAACCTCCTGAACCCCGACCACCATTTCGTCGGCAAACCTATGAGCCTGAGTTTGAATGACTTCCAGCAGATCAGCGATATTCCCCACCTGGTTACTGGTGTCTTCCGCCAGTTTCCTGACTTCATCGGCCACCACGGCGAAACCGCGACCATATTCCCCGGCCCGGGCCGCTTCAATCGCCGCATTCAAAGACAGTAAATTAGTTTGCGATGAGATTTGAGTGATCACTTCCAAAATAACCCCAATATCGTCGGTCTGTTTCTTCAGAACCTCGGTTACTGCTTGAATGGAATTGATCTTTTCTTCAATTACGGAAATTTGGTTGATTAACTCGTTGATTTTGGTATTACCGGTCGCCGCTGCCGATGTCGCCTGTTCCGCGGAGAGCAAAACCTGTTGCGCATTGGATAAAACATTTTGGTTCCCTTCCAGTAGCTGATTGACTACCTCCAAGGTTTTACGCGTTTGGCTGGACTGATTATAGGCGCCATTTGACACATCCTGAATATTGGCAGCAATTTGTTGACTGGCCTTGGTAGTCTGTTCGGCGACACTTTTTAATAATTCCGCCGAACGAGTAACCTGCGTACTGCTGTCCATAATCTTGCCGATCAGGACCCGTAAATTGTCGACCATTTTGTTAAAGGAAGCGGCAAGAATTGACAATTCATCATCAGTGGAGCAGCTAATTCTCTCGACCTCTAAGTCCCCGTTGGCAATTTTTTGCGCCGAATAAGCCAGCCTTGAGATCGTCCCGGTTACTCGGGAAAAATAAATAACGGCGTAAACAATACTTAGGATTCCGGTCGCTACAATTACGAGTAAAACAACCAGTCCTAAGAGATTGGAGCGGCGCTCCAATTCTACGTTGACCGTGTGGTAGTAGCTTAATTCGGTAGTAATTAACTCTTCGATCGCATCCTTAATAAACCGGGATACTTTCACCAACTCTTCCATAAAAACAGTAAACTCCCGGACCATCCCTTGAACCAGACTGGAGACATCTCTGACTTCCTCATCGGCGGCGTGGGTGATACTGGTCGCTCTAATCTCCTCGTTTAATTGTAAAGCGTTGGTAATTAGTTCTTCATAGGTGGTTAAAATTGCTGCCAACGAATCAAAGGAGTCCATTCCTTCTTCATCTTTTATGTTAGCGGATAGTAAGGTTAGGTTGTTTTGGATCACGGCTAAATTATCATGAATCTTCTCCCGGTCCGTATCCTGTTTATTATAATAGAAACTCCAGAGAGTATTCGGAATTTCTTGGGCGGGTTGTATTATATTGTTGGCGATCATGGTCGTTTCCACCATAATTCTCATTTGGTCGATGGTCGCGCGAAACACAAAATAGGAGATAATACTTACTCCACCAATCACCAGAACTATTATTACCAATCTGGAGATCAATTGTGTTTTCAAGGATCTTTGCGCGTTACCGGGTCTTGTGGTCAATACTTTGAAGAGGGATTTGATGTTTATCATTAAACTACCCTCCTTATTAGTCCAAGCTTGGTCGTAGGTAGGGGGAGCCGGGAACCGGCCTTTTGTC
>ENA-UOOH01003408-UOOH01003408.1-fermentation-metagenome-genome-assembly--contig:-NODE-3408-length-12116-cov-9.010447_pt1 | contig 12116 bp, 12 predicted proteins | sample MGYA00245778_ERZ724025 | MGnify/ENA primary metagenome ERZ724025 (study PRJEB28704, sample SAMN03018313) | fermentation metagenome | biome: anthropogenic terrestrial biome; feature: soil; material... | reverse complement strand
TTTTCAAGTATCTATCCTATCAAGGGAAAACACCCTGTTTCAGCAGGGGAATCAAATATTGCATATTAGAAAATAATTATCACAATATCACCGGTTGGACAAGACGTACCGCCAGCCCGTTCAAACAGACGTTTCCTGAACTGCGGAGAAAATAGAAGTTAGTTCGGTTTTAATCAAAAGCCAATATGCTTTTGATTAAAATAAATAAAATCGAAGGGGGTGATGAACTTGAATATCAAAAATCTAAATTCCTTCATATCAATAGAAGCCTATGCGGTGATGCCATCACATCTATTCCTTCGTGCTCCTCCCGATAATCAATTGACCGATTCGGTTGAAGCGCTATCCGGAACATAAAGAGACAGGAAATTTGATGTATGCGGCAAGTACAAATTTGAGTTTACTTGAAAATCTATATTGAGGGAGGTAAGCTTATGAAAGGCAGATCAAAAGGATTGACATTAGCTTTTTTGATCATAACAACTATCCTTTGTTCATCACTACCAGTTCTGGCAGCAACCACCATTATATATAATGGTGGTAGTGGCTGGAGTCAAAGTGGATCAGAATGGCATTCCCAAAGCACTGGCCGAGATGGTCAGCCGCTTGGTTATAGTCCCCCCATGGTATGGACCTGGAACAACAGTTCATCGGCTAGTGAAGGTGGTTCTTGGTCAATCTCAAATGCGTCCGGAGGTTGTTACATTTACGCATATATTCCTCGAAATTATGCAGATGTAAATCAAAGATATTATATTTGGGATAATAATACCATAATAGCCAGCAGCTTGGTTAACCAAGCATCCTATGCAGATCAATGGGTTAACCTCGGTTATTATTCCATTGTACCAAGCCATACTGTGCGTGTTCAATTTGACGATTTTACCCCAGGGGTATCATCTAATACGAGATATGTAGGGTTTGACGAAATGAGATTTGTATTTTAGAGGAGGTGTTTCTTAGTATGGTTACCAAAATAAAAAATTGGAAATGGCCTGCAGCCATCGGATTTCTTTTCCTGCTTGTTGGTTTGGCTGCTGTTATAGGCGGCAATAATGGAGTCCCTGTTCAAGCCGCGGATCAAATTGAGAACAGTGTATCGGCAGATACAACACTGGGTTCTAATTCTGATATCAGTAAGATAAAAGACATGCTTCTTAATAGTTATCAAAATTACGATTCCGTAAGCTTCAAATTTAATGAATGGGAACTTATCGATGGGAAAAAGCATCTCACTAACGCTTCGGTTAAGGTGGTGCAAAGACCTGTTCCAATGGTTAACATGACGATGACCAGCGGAATGGATGGAGAGAAGCAATACATTACCCAAGAGATTAGTGATGGCAAGCAGACTTTCACCTATGATGAGGGACGCGACTGGTATTTTGTGAGAGATACCTATATCTCTCCTGATCCCAAAAAGATGCCGGCTGAAGCACCGGAAAACGCAATATCCGTCTTTGAAAACGGTACCCGGCTTCCCAGTGGCGGAGATGTCGAGCTTGTAGTACATCCCGAGCTTCTGGCGCAAAATTGGATGCTAAACTCGCAGGTCTCAATAGGCGCAGTTGAAAAAGTTGCCGGGCGCGAAGCTTTAAGGTTGGATATCTTTCCTTCGGAAGCAGCAAAAGATAAATTGGGAGATAAGCGGGTCTATTGGATTGACACCCAAACCGGAATCATCTTGGGCAATGACATTTACCATAATGACCAAAAATCACAAAGTTTTGTTCTTGAAGATGTAGTTTTGAACCAGAAAATTCCAAAGGATGAATTTGTTTTCATAGCTCCGCAAGGGGTTCCCGACCTAAATACCATACATGCTTCTCCATTACCAGAATAACTCCAAAGTAAAATGCGGTATTGTAATAAACCAGGGAGGGACATTCCCCCCTGGTTTATTTAATATCTTACATTTCGCCCCCCGGCTCTTAAAATCAAAGGAATACCCCCCTCGGTTATTCTATTCGCAATTCAGGAACACAAGGGGTTACTCCCCAGCAAAGTGATAAACAGATAGTCATATTGTAAACGGTCTTACGCACCAGACCATAATAATCGTTATATAAGTTCAGCATAAAAGCCTTATCATCATCGCCTTCCATGGCGTAGATTACCATCATGATCATCAAATCACATCCTTTCATAGGCCCTATTTCACAGGGCAATTCGATTGCTTCTTCTTTGAACTCTTTGTCATAAACTCGCATTTGGGATCAATCTGCTTTTTTATAGTCATTTCCAGTTTTGCTAATTCTCTGACTGCACTTAAATCATACTATTGAACACATACAGACAAGAAGTGGTAGTAAAAAAATAAAGACACTCTAAAAATGCTGAAATGTGACTTAATAAAAAATTTTCTGGAAATAAGTGTTGCAAAAGCTCTTTTAGATTGTCTATATAGATAAGAAAATTTTTAAAGTGAAATATTGGCCTATCAAAACCAAAACACAATATCATTGGTTCGGACAAGACTTACTTACAGCCCCTTCAAACAGGGCGCTCCCTGAACCGTAGAGGAAATAGAAATTGGCTTGCTTTTGATTAAGATAAATAAAACCGAAGGAGGTGATGAACTCGAAACAAAAAACCTGGATTCTGCCATATCAATAGAAAACAATATTGTGATGCAATTACATTTACTCTTTCGTGCTCCCCCGACCGGCAGTTTGAATCGCATGTCTGGGACATGGAGAGCTAGGAAACTTTGATATGCTCGACAACTACAAATTGAGTCCCCTTGAAGATTTATTAAGGAAGGGCCCCTGATAAAAAGAGTATTTGTGCCGTAACCATGATATGTCATAGTGAATTGGGAAGCGAAAGGAGGTGATAATATGTTCTGCATTCTGAGTAGTCCACGATACCCGCCCCAAAAAGTAATAGTGGCTCGATAGAAAGACAAGCAAACAAGTTGGCTCCTTGTGCCTTAGTCATTCTAAGCGAAACCACTATTGTCTAAATTTAAAACCCTTTGTTAGTTCTCTGTCAATGAGAATCAGATGAAAAAGAAGCCATTAGAAAGGAAAGGAATATATATGTTAAAGAAACGTATTTTAGGTATGTTGCTGTTAGGCGCGATGCTTACACTATTGGCTGCGGTTCCTGCTATAGCGGCCGTTGAGAAAACACCCCGCGGAGGTGGTTCAGTTTCAATAACCTTGACTAACGCAAATGTTAGTGCGTTTTCAAATGAAAAGTCAACTATAAAGCCAAATGTAAAGATTGATGGCGGTGACTGGCAATATCAAGCTTATCTATACAATGGAGTATATTATGGATATTCAAACTATTATCATCCTGATGATTACCATACCTCCTGGGTTCAGGATGGGCCCAACGGACAGACTTATGACAGTGATTATACCGCCCCAGGTTACACCTCTTATGCAAGCGGTCCGCTATACTCGGGATATGGTTTATTTGGTTACTACATCTATTAAGCTAAAGTCCCAATATCTTTACTAAACTAATCGATTATCATTCGCTGTTTTAGGCGAATGATAATCGATGTTATATGCTGACCGGATATTTCTAATAAGTTGAGGAGATTGGCCATTGAAAAAGATGTTAGTACTATTAGTTCTACTGTCCTCGTTTTTTTCCTTTTCTACGTCTTATAACCAGATAGACAGAGAAGAACTGGAAAAGGTAAACCACTTAGAAAACGGGGTGGCAATGCAGTTTGTAATTCCGAAAGATATTCATCTGTCAGATCCGGACCGGATTTATCCTTTCTTGTGCCAAGCTGCTAATCAGTTCCAGGTCAATATTTTACGAAGCAATATTCACTACCAGTCAGATGATCAGGTAGAGATTTTAAAGTATGTATTCTTGACCGGAGACACCCATTTCTTTGATGTTTTCCGGCTTAAAAGCGGCAGATTATTAACCCCGGAAGACACCCAGCAAGCTAATTCCTTTATGTGTACAACCAGCACCGGCGACCCAACCCAGATCGGTGTTGTCAAAGACTTCGGAGGAAATAATCTTATTACGATAAAATCCTTAAAAAACTCATATGAACAGTTTCCGGTTGATGGTCCATATTTTGCGGAAGCACCAAATAGAGAGGTGTTTCATGCATTTGTCAACTGCTTTGCGAATAAGGTTAATCAGTATTACAAAGACCAATTAACCGAACCCTTTTTATATGGGGATTTCGTAAAAACCTCCACGTCCGGCGGAACTGCAACTGGGGGCGCTGTAGTAGGTTCCCCGATAGGTTATTTATCATATATTAATTACCTTGTATACCTGGTTATCTTGATTTTGTTAATCTATTATATTTTTAATGAATCAAAAAGAATCGGTATCATTAAAATGCATGGCATCTCCAACTTATACTTGTGGTTTATCATTGCCGGCAAGCTCATAACTATCTTGTTTGGTATCACTACCCTTATCACACTACTGGCAGCGCTATGCATTAAAGACACTTGTATTCAATTTGTAATCAGCATTCTGATCAATCAGCTCAAAGCTTATGGTATCATGTTAGCCCTTTCCCTGGTTGCTTACCTGTATATTTCCCGAATTAAGGTCGTTAATGCGTTAAAAAACCGTAAGGATACCAACGGCATCTTCGCTTTAAACACCCTGCTCAAGGCAGGTTGCTCGGTGCTGTTGGTTTTAACCTGCCTTACTCTCTGGAACCAGATTTCTGTAATTCATGCTAAACAACAAACCTTGAAAAATTGGGAATGCAGCAAAGACTACGGGGTATTTTACCCTTTATATATAAGAGATGAGGAGAGAAAAATAAACGATGGCGCTGGACCTAGAGCAGACATAGAGGATGAACTGTACCTGTTGCTCAACCGGATGGGAGCCTTGTTGATTAATACTCACATGTATGACCAGCAAGAACTTCTTTTGAATAAAGATTGGGACGGTATATTATCCATTAGTGTGAACCCCAACTACCTGCGGGAATTTCCGGTGTATGACCTTCAGCAGCAGCCAGTTCAGGTTTCCGAGGACAACAGTGATTGGATTTTGCTGGTGCCGGAGAAATATCACGACCGGGAAGAGGAAATCCTCAGCTTTTTCAAAAAAGACCGGACAGGTGGAAAGAATTCGGAAGGTGTATATCAGGAAGGTGTATATCAGCACGAAGAACGTTGTAAGAGAGTGGTTCCTGATAGAGTGAGAAATCAGCAGTTAAAAATTATCTGGTTGGCCAATGAACAACAGATATTCAGTTTTAATCCAAATGTTTTTCCTCAAGAAAACAATATGATTATAGACCCGATCATCCGGGTGGTAACCGAACAAAACAGTGTCGTAACAGATCGGTCTTCGATTCTCGGTGGTGGAGCTACGGACCCTTTGAAGATGAAACTTATTGATCGGGATACGTTAAAAACCTACCAGACCCTGGTGCCCGAACTCAAGGAGTTAAGACTGGATGATAACTTAAAATACTTGGTTACCGTTGACCAGTTCATTCTGCAGGAAATCTACCATTTGCAAGAAGCTATGAACCAGTTTCTGCTAATCAGCCTAGGTTTGCTAGCCGGATTGCTATTTCTGGTGGTTCAGAATCTAGTTATCTTTTTTAATAAACACCAGTATCGGTTTATAGTGCGCCGCCTATTTGGCGCTGGTTTTTTCAAAACGTATAAGGAATATTTCTGGCTTTTCTCAGCGGCCTGGGTGCTGCAGATACTAATTTGCTTTATCGTACGTTGGAGAATTAATGTGGGTATGATGCCGGCGCTAGGCATGATTCCTAAGACGATTGATGCCAGCTTGATATTTACGGCAGCAGGGTTAATCGCTTTTGAGCTAGCAGCTTCAATAATAGCCTTGGGGGTAATTGAGCGCAAAAATAAAACAAGAGTACTTAAAGGAGGAGCTTAGCAATATGAACAATATATGTGAACTTGTCGGCGTCAAGAAAAGCTACGCAGATAACGTGGTCTTAGACAATATGAATATGACGATAGCCCCGGGGGAAATGGTGGCTATTACCGGAAAAAGCGGTGCGGGCAAAACCACTATTCTAAATATTATGGGATTACTGGAAAAGCCGGATAGTGGGCTTGTCAGGCTGTTTGACCAGCCAAGTCCTCGAATAAATTCCCAAAGTGCTAATAGGCTTCTTAGAACCAGGCTTTCCTACCTGTTTCAAAACTGCGCCCTGATTGACGATGCCAACGCGGATTACAATCTGGAAATTCCGCTTATTTATGCGCGAAAGAACCGCCAAGAAAAGCAGGATCTTAAGCTAGCAGCGCTCAAGAAGGTAGGACTAAACATCTCGCTTAAGCAGAAAATCTACGAACTGTCTGGCGGAGAGCAACAAAGGGTGGCTATAGCCAGAATACTTCTAAAACCCAGCGAGTTGATTCTGGCGGACGAACCTACCGGCTCACTGGATGCTGAAAACCGCAACGAAATTATGCAGATCTTAAAGGATTTAAATAACTCAGGTCAGACCATAATCATCGTAACTCACGACCAATATGTGGCGGGAGTATGCGACAGAATCATAGAGTTAACCGGGTAATGGAGGAGACGCGGAAACGTTTCCGTTCTTTGCATAGCAAGGTAAATAATAAAAAGGCCATTTATTCGCCTCCATCTAAATAACCAGCCATTGCTTTAGCCATAGGATGCGCACTGGCACCTTCTTTGCACAGCAAATTCATAAAGTATTTTTTGCATGGATGGAAAACCTGATCGAACAATACTGGCAAGCAGGGCAAGGTTGTACACACCCTTGCTTTTTTCGAATTTTCCCTGCCGGTCAAATTCTCAAAAATGCTTGTTGGGGAGTATCCCCCATCCCCTATTGAACGCCCCCTTTGGGGGCGGCTGCGCGTCCTTGCGGACGCTTGAAAATAAGCGGGCAATTTCACCGTTGTTGCCGCTCATTTTCTCTTTCCGGAGTGGCCGGGGCATGACTTACAAGCCTATCCACATTGGCCTTGGCCGTTAGCAATTCCCGCATTTCTTTCCGGGCGATGGTATACTCGGAATCGACTTTTTTCTTCTCGGCCAACAGCGTTTCATATTCGGCTTGGAGCGCCTTAACGGTGGGCAGTATTTTCATCCGCAAGGCGTCAAACGCCGCCTTCGCCGCCTTATGCAAAAGGATGTCACCTGCGTGGGCATCGTAGAATTTTTTGCTGTATCCGGCCTTGCGGTAGGCAGCGTAAACCTACCGACTTGTTCAAGAGTCAGCGGCTCATCATCAAGTAAACCAAATCTATATTGCAACACAGTGCTTTCCCGCCACTTTAGAGTTCCAATTGCGTCTGCCGTCAGTGAACGCAACTCGTTATACACTACATGATCAAACATCTCGCTCTCGAGAGCGCCATGATCGCAAAACACCGATTCGTTTTCCCCAATGAATTTTTCAATGCTTTCAACCGGCTCAATATACCAGATGAGTTGCAAGGCTTCATCTTCCGGGCAGAGCCGGAAAACTCGGAAAAACCCCGGCTATCCACATAATGCGCGGATACCTTGCCGTCTACTTTGAGCGCCACAATATCGCTGACGGATAAGCTGTGTCCTTTGAAATCAGTGGGGTGCTCCATGTTGAATCGGTGGAAAAGCTCGTTTAGCCTCCCGTACGCATCGCCCTTTACCGCCTCCGGCAAGAGGTCGGTGTAAATCAGCTCGTAATTGCCGCGTTCCACGGAAAGCCCGGCGGCCTGCAAGCGGTCAAGGGGTTCAAAACGGTAACCCCGTGTTGTGCCGTCGTCCTTTAATTGATAGATAGCAAAAGCGTCGGCAGAATGGGATAAGAAGCTGTTTTCAAGCTGTTGGGAGTCTTTTTCCTCCAATCCGTTAAGATAATCCTGCGTTTTCTCCCACTCTTCGCGGGTAACGCCGAAAATGCCGGTGTGGTCATCGATGTCGTCCCGGTCAAAGACCATACCCGCACCGTTACCTTCATAAAGCATATACACGGTCATGTCTTTTTCATAAAGCTCGATGGCCCGTTCTTTGGAAAGCGGGAGCATATCATTGTCGGTGTAGCCATAAGCATCGCGGGCGGCAAGGCTTATGGCGGGGTCGGGCATGGGATAACCATCAGGCTTGGCGACTGGAGGCTCCGGCGTCTCCAGCGCATGGCTCATTTCCTCATGGCCGATGGGGGGCACGGCTTCCTCCATCTTATTGGGGGCAGCTTGCCCCGGCTCTGCGGGAGTAACCTGTTCCTGCGTTTTTTCACGCTCCTTTTTCAGCACGGCAAGGCTTTTGTCAATGTCCTCTATCAGCCCGGAAGCAGTCTTATTGATAGTTTCAAGGGAGGCCCGCAGCTCCGGCAGCTCCTTGTCCTTGCTCCAGGCGGCGATATATCCGAAGCTGTTGGCGGCGGTCTGGACGCCGTAATACTGGCAGACGGCATAGGAAACGCTTTCGGCTTCCACTTCCTCGGTGCGCCTGCTTTTGGGTTTGAGCGGCTCGGCGTTCTCATTACTCTGTGCAGCGTCAAGCTGCCCAAGGGAATTATCATGGAGCTTGGCATGAGCGATTTCGTGTATAACCGCCGATATGGTCTGCACTTCGCTCATGCCATCGCGGATAGCAATGCGTTTGTCGTTCTGACTGAAATATCCGTCCATATCGGCTTTCATCTCTTCAAAAGCAATCGGCACGGGCGACGCCTGTTTGAGTACCTCTATGAAAAGCTCATACTGCTTTACATCGCCGGTCAGGTCGTCTGCAAGCTGGGGCAGAGGCCGCCCCTCGGTCTGTGATACATCGAAAACGGATACCACCTTATACAGCGGGATTTTGATTTCCACTTCCTCAATAATGATCTTGCCATCCCTGTCCAACATCGGCGCTTTGGTTTCCGGGTCGAGCTTTTCCATTTCCTTTTTTACCTTATAGGGCGTGGGCGCTATGATTTTGATGCCCTTTTCGCCGCGCTTGACATTGCGGCCAAACTGATCCCGCCATTTATTGAAGCCCGCCACCATTGTAGCGTTGGGTTTCTGCATAGCAATGAGTATGGTGTTATTCAAGGAATAACGGTGGAAACGGGACATGGTGCGCAGATATTCCATATACCTGTCACTGCTGAACAAGTCTTTGATGCCCTGCTCCAGACTGTCGGTGATTTCCTTTATCCGGTCTTTGGATTTGCTGTTTTCAGGCCTTTGTTTTGCTCCTTTCATGGGTTATTGGTTCTAAAAAAGCAAGGCCCCCACACAGGAAGGTATTCACCTATGCAGGGGCGCTTCCGTATTTAATTTCTGGAACGTATGCCTTTTCCAGGCGGCTTGATACGGGCTTTTTGAGCCCATTCACCATCGGCGGCGCGGCCCTCATCGCTGTACAGCTCCCAAACAGACATGCACCGCTTGGGACCCGTATTCGTGCGTCCCCATGTGGCTCCTGTCACTCCAGCTTGATTTTATCGTGGTGCTTTTGGGTCATACTCTCCGATTTCCCACATAGCTTTTGGTTGTGGTTGTAAAACCTTGCCGTGGGTTCTTCTTCGTTAAAATTGATGATGGTTTCCTGTACGCAGCGCGATGGCTTCAGTCACATCCGCTCAAAAATGTTTCACATTGCTTTGACGTTGTGCGCACGTCGGATTATAATAGAGGGTGCAAGGAGGTGAGCTTATGGCAAAGACGGCAAATATCAATATTCGCATTGACCCGGAAACTAAAGCGGGAGCAGAACAGCTTTTTGCCAAGTTCGGCATTACCGTGACCGATGCGGTGAACATTTTCCTGCGTCAGTCTTTGATGGTGGGCGGTCTGCCTTTTGAGATGAAGCAGCCCGGCTATAACGCTGAAACCGAAGCAGCCATACAGGAAGCAAGGGACATTGCCGCCGGAAAAATCCCGGCGAAATCCTACGCTTCTGCTCGCGAACTGTTCGAGGAGCTTGACCGCGAATGCTGATATTAAAAACGACCGCACAATTCCGCAAGGACTATGCGCTGTTGAAAAAGCGTGGCTATAACATGGATTTGCTTGAAGAAGTCTTGCAAGCACTTTTGGAAGAAAAGCCGCTTGCGGAGAAGCATCGCGGCCATGCACTTGTTGGGAATTATACCGGATTCCGGGAGTGCCATATACTCCCGGATTGGCTGCTAATCTATCAGATCGACAGCGGGATGCTCCTTCTGGTAGCCTCCCGGACCGGGACACACTCCGATCTGTTCAAAAAGTAAAAAACGAAACAAGGCTATTTTCTTGGCCTTGTTTTTTTATCTGCCGGAAATTCCAGCTCGAAATTAATATACTTGCCGCCTGTGTCATCCAGCACCGCCATGGCATCGTAGGTTTTACCGGTCTTCTCGGAGTAACAGCTGGGAAGCGCCACCCGCCCGTCTTTCAAGAGGGCGGCGGCCATTTTCTTGGTCAACTCCTTTTTCTTGGCGGTGAAAAAGCGGTTGTCTTTCCAAAGTGCGAAGCCGCAGTCCCGGTTTTCACAGGTGAAGCCCTTTTTCCCTTCTACAACCTGTCCGCCACAGCGGGGGCAGGTGCCGACTCCCTCACGGTCAGACGGGAACAGCACGGCGGCTCCCTTGACCGTCTCATAGGTCCGCACCAGCTCGCGGGTCTGTGTAGTAATGCCAGTCATAAAGTCGGCGGCGGGAAGCTCCCCTCGCTCCACCAGCTTGAGCTTTTCCTCCCATTCGGCGGTCAGGGCCGGGGACTTAATCAGCTCCGGCAGAACGGTAATCAGGCTAACACCCTTTAGGGTAGGCAGCAGGTACTTGGTTTTCTTGTCGCCTTTGCGCTCCACAAACCCGGTTTTCACCAGCTTTTCTAAAATACCGGCGCGGGTGGCCGGAGTTCCCAGCCCCTTTCGCTCGGCATCCTCGGGCATATCCTGTGCGCCCGTCGTTTCCATCGCGGAAAGCAAGGTGTCCTCGGTAAAGTGCTTGGGCAGCGTGGTCTTGCCCTCCCGAAGCTCGGCACGGACGGCTTCAAGGGTCTGTCCCTCTGCAAGCTTCGGCAAAGCTATTGCTTCCTGTTCATCCTCCAACTTATCTTTCAATGAGGCACGAAAGGCCCGCTCAGTGGCTTTCCAGCCATCGGACAGGACGGTCTTTCCCTTAACCGTAAAGCTATAACCGCCGCAATCCAGCGTGACGGTAGTTTCGGCGTATTGGTGCTTGCCGCCCACGGCGCAGATCAGCCGGGCGGCGATTAAAGCGAGTACGGCGCTTTCACCGGCAGGGAGTGCTGCAAGGTCGGCACCGGCCATCGTTGGGGTCGGAATAATGGCATGATGGTCGCTCACCTTGGCATTGTTCACCACCTGTCCGGCGTTAACCGGCAGAAGCAGGGCCGCCGCAAAGGGCAGCGCACCGGCCACAGGCACTACAAGATCGGGCAGCCCCGGCGCCATGTCCTCCGTTAGAAAACGGCTGTCGGTGCGCGGATAAGTCACCAGCTTTTTTTCATAAAGGCTTTGGGTGTAGTCAAGCACCTGCTGGGCGGTAAAGCCGTATAGCCGGTTGGCCTCCCGTTGCAGGGTCGTTAAATCATAGAGTTTGGGCGGCTTTTCGGCCTTTTCTTTCCGTTCCACGGTTTTAACCGCAGCCGTCTTTGCATCACAGGATGCCAAGATTGCTTCAACGGCAGTCTTGTCGCCCAGCTTATCGCTGGTGGCCGTGAAACTCCCGTAATCAAGCTGGACGTTGTAGAAAGGCTCCGACTTTTGAGACGGTCAACCAAATAACGGTGGACAGCCTGTCAAACAGGCTATCCGACTTATTCGCTTTGCGGCTGCGTTTTTTGTGTTGCTTTCGGCGTGTCATGGTAACAGAAATGCTTTACACGCAAGAAGCCGCTTGCTTTATCCGGTCAATAAAGCAAACCGCTTCTTTTCTTGTTTTATATTTGTTTATATATAAACAGGGACATTAGATTAAACCAATATCCCCATTCGATACGAATTAAGCTGTCTTATCGTACTTTTTGACGGTCTACTATGGCGGACATGACACCAATGACAAGTCGCATATCCAATCGAAAGGAATATTGGTTTATCTTCCCTTTCAGCCTTCTCGAAAGCTTCATCAAGGAGACAGGGGACGGTTCGAGACCACTGAAAAAGTATTATAAATGTCATCCTGAGGAGCTGCAGGCGACGAAGGATCTCTTTGGGAAGTCCGT
>ENA-UOOH01003400-UOOH01003400.1-fermentation-metagenome-genome-assembly--contig:-NODE-3400-length-12131-cov-4.360053_pt1 | contig 12131 bp, 10 predicted proteins | sample MGYA00245778_ERZ724025 | MGnify/ENA primary metagenome ERZ724025 (study PRJEB28704, sample SAMN03018313) | fermentation metagenome | biome: anthropogenic terrestrial biome; feature: soil; material... | reverse complement strand
GGGGGCGGAGGCGCGGAGGGGGGAGGTTCTCGCGCAGAGGCGCTGAGGCGCAGAGGGGGGAGAGGGGGAGAGATAGGGATTGGGAGAGGGATTGGGAGAGGGATTGGGAGAGGGAGAGGGAGAGGGATTGGGAGAGGAGAGAATCCCAAATTTCTCGATTTCCTCGATTTCGATTTCGATTTTCGGACGGATCGGCAACGATTGCCTGAAGGGTCGCGTCTTTTTGGGCGGGCTCAAGCAGGTAGTGGATAGCCCCCCTACCGACCCCAATAACCGGGGCGAAAACGCCACTGCGCCTCTGCGCCTCTGCGCGAGACCTCCGGCTCCGAATGGGAAAGACTTCTGCACCCGGCTTGGTTTGCGTTAGGGCTGGTTTTTCATCCATGGTTTGGCGTTGATAAGCGGGTTCGGATGCGGCAGCATGGGCGGCATTCATGGGGTGAAGGAGAGCGGCCGGGTGGTGTTACAATGGGAGAAGCTGTGAAAGTATTGGTTACCGGCGCCAACGGCTTTGTTGGCAGTCGTCTTGCGCAATATCTCCTGGGGCAGGGTTGTGCGGTACGCGGCATGGTCCGTCCGGGGAGCGATCGCTCTCTGATGGAGGGGCTGACCTGTGAGATTGTCGAAGGCGACGTGCGCGACCGGGAATCGTTGGATCGTGCGGTAGCCGGTTGTGAAAAGGTGTTTCACATTGCTGCGCTCTTCCGGAAGACTGCCTTTGGGGAGGACATCTTCAAGGAGGTGAACGTCCGGGGGGTGGACAACGTCCTGGACGCGGCGGCGGCGGCCGGGGTGGGGCATGTGGTGCACTGCAGCACGATCGGTGTGTTGGGCAGCATCAAGCCGAACGTCCTGGCGGATGAGCGAACCCCGTATGCCCCGTCGGACGCGTATCAGCGTTCGAAGATGGAAGGCGAGCAGCTGGCATTGAAGCGTGCGAAGGAGAAGTTCGAGCCGATCACGGTCATTCGGCCTGCGATGATATACGGTCCGGGTGATTTGCGCTGGCTGAAGCTGTTTCGTGGGATTGCGCGCCGGCAATTTGTCATGATCGGGTCGGGGCGGACGCTCTGCCATTACATCTACATCGACGACCTGGTGCGTGCGTTCTGGCTGGCTGCGCAGGCGGGCCCGAAGGGGTACGGTCAGGTCTACACGATTGCGGGAGACGGACCCTACTCCCTGAACAAGGCGTTTGGTGAGATTGCCGATGCGATCGGCAAGCCGTTATGGCCGGTGAAGATCCCGGTTGCGCCGGTCTATTACGCCGGTGCGCTTTGCGAGGCGATCTGCCATCCGTTTGGGATTGAGCCGCCGCTCTATCGTCGGCGCGTGGGGATGTTCACGCACAATCGCAGCTTCAACTGTCAGAAGGCGCAGAAGGAGATTGGTTTCACGCCGGAGGTACCCTGGCGGGACGGGGTACGGCGCACGCTGGCGTGGTATCGGGAGAAGGGGCTGTTGTAGGCCGCGTTGGGCGAAAGGGTTTGGATGGCTTCGTCGATTTCGTGGAATCGGGCATGGGGGCGCTTAGGGTGCATGACTGTTGGCGCCGTTGGTGGAACCACTTTTTTAGAGCATCAGCGAGATGAAATACACACTTCTTGGATCGAATTCCGGGCGCAACGCGGGTGATGCAGCGATCTTGTCGGCGGTGATCGACGAGTTTTCGCGGGTGGACCCGGACGCAGAGTTCTTTGTGCCGACCACGAACATGGAGTTTGTGCGCCGGTCTTACGCGCATTTGGACGGCCGTGTGCGCCCGGTGAACATCCTGCCGTACACCGGATCGGTGCGGTTGTTGGGTCCGACAACGATGGCGGCGATGGCGAGATCGGATGCGACGCTGATTTGTGACGGCATCATCTTCGACGTGCGTCTATTCAATCCGGCGTTCAACTTCCTGATCACGCTGGTCGGGCTGGCGCCTTGGGCGCGGCTGGTACGTACGCAGCTCTTTGGCTACTGCATGGGGATCGGCCCGTTGCGGACGGCCTCCGGTCGGCGGTTCACGCGCTGGGTCGGGAAGTATTGCCGCGAGATGCTGGTGCGCGAGACGGACAGCCGCGATCTCCTGTTGGCCTCGGGTGTGGACCCGAGCAAGGTCAGTGTCTGGGCGGATGTCGCGTTTGTGACCCGGCCGGCGGCGCCGGAGCGGGTGGACCGGATATTGTCCGACCTCGGGCTGCCGTTGGATGAGCCGCTGGTGGGCGTGAATGTCACGCGTTACATCGGCGACTGGGTGGCGACGGGCGGACTGGACCAGGCAGGGTTCCTGGAGCAATTCCGGGAGGTGTTCGCGAAGCTGCGGGCGCGCCTGGCGCCGGCGCGCCTGGTCTTGATCTGCACGCAGCGCATGGACCTGGGGTTTGCGCAGCAGCTGCGCGAGGCGATCGGCGATGCCGCGCTCCCGATCCTGATCAACGACCCGGCGTTGGAGGATGGGACCGGGTACGACTGTCACGATCTGATGGGTGTGATGGGGCGGTTGGAGCTGTTTATAGGGATGCGGCTGCACTCGCTGATCCTGGCCTCGGCGATGAAGACGCCGATCGTGGGGATCGTCTATGCGCCGAAGGTGGCGAGTCTGCTTTCCTGGATCGGGCTACCGGACAACCAGGTGGCGTTGACGCGCGAGGGCTTGCAGTCGCTGGTAGAGGTGGCGGGCCGGGCATGGGACGCGCGGGCGGAGCAGAAGGCGGTGATCGACCCACGGATTGATGAGATGCGCGAATCGGTGCGTGGAGCGACGCAGCGGGTTCGGGCGCATCTCGATGGGGGACGCGGTTGATGGGAGCGGCCGGCAAATCGACGGGGCCGGTCCCGGAGGGGACGCAATCGGCCTTGATGGATCAGAAGCTGGGCCTGTTGGCGAAGTATCGCAAGCTGGTCACGGGCGGGAACGGCCTTGGCGCGGTGGTCCGGTATGAGCTCTTGACGGGGCTCTTCTCCTGGATGCCGGGTCTGGCCGGGCTCGGATGCCGGAGTCTGTTCTATCGCTTTCTTTTGCGCCGGATGGGGCGGGCGGCGGTGATCGGGCGCAATGTGACCTTACGGCATCCGGGGCGGACCAGTCTGGGGTCGCGGGTGGTGGTGGAGGACAACGCTGTGCTCGATGCGAAGGGCGGGTATGGCGATGGGATCACGATCGGCGACGATGTCTTTATTGGGCGTGGGACGATCTTCTCGATGGGCGGCGGCACGATCGCGGTCGGCGACGGCAGCAGTTTCGGCAGCAACTGCCGGATCGGCTCGCTCGGCGAGATCAAGATCGGCAAGAAGGTATTGGTGGCGGCCTATGTATACATTTTGGCGGCGAACCATCGGTATGAGCGCACGGACATCCCGGTCATTGACCAGCCGGTGGAGAGCCAGGGCGGGATTGAGATTGGGGATGGCACGTGGATCGGCGCGTATGCGATGATCATGGACGGCGTACGGATCGGCGAGCACTCGATCATCGGTGCGCACACGCTGGTGACGAAGGATGTCCCGCCGTACTCGGTGGTGGTCGGCGTACCCGGGCGTGTGGTACGCGATCGTCGGACGGGCGGCGGCGAGGGGGCAACCGCGCCGGTGGAGTGATGGAGCGCGGGTGGAGCGGGATTGAGACGAGGGAGGCGGCGATGAAGATGGTACGCATGGTTGTTACGGTCATGATGTTAGGGATATGTGGTGTGTTGGTTGCTGAGGAGGCGGATTGGAAGCCGCTCTTTCCGGAGGACGGAGTGCCGCAGGGCTGGCGTGTAACGAGCTGGGCGGACCTGGCGGAGCCGGGACCTGAGGGAGCGAAGTGGCGGGTGGAGGATGGGGTCCTGCACGGGAGCGAGCCGCGCGGCACGTGGTTGATCAGCGAGGCGGAGTACGGCGATTTCGAGCTGCGGTATGAGTTCAAGCTGGGCGAGCGCGGCAACAGTGGATGTGCGTTGCGCGCGCCGATGAAGGGCGATCCCGCCTTTGACGGTTTGGAGCTGCAGATGGCGGACTACCGGTACAACACCGACGCGACGGCGAGCGAGCTGACCGGTGGGTTGTACCGCGCGCTGGCGCCGAAGGAGCAGGTGTACAAGCCGACGGAGTGGAACAGCTACGAGATCCGCCTGGTGGGTTCGCACATCCGGGTCGTGCTCAACGGGACGGTGATTCTCGATCATGATTTGGAACAGCAGACGAAGACGGTCTTGCGCCACGACGGTACGGAGGCGTCGGCGCTCAAGGACCGTCCCCGCCGGGGGCATATCGGGTTCCAGGAGCTGAGCCGCGGGGGCGATCATGTGATGATCCGCAATGCGCGGATCCGGGTGCTCGAGGGCGTACGGTGAGGGCTGGGGCGGAGACGCGGAGACGCGGAGACGCGGAGACGCGGTCAGAGGTCGGTGGACGTGCGGAGTGATGCTTGGCAGCGATTTCGATAGCGATTTCGATAGCGATTTCGATTTCGATGATCGGGAGCTGTTGCCTTGAGGCGACGCCAGGAGGGTTGCGCCCTTTCGGGGGATCTTTAGCCACAGAGTTCACAGAGAGATGCTTCCTTTTGCCTTCGACGAGAGGGTCCGCATTTCAGGCAGTGTAGTACCAGATGGGAAAGGAATTGTTCCTCTGTGTTCTCGGTGACCTCTGTGGCAGGAATTCTCTTACCAGAGGCCGTCGGAAAGGGTGGATGGCGAAGCAAGCTCGGGCGCGGTGGCGTTTTCGAGCTGGTTAGGGGTTGGGAGGGGACCAGCGATAGAGGCGGAAGCGCTTTGGTTTTGCGACGGATTTGAAATCGGTGAACTCGGGTCGGTGGAGGACCTGCTGGATGACGACGGTGCCGGAGTCGTAGAGGAGGGTGAACTCGCCATGGGGCGTGGGATAGACGCTGTGTCCGGCTTCGGTCGAGGTGAAGAAGAGGATGGGCCGGCCGGTTGCGTGGATGCGGCTCAAGGCGTCGAAGCCTTGGCTGCAGAGGGTTTCGGACTGCCAGATGCGCTCGCCGTTGAGGACGTTTTGGCCGTGGATCATGGCGAGTGGGGTGCCCCAAGCGAAGTGGTCGGCCAGAATGATGGCGGGCGGATCGGTGGCCGGGATGTTGGCGGCGACTTCCGCGATGGCCTGTGGGAGGCCGTTGTAGTCGCGGGCCTGGAGTCCGCGATAGGCCTTAGGCAAGCCGAGTCCGATCAGGAGAACCGCGCCGCCGATCTGTGGAAGTCGGGTCGGCAGCCGGGGGAAGCGTTTCTGCCAGGGTTGGGGCGGGGCGAGCCGGTGGACGAGTACGGCTGCGAGGATGGCGCAGAAGGGGACGAGGTTATCGAGGCTCCTGCGGGTGACCCATGGGCGCAGGTTCGCGGCGAAGCGTTGCACGACCAGGGCCAGGCCGCAGGCGAGCAGGAAGATCACCGGCCAGCGCAGGCGTTGGAGTGCGGGGTCGCGCGAGAAGAGGACGAGGAGGAAACCGCCCATGGCGGCAGCGGCGGTGACGGGGCCGAGGTAGGGCAGGAGCATTTTGAGGTTGAACGCCGCGCGTGCGAGCGGTGCGGGGACCCAGGGCAGGATGAGGCTGAAGGCGAAGATGAGGAGCATGCAGCCGAGAGCGATTTCCGCGGTGGCGCCCCAGTGTTGGAGCAGGTTGCGTCCGGCCGGCAGGCTTGTGATGCGGTGGGCGATCAGGGTGAGCGCGAAGAGTGCGAGTGCGGCGAGGCCGAGCATATGCACGACCGGCAGGAGTCGGATCATGGTGGCCGGTGCGGCGGCCCAATTGACGCACCAGCCGAGCAGGATGGCGATCCAGAGTGCTGAGTAGCGCCGGTTTTTGTGCAGCCACGTGGCATCGCTGCGGTCGAGCCAGGCCAGGATGAGGGGGATCATGGCTGCGAACGGCAGGAAGGCGAGGCGGTTGAGGATGGCGGCGAGGAGGGGGATGGCGGCGGCGATAAGCACGGCGCCGCGGCGGGGGCGGTGTGCGAGGAACCAACCGATGCAGCAGAGGAGGAAGAGCTGGAGGCATTCGGAGGTGGGGATATTGAGGTGATAGAGGAAGACGGGGTTGAGGAGGAGGAAGAGTCCGGCGAGGGCACTGATCCCGGGGTTACCGGTGAGCTGCAGGAGGAGTGCGCAGAAGAGGGGGATGATCAGCAGGGCGAGGATGAGATTGAGCCGGACGGCACCGCGTGGGCCGAGCGTCTGGGCGACGGTGGCGACGGCGGTGGGGGTGAGGGGGAAGAAGTACATCTGCAGTGTGCGCGTGTCGGGATCGACCGGGATTCCGGGGAACGCCTCGCGATGCTGGTCGAAATGATGGGTGAAGAGGTCGAGCTCGGACTCGGTCAACTGGTCGAACGGGCTGAATGGCTCCGCGTGGGCACTTCCGGTGCGCGCGATGTGGAGTCCGTTATTGATATAGACCCCCGGATCCCACCCGCCGGCGACCCACTCGGCGCGATTCGGCAGCAGCATGACGGCGGCGGTCGCTGTGGCGAAGGCGGCTGCGGCGGCGAGGGTGACACGTGCGGATGGGAATGTGATATGGCGGGCGCGTGCGTTGCGGGTGGCGGCGCAACCGATCAGGAAGAGCACGGCCTGGGCGATGGGTGCGACGGGTGGATGCAGCAGGCCGGTCTGGGCGAGGACGAGGTTGAGCAGCAGCAGCAAGCAGAGTCCGACTGCGGCGAGCTGGGCGGCGGTGGCGAGGTTGCGTCGGCGGGGGTGTAGATCCTCCTGGCGGGCGGGCGTGAGCAGTCCTGCCCAGGCGTAGCCGAGGCCGAAGATCTGGAGTGCGAGCAGGACGGGACCGAGGATCCACGTGCTAAGGGTGAGGGCCTGGGGGATGTGCTGTTGCATCAGCGTCAACGATCCGGGTGGGTTGAGTGTGCGGGCTGGAGCAGGCCGTGCTCTTGCAGCAGGCGTGCGGTCTGGACCAGGATGGGGAATGCGATTCCGGAGGTCTCGGCGATATCGAGCAGGGATTGTGCACCATCGCTCTGGTTGAGGAGCCAGAGCATGGCCATCTGTTTTTGATAGCGATCCTTATCGCCGCCGATAGCGGAGTAGAGTCCGCGCTTACCGAGTTGCGGTTCACAATTGGGGAGTTGATTGACCATGACCCGGTTTTCGAGGAGCGCGTGTAGGGCGTGGACGAGGATGCGGATGGTTTGCTGAATGGCGGCGGGCGTGATGAAATCGAGGTTATCGAGGGAGTTATGGTACTGTGGAAACTCGCCGTACTTGCTGCGCATCAGGAGACCGACCGGCAGGTTGAATCCGGGCGAGCAGAACTGGCGCTCGTCGTAACCGTAGGGAGAGAACGGTTCGATGCGGTGCGCGTCGGGGTGCAGCTGGTTGAGGACGTAGGCGAGCGTCTGATCGACGGGTGCGTTGCCTTGGCGTGAGCGTTTATAGACCGGCGGTGCGGGATCGCCGATGCAGGAGAGCACGATCCCGTGCCGGATGTGGTTACGGGCGTGGGCCTCGTTCCGGGCGAGCCACGTGATGGCGCCGATGGTACCGGGGATGAAGAGGAAACGGACGCTCAGGGGGAGGGTATGGCCTTGGAGGTGATGTGCCAGGAGGCAAGCGGTCGCGAGGCCGGCGCAGTTGTCATTGGCGAGGGATGGGTGGCAGATGTGTGTGGAGATGAGGATTTCGTCCTGGGAGGCGCCGGGGAGGAGGCACTCGCCGTAGGTAAGGCTACCGTGATCGTTGAAATCGGCATCGATATGGACCTCGAACGGGCCGGGGCCGAGGGATTCGGCGAGCCGGTGCGGGAGGCAGAAGCCCCAGGTCCTGTTGTAATAGGAGGTCCGGTAGGGGATGGCCTCGGGCTGTTCCGGCAGGGTGATCAGGTGTGGCAGCAGGTCTTCGCGCGAGAACGTGCCATGGACGGGGGTGCTATAGCCGAGGACGTGCAGGTTGGACTGTTGGAAATCGACGAGCTTACGGCCGGTATGGTCTTTGATATAGGCGTCGCGGATGTTCCACTCGGGGGGGACGGTCCAATCGAAGACCTGGGTCCCGCTGGGGACTTCGTATGGGGTGAGTGGGATGTGGCGGGCGAGGATGTCGAGCGTGTCGCGCACGCCGTTACCGGTGATGCTGCGGCAGATAGGAAAGAGCAGGGTCGCAAGGCGATGGACATCCCGGCCGGGATCGGACCAGGCATCGAGGATATTCAGGATGGAATCGGGTGTGTTCATGGGCTGGGCGGTTGGAAATCGGGGTACTCCGCGTCGCGCTCGGAGATGACGGCGACGGGGAGGGGCCATGCGATGCCGAAGGCGGGATCGTTATAGCGCACGCCGGCGCCGAAGCCGGGGGCGAATGGGTCGGACATCATGTAAAAGAGTTCTGTATGATCGCAGAGTGTTTGGAAACCGTGTGCGCAGCCTTTGGGTACGACCAATTGATATCGGTTTTGCGCGGTGAGTTCGAACCCGAGGTGTTGCATATAGGCGGGTGAATCGGGGCGCAGGTCGATCACGACATCCCAGACAGCGCCTTGGGTGCAGCGTACGAGCTTGAGCTCTTCATGGGGTGCCTTTTGGAAGTGCATGCCACGGAGGGTGCCGCGCTTGTGATTGAACGAGAGATTGCACTGTGGGAAGGCGGTGGGGAGTTCGTGTGCATGGAACTCCTCTGCGCAGAAGGTGCGGGCGAAGAAGCCGCGCGTGTCGTGGACCTCCTCCGGTTCGATCAGGAGCAGGCCGGGCAATTGGGTGGTGTGGAAGATCATGGGATGATCTCGACGGTGGGGATGGGCACGACGAACTTTCCGCCCCATTCACGGATGCGGCTCATCTTGGAGACGATCTCTTCGCGGATGTTCCAGGGGAGGATGAGCACGTAATCGGGTCGGGTTTCAAAGATCTTCTCGGGTGCATGGATGGGGATATGTGTGCCGGGCAGGAGGTGTCCCTGTTTATGCGGACTTCGATCGACGGTATAATCGAGGAAGTCCTCCCGGATACCGCAGTAATTGAGGAGGGTATTCCCCTTGGCGGGGGCGCCGTAGCCGACGATGGACTGGCCGGCCTCCTTGGCGGCGATGAGGAACTTAAGCAGATCGCGTTTGGTTTGGTGCACGCGTTTTTGGAAGGAGCCGTACGCCTCGATCTGGTCGAAGCCGGCGGCCTGTTCGGTCTTACGCAGGTCGAGCAAGGCCTGGGTGGTGGGGCGGGTGGGGCTTTCGGCGTGCTGGGCGTAGATGCGCAGGGAGCCGCCGTGCGTGGGGATTTCGTCGACGTGGAAGAGGGCGAGTTTATGGTGTGCGAAGACGGCCTCGACGGCGGTGAGCGAGAGGTATGAGAAGTGTTCGTGATAGATGGTATCGAACTGATTGTTCTGGATGAGCCGGAGCAGGTGAGGGAACTCCATGGTGATCACGCCGGCGGGTGCGAGTGCGAGTGCGATTCCGCCGACGAAATCGTTAATATCGGGCACGTGAGCGAGGACGTTGTTCCCGATGATGAGGTCTGCCTGGGGGAGTTGGCGAGCGGTCTCGACGCCGAAGAAGCGGACCTCGGTGGGGATGCCTTTGCTGCGTGCGACCTCGGCGACATTGGCGGCGGGTTCGACGCCGAGCACGGGGATGCCGGCCTTCTGGAAGAACTGCAGGAGGTACCCGTCGTTGGAGGCGAGCTCCATGACGAGGGAGCCGGAATGCAGCGGGTAATCGACCAGCATTTGAGCGACGTACGCCTGGCAGTGTTGCAGCCATGACTCAGAGTAGGAGGAGAAGTAGGCGTAATCGCTGAAGATTTCCTGGGGCGATTGGAACTCCGGCAGTTGCACGAGGAAGCAGTTGTGGCAGACGCGCACGTGGAGTGGGTAGAACCGTTCCATCTCCTGACCCTGATCAGGTTTCAGGTATGCGTTGGAGATCGGCGACATGCCGAGATCGACGAAGGTGTGTTGGAGTGGGGTATTGCAAAAGCGGCAGCGGGTGGTGGTCACGTGAGGGACTCCTGGATGGATTCAAAGGTTTCGATATCGTGCAGGGTGAGTGCGCGCGGATCCTGCCCCTTTTGCAGGCCTTGGTACCAGGCGATGATGAGATCGAGCGTGGCATGCAGGTCGAAGCGTGGGCGCCACCCGAGGCGGGCGTGTGCCTTGGAGGAATCGAGCTTGAGGTAATTCGCCTCGTGCGGGTGTTGACCATGGCTCTGTTCGAATGGGCGATCAAAGCCCCAGCCCCGGGAGAGGTAGTGGGTGATATAACCGACTGTCTGGGCACTGGTCTCATACGGTCCGAAGTTCCACGCCTCGGCGAGGTCCGGCTCGGTCCAGAGGCGTTCGGCCAGGAGCAGGTAGCCATGGAGCGGATCGAGCACGTGTTGCCAGGGGCGGATGGCATTGGGCGCTCTGATCTCAGGGGGTCGGTGTGCCATCAGCGCCTGGAGGATATCGGGGACGAGCCGGTCCTGCGCCCAATCGCCGCCGCCGATGACGTTACCGGCGCGTGCGGTGGCGAGGCGGACCCGGTCCTGCGGCTGGAAGAAGGAGGTGCGATAGGCGGCCGAGACGAGCTCGGAGCAGGCCTTGCTGCTGGAGTATGGGTCATGTCCGCCGAGCGGTTCATCTTCGCGGTAGCCCCAGAACCACTCGCGGTTCAGGTAGCATTTATCGGTGGTGACATTAACGACAGCGCGGACGGAGTCGGTCTTGCGGGCTGCCTCGAGGAGGTTGACGGTGCCCATCACGTTGGTCTGGAAGGTCTCGACCGGCTCGGCGTAGGAGAGGCGGACGATCGGCTGTGCGGCCAGGTGGAGGACGATTTCTGGCTGGTGTTGGTCGAAGGCGGCCTGGAGCTGGTTGGGGTCACGGATATCACCGATGATGGAGACCATCCCGTCGCCGACGCGTGCGAGATCGAAGAGGCTGGGCTGGGTCGGCGGCTGGAGCGCGTATCCGACCAGTGGAACGCCGTGCGATTGGAGCCAGAGGCTCAGCCAGCTGCCCTTGAACCCGGTATGTCCGGTGATGAGGACCTTGCGCTGTTTCCAGAACTCCCAGTTCATGACCAGACCTTCCAGGGGGGATTACCGGACTCCCACAGTTTCTCGAGCTGGATTTTGTCACTGAGGTGATCCATACACTTCCAGAAACCGGTGTGACGGTATGCGGCCAGTTTCCCCTCTTTTGCGAGACGCTCCATTGGCTGCGCCTCCCACATCTGTTCCGGGCCCTCGATGTAGTTGAAGATCTCCGGCTCGAGCACAAAGAACCCGCCATTGACCCAGGCGTTGTCCTTTTGGAGTTTCTCTTTGAACCAATTGATGTTGTGGTTGCCATCGGTCAGTTCAAAGGTGCCGTAGCGTGCGGGGGGGTGAATGGCGGTCAGGGTTGCGAGTGCGCCGGTCTGTTTATGGAACTGGATGATCTCGCTGATATCGGCATCGGTCACGCCATCGCCGTAGGTGAAGCAGAATGCCTCGTTACCGACGTACTGCTGGATCATTTTGAGTCGCCCGGCGGTACCGGTATTGAGGCCGGTATCGATCAGGGTAACGGTCCACGGCTCGGGAGGCGCGTTAAGGGTCTCGACGCGTTGATGGGCCAGATCGACGCGCAGGTCGCAGGCATGCCAGACGAACTCGGCGAAGTACTGCTTGATCATATGCCCCTTGTACCCGCAGCAGATGATGAAGTCACGGATCCCGTAGTGGGAGTAGATCTTCATGATATGCCAAAGAATGGGGTAGCTTCCGATTTCGACCATCGGTTTCGGGCGGACGGTGGTCTCTTCGCTGAGGCGTGAGCCGTAGCCGCCGGCCAAAATGACTGCTTTCATACTGGAATCCGTCCTCTCCGAGGCTGATGTCAACCGGACCTGGTCGCGGCCGATGCGCTTGCGGTCGGCCCGTTCCGGGGTGTTCGGTGTGGGCCGGAAGCACAATGCAAAGGAGATGGTAACAGACCGCGCCGTGGAATTCCAGCCATCCAGGATGGGAAAGCGGTGCGGGCTCGGTATCGAAACCGAAATCGAAATCGGGGCTTGCCGTGGAGGTTTGATTGAAAGGCGCGAATCCCATAGCCAGAGGCCGTCCGAAAAGGTCTTCGGATCCGGATGAGGAGGACTCGCGCAGAGGCGCAGAGGCGCAGAGGTGTATTGGGAGGGGGGGGAAGGGACTTACATCGGAGCCATTTTCAACAACTGACTT
>ENA-UOOH01003399-UOOH01003399.1-fermentation-metagenome-genome-assembly--contig:-NODE-3399-length-12131-cov-16.895826_pt1 | contig 12131 bp, 16 predicted proteins | sample MGYA00245778_ERZ724025 | MGnify/ENA primary metagenome ERZ724025 (study PRJEB28704, sample SAMN03018313) | fermentation metagenome | biome: anthropogenic terrestrial biome; feature: soil... | reverse complement strand
CCATTGAATCACCTCCCTAGTATTCAATAAGATTACCGCCATTTGCCGATGGCTATAAAATCAATTTGCCGTGTTGACGACGATGATGTGATCGCACGCGCCAAAAATATGCCATTATGTCCTGTGGCGGTTGGCTTGCCATAACTCAGGATCCATAATGGCAAAGCATCCGATGAATGACAATAACTCGCTTGCGGACTCTCGCCGGTTTTAAATGTAGCAGGCCACGCCGGATTAATTACGGGCGATATGTATATGCTGCCCGTTGCCTGATCAATGGCACAGGTCACGTTTAAACGCCCCCGCGCGGTCTGCACATTGCCCACCCGTTCCCATGAGCCGAGTGAGTTGTTGCCGGTTTCGTTACCGCCCTCGCCGCAGCTAATGATATACCACGATGTTGCACTCACCCTGTAGACTGCGCCGATGATGCGCTCTGCTTTGCTAAAATAGTATCCGTGCTTGGAATGATTGTATCCCGACCATTGAAAACAAACATCGGTTGGGCGCTGCGAGCTTGTTCCTGTCGCTGCGCGCATTGCAATATTCCCTAAGTTGTTTACCGTAACATAGTGCCATCCTGTAATAGCTGTATCAATTTTGGTTTCTTCGTTTTTTTCTATACAATGATCTCCGCCATTGTTTACGTGAATTAGCCCTGCGGTTATACGAACATCGTCTGCGCCATAGTAGTAAATATCGAATCCAACCTTGCGTCCAATAAGCAACTTAATCATCGCAGTTTGTTTTTGTAATTTATATAATTCTTGTCCGTCTTTTGTTTTTACATCCAATTAAAAACCTCCTTTACAATTAAAGTGGCATATAGTATACTGTAAATAGTGGAGGTGGATAAAATGAAAAAAGTATTGGTGGTCGGTTTGGCTTTAGTGTTAACGCTGATTTGTTGCGGAAAAGTTTTGGCTGCTCCGACCATTGACTTTGAGGGCAGCGAGATAAGAATATCTGGAGAATATTTGCCGGAGAGATGGTGGGGCGGTTCTCCTTTGTTTGATGCGTGGGAATGGGGCATTGGAGGAATAATCAAACTTAATATCAGACAACAATTTGTGGTATACTTTGCAAGCATTGAAGCGGAATTGCTCAGCTTCACGGCGATGGGAAAAAACTGTTTAAAGTGGTATCCCTTGATGCAAGATTATTATTGGAGGGCAACAGTCGGCATCGAAATAAGCAGAATGACGCTAGAGGTATATTTTAATCAATATTGCTTACATGCCATCGATGACTTCAAGGGGTGGACAATAAATGACTATACCGGACTTGGCTTCCTGCTTGCGGTCGGGCTTTAATTGTCACAAATTTTCTCAAAAACAGCAACGGCCGATGCTCCGTAAATAAATGGCTCGCTGGATGTGGCGGCCGCCCGTATGCTTATTGCTTCTAATCCGTTTACGCTTATAACGTCTGAGATATAGAAGGGGAAGGATGTGGCGCGCGTGTCGGCTGGGTTAATAAATTGCTCAACACATAATGAATCCGCTTTGTATATTCGCCACCTTATGACCGTGTTGAGGTTTCCCATAACGCCCGTGACAGTCACTCTGTAATATCCCGCAGGCGGAGTATATTGGTAAGTGGCAGTATCAAAGTAACCCCCAACATCGAATGTTTTTGTGTTAAATTTAACCTTTGCCATGGTTGTGGTAAGTCCCTGATCGGCTGACATTGTTACTCTTGCAATCGGCGGGGCTCCCAATGGAGTATTTGGCGCAGTAATGCAATCATCCTTGCCTGTAATTGATTTAAGCATGTAGCCGATATTGTTCAAGTGGTCTTGAAGCATTCCTGATTTTGAAGTGGGTGCGGTTGTATCATCCATTGTTCTGGTACCGATCTTTATGTCGGTAGCTGCGCCATTTACGAGTTTGGAAGCAGGAACGGAGTTGACAGCTAATCTGCCTTCCGTCACCCAACTATCAGCGCATATCTCCTGAAAGTTTGCGTCAATCTTTGTAATATCAACTTGTTGCTCGGGATAAAGTCTGTTCATGTTATCACCTCGGTCTTAATTGGATTCCCTCCGCTGTGAGGGAGTTAATAGACACCTTGGATTTGCCTGTGGCGTTAAACTTAAACTGAAAGGAATTTCCGTAAAGGGAAGTTCCTTTTTGCATTGGCCCATATTTGAGTGTTGGCCAAACGCTTAATTCACCCCATGTGTAATTAGACCATTCTTCCCACGTGACGTTAGGGTTCTCAAACACAAAGTCAGTTTCAGAACTTGCATCACAAACTACATTTAATCCGATGTCAGAACCTTCGCTTCTTGCTTGCAAGGTGATCCACCTGATCATGTTTTGTCCATCACGGTATATTTCGGAAGTGGTTGCGGAGGAGAAGATGTCAAGGGCGCGAGGAACCGAACTTTGCCCCGGAACCCATGCTGTGGGTTTCTCTCCCAATTCAAGTTGAGCGGCATCGAGATAACAAGGGCCGCATTCAACGAAAACCGTTGCGGATGATGCGGCGGGGGTAAATGTGACGAAAAGTCTTTGCCACGTGGTGTCAAGCAAGCAATGTTTCGAAATATATGGTGCCCTGAAATCTAAAATGGTGGGATTATCGGCTTTCGCATAGATGCTGAAACAATGTTCAACGCCTTGTGTTATATTAGCGACTGACACCAATAGCGACCCCTCCGCCTTTTGACTATAAGAGCCTTGATAAGAATCCGTTGACAATGTTTGAGGTAAGATAGAAAGCCACCCATCCGCAACCCCATCGCCATTAGAGTCAACATCAAACGTGGATTGATTCTCTGTTAAAAGGTTCTTGATATAGCCATCCTTTGATTCATCGTTCACTCCGGTTTCTTCGTGCCATATGATTCCGTCCACTGAATCACCTGAATAAAGGTTGCGATCATCCTCAAAAGTGTAAAAGACTGATACGGTCTTGCCTGTGTCTTCTGCCCATTGTAAGGTTGCGAGGTCGCATACAAATACACGGTGATTGTCTGCTTCTGTCGGGGTAGTCTTGACTGCTAGAAATAGGTTATTGTCATAAACCGCAGCGCAGGCAAGGTTTAATGTGCCGCCTTTAATTTCATTCCATATTGGCAAAGAGATGTTCTGCAAACCGTTTGCAAGTTTCATTACGCCATCGTTTGACAAGAAGTAAATCGAATCGCCGTCAGTGCAGATTGTTTTGGGGGCAATACATCCAACGCCCTCATAAAGTTTTGTCCAGCGATCCTCTTCTGGTACGGTTCCAAGGAGCGCATGAATCTGATGTTTCTTGAAAACATACAAATTTCCACCCATAGAGAACATGCCTGTAATCTCATCATTGTCGGAGTCGTGCAGGTCATTGTAATCATCGAGTGTGTTCCATGATTCAAAGTCGTTTATGCCTGACCAATACACTCTTGAACTATTGCCCGAAACATTAGCAGTGAATAAGATTGAACCAACATTTGCTCCATGCAAACAAAGGTATTTTCCTTTAGGTGGGGTGCCGCCAACATCTGCGGTTGTAGTGCCATCTGTCTTTTTGAAGTCGGTGCCATTCGCCAACAGCACATTGCCCTTCCATACAATCTGAGAGGCATCGGCGTTTGTTATATCGGCAAGGTCGGTAGCTACACCCGAAGTAGTTACCTTCTTCCACTTCGTCCCGTGAGCAACAAATAGATAAGGAATAGAGCTGATTGTACTTCCTGTTATTGATCTGACTTTGCCTTCTCCCCAAGTGTCATTTATTCTCCTGCGCCCAGGTCGTGTCGTCAAGGATAAGCGATTGCCGTCTGAATACGAACGCCAATTCTTTAGTTCAACGAATTCGCCCTCTTTGAGATTGGAAGGATCGTCAGCCACATTCAAGCCACCAAACTTCTTGATTTCAATTAGCTTCATCCGATCACATCCAATATGTCATTTTGGTTGTGCCACATCGCCGCTCTGCATCTTCTGACGGCTTCATTGAATTCGCGTTCGTGGAAGTCTGCGGCGGTCATAGTTTCAGCGAGTGCGCCCCTGTCTGATCTCATGATCTGATAAGCGGCGTAATTAGCTAAGGCTTCATGAAATTCTTCCGGAATCTCCGGTACATCATCATCTGCTGACAATTCGGCAGGTTTCTTGTAATATACAATCTTCAACTCTTTGGCTGAGTCCGGAACAGGATATAGGCATATTTGACCGTTGTTAAAATAAAAGCTTGTGGGAGATCCTGAAGTGTGCAAATAGGACTTCAAGTCCCTTGTTTCAAGGTAACTCATAGGATATAAAACATACTTATCCCATATCACTTGATGAACATAGGGAGGGTTCAGGGAATCGGCAGGAAGAGAATAAGCGGCTGTACCCGCTACGGTCATTAAAGTAGATACATCGTGTAAACAAAGGGTTTCACGAACGAACCTTCGCAATCCCTCATTAATTGTCCGGTTAAGTTTATCGTTTGTGGCTGTGTTGTCATCCCATAAGAAGTCTTTCTGAGCGCGAGTCTTTATATCTTGGAAATTCATGTTATCACCCGCCTTAATTCAGATAAAATGCCATCCTTTAATTCGGCGGTTGATTCCGCTTTGCGCTTCTGCCTTTCTCTTTCCGTCTTTTCGTCATCGTCATAAATCTTTCTCATGTACTCACTAAACGGAATCCTGTGATTGTCCGATGCTCTAAGGTACTTCAGCAAGCTATCATCTGGCGTGTTTGGCGTAGAACATACCCATTGTGGAATATGATCTTTAATTTGCCATACCTGAAATTCTTGTGAATCGGTTTCAAAGAAAAGACTTAGTGTAGGTTCATATTCTTTTAACCTTTGGGGCATATCGTATACATTATCTTCGATAGGAATCAGCATATTATCACCTCAAAAAGGGGAAGGGAGAATTACTCCCTTCCATCCATAGGAACATATGCAATTCGCATGATTGTTGCAGGCGTTGCGGCGGTTGCGCCATTGGTGATAGCATAAGTTAAGATTGTGCCATCCGCTAATTCGTCCTTAGTGGCATCAAGCGTCAATGTAGTGGTTTTCCCCGCGTCCGGAAAAGTTACTGTGTTGTTAAAGGTCTTGGTTGCAACCGTATTGGTGCCACTCTTTACCACCCACACGCTTGTGTTCGCAGCATCAATCCCCGCGTCATCACCATCTGCCATAATTAGGACCTCGGTGATTCTGCATTTGGGTAGTGGCATTAACCTTGTTGCGGCCTTGTCGTTCCCCGCGGTTAATGCCGCAATGCTTACCTGCAAGTACCTAACCTTTGCTTCATCGGCAATGTTTTTATTTGTAATCATTTAAGCACCTCCAAAAGAAAAGGAGGGGTTGCCCCCTCCCTATTAAGCTACGGCAGAAGTATCGATGTTGAGAATGGCGAAGTTCTTGCGCGGTTCATCGCAAATGAACTGCCAACGATAGGTCATGTAGGCATCGTAAGAGGCGGTTCCATCGGTGGAGCGTTCGAGAATAGCACTGTCTTTGAGTTTCATCCAATGCGGCTCTCCGGTGTGCTTGACTTTGAAGGTCGCTTTGTCAACTCCAAACAAAGTACCATCCGGGCAATAGTGATCTACGTTGAACTCCTGACCGTCAATGGTAACAGTGCCATACCCAGTTGGCAACGCGCCGCCCGGATTGTTCCAGCGCATATCGGGCAGGAAGATTGCCGCATACGCTCTGCGCACTTCCGGAGTAGTGATAAGATGAGTGAATTTGCCGCCACGCGCCTTCATGGTGTCGGTTGCCTTTTTGTAGTCGTTGTAGGTCAAAGCCTTATTGGCTTTGTCGTAAATAAGCGGCTTGAACCACTCATTGCCAACGGCGGTGCGGTCAATGCCAAAGACGGTATTGGTCTTACTTCCAACAAGAGACATAAAGCCTTCGACCTCGGCATCCTTCTGTCCATCGAGAGTAATGACATCATTTGCGACTGTGGTCGGCAAATCTTCTGCGGTAAAATAGAAGTAGTTGATATCTTCATCAATGGCAGAGATTACAACACTACGGGTTCCACCGACGTTATGAATATCAATATCCATACCAATGCGCAGGAACTTGGTAGTATCTACTTTCTGTTTGTGGGTTGTCCCCGCAACGGTTTCGGCTGCGGCGGCGCATTTGCACAGTTTTCCGGTATGATCACCGTAAACCTGACGGTTGACATGGAACAAAAGGGTTTCTTTGGTGTCGTTCCACTGAGTTGAAAGATAACTGGCCAAAGATTCCGCGCCCTCGCTTGTAGCTTCCACAAGATCATAATAGACCTTCATCGCGGATACCGAACGTTTGGTTTCGAACTCGAGCCCGCCGAACGACGGTTGTCCGGAGGGCGGAAGGGGTGAGTTGTACGCGGTAAGGGTTTTATAAGATTCATTCTTCTTGTTCTTGTTGGTGATACGTCCCTTGCCCATCAAAATGCCCTTACTATCTTTGCCAAAGGTTTTCCATGCCCAAAATTCATTCTCAAAGTATTTCTTAATATCCGGTTCAAACTGAGTCTTCATCAGACCCTCGATGGCAGTTCCGGTTTGCCAAGACGCTTCATAATTTCCCATGCGGGATCATCTCCTTATCCTTTAGTAGCATTGAGGTATTCAAGAATTGATTCTTCTGTTACGGGTTTGTCTGCGGGTAGATTAGAGGGTGTTTGACTTGATCCAATCGGCGAAGGTAAAGCGGATCGTTTAGCGGCTTCGGCATTATACTTTTGGATTGCCAGTTGTTCAAGCGCATCCAAGCCTTTGGTTTCGGCAAGATAAGCACCCCAGCCACTTTCAATTTCTTCCGGAGCATAGCCGCGTTTGGCCATGTAAGAAGAAACTTTATTCCAATCCTCTTTTTGCGCATCAGGAAACTTGTTGTATAACCGTTGCTGTGCAGCTTGAATATTCTGTTTGGTCATCTGTACCGCCAACGAATTGGCAATAGCTAATGCCTGTTTTGCAACGGGGTCACTGTAGGGTTGCTGATACTGCTCAGTTTCCATCTGCTGCCTTTCCGCTTCTTGCAATGCGGCTACGGCAACTTCAACTGCGTTTGCGCCATACTTCTTAACAAAGTCTTTCATTGGCGCATAGGTCGTGGTCAAGTTCTCGTAGTCCTTGCCTTTTTGGATCAAAGATGGTAAATCGGGGTGATCATAGGGAATGACTTCTTCTTGTCCGGCATACTTGATTTTGATGCCTTGGGGTTCCTGCGGGGTTTGCGGAATGGTTTCTGTTTGTGGTTCAACGTTTGGTTCAACATTAGGGGTAATTCCATCGGTCATAAATATCTCTCCTTCGCCCGTTTTTGGGCACAAAAAATACGCCTTGGTTTGGCGTTCAGTAAAGGCTAATGCCTTTGCTTACATTGAGGGAGGAACTTGTTCCGCTTCGATAGGAGGTTTTGCCCCCATCATCTTAGGCGGCGGTTCCTGCGGCGGCGGCATACCAGGGCGCGGAGGAATCTGCATAGGCGGTTTCCCCTGCTGTTCAAGTATTTTGTTTTGTTCGGATATTTGCTGTACTTGCATATGCCACTTAAAGACTTCAAAATAAGGGTCTGGCTCATAGATGCAATGATCCTGATAGTGTTGAAGGAATATCTGCTGGACTTCTTCAGGCTTACCTTTAAACTCCGCTCTGTCCATGATGTTTCTGTGTTCTCTTTTATGGATCTTGTGTTCCTCGTAGTACTTAACCTCAACCGGAATCATGTTGTCCATTTGTCTATTTTCTTCTTGTGCTGCGTTCATCACGATATAAGCGGAATCGTATGCTTGTTCCGGTTCGATAATATCAAGCTGTTTGGAAAGGATCGTCCTCATGACCGGATCAAATTTGTCGCTGTAGAATCCTATCCCAGCAAGTTCCATGACTTGCTGTCTGACAAGCGCAGGTGACTTCGCCATCTCGGTACCAGGCTTTACCCTGACATCATAGGAGCGAATATCATTCGCCATAAAATCTCTTACCTGTACTTGATTGTTTCTGCCGATTACCTTTATTGCGCGTTTCTCAAGGTAGTTGGCCGCGCAATAATGCAAGATCATTTTCCACACTTCCACCATGCCATAAGCTATATTAGAAGCTGTGGGAGCAATTTGGGAATCATCTTGTTCCTGAAGCATTTGAATAGCGGCGGCGGCTCGGACTCCTGGAGGGGTCTGCCCCTTGGACACTTCATGTTGTGCAGAAATGTCACTCATTGCAACGGATGTCTGCTCAAGAATGAAGGTTTCAGAAGGTGGAGGTTGTGGGAAAGTCGGCACGGTTGGAGGTTTGAATCCGGGTTTATACTCAAGGACTTCGCCCGGTCTACCTGTGATCCGCTTAATATCTATTGTGCCTTCTTCAATCATTAAGGGAGGATAACCTAACCTGCGATTGTTCTCGATCATTCTCGATAGGGTTCTGTTATGAACCTTCTGCAAAGGAATGATCTGACCAACGATTGACATGCCCCAAAAGTCACCCGGGATCGTTACGTGTCTGAAAAACACATATGGTATAAATCCATGCGGATTCTTCTGAGTGCAGGTGGGGTTAACATTGTCATAAACGATTGTATCTCCAGCTTTAACGATATACCTTCCTTGTGGGTAATCCTTGTAAGGGAGCATCCATAATTCCTTGATCTTCACAAAACCCTTGATGTCGTTTTGGGGTTCAAATGTGTTGAATCCTTCAAGGAGTGAAACTGTGTTTTCGGGTTTAATCTCAATGCCCCATCGATCAAAGACTTCTGTTGCACTCATCGCCCATTCCCTGCCACACCATTTCATTTCTTCAGGGGTTAAAGCGGAGGGGTCAGGGCGCATCTGTGGAGTCGGAATTGACATCACTTCAACATCGCCTATTCCCCTGCCATTTAACATCTGACTTGATTCTACATCGGGAACCCATCCATCTTTGTTGGGATTCCAAAACACTCCTAGAACACCTGTGCCAACGGTTACGAGCCAATCATACATGTGCTTCCGTTGCATAGGTAAAGAAAGATCATACTCGTAATGTTCGAGTAGTTGAGAACAAGCTTTGGCAGCGTTAATATCTTCTTCATCTTGGGAAGACGCTTTGACTTCGGGAACAGGTTTGTTCTTTTCAAGTTTAGCTTTCTCGGTACGGTAGATCGGGAAGATTCGGTTGTCTGTTACCATCTCAGTATGTGAAGGGACTGTTCCCCATCTTGTTTGTGTTCCCGGCTTCAAGTCAAGTATTCTGCCGTCATACCTTACTGCCCACTGTTTGCCCTTGATAAAAGCGCGGTTATCTTCCCATTCGTTGATTCGAGAAGTTATATCGGCTTCGGAAAACTTTTCTTCAATAAGGGTACTTGCATCTGATTTCATCCATTCACCTCCTTACGATCTTCTTGTTTTACACTACCTCCATAACCGAAACGGAAACATCGGCAGTGGCAATTGCATAAATGGGGATCGAAGATGTTGCAGAATCAAAGTTCAGGGTCATAATAACTCCGGGGTCTAGGGGAAATCCCGTGGAAGTTGTTATGTCATCTTGCCCGATTGAAATATAAATGGGGCTTGTTTCAGCTTTTAACACTTGAATGATTATCATTTTCCTGTTGGCAAGTCTTGACGCACCTGCGAATAATTCTGCTGCGGTCGTTGATACGGTCTTTCTACCGACCGCTCCCGCTTTGCTTATCCCATGAGGTTTAACTGTATCCCAAGTTGAGTCATATGCCGGTATTCGAGCGGCGGGTATTACTCCAAAATCTTTTCCCATCAGCCATCCTCCTTTTCGATAGTAAGATTGTATTTGGGGCAAGTGTTCCAAGCGTTTAACGCTAATCCAATAATGATACAGCCGTTAATCACTTCACCCGTGAAAAGAAAATAGAGTCCGATTGCCCCAAGCATTATTGATAAAGCCATCTCTAAAACAAAGTTAACAATCATCGTATCACCTCTTGTTTGGAATTAATGGTGTTATTTCGCCCATGCCATCGCAAAGGACAGGTACACGGTTTTCGATAACCTTTTCTCTTACATCTGCGGTTTTGGTGTAGTCTGTAAAAGTAGGTGCCTGAATCCTGTTGAGCAGGTCTTTGATCAACCTTAGACCGTAAAACAGGACAAAGAAAAATGCACCCGCTAATATCAGAATCAGCAGGATGCACAACGAAGCAAGTATTGTCATTGAGATTCCTCCAATAAAAAAGGTGAGAAGTTAATCTCACCAAAAGTCATTAAGTGTTTCTTTCGCAGCCTTATTGATCTTTTCTTTCTCTTTATCTTCCACTTGTGTTTGTACAAATTGCACAGTCTGTACATTGTGTTGGTATTCGCCGATCATTCTTTCGAGTCTTGCAATCCGTTCCTCATACTCCGCATCCTTTTGCCCTTTACCTCTATCCTTCACCAATCGGCGTATCGCTTCAGAGAAGGGGATTCCTTGCTTTTCTGTTTCCTCCAGGAATTCATTCATGTAAGTGTCGGAGTCGGAATCCCATACGATGTTCTTTCGGATATAATTAGGCATCTTTCATCTTCGCCATGATCTCCTGTCCGAAGCAATTTGCCCAACGGCTTTGGTGAAGGGCTTGAATGTCGTTGGTATAAAAGGCGGGTTTGAGATACGGAACTAAGACGGAACCTCCCCCGCTGACTAAAACATGATTGACTTGCTTTCTGTCAGCTTCAGGGATCAATGCTGAGATTTGGTCAATGATCTTACCGGCATGTTTTCTCAATATCTCGGACGCTTCCGGAGCGATTAAATGTGTCATATCTCCGATACGAATACTCTTTTTCTCGAAGATGTCCTTCAATTCAGCGATGTTGGGTTCATAGTCATATGCATCATTGAGAAAGTTAAGCATTTCAATTTCAGCAACATGCATCCCTAAGTCCCATGCGCCAGAGAATTCTTCGATGAATCTTAGTCCTTTGAAATATGCAATGTTACAGGTCTGGCTACCAATGTCGATTACTGCAACATTGTCTTTAGCTAAGTCAGGCCGAACTATTTCAAGAGTGTTCGGATCATAGACTGCTGAATACATTGCGCCAACGCCTTCAGGCAGAACGCGCACATCCGTGAACTTGAACCGGATTGTTTTGCCGGTATGTTTTCCGCGCGTGATCCTTACCTCATAAGCGCGCAACAAGTCTTGTTGAAACTTCGCCTTGTTCTTTGAGAAGTCGCGTATGTTGTAATTGACTATCACCCTGCCCTCCCAGTCGTTCATGTTGTGTTCGGCAAGGATATATGCGGTTCCTGCGGCGAGTTGTACCCTCGCATGAGGATCGCTTGTTTTATCTCTTACTCTGACTTGCCTGTTGAAGCGATCCTCATTGAGTGCTAATTCTCCAATCAGGTATTCGCGTTGGTCATACTTGATTGCAAGGGAATCAATCCCGCCTTCGAGATCGGGCATACGGAACTCTTTGCCGCTTCCAACGGCTGCGGGAAAAGAATAAGTGTTGTTACCAAAAACAAATCTGCATTCACTTCTGCCTAAGTCTGATACTATACGGTTAATTCTCATTCATCCACCTCCCTATTTTGTCAGGGCTTACATACAGGTATGCGTCAAGACAATTAACGGCATTGATAAGGGAATCACATACTTCTTTTTCTTTGCCAAGTGACAAGTAATCCTCAGCGTCTTTAAGATAATCCTTTGTTGCTTTGATCACTTCTTGTGCTTCTTTTCGATTCATGCCTTCTGCCTCCTGTTTCACAACTTTGTTAATATTATACTACACTATTTGTCAAATAGTCAAGGAAAATATTACTATTAACACGTCTGTAAGTTTCAACATATACTGACGTATAAGTTGACGTATTAGTTAACCTATCAATGGGTTGACTGTGAAGGGGTGAGGACTGAAGTAATGAGATTTTACGCTTCGCCCGTTCAGGGTAGCATCTTCCGTGTCGGCAGGAATGTAGAAAGTGAGAGAGTGGGTCGGCGTGGGCATAGTTTCCACGAGAGGGAATATGCACCAAGGGAGGGGACAATATGGCAAAGCGTGTCGAGCCTATGGAGACTCCAGGGGTAATCGGCATGGTAACTTTGATCTTTGGGATCATGGCTGAAGTGATGAGTAGGGATCCGTTCTGGAGGTGGTTTTCATACGCCGCCGTGGGAATGATTGCATATCATTTTGCGCCTGATCCGCGCTGGAAGATAAAGACTTTGTT
>ENA-UOOH01003396-UOOH01003396.1-fermentation-metagenome-genome-assembly--contig:-NODE-3396-length-12143-cov-3.613501_pt1 | contig 12143 bp, 8 predicted proteins | sample MGYA00245778_ERZ724025 | MGnify/ENA primary metagenome ERZ724025 (study PRJEB28704, sample SAMN03018313) | fermentation metagenome | biome: anthropogenic terrestrial biome; feature: soil; material... | reverse complement strand
TATAGACCGGAGTGAAGGGGCAACATTTGCCTATACAGTAGATGTCTATCCTGAGCTTAAACTTGGAAATTATAAGGGCCTTGAAGTCCAGCGCGAAATTGTTAGAGTTTTAGACGAGGATGTCGAAAATGTACTTAAGCAACAACAAGAGCGAAGCTCCGAACTTGTTGTTGCCGAACACAATGCAGTACGGGAAGGCGATTTCGCCGTCATCGACTTTGTTGGCTATGTGGATGGCAAGCCCTTTAGCGGTGGAGCTGCCGAAAATCAAACCTTAGAGATTGGCGCCGGGCAGTTTATCCCCGGCTTTGAAGAGCAGCTCGTAGGTCTTGAGGTGGGCAAGACTAAGGACATTCAGGTCACCTTCCCCGAAGACTATCACGCAGAACATTTGGCCGGGCAAGAAGCCACCTTTACAGTCACGGTTAAAGAATTGAAAGAAAAGTTTTTGCCAGAGATTGATGATGAATTTGCCAAGGACATCAGCGAACACGACACACTGGATGAGCTGAAGGCAGAGATTCGGAAAAACTTAGAGGACGAGGCTACCCGCAGAACCACTGAGCAAATGGAGAATAGACTATTAGAGCTTATTGCTGAAGATAGTACCGTCGAGATTCCCCAGTCCATGATTGAACACCAGGCAGGACATCTTCTTGACTATTTCCTTCAAAACATGCAAAGGCAAGGCCTTAGTGAGGAAATGTATCTAGAGATGACAGGTCAGAGCCGGGAAGATCTACAGGCGCAATTTGAGCCTCAAGCGAAGACCCAGATAGTACATGATTTGATTCTTGAGGCCATCAACGAGCAGGAAGGTACTACCGCCAGTGAAGAAGAAGTAGATGAGAAGATTGCGGAGTACATGAACGCCAGTGGTGAACTCAACGCTGAATTAGAAGAACGTATGCGGGAATACTGGAATAGTCAACGACGTGGCATTGAAGTGTCCATTCTAAGAGAGAAAGCCCTGCGATTAATTGTGGATAACGCTGCGATTACTGAAGTAGAGCCTGTCACTGAGACTGTAGAACAAGAGTAATACAACGTATAGAAAGGCGGGGAGACAATTGAGTGTTTTAGTCCCAATGGTTGTAGAACAGACAAATCGAGGAGAGCGGGCTTTCGACATTTACTCCCGGCTCCTAAAAGATCGCATCATCTTCATCGGTGGTCCCATCGACGATCAGGTGGCCAATCTTGTCATTGCTCAGCTGCTATTTTTGGAATCAGAGGATCCTGATAAAGACATCCACTTGTATATTAATAGTCCAGGTGGGGTAGTCTATTCTGGATTAGCCATTTATGACACCATGCAGTATATCAAGGCTGATGTTTCCACGATTTGTGTGGGAATGGCAGCCAGCATGGCTGCCCTGCTCCTTGCGGCAGGGGCTGACGGAAAGCGCTATGCTTTGCCGAATTCGCGCATCATGATTCACCAGCCTCTAGGCGGAGCCCAAGGGCAAGCTAGTCAAATTGAAATTCAGGCCAAAGAAATCTTGCTGTTGAAGACGAAGGCCAACAAAATCTTGCAGCACCATACGGGTCAACCTCTGGAAAGAATCGAGCAAGACACGGATCGGGATTACTACATGTCCGCTCAAAGTGCGGTGGAATATGGTTTGATCGACGGTGTCCTAACCAAGAATCAGATCCAGGGCAAGGATGCCAAGTAGCAGTAAGTGATGAGTGAGGTGGGGTGATTAGATGTTCAAATTTGGCGATGAAAAAGGACAGTTAAAATGTTCTTTTTGCGGGAAAATGCAGGAGCAAGTTAAAAAGCTCATCGCCGGACCAGGGGTCTATATATGTGACGAATGTATAGAACTCTGTAACGAGATCATCGAGGAAGAGTTCACCGAAGAACATGACATTGAATTAGATAGCATTCCCAAGCCTAGAGAGATCAGGGAAGCTTTAGATGAATATGTGATTGGTCAAGATGAGGCCAAAAAAGCGTTGTCTGTGGCTGTTTACAACCACTACAAACGCATTAACAGCAATGAGAAGTCCGATGACGTTGAGCTGCAAAAAAGCAACATTCTCATGCTAGGACCCACCGGAAGCGGAAAGACGTTTTTAGCCCAGACTTTGGCAAGGATTCTCAATGTGCCTTTTGCCATTGCCGATGCTACAAGTCTGACTGAAGCGGGTTATGTGGGAGAAGATGTGGAAAACATTCTGCTCAAATTGATTCAGGCAGCCGACTATGATGTGGAAAGGGCTGAGCTGGGCATCATTTATGTGGATGAAATCGACAAAATTGCCCGCAAGTCTGAGAATCCGTCCATTACCCGGGATGTATCTGGCGAAGGGGTACAACAAGCTCTTCTGAAGATTCTCGAAGGAACGGTGGCAAGTGTCCCGCCTCAAGGTGGACGCAAGCATCCCCATCAAGAATTCATTCAGATAGACACGACTAACATCTTGTTCATCTGCGGCGGTGCCTTTGATGGGCTAGAGAAGATCATTGAACGCAGAATCGGGCATAAGACCATCGGCTTCGGGGCCGAGGTTCTGACCCGTGAAGAAAAGAAGATTGGTGATATTCTGCGTCAAAATATGCCGGAGGATCTGTTGCGCTATGGTTTAATACCCGAATTCATCGGCCGCGTACCGGTGGTGTGCACCCTCGACGCCTTGGACGAAGAGGCTTTGGTGCAGATTCTCACGGAGCCAAAAAACGCTCTGGTCAAACAGTTTCAAAAGCTCTTGAACATGGATGGTGTGGTTTTAGAGTTTGAGCCTGATGCTCTGCGCTTGATTGCGGCTAAGGCTTTAGAACAAAAAACTGGTGCCAGAGGTCTACGCAGTGTTGTTGAGGGAATCATGCTTGATGTGATGTACAATGTCCCGTCGGAAGAACATGTTTCTAAGTGTGTGATCACCAGAGCATCGGTGGAAAAAGAGGAACAGCCCTTGATTGTACGCAGCAAGACGAAGGGTAAAGGCAAAGAAGAAAGCGCCTAAAACATTCAATATCTAAGATTTTACCAAAGGATAAGTGGGAATCTCCGACTTATCCTTTTTCTATCCCCCGGGCATAATAAGGTGTAAGTCTCGGAGAGGAGTGATAATGATAATGGGAATTCTCGGATTGATCAATCTGTTTTTTGCTATTGTCATTGGTCTTTACTTTTGGAATCTCCTCCGGCAGCAGCAGGGAAATAAGTCCGCTGTGGACCGGGAATCCAAAAAGGAAATGGATAAACTAAATCGTCTCAAGAGCATCTCCCTTACCGAACCTCTGTCGGAAGTGACCCGGCCTAGGGACTTCCATGAGATCGTTGGGCAAGATGATGGACTTAAGGCACTGCGGGCAGCTCTGTGTGGACCAAATCCTCAACATGTGATCGTCTACGGACCTCCGGGAGTAGGCAAGACTGCTGCGGCCCGGGTTGTTTTAGAAGAAGCCAAGGCAAACCCCTTGTCCCCCTTTAGGAAAGACGCTGTCTTTGTAGAGATAGATGCCACAACAGCACGCTTTGATGAGCGCGGCATTGCTGATCCGCTCATGGGATCAGTTCACGATCCCATTTACCAAGGAGCGGGTCCCCTGGGAGTAGCAGGAATTCCTCAGCCCAAGCCCGGCGCAGTGACTAAAGCCCACGGCGGTGTGCTTTTTATTGACGAAATCGGGGAGCTCCATCCCACGCAGCTCAACAAATTGCTGAAGGTATTAGAGGATCGCAAAGTATTCTTAGATAGCGCCTACTATTCCTCAGAAGATCCCAACATTCCCGCACATATCCGTGAAATCTTTGAACATGGTTTGCCGGCAGATTTTAGGCTGATCGGTGCCACCACCAGGGTGGCCTCTGAGCTTCCTCCAGCTCTTCGTTCCCGTTGTCTAGAGGTGTTTTTCAGGAACTTGAATCCCGAAGAAATCGGTGTTATTGCTTCTAATGCTACAGTTAAGATCAATTACCCCATGAGTTTGGATGCCCTTGGAGAAATCAAGCGTTTTGCCAGCAACGGCCGGGACGCGGTGAACATAGTACAAATCGCAGCAGGTGTTGTTACGGCGGAGGGTCGCAAGTCAATTGAAAAGGGTGATATTGAATGGGTCCTCAACTGCGGTCAGTATACGCCGAGACCACAAAGTCAAGTCCGGCAAGAACCTACGGTAGGCGTGGTCAATGGTCTGGCCATGTATGGACCTAACGTTGGCACCGTTATCGAAGTGGAAGCTACTGCCATTTTCATTGGACCGAATCAAGGTCGCATGCAGGTTACAGGCGTAATGGAAGAAGAAGAATTTGGAAGGCAAGGCCGCACAATGCGCCGCCGATCGCAAGCGCGCTGTTCAGTGGATAACGTGCTAACCGTTTTGAAATCCTGTATGGCACTTCGGCCCCAGGATTATGATATTCACATCAACTTTCCCGGGGGGATCCCCGTTGACGGTCCTTCTGCAGGGGTCAGCATGGTCACTGCGGTGGCGTCGGCCCTAACCAATCGTCCAGTCACAAATCAGGTGGCCATGACTGGTGAAGTTACGATTCATGGTTTGGTAAAGCCTGTTGGTGGTGTAGTTCCTAAGGTTCGGGCCGCGGCTGAGTCAGGTATTACAAAAGTTCTCATTCCTGCCGATAACTGGCAGGAAATCTTTGAAACCTCAAATGGGATAGACGTTGTGCCCGTCAAGAGAATCTCGGAAGTTGTTGAACATGTACTCTTGCATTCCGCTGAAGAGCAAACTGCTACACCAATGGCACCGCGTACTCATAGTGACTTATTGGGAGCATCTCCTAAAATCTCTCCAGGGATAATTCCCTGATTTTCCAAACTATGATACAATGAATGTACATCACGAATCTGGAGGTGTAGAAATGGTACAACCAATAATGTCAAAGTCTCTTCCGTTGCTACCTCTCCGTGGAACGCTGGTGTTTCCCCATATGGTGACACCACTTGAGGTGGGGCGTGAGCGCTCCATCGAAGCCGTCGAGCAAAGCATGCTCAGGGACGGGCGTATTGTCTTGGCAGCACAGCATCAACTGGCCGTGGAAGATCCGCAGCCTGAAGATATTTATGGCGTCGGTACTTTGTGTGAGATCAAACAGCTTCTCAAAGTGCCGGAAGGCCAGATCCGAGTTTTAGTTGAGGGGCTCTCGAGAGTTACCTTAGAACATATTGATGATGCTGATGGCTATTATGAGGCCTTTGTAACAGCAGTTCCTGAGACATACGGAGAAATGAACAGTTATGAGCGGGAGGCATTAGTGCGAACCACGCGCGATGAGTTTGAGAAGTATGTGCGCCTCAGTAAGAAGATCCCAGCAGAAGTACTGATGTCGGTGAGCAGTATTGAGGATGTGCATCGTTTCGCTGATACCATCGCCAGTCAGTTAACGGTAGCTTTTAAGGAAAAGCAAAAACTCCTAGAGATATTTCCGGTAGACAAACGCCTTGAGGCCATCTTGGGCTTGCTTTATCGCGAGGGAGAGATTCTAGGACTTGAAAAAAACATTCAGCAGCGTGTGCGCAAACAAATGGAAAAGGCACAGCGGGAGTACTATCTCCGCGAACAAATCAAAGCTATTCAGGTGGAGTTGGGAGAACGAGATGAAAAGGGCGGTACTGAGATTGAGGAGCTCAAAGACAAGCTCGAGAGGGGCAAGCTTCCGAAAGAAGCCAAGGCCAAGGTTCTTCATGAAATTCATCGTCTAGAGCGCATGGCTCCCATGGCAGCTGAAGCCACAGTCGTTCGCAATTACATCGATTGGATGCTTTCTCTGCCGTGGTCCAAACGGACAAAAGACCGTCTGGATCTCAATTTGGCAGAAGAACTCCTGGATCGTGACCACTATGGTTTGGACAAAGTGAAGGAGCGAATCTTGGAGTTTTTGGCTGTTCGACAATTGACGAAATCGTCGAAGGGGCCAATTTTGTGCTTGGTGGGTCCTCCTGGAGTTGGCAAGACTTCGCTGGCGCAATCTGTAGGGTCGGCCTTGAACCGCAATTTCTCCCGCCTTTCACTTGGCGGTGTGCGCGATGAGGCCGAAATTCGCGGGCATCGCCGTACCTATATTGGGTCCATGCCCGGCCGTATTATCCAGACCATGAAGACCGTGGCGAGTCGCAATCCCGTCATTGTCCTGGATGAAGTGGATAAACTAGCCTCAGACTTTAGGGGAGATCCAGCGTCAGCCCTCTTGGAGGTACTTGATCCTGAGCAGAATCATCGCTTTGGCGATCATTACCTAGAGGTTCCCTTTGACCTATCAGAGGTGTTCTTTATCACTACGGCTAATGTCTTGCACTCCATTCCGCCAGCTCTTAGAGATCGTATGGAAGTAATCGAGATTCCTGGTTATACAGAATATGAGAAATTTGAAATTGCCAAGCGGCATCTATGGCCCAAACAACTTGAGAGCAACGGGCTCCGAAAAGATCAGATTCAGATATCAGACAATAGCATTTACAAGATTGTCAATGAATACACGAAAGAAGCGGGGGTGCGCACCCTCGAACGGCGTCTGGGCACCGTGTGCCGTAAGGTGGCCACAGAGATTGTCAAGGGCCAGATCACAAGCGCCCGTATCAGCGTTAGTAATTTGCACAAGTACTTGGGAGTTCCTCGCTACCATCACAGTGCGGTCAATGAAGAGGATAAGGTTGGCGTGGCTACAGGTCTAGCCTTTACGCAAGTAGGAGGGGAAACCCTTACAATTGAAGTGACAGTAGTAGATGGTAAAGGGAAGCTGACCCTGACTGGAAAACTGGGGGAAGTCATGCAAGAATCCGCGCAGGCTGCCTTAAGTTATCTTCGCTCTAGGGCTGTTGAACTGGGTATCGATCCTAAGTTCCACGAATCCTGCGACATTCACATGCACATCCCCGAAGGCGCTATTCCTAAGGATGGACCTTCGGCGGGTATTACCATTGCCACAGCCCTAGCGAGCGCCTTGACCAATCGCCCGGTTCGCCATGAGCTTTCTATGACCGGAGAGATTACACTTCGCGGTCGAATACTGCCCATTGGTGGAGTGAAGGAGAAGCTCTTGGCAGCCCATCGGGCAGGGATCACTCATGTCCTGCTACCGACGGAAAATGAGAAGGATTTAGAAGACATACCTGCCAGTGTCTTAGGAAAACTCCAGATCACCTTGGTAGAACACATGGATGAGGTTTTGGCCCGTGCTCTCTACCCTGAAGCGGTTGACGAGAATTCTGTGGCATTTATGGTCCCGGAAACGCCGCCAGTTGTTAACGATGAGTCGTGGATGGGAGAGCAGTAGAATGGAGTTTAACTTGCACAAAGCAGAGTTTCTTACCAGTGCGGTAAACCCCAAGGGCTATCCTGTCCATGACCTTAAGGAAATTGCCCTTGTGGGTCGTTCGAATGTGGGGAAGTCGTCACTCATCAACGCGCTTGTTGGGCGTAAGAAGTTTGCCCGTACATCCAATCAGCCGGGACGGACCCAGACGATTAATTTTTATCGAGTAGATACCCTTTGCTTGGTAGACTTGCCTGGCTATGGCTTTGCTAAGGTTCCAGAAGGGGTTCGCAAAAAGTGGGGGCCCATGATTGAGAGTTATCTCAAGGGCCGCTCCAACCTGATTGGAGTGCTTCACCTTGTTGATGTGAGGCATAAGCCAACGGAAGACGACAAGATCATGAATTCGTGGCTTCGAGAAATGGACATGCCCCATGTTCTGATTGCCACAAAAATTGACAAAATTAGCCGGGGTAAGTATGGGCAGCATGCTAAGGTCGTTCGCGACACCCTCGGGACCGAACCCTTGCTGTTTTCCGCCGAAACTAGGCAGGGGCGGGACCAGGTACTCTCCTTGATCCAGCAATTCATGTCCTGAATACAGGACTTGGGGGTTGTGTAGAGAAATGCTTGTTAAGGCAACCATGGGGTGGGGGTGTTTTTGTGCAAGGCGACACAAAGAGGCGAATGCAGTACAATATATACGTTGTAACCCTAATTACAGTCCTTTTAGCTACCGTCTTTTATAGCGGATTGTCCCAAGTAAACTGGCTCGTTGTGTTGTTCTTTACCGCCCTGCAAGTGTTCCTCCAGGAGAGCATGGTGAGCGTAAACGAGCGTAGCAAAATCTCCTTGGGAATGACCATAGTCCTCCCCATGATTTACCTGTGCGGCGCAACACCCGCAGTTCTAATTGTGGCCTTTAAGGGGCTTTATGATGGACTAAAGTCTAGAAAATCATGGTATCGTACGCTGTTTAACTCCTCCCAGTTCGCCCTGTCTACCCTATTGGCATCTCTCAGCCTAGAATATCTCAGTGTTCTGTTTGGAGGGACAGGGGTCGGCGTGGTTCTGGCTTTTTCGGGGGCCACGGCTGTCTACATCTTCTGCAACATAGGCTTGATATGCCATATTGCTTCCGTCTGGAGGGGGACCTCTTGGTGGACCGAAATTAAAGCAATGGTTGGACCGGGCTTTTATAGCCATGTAAGTAGTGGATTTATCGGAATTCTCTTTACTTTATTTGTCATGAGCTATGGTTTTTGGGGTTTGATAGCATTTTCGGCCCTTGTGATCAATTTGTCGGCACTATTGAAGGCAGCGGCCGCGGTCAGCACTGAGCGGAGCCAGAGGGAAAAACTAGAACGACAACTTGTTATTGATGAGATGACTGGGGCTTATAATTTCCGTTACTTGAATAACTGGCTGAGTAATCCCGCAAAAGAAACCATAGCTTTGATTTTTATGGATATTGATAACTTTGCCGCTTTCAACAATACCTATGGTCATGCCCACGGGGATGAGGTCCTAAGGCAACTAGTGGGGATAATCAATCAGAGTGTCAGGGATGATGATCGAGTAATTCGGTATGGTGGGGACGAGTTTGTGGTCCTTTTGAAAGGGATGAACGCCGAAGGCGCGAAGCGTGTAGGAAAGCAAATCATGGACAATCTGGCCTTGCTGAGAAATCCCAAGTGGGCCGAGCCCATTACTGTTTCTTGGGGAATTGCAGTAATGCCCCAACATACTGAAGATAAGCGGCAGCTTCTGCTGTTCGCCGACCAGGCTATGTACTGGGCCAAAGAATCCGGAAAGAATACCATGCAGATGTGGAGTCCGAGGGGGTGCGAACTTGCCGTCGAAGGAGAACGAACAACGGATCAACTGTAACATCTATGGTGTAACGATCATCACTGTGGTTTTGGGGGTCGTTTTCTATAGCGGATTTCGTGCGGCATGTTGGCCGTATATTCTCATTCTCACTGCTTTGCAGATGTATTTGGCTGGTGCCAAGGTGAGTATAAGCGAACGCACTGACATTTCGTTAGGTTCGTCTGCCGTTCTTCCCGTGGTTTATTTGTGCGGAGCAACACCGGCCATGCTGATTTCTGTGCTTTTGGGGATTTATGATGGAGTGAAGTACAAAAAAGAATGGCGGCGCACCATGTTTAATGCCGCTCAATTTGCTTTTTCGGCCCTCATGATGACCTTGAGTTTTGAAGGTTTGAGTGATCTGTTTGGTCACACCGAATTTGGGCTAGTTGTGGCCGCCTCAGTTGGGACAGTAGTATACATTGTCTTCAATATAGGGCTTGTGTGCCGGGTTGCTGCTATCTGGAGTGGGGTCTCGTGGTGGGCCCACACTAAAGAAGTGTTCCAAGTGGCTTCTTACAGTAGTCTGAGTAGTGGATTCATTGGCATTATCTTCACCTTTTTTGTCATGAGTTTTGGTTTTTGGGGCCTAGTCGTTTTTTCCATACTACTAGTTAACTTGTCGGGACTATTGGAGTCTGCAGCCGCAGTCAGTGTCGAGCGGGATCAAAGGAGAAAACTAGAGGAAGAACTGATCATCGATGAGATGACAGGTGCCTGCAATTTTCGCTACTTGAATAACTGGCTTAGTGAACCCTCAAGGGAAGAGGTCAGTATACTGTTTATGGATATCGACGACTTTTCCGTTTTTAACAACACCTATGGTCATGCCGAAGGAGATAGGGTCTTAAAGTTATTGGTAGAGACTATTAATAAGAGCATTAGGACCCATGATCGGGTGATACGTTACGGCGGCGATGAGTTTGTGGTGTTCCTGCAAGGGATGGATGCAGAGGGGGCGATATGTGTTGCTGAGCGAATTATAGAAAACCTAGGCTCGGTGAAAGACGCCAAGTGGAACGAGCCCATCACCGTTTCTTTAGGCATTGCGGCCATGCCCAGACATACCGTGGACAAGCGACAGCTACTGTTGTTTGCCGACCAGGCTATGTACCAGGCAAAAGAATTAGGGAAGAACAAGACCAAGATATGGGGCGCGGTGGGTGATCCTGCATAGGGCCCTCCAACGTAGAGCCAGTGTTATTTTCACGAGCACCCCCCTCATCGGAGGAGGATATTGGGATTACGTAAAGAAAATACCAATATCGAGAGCAAGTATGGGCTGGGGGGTGTTTGCTTGCTATCCAGGGATGTTGAACAACGATCGAATAGGAACATGTACTTTATAACAATCATCACTGTGATTTTGGGGGTCATTTTTTATCGTGGCATTCGTGAGGGAAGCTGGCTAAACATACTTGTTTTTGCCGCTCTGCGCTTATACTTGCAGGGTGTTTCGGTACGCATAAGTGAACGTACGGATATCTCTTTGGGTACTTCTGCAGTCATTCCCATGATTTATTTGACGGGTTCGGCACCGGCCATGGCAATCTCCATACTATTAGGGATTTATGATGGTATACGGAATAAGAAACCATGGCGTCGTACTATGTTTAATGCGGCCCAATTTGCCTTGTCTTCTCTTTTTGCAGCCTTGAGTCTTGAATATTTGACCAATCTCCTTGGGGGGACGGGACTAGGCTTTGTGGTGGCGGTAACCATTGCCACAGGCGTATACATTTTCTGCAATATAGGTTTGGTGTGCTACATTGTGGCGATCTGGAGGAGTATTTCTTGGTGGGCCCAGATGAAAACTGTGCTTAGGATGAGTTTCTTTAGTAGTCTGAGTAGCGGATTCATCGGAATCATCTTTACATTTTTCGTCATAAGTTATGGTTTCTGGGGCCTCATAGCTTTTTCAATGCTATTGGTCAATCTATCAGGTTTGTTGAAAGCGGCTGCGGAAGTCAGTGCAGAGCGAGCCCTCAGGGCAGAACTAGAAGAAGAACTGGTTATTGATGAGATGACGGGTGCCAACAATTTTCGTTACTTGAATAACTGGCTTAGTGAGCCTTCGGACGAGCAAATTGCGCTGCTCTTTATGGATATCGATAACTTTGCCGTGTTTAACAACACTTACGGACATGCGGAGGGCGACAAGGTTCTCAGAAAATTAGTGGAGACGATACACCGAAGTGTTAGGACCGATGATCAGGTGATACGTTATGGCGGTGACGAGTTTGTGGTCTTTTTGGAGGGGATGGATGCTCAAGGAGCGCGGGGTGTTGCTGAGCGCATTATGGACAATCTGGCTTCATTGAAAGATCCGAAATGGTCGCAGCCCATTACAGTTTCTCTGGGGATTTCTGCTAAGCCACAAGATACCGGGGATAAGCGACAACTCTTATTGTTCGCGGACCAGGCTATGTACAAAGCAAAACACTCAGGAAAAAATACTATCCAGATGTGGAGCACTCTCAAGGACCCTGCCTAGGGTTCTTTCTTTCGTCCAAGGTAGTTAGTCTCTGCCTTGGAGGGCAGGATTTTGATTCATTACATAGAAGTTATTTCCATCATTGGGGCTGAGCCAACTCGAATTTCGGCAGTTTACTCTGGTTCGGGTCGAGCCTTTTGCACGGGAGGTAGAGATGTGAGTACGGTATTTGATTATCGCAGGCTGTTAGAGGAGACTGTGCAAGAACACAGGAAGCACACAGAACGGGGTCAGGTAGCTAGTTATATTCCAGAATTGAAAAAGGCAGATCCAAAAATGGCAGGGTTAGCTTTGATGACCACGAGGGGGCTCTTCGAAGCTGGCGATACCGGTGTTGACTTTACGCTCCAAAGCATTTCAAAAGTATTCAGCCTTTTGGTGGCCCTTGAGTACCGTGGCGTTGAGGCCGTTTTTGCCAAAGTCGGTTCAGAACCCACAGGAGATTCCTTTAACAGTATCGTTAAACTGGAGACCTCAGAGCAGAAGCCACTGAACCCCATGATTAACGCTGGGGCCATTGCCGTTTGCTCACTGATTCCCGGTTCCTCTGT
>ENA-UOOH01003394-UOOH01003394.1-fermentation-metagenome-genome-assembly--contig:-NODE-3394-length-12144-cov-3.843742_pt1 | contig 12144 bp, 8 predicted proteins | sample MGYA00245778_ERZ724025 | MGnify/ENA primary metagenome ERZ724025 (study PRJEB28704, sample SAMN03018313) | fermentation metagenome | biome: anthropogenic terrestrial biome; feature: soil; material... | reverse complement strand
ACATATGCGGTGCTGATGACCAGATTCAAATTCAAGAGCAGCCTGATACTCTTTTTTTCCGGAGGCAAATTTACCGCCAAATAAAACGAAATTAGGGTGGTGAGATAAATGATGTACTTTTTTATATAATCAAAAGAAACTTTCCCCCTGAATACCGATACAAACGAAAGTATGGCGATGCAAAACAGGGTGATGAGCAAAAACCTGTTTTCCTCGGTGATATAGGTATGGCGGGTGGCAAAAAGCACCAGCAGCAAAAAGGTGACCACAAAAGAAAGCATAAACAAGAGGGAGGTAATGGCGGTATATCCAAACATGGAGGTCAAAGCAATCCCCCCGGCAATCCAGATATTGATGCGCCAAATGCTGTTTTCCAGCGTGAACCCCAGAATATCCCGGGGATAGTTGTTCTGTTTCATGGATATGACTCCTGTTGTGCTTTGTTCAAAATATCCTCATATAGCCCCATCAATTGACCCACATTGGTTTCATAACTGAAAGACTCCCGGGTGGTTTTCACGCAGGCATCCCTGTAGTAATCCTTGCCGTTTTTAAAAATCTCCTGTACATATTTATATACCTGATCCATATCCCCGGGATCGGCGGCATAGCCACCGCCCTTTGCCACCAGTTCGGGGCATCCGGTGGAACGAAACACCACCGCGGGGGTTCCGCAGGCCATGGCCTCGGCAATCACCTTGCCAAAGGTATCTTCCAGGGAAAAATGAACGTATACATGGGCACTGGAATAGAGTTTTGCCAGCAATCCCGTATCGCTGACATATGCCACATGGAAAACTTTTTCTGATTTTATGGGACGGTCACACTGCCCCACCACAATAAACTGGGTGTTTTCATCCACCCTTTGTATGAGTTGCTTTAAGTATTCATACCGCACGGACCCCTCTGCCCAGGACACGGACACACAGATAACGGTAAATTTTTCGGGATCTGCCCCAAACCGGGCAAGGACGTTTTCTTCTCTGGGATAAAACACCTGCAGATTGATCCAGTTGTAGATACGCTCAATGCGGCGGTCTTTCAGATACGACTGTCTGGCCTGATCCGCTGTCCAATCGGATACACCCACCACCGTAAGATTGGGAATGCCGGCAAGCCAAGCTTTTTTCTCCCGGTGCATTTTCCGGGTGAAATCAAAGAAATAGCTGTGGGGATACTGATGTACCACCTCTTTGGGACAGCGGTAACAGGTTTCTTTCCATTTATAACAGCCCCGTACCGTATAATGGGCACATTTTCCCGTTAAGATCCAGCAGTCGTGGAGATTGTAAACCACGGGTTTTCCCGCTTTTTTCAGATAGCGAAACAGCAGCGGGTAGTGAAGATAATGGGCATGAAGATTACGCAGATGAATGATATCGGGATCAAACCGCCGTATGTACCGAAGCAGCCGTTTGGTGGCAAAATACATACAATGCCCGTGATACCCCGTGATCCTACCGAGAATGTTGGAAACATAATATTCTGCTTTCGTTCCGATTTTATAGGCGTTGGGGGAATCATGTTGCCCCACCCCGTAAGCGGTGCGGCATTCGTGTCCGGCTTTGACAAGAGCCTGTTCCACTTCGAGGCAGGTTCTTCCCGTGCTTTTTTCAGCATACACACTGTTGATTTGTAATATTTTCATGTATTTCCCTCACAGATGCTGCGGATGATGGCATTCATCTGTTTCCCATTGGTGTTCAGATGATGGAATACCCGGGCCTGTTTCAGCGCAGCGTCAATATAACTTTCACGCAGAGCTTCTTCATCGATCAGCTCTTTGATTTTATCATACAACTCGGCTTGATTTTCTATGACACAGCCCAGATGGTTGTCTTTGAAATACGCAATGCTTGCAATGTCGGGGGAACCGTACAGGATACTGCAGCATCCGCTTGAAAGCATATCGGCAATTTTGGTGGAAAAGGCATATTTGATTTCTTTTTTATGCCACGCGGATTGATTTTCCATATGCAGCACAAAATCGCTTTGCTTTAAAATCCGCTGCACCTCGTCATAGGAAACCGCACCATGCATCCGAATGCCGTTTTGCTCGGTCAGCTCTGACAAATGATCCCCCCGGGAAGCGGTATACACATCGATATGATACCCCAAGCTTTTGATCGCCCGGCCCATTTCCACCAACGGTTCGCATCGTCCGACGGCGGGGCCTAAGTTCCCGGCATAGGTAAAGGAAACAGCCTGCTTGTCAAATGCCTTTTCTGTGCGACGGGGTTCCAACACAGTGGGTTTCATGATGACAGTCCCCGACGTGGTAAAATATTGTTCATAATCCCGCTTCAGGGCATCGCAGAGATACACACAGTGAGAAGCATATTGCATGGTTTTTTCAAATTCTCTTTTGTATGCCTTGCGGTAAATTTTGTAAAGAAGGGAATGTTCCTCTTCATCCTTTAAGTAGTAAGCTTCCGATTGATGGATCATCAGGGGAATCTGCAGCTTTTTCGCGAGGGTTCGAGCCAGTTGATACAGGTAGGTAAAATCCCCCGGCTGTAATACAATGATTTGGGGATCAAAATCAAGGATCCATGTTTTGAAACGCCGATTGTTCCAAACCTTGGATGCCCAGACCATATTCCGGACCAAATGCATCCAGGGGCGGTGTTTTTTTCCGATCTTATCTGCTTTTGCGGCGGCACCGGGGGTATCCTTCAGTTCCTCAGCAGTAAAAAGCATGCTTTTCCCAATAGGTTTGAAAAAAGGATTGGTCAACTTATTGACCACCTCGTTGTCAGTGACGCAGTAATAACGAAAACAAACCGGGATATCCGGCCTCATGTCCTTAATGAAAAACTGAGCTACCTTTTCCGGCGGATACTGATGAAAATACGCCGCCAGCGTACTTCCCATCGAATCCGATGTTGTAAAGGCTGTATGGCTGATGACCAAAACGCGAGGGAATGGCTCCATAGATTACTTTCTCCGTTTACTTGGTTTCTTTTTCAATTCGGTTTACAGGTTTACAAAAATCCCTCACGCCTTTAAAAGAATATCTCAGGGCATCTCCAAGGGAAATATCACCATGCCTGTGCCGAATCACATCCTGCACGCACAAAAAAGGTGCCCAAAATTTTGACACGGCGGCAAACAAAACTCCTTTGTCGTAGTAGTATTTTTCATTGTATCCACGAAACCAGGTAGACTCTCTTTCATCGGAAAGGGTGGCGATGCTGTCGGGAACGGCATAGATTTTCAAGCCTTTTTGCAAACAGCTGTGTAAAAACAAAGTGTCTTCCCCGCTGGAATGGGGGGTTCCGCCCCCAAAATTCTGATTAAAGAAAATCCCGTATTCGGAAATACTTTTTCTGCGAAAGGCAATGCGGGCGGCGCCATACCGCATGAAATTCCAGAAGCGAATCCGTTTCACCTTTGGATTGGAATATCCCGTTGAGGCTGTTCGTTCGATGTTGAAAATGAGAATGTCCGCTTGAGGGTATCGAGCAAACCAGGTTTTGACTTTCTGTTCGTATCCGTCGTCGAAGACCATATCGTCATCTGCCAGGATGCAAATGTCCGCCGTAGCTCGCATGAGGGCGTTGTTTCGATTCAGCCCCACCCCCCGCTCACAAAAGGAAAGATATCTGATTTTGTGACCCTGATAAATAAAATTCTCGATTTCATTTCTGTCACACTGATTGCCGATGATGGCATCAGATTGTATATTCATTTTTTGTAACAGCCCATGGTTTGTTTGATGCATGGACGCTACCAATACTTCCACTGTCATAATAGACACCTGCTTAATGTAAGTCCGAAATAAAATCACAAAATTTTTTTGTGTAATCCCGTTTCAATGCCTTAGAGCAGATCGCCACCTCTATATCATCATGAAAATAACGACGGCATTCTTCCAGGATTCTGTGTTTATTTTCCTCGTCAATTTCCTGTTCCAGGTTGATGGTCAGTTTTCCCGGAACTGTCTGCACAGCCTGATAATTCCACATGTGTCCGTAAGTCCGGGTGTAATTTTTAAATATATAGTACAATGTCAAACCGGGATATGAATCTTCTTTTCCGTAAATCAGCTTGCCAACCCGACCCGAAATTTCCCCGATGCATGTATGCTGCATACCGCAAGGGCAATGGGATGAGCGATCCAACACGATGCCGTCCCCCAGTTGATAGCGGATCAAAGGAACGGAAAAAGAATTCAGATTAGTGATAACTGCTTCCCCCTTAATTTCTTCCACAATCACATTTTCCATGATGATGTGCTGCCGCCCATATGTACATTCATAGGCGATTAGCCCCGTTTCCATAGAACCGTATTCGCTGATCATTTTCTGTCCAAAGGCTTTTTGCACTTCATCCTGATAATAGTCGTAAATCTGTTCCGATGTTCCCTTCACCATTTTCAGATGATAGGGGCCCAGTTTCAGGCGATTGATGACCTTGGCCACCTCATAAATCATGGAAGCATAGCCTTCAATATAGACCGCTTTACAAAGCTTGTTTGCAAAGGCGATAATTTCCTCCTCTTGATAGGAAAAAAGGCGAAACCGATTCATCAAACCATCCATCAGCCTGACTTTGCATGTTTTGGCAAAATGGTTGGAATAACCCCAAAAATACCCGTTCTTTTCCCAGGGGTTCACACCATACCAGGAATATCCCCGCAGTTGGGCAGCACGGGCGGAAGTATCCCATTTTTCATTGCGGTCAAGGCACAATGCCTCTCCAGTACTGCCGGATGTTTCTGCATAGTAGGATTTTCCTGCGTGGATATTGGTCATTTCATCCAAATGGTTGATGACAAAACGCTTGTTTATAATAGGAAGCAGGGACAGTTTATCCAAACAATCTATTTCTTCCGGAAGCATATGCATACGATCGAACAAGTTTTTGTAATACACAGTTTGGTCATATGCCGTACGTAGCTGATGGCGAAGTTTGTTGAGCTGCAATGCCTTCAACTGTTCAATGGACCACTTTTCCGTTCTTTTCAAGAAGGCATATTCTTCAAATAAACGGGGCCGCTGTACCTTGACACCCAGCTTATATATGTATTTTTTAATACCCATATATGTACCTCTTGGATTATTTATATTTGTGCATGCTTACAAGTCCATACAGAGATCCGATGCCATAGGAAATATGAAACAGCGGAAAAAGAATCAATTTCAATAACCACGGGTTGGGCTGACCGGGATCGGCATTTTTAAAAGAAAAAACCACATCCAGAAGGGTATACAGCCCAAGCTCCAACAACAGTAAATATGCAAAGGGTCTCAAAAAGATAGAAATGATGCTCAAACCAATCACCGACAGCACAAAAGCAAGAGGGATAAAATGTCGCACACTCATGGAGCCGGGGCACAATTTGTTGGTAATGACATTCCATTTGCCGTTTTCAAAGGATTGTTTGCAAATCCCCGATAAGGTGTTCCGGCAAAAATAGTCCAGCACGATATCAGCATTCAAATAAATTTTGCCCCCGTTTTTTCGGATACGCTGATTCAATTCATAATCCTGATTCCGGCAAAGCCGCTCGTCATACAGCCCGTATTTCTCAAAAGCTTCCCGTCTGAACGCACCAAAAGGCACCGTATCCGTAAAACCCGACTGGGCATTAGTACGAAATCCCGAATTGCCCACCCCAAACTTGGAGGAAAGAACCTGGGAAAAGGCACGCCCGATGGGCCCCTTCCCACGGGTGCGCACCAGTCCCCCCGCATTGTCCGCCCCGGTAGAAAGAAGGGTTTTTACGCAATCTTCTACATAGGTAGCAGGATAGGCGGAATGGGCATCCAAGCGGACGAGGATATCATGTTTGGCTACCCGGATCCCGATGTTCATCGCCACGGGGGCAATTCTTTTTGGGTTGTCCAGAACTATCATCTCCAACCCGTGGTCTTGGGCAAAAGAAGCGATTGTGTCCTTAGTTTTGTCGGTGGAAGCTCCGTCCACAAACAAAATTTCCATCTTGTCTTTGGGATAGCTTTGGTTCAGAATGGACTCCATGCAGGCGACGATGTAATGTTCCTCGTTCCGCACGGGAATCACCAGGGAAACGGATATGTATTCTTTCATCATGTCCTCACAGCAATTGTTTGGCTTCGTCTTGCTTCATGCAGTAGGTGTCACAATCCACTTTTCCTACACGCAACAGATAATCGCCGTAATCCTCGGCAGTGGCCATGCCCTGGGTCTGTACATCTTCCCGGGCAAACACCTTTGTCACAGTTTTGAACATGATTTTCATATCGTTCACTAAGGTGATGTTTTCTATGTATTGCAAATCATATTGAAACTTGGCTTCCCAGGAAATATCGTTGCGCCCGTTAATCTGAGCCAGACCGGATAAACCGGGACGCACCGAATGGCGCTTACGCACATCTTGTGACATGAACACCATATCCCGCACCAATTGGGGGCGGGGTCCAATGATGGCCATATCCCCCCGGAGAATATTAAACAGTTCCGGCAGCTCGTCTAAACTGGTGCTGCGCAAAAACTGCCCGAAAGACGTGAGCCGCACATCATCCGGGAGCAAATTTCCCTTTTCATCCCGCTCATTGGTCATGGTGCGGAATTTATATAGCATAAAGACTTTTTCATCCTTGCCGGGTCGCTTTTGTTTGAAAATCACAGGAGCCCCCAGCTTGATCCGCACCAAAATTGCCACCGCAATCAATGCGGGGGCAAGAACAATCAGTGCCGGCAGGGTCAATGTAATATCTAAAATCCGTTTGATACCGTTTTTGTACATAGTTCAATTTTCCTCTTAGAAAAGACTGTTGATTATTTTAATCACGTTATCCTGTGCGTGAGCAGTCATTTTGATATCGCTGGGCAAACACAGTCCGCGATGGAAAATATCGCCTCCGACCCCATCCCCCTCTTCCATGGAAATAAAGGGTTTGTCGGAAAAGAAAGGTTGCATATGCATGGGTTTCCAAATGGGACGGGCTTCGATATTTTCTTTGCCCAATGCTTCCATGATTTGGGTGGGAGTTACGGGACAATTTTTGTCCAACAGCAAACAGGACAGCCAAAAGTTTGGTTTGGAATTGGCTGCATCGTAGGGATTCAGGGATAAACAGGAAATATCCTCGAGTCCCCGGGCATAGCGGCGATAAATTTCTTCTTTTTTATCTCTGTGTTCTTCTATGTGCAGCAGTTGCCCCCGCCCGATCCCGGCAACAATGTTGCTCATGCGGTAGTTGTACCCCAGCTCGCTGTGCTGATAATGGGGGGCGGGATCCCTGGACTGGGTGGACCAAAACCTTGCCTTTTGAATATCTTGCACCCGGTCGGAAACCAACATGCCCCCGCCGGAGGAGGTGATAATTTTATTGCCGTTGAAGGAATAAACCCCGTATTTCCCAAAGGTACCGGTTTGTTTTCCCCGATAGGTAGCGGACAAGCTTTCCGCGGCATCTTCAATGAGAGGCACGTTGTATTCCTCGCAAAGTGCCATGATGTCCGCTAGTTTAGCAGGCGTACCGTACAAATGCACCAGCACCACCGCTTTGGGACGGGGTTTTTTTACACCGTCGTAGAATTGGAACGCTTTTTTCAATGCGTTGGGGTCCATATTCCAGGTGTCTCGCTCGCTGTCAATGAGAACCTGCGTTCCCTTTTCATAGGATACAGGATTCACGGTCGCGGAAAAGGTCAAATCGGAGCAAAAAACAATGTCCCCTTGCTCCACCCCGGCCAGTTTTATAGCCAGATGCAATGCAGCGGTACCGGCAGTCAAAGCGGCGGCGGCGGCTGAACCGGTATATGCGCAGATTTCTTTTTCAAAGCCGTCCACATTGGCGCCCAAAGGAGCAACCCAGTTGGTGTCAAAGGCTTCCTGCACAAATCTCTGTTCATCTCCGTGCATGGTGGGAGAGGACAAATAAACCCGCTGTTTTTGATGGATGCGGTGCATAAACATCTACCCCTTTTAGTCTGTTAAAATAACGTAAATAAGCTAATCATTATTTTTTTAATCATAACATATTTTTTTACATATTGCAATAAATCTCCATGAAATTGGTATACATATAATCAAATCGCCCTATTTTTTGTTACATTGTATCCCACTCCATCCATCCTGCATAAAAAGTACTGGGGATGAGGGATGATGACAAAAAAGGCTCGCATGTCAGCAAGCCTTTTTTATAGTACCCGTATCCCTTCATCCACCCATTCTCACGCTTCGGTTTTTCCTTCCCCATCGATGCTTTCTGTTTGGGTCAAAACCGTTTTTCCACCGCCATTTTCTGATAGCTCATTTTCACTTTCCTCTTGAGTGGGAACATCTGTTTCCTTTTCTTGGGCCATGGCGGGAAATTCTTCCCCCAGGGCATCCATATCTATATCATCGGCGATGCCAACCGGTTCCCTGTGGGGTTCCCCCTCCACCGCTGATACGATTTCGGGGTGTTCTTCCAGAATATCTACCACCGTGCTGCCATCTGTTTCGAACAATGTCTTGTTGGGAATCACATTGGTTCCGGCAACCACCCCTTCCTCATCGCACATTTTTTCCGTTCCGGGAACGGTCTGGCAGGTGACCCCCTCTTCATCCGCCGGCACCTTCTTTTTGCAGGCAGAAGCAGGCATGAGCGTAGCATTGGGGGCTGTCAACACCAAATAATGGAGGATGCTCCAGCAAATCAGAGGTAATCCCGCCACAGCGGCGATCCATTCATAATAATACACCACAGGGCTCATACAGGCAAGCCCCAGAAGCCCGTAAAACAAAGCGATTGAAACGGCTTTTTTTCGGGAAACGGGACCTTTCTTGATCCACATGCGGTATAACACGATGGGCAGCGGATAGAGGCAGAAAATCACAAACAATCCCAGGATGAGATAGAGTCTCCGGTCAATGGGTTCTATTTTCTTCGGTTCATCGGTCACTTCCGATTGATCGGATTCTTTCGGGCACTCGACGGGGACGTCATTCGGTTCTTTCACCGCAGGTTTTTCGGTGGGATAAACCAAACCGGGAAGCACCGCATTGGAAAGAACGGATTTAAAACCAGGAAAATACCGACTGATTCTATGCCCGGTAAAATCAAAAATATAGGCATACCCGTTGTGGACCCAAATACAATTATATCTCCATTGGGGTACTTCCTGCCCCATGAAGGTGTCCAAATATACATATTCGCACTCAAAATATTTGTTGTTCTTATACTTGGTTTTGCTCATGAAGCGTTCATCCATTTCCAGCAGAGAAGCGAGCTGGTCGGTGCGAATCCCATTGAAATTGATTTGTTCCCGCGTTTTATCCTTTTTTTCCAGTTCCGACATCAATTCCCACAAATCAATTCCGCGGAAAATGATTTCACAGTCGGGATCTTCCACATGGGCAAATGAAAGCTGCACGTCTTTGTTATTTTTATATGTATCGGTCTTTACCCATCCGGCAGGGACCGTAAACTGCATGCCGCCGGCATCGTTAGAATAGACAAACGGTTCTTTTGCCTTGCCAAAATCAATTTCAGGCTGTACGGGCTCCTGATCAAACACAATCGTATCCACGATGGAACACATATACTGTTCCCACTCATCGTTTAGCGGCCTGCCAAAGGGGTGTGAAAATGGTTTTACAAACATATAATCATAGGGAAAAAATATGATGTCGATTTGTTTGCCATTGATGACCGTGGTATATTCCACGATATATTCCGCGATATAATCTGCATATTCTCTGTAATCTGTGTAATAGGTTTTAATAAATTTACAGTTTCCCGCTGTATAGATTTCGGAAACAACCCATTCTAACTCCTCCGTGTTTTCATTATCTTTATTGAAATTCAAAAAAACCATGGACAAAAGCTCAGAATCGGTATGTAAATTGTAATCTTCCTCTTTGCTTATTTTCATGTTGACATACACCTGACAAAAGTGTACATCGTCCCAACAAATGAGGTATCCATTGGTTTTTTTCATCATTTTGAAAAATTTCTCCACTGTCATATCATATGCAGTCTCAATGAACGGTTTTTTGAACTTGATATTTTCACGGGTGATAACCTCACTGTTTTGCGGCATGGTGATGGTAATCCCCACATCTTTCAAATGACACGTAGTCTGAGGACCGGCCAAAACAAAAAAGGGTAATGCAAGACCAAACAGAAAAACAACGGCTAAACATAAACTGCAAACTTTTTTCATGTTTCCTCCTAAAATCTTGGGTCATTCAAAAGATGACCGATGGTTACACGGTTGACGGGTGATTATATGAAAAACATACAATTATTTTGCAGAAAATCCCGATTTCCCCTACCAATTGATGCAAAATAGTACATTCACAGTATATCATAGTTTGTTTCGTGTTAAAACAGTTTTTATAAAAATAAGTTGCGAATATTCAAAAGAATATCAAAACAAGAACAGTCTCTTCCCAAAAAAACTATGAATTTGGGGAAAACTTATTATTTAACGCGTTATTTCTCTGTTTTTTGGCGCTTTCGTCTGTAAAACACCTCAGTCTTGGAAATCCCCAAGTTGATTTGACTTGCCATCAAATGAATCATTTTCAACAGAGATTGCTTGTGCACAAGGTTTGCCCCGGAGTTTTGGCAGTACCGACAGAAAGGCAATCCCGCACAAATACTGGATGGGTACGATTCCAAAAAGGACGCGCTCACAGTCCGAGAGACGCACACAGGTTCCGCACCCGATAGCAAGAAGAGTGTATATCAACAGTAATAAACAAATTGTTTTTTTAGAAAACGCATTTTTTCGACTCAACAAGATCAACAAACAAATGAAAGGGAACAGCAACAGCAGTACATATGATCCCATTAAAATAAGCATCTTTTTTTCTTGGTTTTGAACCCTGTGTCCGGAATCTTCTTCAGTGATATTGTTTATTTTTCCGGCAGGCTGATTATCAGATTCACCCACATGTTTTTCAAGGGATTCATCGGCGGGCTTTTCGGTGAGTCCCGTTTGACCCGGCAGCACCGCATGCATCAGCATATCTTTGAATGCAACATAGTATCGGCTTTCTTTCCCTCCGCCAAAGCGGAAGACATAGGCATAGCCGTTGTGAATCCAGACACATAACAGTCTGTCCGAGACCACGGTTTTGTTCTGCTCAGTTCGGGCAGTCGTCCCATCGGATACAAAATACTCGTTGTTACCATATGCCATCCGTACAAAGTAGGCATCTTGCTCCCCGATTTTCTCAGCCACCCACTTCCCTTTGACTTTTTCATAGGACAACTCTTCGCGACTGATTCCCTGCTTTTCATCACAAGATACTTGTTCCCACAAATCCACACACTGCACCTTTATCTGACAATCAGGATCTTCGATATGAGCTAGAGACAAGAGCAGGGATGGATCCTCTGGATCGGTTTTGTTTTTTGCCCAGCCGGGGAGCATGGTCAGCGTAACGCCGGTTTGGATGTTTTCATAGGTATGGCTCGGTGCTGCGACAATGTCTTTTTCGTGTGCAGGGGCAGGCACCTGAAGAGTAATGGTACGCAGGATGGATTCAATATAGTCGGCCGTTTCTTCTTCCAGCAGCGGTAGCTGCAAACATTCCCCATTCTTTTGATTTTTAGTGATTTCCACCAAAAAACCGATTTCTTTTCCGTCATGAACGGTGGTGTATTCCATCGCGAAATAGGTGCGGGATACATTCAAATACGTATTCCGTACAAATTTCAACTCTCTTGTTGCAAACACACGGGCATCCACCCACAGATCAAACCAATCCCGGTCTTTTTTTTGCTTCCCAGCATTGGCTTTCAGCAGCTCCGAATCGGTACACAGGTTGCAAGTTTTTTCCTTGCTTTTCACCATGGTGACATAAACATCATACCAATGCTCAAAGGGATTTTGATATACATAATTATGATTATCAAATCCCATGACATAGGCGTTCTTTTTCTTCATACGTGTTTGCATCTGTTCTACGGTCATGAGGTATTTGGCTATGTTTGAAGGGTCATCCTTACACGTATCCCGGGTAAAGTACTCCAGGGATGCGGGAAGAACAAAGGACATGCCCAGTTCTTTGATATCCATCGTATGGAAATCCGCCCTTCCCGAAATCGGCATCACCACACCATGAAGTAAACAAAAAGCAAGACAGATACAAATGATTGTTTTCATCCTTCCTCCCGAAAAAAAGGAAGCGGAAAAGGGATCGTGTTTCCCCGT
>ENA-UOOH01003390-UOOH01003390.1-fermentation-metagenome-genome-assembly--contig:-NODE-3390-length-12153-cov-10.893784_pt1 | contig 12153 bp, 12 predicted proteins | sample MGYA00245778_ERZ724025 | MGnify/ENA primary metagenome ERZ724025 (study PRJEB28704, sample SAMN03018313) | fermentation metagenome | biome: anthropogenic terrestrial biome; feature: soil... | reverse complement strand
GCGCGACCGCCAGGTATTCGAAAATATGAAGCTTGGGGATTTTGTACGTTCGGCCTATTTTAAAGTGCTTGATCTGATTTTGCTTTAAAAGGCGGTATCCGGTTTTTGTGCTGATACCGCCCAGCATTTCGCACATTTGCTCTACACTGACCACATCCGGGTAATCTCGAAAGACAAGCTTATATGCTTCATTGCTTTTCAGCAAGGTATCAGCTCCTCTCTCTCAAGATAGAAATGCAGGCAGCAGGGGCGCGCCCATGATTGGATTCGCATAAACGCTTGCCCAAAAACGGGCGTACCCCTAAGCCGCATTTTCTTTATAAATTTTTTATCGTTATGGGCTTATCAGACGGACGGCGGTAAACCGTCCTCATAGGCATTCCACCTCCCCCCATACTGACGGGCCATCCCCATTGCCTGCGACGCTTTTAACGCTCGGACTGTGGCTGGACGGAAGTATCATTGTACCGGCCCATGCGTCGTCGCCCCACAAGCTGCCATGCTTATTTTGCGGCCTGGGTGGTGATCGCTCGTTCCCTTGGGGAAGTCGTGGCGCACCCGCCGCCCGGCTCGGCATAGACCGAAAGTATCCGATTTGTCTTATGCTGCGCGGTGTTTTGCCGCACTTTCTTTGTCAAAGAGCGAAAGGCGTTTGTCAGCCTGCAAAAGCACATCGGTTTATAAATGTACTTTTGCAGAATGGCAAGCACGAAAAGCCTGCCATGGGAAGCGTGGAAAGGGGAACGCGCTCCTATAGCAGGCTTTTCGTTATGCTATCCTGAAAGCCAGGATTTTGGTAATGAGCTTGGTTTCCAATCTGCGGCGCAATTCTTCATCCACACACAGAAAAGGGATACCGCCTTGGTCATAACCTTTCCTGGTGGACAACACGGCTATATACCTTTCGTAGTGTTTCAACACAGCATTGATCGCGTTGATGTTGCCGCCTGCTGCCGCCACAATGACGGGAAAAGGCAACAGATTTTTACGGCTCGGACTTGTTTTCATCATCGGCTTTTCCCTCCATATACTTTTTGATTTGTTGCAGTGAGCTTGTCCTATGACGGTAGATTGTGGTGCGCACCAGATTCATCAGTTCCCCGATTTCCGCATCCGACATATCCATGAAATAAGACAGCAGGATAATGTTGCGCTTTTTCTCGGGCAGAGCTTCCAATGCTTCACCTATCAACGCGTCCTTGACCTCGACATCGTAGCCCATTACTTGGAACAAATAATAATCAATCGCATATTCATCCATAGCATAAAGCTGGTTCAACCCCTTCTCTGACAGCTCGGAAAAGGTCACTTCGTACTGCCAGCGCCGGGCAAGTGCTTTGCGGTAATTGCTGGCTTCGCCTTTTAAGACTTTCCTGCAAAAGCTGTCAAACTGATGTTGGACAGTTTTTCCCTTGTTATTGGAAGAAGATCGCTCCATAGAGTTCACCTCCTTCCTGTTCCAAATGGGGGGGGGGAGTTAAACTTGTCCCTATTTCCCTTTCACTCTTTATCCCAACCAGCAAGGGCTGTTTGTTGCGTTTTTCAGATGGCACTTGGCAAAAAGGCACAAAAAAGCCCGACTGAAAAATATCCAATCGGGCAGAAGAATGGGCGCAATAAGGCCCTTTACGAATTAAGCTTTTTTTGAACAGTCAAATGTCATCAGATGATGTCGAGAGAGAGCAAGCAGCACGGCGGCAACCTCCTAATGCCACCGTGTCCTTTAAAGGGAAAACTTAAAACCTTCCGCAATCCTATTTTTAAAAATGAAAACGGCGGCTTTGAATTCTTATTTCAAAACCGCCGTTTGGCATTTGTTCGTTACTCCGTTAATTATTCTACCGCCGAAACAACGGTTTTTGGTTTTCAAGAAGCTAACCAGAGAAAATACAATCCTAATAATTTAAAAATCCGGTTTAATAAGCCTGAACTTTTGATGCTTATTGACGGAGCTAAGTAAAAAGGTCTCTCATTATGTAAAGACAATTAATGGAATATTTTGCAACATATATATAAATATTTTTACTTTTTTATAAATATCTTTGGACCGGATGAATCAGGTTATCTTTTAATAAACACCGGTATCGTTTTACGGAGGCCGCTTATTCGGTACGGGGTTTTTCAGGACCTATAAGGGAGTACCTCTGGCTTTTTGCGACAGCCTGGGTGCTATGGTTGTAGCCATCACCGGGAAAAGCGGAGCCGGAAAGACAATCTTATAATGGGGTTATTGGAGAAAGCTGACCGGGGGAGGCCAGGCTGTTCGAGGAATTAGCTCCCCGGATCGGTTCGCGCAAAGCTAACCGGCTACTTCGCACCGGTTGTCCTATCTTTTTCAAAACTGTGCCTTGATCGATGATGCGAGTGTCGATTACAACCTTGAAATTCCTCTGATTACGCTAAAAAAGGTAAAAAACAAAACAGGAGAGGAAAAGAGCCGTTTTGGAGCAGGTAGGGTTGGATTTTCCGCTTAAGCAATAAATCTACGAATTATCCGGAGGGGAACAGCAAGGGGTAGATATTGCCAGGATACTTTTAAATCAAACGACCAAAATTATTGTTCTACGGGAGGTTCAAGAAGAGCAAAAGCAGTATGAAGTACCTCCTAATGGTACTGATGGGCAGATTAAAAGTGCAACGATTTATGTATTTAAAACCAGAAGCCCAGCCGGGAGGGTGGCAAAATGTAAGATATTAAATAAACCAGGGGGGATGTCCCTCCCTGGTTTATGAACAATACCGCATTTAATTTTAGGATTATTCCGGGAACGGAGAAGCATGTACGGTATTTAAGTCGGGAACACCTTGCGGAGCTGTGAAAACGAAATTCTCTTTTGAAATTTCCTGGTTAAAAACGACATCTTCAAGTATAAAACTTTCCGATTTTTGACCATTATGGTAGATATCACTGCCTAAGATGACTCCCGTTTGGGAGTCAATCCAATAGACCCGCTTATCTCCCAATTTATCTTTGGCTGCTTCCGCAGGAAAGATATCCAGCCTTAAAGCTTCTCGCCCGGCAATTTTTTCAACTTCGCCTATGGATACCTGTGAGTTTAGCATCCAATTTTGCGCTAGAAGCTCGGGATGTACGACAAGCTCGACATCTCCACCACTGGGAATTCGGGTACCGTTTTCATAGACAGATACTGCGTTTTCCGGTGCTTCAGCCGGCATCTTTTTGGGATCAGGAGAGATATAGGTATCTCTCACAAAATACCAGTTGCGTCCCTCATCGTAGGTAAAAGTCTGCTTACCGTCACTAATCTCTTGCGTAATGTATTGCTTTTCTCCCTCCATTCCGCTGGTCATCATCATGTTAACCATTGGAACAGGTCTTTGCACCACCTTAACCGAAGCGTTGGTGAGATGCTTTTTCCCATCGATAAGTTCCCATTTATTAAATTTGAAGCTTACGGAATCGTAATTTTGATAACTATTAAGCAGCACGGCTTTTATCTTGCTAATATCAGAATTAGAACTCAATGTTGTTGTATCTGCTGATACATGATTTTCAATTTGATCGGCGGCTTGAATAGGCACTCCTTTATTACCGCCTATGATAGCACCCAAACCAATCAGCAGAAAAAGAAGCCCGATGGCTAATTTCGCAGGCCATTTCCAATTTTTTATTTTGGTAACCATACTAAAAAACACCTCCTCTAAAATACAAATCTCATTTCGTCAAACCCTACATATCTCGTATTAGATGATACCCCCGGGGTAAAATCGTCAAAGTCGACACGCACAGTGTGGCTTGGTACAATGGAAAAATAACCGAGGTTTACCCATTGATCTGCATAGGATGCTTGATTAACCAAACTGCTAGCTATTATGGAATTATTATCCCAAATGTAATATCTTTGATTTACATCGGCATAATTTCGAGGAATATATGCGTAAATGTAACAACCTCCGGACACATTATAGATTGACCAAGCACCACCTTCACTAGTCGTTGAGCTGTTGTTCCAGGTCCATACCATGGGGGGACTATAACCAATCGGCTGACCATCTCGGCCAGTGCTTTGGGAATGCCATTCTGATCCACTTTGGCTCCAGCCACTACCACCATTATATATAATAGTGGTTGCTGCCAGAACCGGTAGTGATGCACAAAGAATAATTGTTATGATCAGAAAAGCTAATGTCAATCCTTTTGATTTGCCTTTCATAAGCTTACCTCCCTCAATATAACTTTTCAAGTAGACTCAAATTTGTGCTTGCCACATACATAAAAGTTCCTGCCTTTTTATGTTCCCGATAGCACTTCAAGCAAATCGGCCAATTGATGATCAGGGGGAGCACGAAAGAATAGGTGTGAAGGCATTAACGTATGGGCTTCTATTGATATGACGGAATTTAGATTTTTGATATTCAATTTAATCACCTCCCTTCGATTTTATTTATCTTAAGCAAAATCATATTGGCTTTTGCTTAAAACCAAACTGACTTCTATTGTCTCCGCGATTCAGGAAAACACCTGTTTTGAACGGAACGTTAGCACTTCTTGTCCAACTTATACTGCAAATGGCATAGCCAATATTTCCCTTTCCAAGAATTTCTTATCTATAAAGACAACTTAAAATCATTTTTGCAACATTATTTTTAGAATCTTTTAGAAAAAATTTTTATCAGCCCCCCGCTTTAAAAATATTAGGGATTTATTTATTTTTTTGTAAGTTTTCTATTTAAATGCTTGTATAATTCATTACAAAGGATGTGATGATAATGATCATGCTGATGATCACCGCCCTGGAGAGCGAAGAAGATAAGGCCTTTATGCTGAATTTATATAAGAATTATTACGCTCTGGTGCGGAAAACCGTTTACAATATCACCCGCGATAAGCACCAGGCAGAGGATTTGGCCAATGATACGTTCATCAAATTAATTGATAAAATTTCTTCAATTCGCACGCTGGAAAGTTGCAGTTTGGCTGCCTATGTTGTCTATACTTCCAGGAGCGTTGCCATCAACTTCATAAAACGCCGAGATGTGCAGCAAAAACACCTGTATTTTGGAGAAGATGCGGATCTGGCCGAAAAGATCCCCAGCCTGACAGACAACATAATAGAGGAAAGGATCGTACATCAGGAAGAAATAAACGAGTTGAAGGACGCCATATTAAAGCTGCCGGAAAAGCAGAAAGAGCTGTTGTATTTCAAATACATCTTGGAATTGCATGACCGTGAGATCGCGAATATTTTGAACATAGCCCCGGGCAGTGTCCGGCAGTATCTGACCCGAGCCCGGCGAGAAGCCAAAGAGCTTATAGAAAAGGAGATGAATCAGCGTGCCGAATCATAACCCGGAACAAGTCCGGAAAAAACTTTATGATGAATATGAGGATAGTCTGTTCAAATTGGTCATGCATGACGTTGCGCAGAAAGAAGGCCAGCTCTTCCTAGAGGAAGCAGAAAAGCTGAGAAACGATCCAGAATTTCAGCCTTCCCAGCAGGCAATCCAAAAATTCAGTAAGCAAGTGGACGCCCATTTTAAAAAAACCAAGTCTCATGCCAGAAGGCGTCGCGTCGGGCAGGCCTTAAACAAAGCGGCGATAGCCATGCTGATCATGTTGGTTATCCTAGGCGCTAGCGTGATGACCGTGCAGGCGGTTCGGGTCAGGGTGCTGAATTTTCTCATGAATATTCAGCAGGAATATACGTCTTTTCAGTTGAAGGACAGCGGCAGCGGTTCAGAAGACGACGGTACAACCATCGACTGGCATCAAACTTATGTGCCGACCTATATACCGGACGGCTATGAAGTAAGTGCTACGTCTCAAAACGGAAACTACAAAAAAATTGAATTCACAAATTCGCAGGGTTCATTGCTTACTTATATGGAATTAGGCGAAGGCAACAAGTCCCAACTAGATACGGAGGAAGCCTCCGTCTTTGAAACAATCAATATCAACGGACATGAGGGAACAATGGTGGTGAAAAACTCTCTGGCAACCGTTATTTGGTCCATGGATGAGCGCATGTTCATGATTCGGGGACAGATAGAGAAAAACATAGCCATAAAGATGGCCGAAGGAGTGAAATATATAGATTAAAAAAATATTTTAAAAAAACAGGAAAATTTTGTTGCAAAAAACCTCCTTGGTTGTCTTTACTATTGAAGATATTTTTAAGGAGGTTTTTATTTATGAAAAAATTTATCTGCATGGGGATTCTTGTCCTGATGGCCGTCTTTTCCGCCGTTCCGGCTTACGCGGCGGCTGAAGTGGTCCAAGACGCGAGAACGCAAGGTGTGATAACGCCTCAATACACCTATATTTCGTTGTTAAATGCTGGTCTATCGATTAATTCGTCGGGGAAAGCCAACTGTATAGGGCTTGCTTCAGCATATGATGCTTCGCACACCACCAAGCTGACCGTCGAATTACAAAAATCCAGCGCCAGCGGCTGGAGTACCATCAAGTCATGGTCCGCGTCATCGACCGGGACCTACGTTGCTGATGTATATGAGGATTATTACGTTGTCTACGGCACCTATCGAGTATGCGCTACCGCTAAAGTTTATAACGCTTCCGGAACTCTGTTGGAAAATAAATCAGCATATTCGGATACGGTAACCTATTGAAATCGCTTGCTAGGAAATTGGTTCGTATGAACAAATAACGATTGATATTATCCTTGTTTCATATAAGTTCAAGGTAGGCTCTTTGGGGGATATTTACTCCCGGTTGCCTATATGGAGAAGGGAGGGAGAAAAAAACGCAATTATTCCGAAGGAGGTGATTGAATTTTAAAAATAAAAGACACCCCCAATAAACAGAACTTTACAAGGAACTGTTTTCAGTTAGAATTTTTAAACGAGGTGGGGTAATTGTATCCTAAGGCTTCACTTCTTCCATTGGGAAATGCCGTATTACTAATATTTACTGCATGGGTCAAGTATGAATCGTCTGTACAGTGCTTTCCATGCAGTAATGATGCTTGGATAGGAATTCCGTACGCAGGAGTATTCATAGCAATAAGTGGTGCATTTACGTCCGGTATTTTAGCTGTATTCATAGCTCGGGAAAGATATATACTTTCTTTCTTAATCACCAGCATTTGTGCAGGGGTTTCTATTTGTTTACAAATCGTTCAATATCTCTTTGCACCTTCGTTCTGTTACTATTGCTTGGCAGCGGCTGTAATCTTCACCATAACATGGTTAGCATTATGTATTATTCTTTTCTGGAATAAATATAAACTTACGATTACTTATGTCCTTAAGAAATTTGGTGAAGAAGCTTGACCTTTTTTGGAAAGAAAGGAGAAAAGAATGAGTAAGTCAGTAAGAAAGCACAAACCTTTTGCAGGTCTTGTGGCACTAATGATGGTTTTGACATTATCTTTTTTAGTTGGGTTTACCAAAAGTGATGCCAGTATATCTAACTCGGATTTAAGCGATCAAATGCAGAGTCAGGTAAATGATTTATTAAAACAGGAAATGGTAGCAAGACATTGGAAGCTGGTAGATTCTACAATTACGGTACAGTCGATAGAAAACTCCGATTCTAAAGTATCAGCTATATTTGGCATTCATGCGACTCATCTATTAGATTATGCGTCCCCGGAAGATGTTCCCATAATGAAAGGAAAGTTGCAGTATGTGGCAGACAATAAGGTATCGGGGCAGGCTTTGGATTCAATTAACAAAGATATAGCCATGTGGAAATCAGACCTCCAAACGTACATTACAACTCCATTGCCTTATAATAACGTCATAAAAGCAGAGGGATCTATAGACAGTGCCGGAAAACTAGGCAAAGAGTCGGTGGCATTTTATGTCATGAATGAAGCGGGGGAATGGATACCCTATACACTATCAAATATAACCACACCGGACGAAGCCGAGAAGAATGGCTATGATGGTTTAAAGGCCCAGGTTCAAGAGCTGCAAACCAAGAGTCAGAATGATAATATCGCCCCAACTGCTGTCGTACCTTTCATTTACGATAGACTAGCGGCTCGTGACTATGGTTATTCTTCTAATCCAACTAAAGTTTGCCAATCGGGCAGTACAACAACACAAGATGCGTCATACTATAATTCTCAATACACTTATTATAATTGTAATGATTGCGCTAATTATGTATCCCAATGCCTTTACACGGGTGGCATTCCGACAGATAGTACCTGGTGTCCTGGCAGTCTTTCATGGATCCAAGCTAATACCCTAATTAGTTATATGTTAAATAAGGGATATATTTATTCGGCTACAGCTAATACTTGCGTTGCTGGTTATCCAATGAAGGTGCACGGAAAAGAACATGTAGAATTAATGGTGTATAACGATGGACAAAGTCGGCTTGCTAATGCCCATACCAACGATAAATATTGGGTCCCTTATTATGACACTATGGATTACTACCAAGTGCCTCAGGTGGCATAATTGTGTAAAATCAAAAAACCTAGCAGGCTGTAAAAAGCCTGCTAGGTTAGTTCTTTTTCATAGTTTATTTGTCTTCGGAACAATCGAGTATTAAGCTATTTAAGCCGTTTTGATATTTTGCAATAGCAATCTTTTATTTTTAGGGAGGATCATCATGTTGCCTAGACGTTTTTCTATTGCCATTTTGGTGCTTTTTATTCTTTTGTCATTTTTAATAACTGCTTGTAGAAAGGACTTAGCCAATGGCAATCTCAATGAAAGTGCAGTCACCGATATTCCTTTATTGTATTGCAGTACTAATGACCAAGGAGCTTTGAGTCTATATAACCTTTCCTGGGATGTAAAACAAGGATCCGTTGAGGTTGGCACTAACGCTATTGCGAACTTAGGTACGACCGAATTAGATTCGTTCAACTTGCAATTGATTTGGGATGGGAACAAAACCGTTCTAGTATCGATGGCGCACCCTGACACCATTGCAACAGGATTCAACGGGTATAATGTTATAAAGCTTAATACTCCCCCCGAAAGATTCGGCGTGCAGGTTGTGTATAAGGTTCCTGAAAGCGATACCATAATGTTTAGTTTTGAAGAGCCCTCGCTGGGCAATAGCAATATCGTAGTGGAAACTCGCGATGGCAATACTACCAGTAGAAAAACCATTAGTGTTCCCGCGAATATTAATAATATTGGCGGTTTTTTACCAATAATGATGTTCGGAACTCCAAGTAACTATACCCTATTAGTCGCATATGATCAGCAGAAACCTTCCTCACAGGAGGCAATCGGCAAATTACTTCTAGCCACGGTTCAGGGTGATAAGGTGGACTGGAAAGAAGTTTACGGAAGTAGCTGCAGCTTCATCGCGGGGGCTGGTGCAAGAGAAGTTAAAACAGGAAATAAAGTGTTTATAAATTCTGGCTGTAATATAGCCATGGTAGTGGATCTTGATTCCCAATATATCAAACTAGCAGACTATAAACCGATTAATGATTTGTACAATTCATTTCCGAAAGATGTTAAGAGTGATAATCCAGATAATGTATCACCTCGCTATAGATCATATCAAGGGCTTCTTTTAGTTTCATTTACTAACCGTGATGAGGAGAGAGTCTGGGCACTTAAGGATGACCAGTGCATAGGTGAAATCCGTCTGGATAAAAAACAACACAAGATATCAGTCTACAAAGCGGGCAATATTATTGAATCAAAGGAATTAAATTGCGAATCTATAATTATGCCTTTAGATAGTTGCGGAACATGGCAATAGCAGACCTTTCGGTGACAAGACATAATGGAAGGGCCAGCCACAGTTCGCATACCAACAGGCTGACCGTCGAATTGCAAAAATCCAGTGCTGGCAGCTGGAGCACCATCAAGTCGTGGTCCGCGTTAGCGATAGGGACCTACCTCGCCAGAATAGAAGAGGATTATTATGTGGTCCACGGCACCTATCGAGTATGTGCTAACGCTAAAGTTTATAACGCTTCCGGCACTCTATTGGAAAACAAATCGTTGTATTCTGACACGGTGATATATTGATTCTCTGTTATAATTACCAATACAAACAGGGCAATCAAGAATCTTCTAAATCTGAAATATGAAGGAGAAACCGGAATGAAAGTATTAAGAAGCGTCGGCATGTTAACTATGATGGCGGTGCTGGTTGTTGCTTTAGGCACGGGTTGCTCCGCAAAGACAAATACAGGGGATTTTGTGGTCGAAAATGGCGTTTTGACACGCTACGCAGGCGCTGAGCCGGTTGAGGCCGGTGATTCACCGCCAGATCACATAGAGACTGGCATAGTCGTCAATATCCCTGACAATTTAGGCATTACCGCTATCGGGGGTATGGCTTTCAGCCATCGCCCCGGTATTTCAGCGGTGAACATCCCCAAAGGGGTCGTATCCATTGGCGAGGGTGCGTTCGAGAATTGCACCGGCTTGACATCGGTCACGGTTCCCGATACGTTGGAATCTATTGGCGCTGCTGCCTTTGGTGGTTGCAGCAGCTTAACCTCCGTCACCATCCCTGAGGGCGTGACTTCCATCGGCGACGGTGCCTTTAGCAATTGCAGCAGCTTAACCTCGGTCATCATCCCGGACAGCGTAACCTCCATCGGCAGTTTAGCGTTCAGTAACTGCGGCAGCTTAGCCTCGGCAACGATGGGGAGCGGTGTGACCTCCATCGGCAACCGGGCTTTTGAGGGAACCAAGCTTTCCTCTCCCGTCATCATTAATGATGGAAAAATGTTGTGCTATGTGCCGTCCGGAATGACTAGCTATGCCATACCCAATACCGTGACAACTGTAAACGGCTACGCATTCTCCAATTGCAGCAACCTCACTTCCGTAACCCTTCCGGGCAGTGTAACCACCATCGGCGATTACGCCTTTGAGGGGTGTGAGCAGCTTAAAACCATCACCATTCCGTCCAGCGTGACGCAAATTGGTAGAGCCGCTTTTAATCGTACCGGTATATCCGAGCCGGTTATCATCCACCAAGGTAAACTGCTTTGCTATGTCCCGGCCAGCTACACCGCCTATACCATACCGGATACCGTTACCGAAATAAACGCTGGCGCTTTTGGAAATTGCAGCCAGCTTAAAACAATCACCTTGCCGGAGAGCGTAACCAAAATAGGGGATGGGGCCTTCTTTAATTGCACCGGCTTGACCTCCATCAAACTTTCCACCGCCATCACAACTATAGGAAAGGATGCCTTTGGAAATTGCAGAAAATTGACCGCAGTGGAACTCCCCCGCGGGATAACGTCAATTAACGAGGTATTGTTTGGGAACTGCGAGAGTTTGCGCTCCATCACCATCCCGGATGGCGTTGCTTCGATTGGTGAGAGTGCCTTTTTTAACTGCACCGGCTTGACCTCCATCACCATTCCGCCCAGCGTGACTTTTATTGGCAAAACGGCGTTCGATGGTTGCGAGAACCTTACGATCATTTGTCCGAAGGACTCATATGCGCAGCAGTATGCGATTGAAAACGCGATAAAGTACAAACTGATTTCAGCATAGCTTGATGCCCACGTCAACATGGTTCTTTGAGAATCGGTACAACCCATTGATTTTGGATTCAATTGATATTCTGAGGTGTGATTTTATCTTGCAATTGGTTGAGTAAGATACTATTAAATAGCGATCCCGTACCACTTAGATAGTGATACGGGATCTTTTGGGGGAAGCTTTTTGGCCTCAATGTTTCGTCAGTTGCTTATGAAAACATTCCTCTGTTTTAATAATGGGTGTTATTGCTGCCCAGGTAAGAAAGAGTTTTACTGCCGCTGCTATTCTTCAAAGTTGACATTGAATAGCTTACACTTTCCACTTGATCACTGGAGTTTCCTTCTACAGTGGTGATTGTGCTGGAGCTTACGGCAACAATAATTCCAATATGCTCAGCAGTACCATTGATAAACACAAGGTCTCCAACTTTGGGATAATTTGCGCTTGATGGGTTGGTCGATATCGTAAGGTTACGACTGTTGTTTCTGTACCAATTGTACATAGTTTGCACAGATGCTGTTTTATACACATAAGGTTCGCTTGCCGTTGATTGAGTGGTTAAAATACCAGCCTGATTTGCGCACCAAGAGCCCGCCCCGATGTCGATACCGGTGTGGGTTTTGTAAATGCCCAGAATGGGATGCAGCCTGGTGCTAAAGTAAGTTACATAGTCACTAGCGGCGTATAGTGCCCCCCATTGTCAAGACACATTTTTATTAAGAATAAGCTAAATGTGTC
>ENA-UOOH01003388-UOOH01003388.1-fermentation-metagenome-genome-assembly--contig:-NODE-3388-length-12164-cov-4.716409_pt1 | contig 12164 bp, 11 predicted proteins | sample MGYA00245778_ERZ724025 | MGnify/ENA primary metagenome ERZ724025 (study PRJEB28704, sample SAMN03018313) | fermentation metagenome | biome: anthropogenic terrestrial biome; feature: soil; material... | reverse complement strand
TCGCCCCCAGGCAATGGTTGCCGATCCGTCCGATCATTGTCTGAATCGGGGTCGGAATCGGAATCGGAATCGATCCCTGTTCTGCTTGGCACCTGGCCCTCATGGATCCCTCAAACTTCGCTGCCGAGTTGCATCAGCACCGCAATCCAAAGAAAACCCGGCGATGCCTCGCGGCTTCGGGAAGTCCAATGGGAACGCCGCATGCACCACCACCCGCGGCCGCCCCGCTTGCGTCGGATCCTCGAATGCCAGCCTCCAGGCGTGAAGCCCCAGCCTCGGAGATTCTTGAATCCATGGCGAGGCCGGCATCGATACTCCCGAGGCACGACGGATGTATTCGTCCGGTGCCGTGCCATAGATCAAGTCTCCCACAATCGGGATTCGGAGATGCGCGAGATGACACCGGATCTGATGCGTCCTTCCCGTGCGCGGCCTGCACGCCATCCAAATCATACCACCGTCCACCCCGAGCACCCGAACCTCCGTTACCGCCGCTGCCCCCTCGCCCTCGGCAACAACCGCACGCTTGACCCGGATCGGACTCTCGGTGTCCATCCCGATCGGGGCGTCAATCACAAAATGGTCACCAGGACCCAGCCCCAGCCCGCCGGAGGTGTAAGAAATCGCAAGATAGGTCTTCTCCACCTCCCGTTTCCCAAAGAGCCGCCCCAGCAGTCCCGCCGCCTCGGCATCACGCCCCAACAATACAAGCCCGGAGGTGACACGATCCAAACGATTCACCGGATAGACCGACTCGCCCAACGCCCAGGCGATGTTGTCGATGAGATTCGGCTGCGAAAACGGTCGCGTTCGATGAATCAGTAGCTGGACCGGCTTGGTCACCACCAGCCAGCGGTCCCTCACAACAATCACATCAACCCCGGGAAAGAGAGAGGGCTCCCTGAGAAGTCCACATGTAATGTTGATCTTCCCCACGGAAGCCCTCGCTCTCCTGATCCACCCGCCGATATGTCCGCTCATCGTCTGAATTCCGAAATCGAAATCGAAATCGAAATCGAAATCGAAATCGGCCCCTGCTCGGTGCAACGCCAGGCCAGCAACCACCGCATCAATACGGCTGCGCTACCCGGTTTCTCCTGTCCGGATCCCAGTCCGCGGCCTTTCCATACCGAGCCCGAGCGTGCTTCGCCCTCTACCCTATCGAGCGACCCTTACCCCAGCTCCGGATAGAGCGGGAATTCCGTGGTCAACGCCATCACGTCACCAGCCACCTGAGCCAATACCGCATCGTCCTCCGGCGCCCAGGCAACCCGCGCTATCGCATCCGCAATCCGGTCCATCTCAGGTTCCTTCATTCCGCGAGAGGTCACCGCGGGGCTGCCGATGCGAATGCCGCTGGCATGGAAGGGGCCACGCTGGTCGTACGGAATCGCGTTCTTGTTGACCGTGATCTTCGCCTCGTCCAACCGCGTCGCCAACGCGCGCCCAGTCAGGTCGTCGGAGACGGAGGTGAGATCCACCAGGAAACAGTGGTTGTCCGTACCCCCAGAGACAATTCGGACCTTGTGGTGTGCGAGACGACCCGCCAACGCGGCCGCATTGCGCCGCACCTGCTGCTGGTAGGTCTTGAACTCAGGCTTGAGCGCCTCCCCAAGACAGACCGCCTTCGCCGCAATCACATGCATCAACGGCCCCCCCTGGACACCCGGGAAGATCTGCATGTCTATCGCCTTCGCATGCTCCTCGCGGCAGAGAATCAGGCCGCCGCGCGGACCGCGCAGGGTCTTGTGGGTCGTCGTGGTCACCACATCGCTGTAAGGGATCGGAGAGGGGTGCTCACCCGCCGCAACCAGGCCGGCGATGTGCGCCATGTCGACCATCAACAGCGCGTCCACACTGTCGGCAATTTGACGCAAGATCGGGAAGTCGATGATCCGACTGTATGCACTCGCTCCCGCAAGGATCATCTTCGGCCGATGCTCCTGCGCCAGTTGCGCCAGGGCATCGTAGTCGATCTGCTCCGTTTCGCGCGAGACGCCGTACGGAACGATCTTGAAGAAACGTCCGGAAAAATTGAGCTCGTGCCCGTGCGTGAGATGCCCGCCGTGGGCGAGATTCATCGCCAACACAGTGTCGCCCGGCTCCAAGAGCGCATAGTAGGCGGCCATGTTCGCCGTGCTGCCGGAATGCGCCTGCACGTTTACGTGCTCCGCCCCAAAGAGCTCCTTCGCACGCTCGATCGCCACCGATTCCGCCTCGTCGACAAACTCACAACCACTGTACCAACGCTTGCCCGGATACCCCTCCGCATACTTGTTGGTCAGGACCGAGCCCTGCGCCTCCATCACCGCCAGACTGGCAAAATTCTCGGAGGCAATCAGCTCGATGTTCTGACGCTGTCGAACCAGTTCACTCCGGATCGTCGCGGCCAGCTTTGGATCCTCGCGGGTCAAGGCGTCGCCCCCGCTATAGGCCAACCCATCCATCTTATCGAGCCGCCTGGTATGCCGATCTCCATCAAAACCGGTCTCCAACCAGATCGTCGTCAGGGCCTCGGCAAGGTCAGCCCCGTCCGGCGTCCCCTCGAAATCCACGGCACCAAAGACCAGCACGTTTGCATTGTTGTGCAACCGGCTCAGAATCGTGCTCTCACGCTCATGCACGAGCGCCGCCCGAATCCCCCGGATCTTATTGGCCGACATGGACATCCCGATGCCGGTCTTGCAGATCAAGATCCCACGCTCCGCCCGTCCATCCAAGACCGCCGCGGACACCGCACCCGCGTAGTCAGGATAATCCACCGAGCTGGATGAATGCGTGCCCAGGTCGAGGACCGTCAGCCCTCGCGCCTCCAGCCGCTTCACGAGCTCGGACTTCAATGCAAATCCGGCGTGATCCGCCCCGATCGCAACACGCCGAGGGGCCTGAACTACTTCTGAATCATATGGTTTCATCTGCAGACCGTGTCTTTTCAATAAACTCCAACAGACTGGGCAGGGCCGCCGCAATCTCATCGCGACAGCTCCGGTACGTGGAAATCCCAAACCCAATCGGATCAGCCACGTCAGGCGAATCCGATGAACCCAAGAATTCCTTCACTAAAAAGGTCTTCTCCGCAGCTGTGGGCCGCATTCGACCAATCGCACTCTGGTGCGTGCGCGTCATCACAAATATGTAATCCGACTGATCAATCAGCCAACTGTCCAACAGCCGACTCCTCTGACCGGAAATATCGACTCCGATCTCCGACATCACCTGAACGGCGTGCGGGCTCGGAGGCTCCCCATCAAAGGCGGAAAGGCCGGCCGATTCGACCTGAATGTCGAATCGATCGCGGACGTGATGCCGGAACAGGCCCTCCGCCATCGGACTGCGACAGATATTGCCAGTGCAAACAAATAGGACGTTGATCGGCGGTTTGTTCGTGTCGGTCATCCTTGAGCCTCTCTGCCCTCGGGGGTTCCGAGAACATCCTCAATCTGCGCATCGGAAATGGGTCCCTTTCGCAACATCCTCCAGCGCAAAGGCCAATTGGTCAAATCAACCACGGAGGAGGCCGCGCCGCCACCTTCCGGTCCACCCTCAATCAAGAAGGCGACTTCCCCGGCAAATGCCTCGGCTATCGCGTTCGCTTCCATCAGTGGCGGTTCCCCACTGCGGTTCGCACTCGTAACCCACATCGGCTCTCCAACCGCGGCAAGCAGCGCCAAAGCCAACGGATGCTTCGGTATCCTCACCCCTATCGAATCCGCACCGGCCGGTAATACCATCGTTAACGGACCGGGCCAGAATCGCGCCGCCATTTGCGAAATCGCATCCGGTAACGCGGGCCACCAGCGACGAAGGGCGTCGACATCAGCCACCTGCACCGGCAAAGGCGCGGCCTCCGGCCGGCCCTTCGCCCGGAAGATCCGTTCGCGGACCCGCTCGTCGCCATACAACCCAGCCAGCCCGAATACCGTTTCCGTCGGAAACACAACAAGCCCCCCGTGCCGAATCTCCCGCGCGACCGCGGAGAGATCCGTCCCGGGGACCCATGGAATCCGTTGCACGTCCGTTGCCACTCCGCTCATCAGCGTCGAAACCGCAAGGCCTTGAGACCGCGAACCAGATCGACCGCACGCTGCAACACGGAATCGCGGTCCAACCCGAATCGCGCCTCCTGCTCCAACTGCTCGGCCTCCAGATCCATCACACGCTGACGCTCACGATCGGCTTCCGTCGTCTCCGCCGCACCACGCGGAATCGAAAGCTCCTCCTCCAGCGAGAGACCGTTTTCCTCACGCGCCTCCTCCAATGCCTTGGCCAGGGCGGACTCCTCTTCAGTCTCCACCCCCGTCCGCTTCAGCATCAGCGCGAGCTCAAGCATGGGATCGATCTTCGCCTGGATGTCAGGCTGCAGCCCGTCGGGAAAAGAACTCCGACCCGAGGCAAACACCAGCTTGCTCGTGGCGATCTCCGCACTCAGCCCGTTCGCAAACGTCACAGGCTCATAAGTCGCCCCGACTCCGGCCGTCACACGACCTACCGTCACTGCGTCACAGAGATCGTACAAACCACCCGCCAACGCCTCACCAGCATCCGCGGTGCGATCATTGACCACAACCACGACCGGAACCTCGGCCAGCTCCGCAGGCTCCGTTTCGGAGGTGAACCGACGGGCGTTCGCACCTTCCACCGAGAAGAGCTCCTCGCCAGGCGCCGCAAACAGATCCAAAATCCGGCCCGCACCGTCCAAATCCTCAGAGGTCAAAAAGCGTAGGTCCACAATCAAGGCGCCCACCCGTGGCTCGCCTACCTCCGGATGCGCCCAGCCCTTGAGAATCTCCCGCAACTGATCGGCCTGACCCGACTCCGCCGGCTCCAGCCGGCCTAGGAAGAGATAGCCGACATCCGGAGGCAGGATCTCATGATAAAACCCCAACCGATCCAGATCCGCTTCCGGCAATGCCACCGTCTCCACCTGTTCCACCAGCGGTTCGAACCCGCGCGCGCCCGTTCCGAGACTCTCCAGAACCCCGACGATCGCCGCGGACTCGACCTGCTCGTGAGCCCAGTCCGACGCATCCACATACTTCTCGCGTAAGGCCTTGATCGCGGCGTCCAGCCCGGCGAAATCGGTCGTCTGAGCAGTGGTCAGCGACGGTGTCAGTGCCAGCAGCGTCGCCGCACACACGCCAGTGGCGATTCGCAAAGCGGAGTTCCTATTCATTGGGATGTGGTTCATGATCGACCCATCTCCTGGATGTCCTTGTCTGATTGTAAGACCCGCCGCTTCATATCCTCGCGAGTCTCTTCCAAAACCGCCCTCAGAGCGGGCTCGCCCAGAGCGATGATGCGGGCAGCCAGATGCGCGGCGTTGCGGCCGCCCGCCTTGCCGACCGCAAGCGTGCCGACCGGTACTCCCGGTGGCATCTGGACCGTCGAAAGCAGCGCGTCAAGTCCGCCCAGGAGGCCGCCGTCGGCCGGGACTCCCAGGACCGGTAAAAGTGTGTGGGATGCCAAGACGCCGGACAGATGCGCGGCCATTCCAGCAATCCCAATGATCACCTTCAGCCCCCTGCCCTCCGCCGAACAAACATATTCAACGGCCTGTTCAGGGGTGCGATGCGCGGAAAGAACGCGCGTTTCATATGGGATCCCCAACGCGGCCAGCGTTTCCCCGGCCGCCAGCGCGATCGCCTTATCCGAATCGCTGCCCATCACAATCCCAACCCAAACTTGCTTTGTCTCCATCGTCATCGCCGTCCTCCAACCCAGGATTCCAAACGCATCCGACATCCCATCCTACGGCAAGGCCTTGTCACCAATATCCTTACGATAATGCATGCCCTCAAACCTGATCTTCGCAGCACCGGCGTACGCCCTGGCCTGCGCCGCAGGAAGGTCCGCCCCCCATGCTGTCACCGAGAGCACCCGACCGCCTGCAGTGCGCCATTCCCCGGCCTGGTCAAGCATCGTTCCGGCATGGAATACCACGGTGTCCGGGTCGCTCGCAGCCTCCTCCAAACCTGTAATCGCTTTGCCCTTTTCATACGCACCAGGATACCCACCCGAGGCCAGGACAACAGTCACCACAACCGCATCCTTCCATCGCACATCCACCGCGTCAAGGGTCCGATCGTGACAGGCGGCCAACAGTAAACCCAGATCGGTCTCCAGCGCAGGCAGGATCACCTGCGCCTCCGGATCCCCCATTCGGCAGTTGTACTCCAAGACCCGAATCCCACGCTCGGTCAGCATCAAACCGGCATAGAGAAAACCGCGATAGTCCCAGCCCTCGCGACGTATCCCCTCCAGGGAAGGACGAAGCACCTGCTCCTCGATCTCCGCCATCAGTCGAGCATCAATCAGAGGCGTCGGGGCATACGCGCCCATCCCGCCTGTGTTCGGTCCTGTGTCCCCTTCGCCCACCGGCTTGTGGTCCTGCGCAGGCAACAGCCCGACGATATGCTCCCCATCCACCAACGCGATCAGCGAGGCCTCCTGCCCAACCAGGCACTCCTCAATGATGACCTTGTTGCCCGCCTCGCCAAAACGTCTGGTCTCCAGACACTCCCGCACCGCCGCCTCCGCCTCGGCAAGCGTGTGCGCGACCGTGACCCCCTTGCCCGCCGCCAGCCCGTCCGCTTTGACCACAACCGGCGCGCTCCGCCCCCGGAGGTAGGCCAGCGCATCCTCCAGCCTCGAAAACTCCTCGGATTCAGCCGTGGGAATGCCGTACCGCTGCATGAACGCCTTGGCGAAGCTCTTGCTGCCCTCCAACTGCGCACCGATCGAATCCGGCCCAATCACACGCAGGCCGGCGGCGCGAAAGCGGTCGACCAGTCCCGCACAGAGCGGCGCCTCCGGTCCCACCACCGTCAGATCGATGGCATGCTCCATGGCCCACGAACAAAGCCCCGCAATGTCACCCACTTCGATCGCAACCGGCTCCGCGATGTCGGACATCCCGTCACTGCCGGGGGCACAGAAGATCTGTTCCACCACCGCCGACTGCGCCAGTTTCCAAACCAACACGTGCTCCCGTCCACCCGATCCAATCACCATTACCTTCATGCACGCCTCTCTCTGTGGCCAACCACCTCACCCGCACGGACGCTCCCGATCACTGACCCGAAATAGGTCGAACCTGTTCATTAATGCAGAAAATGCCGTCTCCCCGTGAAGACCAACGAAACACCTCGCCCGGCACAGAGCTCGATCGTCTCTTGGTCGCGTACCGACCCACCCGGCTGGATCACCGCTCGCACGCCCTGATCCAGGGCCAGCTTCGGCCCGTCCGCAAACGGGAAGAACGCGTCCGAGGCCAATACCGCCCCCCGCGCCTTCTCCCCCGCATGCCGCAGACAGATCTCCACCGAACCGACTCGGCTGGTCTGCCCAGGACCAGAGGCGATCAGACAGCCGTCCCGTACCAGCACGATCGCGTTCGACTTCACATGACGTACCAGCTTCCATGCCAGATCCAGGTCGGTCTTCAATCCTTCGTCCAGGGCAGGCCCCGCCTTGAGCTCCCAGTCCGCGGCACGTTCCTGCGCTAAATCCGGTTGCTGCGTCAAATACCCACCGGCAACACGCCGAATCACCAAATCCTTCGCTGAGGGAATCCCCGCCGGCATCTCGATCAGACGCAGATTCTTCTTGCGCGCCTGGATCGATGCCAAGGCGTCCGGCTCGTAGCCCGGGGCCATCACGACCTCGAGAAAGGTCTCGCACAACGCATCGGCCAAGCCTTGGTCAACCGTGCGGTTCACCGCCACGATCCCACCGAATGCCGATTGCGGATCGCTCTCATAGGCACGCCGATACGCCTCGCCAATGTCGCTGCCGACCGCCGCACCGCAGGGATTGGCGTGCTTCACAACCACCGCGAACGGCTGCTCGAAATGCTGCGTCATCGACCAGGCGGCGTCCGCATCCATCAAATTGTTATAGCTTAATTCCTTGCCATGATGCTGTTTCGCACCCGCCAGCCCCGAGACCGCCGCAAGCGGATCACGATAGAAGGCGGCCGCTTGGTGGGGATTCTCACCATACCGCAACCCCTGGGCACGACGCATCGGCAGACTCAGCAGTTCCGGGAAGAGGGCCTCCGGCTCGGCACGCTCCGTCAACACCCGGGCAATGAGCCCGTCGTAAAAGGCCGTGTGCCGAAAGACCGCAGCGGCCAACCGCAGCCGCGTGGCGGCGGAGAGCGCTCCATCCCGGGTGCGCATCTCCTCCAAGACGGCATCGTAGTCCTGCGGGTCGACAACCACCGCCACATCCGCATGGTTCTTCGCCGCCGCACGAATCATGGTCGGCCCGCCGACGTCGATCTGCTCCACCAAATCTTCAAAGGCGATGCCGGGTTTGGCCGCGGCTTCCTCGAACGGATACAGGTTCACTACCAACAGGTCGATCGGTTCAATCCCATGGACACGCGCCTGTTCGCAATGCGCCGGGTTGGATCGTTGAAAAAGTAGCCCACCATGGATCTTGGGATGCAGGGTCTTGACCCGTCCGTCCATCATCTCCGGAAACCCGGTGTACTCCTCCACCAGCCGCACCGCAATGCCGGCCGCCTGGAGCGCCTTGGCCGTCCCGCCCGTGGACAGGATCTCAACACCCATCGATACCAATCCCGAGGCCAATTCCAACAAGCCCCGCTTATCCGATAGGCTGATCAGCGCACGCGAAATCTTCCGATCCATCTCTCCATCCTCTCTGTTCCGTCCCCAACACCAGCGGCAACTGCCCTCCCGATGGGATCAATCAATTCCCTCCAGCACGACCCGGGCACCCTGATCCTCAACGACCTCTCCCAACTCCAGGATCTCCTCACCGGCTTCCCTCATCGCAATCCGTACCTCTTCCGCCTGGACCGGATCGACCACAACGACCATCCCCACTCCCATGTTGAAGACATCGTACATCTCCCGATCCTGCACTCCGCCCTCGCGCTGCAATAGCTTGAACAGCGGCGGCACCGGCCAGACCCCGGGATATACCCTCGCCGTCAGTCCGGCAGGAATGACCCGGCAGAGATTGCCGGGAATCCCCCCGCCCGTGATGTGGGCCAGGGCGTGGATGCCCATCCGTCGCTCCAACAAGGGCAACAACACCGGTCCATACGGCCTGTGAATCGCCAGAAGCGCGTCGCCGATCGTCGCCCCACCCAACTCCTCGACACGCGCCCACGGATCCAGGCCCATTTGCTGAAAGACAATACTGCGGGCTAGGCTGTAGCCGTTGGTGTGGAGCCCGCTCGAGGTCAGCCCAAGGAGCCGATCCCCCGGCTTTACCGAGCTTCCGTCCAACACCCAACGCTCGTCGACCAGCCCCACGACCGTGCCGACCAGATCGTAGTCCTCACCCTGATAGAGCCCCGGCATCTCGGCAGTCTCGCCACCAAGCAGCACACACCCATGCTCCCGACACGCCTTGGTCAGCCCCTGTACGACCTGGTGAAAGGCATTCGGGTCGAGATGTCCGGTCCCAAAATAATCCATGAAAAATAGCGGCCGTGCGCCCTGGACCAGGATGTCGTTCGCACAGTGGTTCACCAGGTCCTGACCGACCGTGTCGTGACGGCTCATCATGCGAGCCACCATCAATTTCGTCCCGACTCCATCCGTGCTCGCCACCAATACCGGCTGCTCGCCCTCCCCTGGACGCAGCCGGAATAGACCGCCGAAACCACGCTCGTTCGGAATCACCGCCGGCGTGTGCGTGGAGTTGATCATCGCACCAAGCCCGTCGACCACCCGATCGTAAACCTCCAGATCCACACCGGCAGCCTGATAGCGAGATCCCTCTCGATTCCCCGGATTCCTTGGCTCACTCATGACGAACTCCTACCTGCTCCTTCAACCCCCAAACAACACCCGTACCTTCGAGAAACGCCCTACTCATGCAGGCTCCGGATCCTCGAAAATCTCGAACCCGAAATCCTCGATCATTGTGTTGGCCAGCATCGTCTTGCAGAGCCGCTCCACGAACTCCTGCGCCTTCTCCAACGTATCCAGACCGTTCTCGAGGCAAAGCTCAATAAACCGACCTTGGCGAATATCCTCAATCTGACGAAACCCCAGGCGCGCCACCGCCTCCTGTATCGCCTTGCCCTGGGGATCGAAAACAGACTGCTTGGGCATGATCCAAATGCGTGCTCGCTTCATGATCCAGCTCCTGATTCGGGTGAACCCGCCGTCCCTGTCGTCATTTTCATCCCGATCCCGAAAGACGGCTTCACCGCCCATCGGCTCGCAACCATCGCACTCCTAATCTTCAAGACCGACTCGCTGGAAAATCGAGTCGACCGCACGGAAGTGAAACTCTAAATCGAATATCTGATCCAATTCGTCCGCAGAAAAGTGCTCCTGAATTTCCGGATCCGCCATCAGCAGCTCCTTGAAGCTCCTGCCTGTGTTCCAGCTCTCCATCGCATTGCGCTGTACAATCACATACGCGTCCTGTCGCGGAAGCCCCTTGCGCGCCATCGCCAACATCACCTGCTGAGAGAAGATCAGGCCATGACTCATTTCGAGGTTGGCCAGCATCCGATCCGGATTGACCACCAGTCCGTCCACCAGCCAAAGCAACTTGTGGAGCATGTAGTCCAACAGCACCGTTCCGTCCGGAATAATCACCCGCTCCGAAGAGGAATGCGAGATGTCTCGCTCGTGCCATAGCGCCACATTCTCCAGCGCCGTTACCGCATACCCGCGGATCACCCGCGCAAGGCCGCAAAGCCGTTCACAGATGATCGGATTGCGCTTGTGCGGCATCGCCGAAGACCCCTTTTGCCCCTTCGCAAAGGGCTCCTCCGCCTCGCGTACCTCCGTTCGATGCAGGTGCCGAAACTCCAGGGCCCAACGCTCGACCGAAGAGGCCACCACCGCAAGGGCGGACATGTACTCGGCATGCCGATCGCGCTGCAGGATCTGCGTGCTGATGTTGGCCGGCCTCAATCCCAGGTTCTCGCAGACATGCTCCTCCACCAACGGCTCGATGTTGGCATGCGTCCCAACCGCCCCGGAAAGGGCGCCCACCGAGATCACCGAACGGGCCCGCTCCAGCCGCTCCAACGCCCGGCCGAACTCATCATACATCAAGGCCAGCTTCAGCCCGAACGTGGTCGGCTCCGCATGCACCCCATGCGTACGCCCCATCATCGGGACCCGCTTGAACTCTTTCGCCCTTCGCCCCACCACCTCCCGCAACCGCCGGACGTCCTCGATCAGGATCTCCGCCGCCTGACGCATGTTGTACGCCAGCGCGGTGTCAACCACGTCCGATGAGGTGAGGCCCATGTGCACAAACCGGCCGGCAGGACCGATGTTCTCGGCCACACAGGTGATGAATGCGACGACGTCATGGTGCGTCGTCGCCTCAATCTCATGGATCCGGTCGACATCGAATCGGGCGCGCTGCTTGATCTCCGCCAAGGCATCAGCAGGGACCTGCCCCAAGGTCGCCATCGCCTCGCAGGCCAGGACCTCCACCTTCAACCAGGTCTCAAAGCGTGCCTGGTCCGTCCAGAGGTCACGCATCGGGGAAAGAGAGTAACGCTCGATCATAGTTCAGCTTCCTTGAGTTGCAGGGCGAATCACCCTCCCATTCATCCTTCGAGGAGGGCGACGCAAAACCTTTATCATGAGCGCCCATGCCCCTAAACTCAAACCTAAAGGGAGGAGTTGGCGCTGCAGAGGCGATAGCGGGAAGTCGTCCGAAAAGGCGCAATCATCCAGGCAATCTGTAAGCCCAGGCCAGAAACGTACGGTTACACAGCGAAGCAGTACACGTTCCCGTACACGATGATGCGGCGAGCGGGGTACGAGTACGTGTACGTGTACGTGTACGAGTACGTGTACGTGTACGAGTACGTGTACGTGTACGAGGACAGGGGGTTGCCGATCAGTCCGATCCTTAATCGAAATCAAAATCGAAATCGAAATCGAAATCGGGATCGATCCCTGCCCTGTGTGGCACCTGGCTCTCGGAGGACCGTTGGTTCTCATGCCCGAATCCCATCACCCGTCCATTCGATAGCGAGCCCGATTCTGCTTCGGCATTGACCTTTTCGGACGACCAATAGCCCGGGTCAGAAACGTACGCGTACACAGCGAAGCGGTACACGTTCCCGTACACGATGATGCGGCGAGCGGAGTACGAGTACGAGTACGAGTACGTGTACGTGTACGTGTACGTGTACGTGTACG
>ENA-UOOH01003387-UOOH01003387.1-fermentation-metagenome-genome-assembly--contig:-NODE-3387-length-12167-cov-3.769402_pt1 | contig 12167 bp, 7 predicted proteins | sample MGYA00245778_ERZ724025 | MGnify/ENA primary metagenome ERZ724025 (study PRJEB28704, sample SAMN03018313) | fermentation metagenome | biome: anthropogenic terrestrial biome; feature: soil; material... | reverse complement strand
TTTCGATGCTTTCGCTCCGGGGGAGCCCCCTGCGTCGGCGGCCCCGACCATCCGACCGAGCGCGCGGCCCGAGAGGCGCTCTTCCGACCCGCCCGCCCGGCATCGGCCAGGCCGCGATCGGCGCGCGACCCCGCCGTCGCGCCCTTCGGCCAAGCGGCGAAGCGCCGCCGCGCGCCGCCCGACCCCGCCGACAGACTTCGAGCCGCTCGTGCCGCCGGCGCAGGTCGGGCCGGCAGACAGCGCCCGCGCGCCGCGGGAGCGGCAACCCGATCCTTCAGCCCCCCATCCGACGCCTCAGGACGGCAGCTCGAGCTGCGAAGAGGCGCTCGAATACCACCGGCGCAGGCTGCAAGGGCTCTCGGCGCGGCCCCAGCGCGACAGCTCGCTCGCAGACCGCGCGCTGTTCGCACAGGCCCTCTTCGCCCGCGGCCGAGTGCGCGAGGCCCAGCTCGTCTTCGAGAACATCGTCGCCTGCGAACCCGAAGAGGCTTTCGCCTACGCGATGCTCGGCGCCGTCTCCCTGGCGCAGGGCGACGATGCCCGCGCGCTCGCGCTCTACGAGGCGGCGCTCGCCCTCGATCCGCGCGACCTCGCCGCCCTCGTCGGCCGCAGCGAGATCCGCCTGCGCCGCGGGCAGCCCGACGCGGCCCTCGGCGATCTTGAGCGCGCCATCGGCGCCGACCCGAGCGGCAGGGACCCCTTCAGCCAGAGGGCCCGCGCGCTGATGGTGCTCGCCAAGACGCTCGCGCGCGCTCTTCGCCCTTGAGCTTGAAGGCCCTGGCTCCGCGAGGCGAGCCTTGTGGGCGGCCAGCACGAATCGACGCAGGTCGCGTCCCTGCCTGCCAGCGAGCGTGCGCTCGAGGGCGGCCCCCGCCGGCGCGAGGCGACGCTCGCGCGACCACCCAACGGCAACGGGCGGCCCCGTGAGGAGCCGCCCGCCACCTTGCCAGTCTTCAAGACGAGCGCGGCTAGCCCTGCGCCATCTTGGCGATCTCGGTCGCGAGGTCTTCCTTCTTGCGCTCGAGGCCCTCGCCAAGCTGGAAGCGGGCGAAGCGACGCACCTGGATGTTCTCGCCGGTCTTGGCGATCGCCTCGTCGATCATCTGCTTGACGGTCTTGTTCTGATCCTTGGCGAACGGCTGCTCGAGGAGGCAGACCTCGCTGAAGAACTTGTCGAGCTTGCCCTCGACGATCTTGTCCCAGGCCTTCTCAGGCTTGCCGGACTCCTTGAGCTGCGCGCGGTAGATCTCCTTCTCCTTCTCGACCTCTTCGGCGGGCACCTCTTCGCGGCGCACGTACTTGGGGCTGAGCGCCGCGATCTGCATCGCCACGTCCTTGACCACCTGCTGGAAGTCTTCGGTGCGGGCCACGAAGTCGGTCTCGCAGTTGACCTCGACGAGCACGCCGATCTTTCCGCCCATGTGGATGTAGCTGCCGACGGCGCCCTCGGCTGCCGCGCGGCCGGCCTTGGTCGCGGCCTTGGCGAGGCCCTTCTGGCGCAGCCACTCGATCGACTTGGCGATGTCGCCCTCGTTGTCGACGAGCGCCTTCTTGCAGTCCATCATCCCCGCGCCGGTCTTCTCGCGAAGCTCCTTGACCTTGTCCGCAGTTACCTCTGCCATCGGTTCCTTCCTTTCCCCACGGGCGAGAACCCGCCGCACCTACCGGTGCAGGCATCCCGCCTTCGTTCGGATCGCGAAAAAATCAAGATTGGGGGCGCCGACAGACGCCGGCGCCCCGATGCTCATTGAGCCAAGCCAGGAGGGCTACTGCTCGCCGCCCTCGGTCGTCCCAGCGCTCGTCTCGGCGCTCGTCTCCGCGGTCGCGCTCGGCTCGCCGGCCTGGGCGCCTGCCTCGGCCTCGGGCTTGCGGACCACCTCGACCTGCGGACCCGCCCGCCGCTGCTCGCCGCCGCGCTCGTGACGCTCGCCGCGCCGCTCGCCACCGCGGGGGCCGCGCCGCTCGCGCCGCTCGGGCCTCGCCTCACGCTCCTCGCGCTCGGGCCTCTCCTCGCCCTTCTCGGCGACGTAGGCCGAACGGCGCGCCGAGCCCTCGATGGCCGCGTCGGCCATCTTGCCGGCGAACAGCTTGATCGCGCGGATGGCGTCGTCGTTGCCGGGGATGACGTAGTCGATGCCCTCGGGGTCGCAGTTGGTGTCGACCACCGCGATGACCGGGATGCCGAGGCGGTTCGCCTCGTGGATCGCGATGTGCTCCTTCTTCGGGTCGATCACGAAGAGCGCGCCGGGCAGCCGGCTCATCTCCTTGATGCCGCCCAGGTTCTTCTCGAGCTTCTCACGCTCGCGCTCGAGCGAGGCGACCTCCTTCTTCGGCAGCCGCTCGTAGGTGCCGTCCTGCTGCATGCGCTCGATGCCCTTGAAGCGGTCGATGCCCTGCTTGATGGTGCGGAAGTTGGTCAGCGTCCCGCCCAGCCAGCGGTTGTTCACGTAGTACTGGTTGGCGCGCGTCGCCTCTTCGGCGATGACCTCCTGAGCCTGCTTCTTGGTGCCGACGAAGAGCACCGTGCCGCCGCGGGCGATCGTCTCCGAAAGGAAGCTGTAGGCCTTGCGGAACAGGCCGACCGTCTTCTGCAGGTCGATGATGTAGATGCCGTTGCGGGCGCCGAAGATGTACGGCTTCATCTTCGGGTTCCAGCGACGGGTCTGGTGGCCAAAGTGCACGCCGGCCTCGAGAAGCTGGCGCATGCTGATGATACTCGCGGTCGCCTGCACCGGCATCTGCTGCGGGGCCGCCTGGGGCACCGCCTCGGCCGCCGCCTCGGGCGGCTGCACGGCGGGGGTCTCGGCCACGGGGGTCGTCTCGGCCACGGGGGTCTCGGGGGTAGTCTGCTGGTCTGCCATGGTTTTCTCCGCCACTTCCGTCACCTTGGCGCTCTCGGACGCAACGGCCGACCTGTCCGGCCACGCTCGAGCCGGCACCCGCCGGCCTGCGCTGCGCACCTTCGAGACGCCAATCAGGAAGTGTGTGTATTTACTGCCTGATCTCGAATCCCTCCGGCCCAAAGCCCGGCCGAAGAGCGGCCTTGGGTAGCACAGGCGGCCCCCGTGCGCAAGGACGCCCGAAAATGAACGCTTGGCGCCTCCTGCCCAGTCGTGCGTGTCCGGAAGTTGACCTGGGCCCGGACCGGCTCCTAGGCTCGGCGCATCCCGGAGGATTCATGGCCCGTCTGCTGCCCGTGCTGACCCTCGCCGCGCTCGCCCTCGCGCTTCCCATGCAGGCGCACGCCGGCTGCGGGGACCGCGGCGCCGACAGGCTCTTCGCCCATCCGTACGGCGAACCCGCGGCCGGCTGTGACGAGCTGCGCTCCGACCCCGAGCTGCCCTCGCCCGAGCGCGAGCAGTTCTTCGAGCACCCTCGCGGCGAGCGCCGCCTCCAGATGTTGGGGATCACCGGCATGGGCTCGGGCGCCGGGCTCGCCGGGCTTGGCGGCGCGGTGTTCCTCAGCTCGCGCCTCACCTCCCGCGATGGGCAGGTGCGCCCGCTGCTCGGCGACATCGGCGTCGGGCTGGCGATAGCCGGCGGGGCGCTCTTCGTCACCGGCGCGCTCCTCGTCGGAGTCGACCTGCTCACCGCTCCGGCGCCGACGCCCGACGGTCGCGGGGCGCAGCTCGTGCTCGCGATGAGCTTCTAGAGTTGGGAGTTGGAGCGGCCGGTTCGTAGTTGGAACGGAGCCCGCCCCCCTTTGCTCGGCCTGCGCGCGGCTGCCCGGCACACCAACCCCGGAGGCCCTGCGCCGCAGGTAAACCGCGACACTGTCGGCCAGCCGACCTCTCGGGCAGACGCCCAGGGGCCGCCCGTGCGATAGTTCGCGCAAGCGAGGGGAGCACCCGTCCGAGCGAACCGTCTGGCCCCTCGTTCCGTTCTTTGCAGCGGAGGGCCTCATGGGCCTCGAACCTCACGACCTCGATCTCGTCCGCCAGGCGCGCCTGGCGGGCGGAAATTCCGCTTTCGAGCAGCTCGTCGGGCGCTACAAGCGCCCGCTCTACAACTTCTTCCTGCGCTCGCTGCGGAATGGCTCGCTGGCCGAGGAGTACTTCCAGGAGACGTTCCTGCGCTGCTTCCGCGGGCTGAGCTCGTTCGACCCCGACATGCCCGGCGCCAGCTTCCGCGCCTGGCTCTACCGCATCGCGGTGCACCTGGTGCGCGACGAGTTGCGCAAGCCGGGCTTCAAGCGCGCCCTCGCGCTCGAGATCGAGCTCGGGCTCGACTCGGCTGCCGACGCGCCGCCCGATCCCGAAGACCAGGCGAGCTGGGAGCAGCAGCGCGCCCGCGTGCGCCGCGCGGTGACCGCTCTGCCCGACCTGCCGCGCGAGGTGGTGATCCTCCACCTCTACCAAGGCCTGTCGTACCCGGAGATGGCCGAGACGCTGGGCATCCCGCTCGGAACGGTGAAGAGCCGCATGCACGCGGCCCTCGAGAAGCTGCGAACGGTCCTCGTCCACGACGGCGACGAGGCGGCTGCGGCAATGGAGGTGGCGTCGTGAACTGCAAGGACTGCTCGCTGCTCCTGCTCGACTACCACTTCGACACGCTCGAGCCGGGCGAACGCGCCCAGGTCGACGAGCACCTCGAGTCGTGCGAGGCCTGCCGCGCCACGCTCGCCCGGCTCGAGAGCTCGGTCCCCGATCAGCTCTCCTGGCCAGACGAGGCCCCGCCCGCCGACCTGAGCGCGAAGGCGCTGGAGCGGGTGGGCACCGAGCTGTCGCGCGTGCCGACGCTCGACATGCCCGTGGTCCGCACTCCGCGCGCCGCCGCGAGGCCGGCGAAGCGCTCCCCGGTGCGGCTGGCCATCAAGGCCGTCGCCGCCTGCCTGCTCATCGGCGTCGCGGGCTGGGGCTGGAGCATGCACCACCGGCGGGTCGCGCTCGCCGCTTCGATTGACGGCCAGCACACGCTCAGTCCGGGCAGCCTGGCGACCCTGCGCGCGCAGGTGTTCGATGTCGACGGCCACGCGCCCATCGCCGGGGCGAGGCTGCGCATCCTGCTGCTCGGAGCCGACGGGAAGGAGACGCTCGTCTACGAAGGCCCCTCCGACAAGTGGGGCACCGTCAGCGCCGGCAAGCGGCTGCCGGATCTGCCCGAGGGCGGCTACACCCTGGTCGTCCACGCCTCCAAGGGCGGCGAGGAGACCTCCTTCACCCAGCCCATCACGCTGCAGCGCCGCTACCGGGTGCTGCTCTCCTCGGACAAGCCCACCTATCAGCCCGGCCAGACCATCCACGTGCGCGCCCTCGCGCGCGAGGCAGGCAGCCACCGGCCTCCCGACGGCCTGCCGCTCACCTTCACGGTCATCGACGCCAAGGGCAACAAGGTCGGCCGCCAGACCGCCAAGCTCGACCGCTTCGGCGTCGCCAGCCTCGACTTCGCGCTCGCCGACGAGATCCTCCTGGGCACCTGGCGCATCGAGGCCGAGGTCGGCGGCGCGAAGAGCGCCCTCGACCTGAGCGTCTCGCGCTACACGCTGCCCAAGTTTTCGGTGAAGGTGACCACCGACAAGCCCTGGTACCGGCCCGGCGACGTCGTTTCGGGCCGGGTCGAGACCCGCTACTTCTTCGGCAAGCCGGCCTCCGGCGCCAAGGCGAAGCTGACCGCCGGGGTCTTCGTCGACAAGTTCCGCCCGGTCGCCGAGGCCCAAGGCCAGGCCGACGATCAAGGCGTGTGGGGCTTCGAGCTCTCCCTGCCGCGCGCGCTGCCGGGCATGACCCTCACCAACGGCTCGGCGGCGGTCGACCTCGCCTTCGAGATTCACGACGCGGCCGGCCAGCGCGTCGAGAAACACCACGGGCTGACCGTCGCCGAGGAGCCGATGAGCGTGACCGCCGTCGCCGAGGGCGGCTCGCTGGCCATGGGCATCGAGAGCCGCTTGCTCGTCCTGGTGGTGCGGCCCGACGGCGAGCCGGTGCCGGGCGCCAAGGTGAAGCTGCCGATGGTCGAGGGCTCACCGCAGGGGGTTACCGGCGAGGACGGCATCGCCGCGCTCACCTTCGTGCCCCGCTCGAACCGCCGCGACGTCGCCCTGGTCGTCTACGCGACCGACGGCACGAGCCTCGACCGCGTGGTCGAGGTCTCGGTCGAGTCACTCCCCGCGGTCGTGCGCACCGAGCGGACGGTCTATACGGCCGGCGAGACCGTCGCCGGAGAGATCCGGGCGAGCTCGCCCGCGGGCGTCGCCTTCCTCGACGTCGTCCACGACGGGACCACCATCGCCACGCACACCGTGACGCTCGCCGGCGGCAAGGGCAGCTTCGCGGTCGACCTGCCCGCCGAGGCTGCCGGCACGGTCACCCTCTACGCCTACGCGCCCGGCAGAGACGTGAAGCGCTCGCGCAAGACGCTCTTCGTCGGCGAGCCGCGCGCGCTGCAGATCGCCCTCAGCGGCGACGCCGAAACCTATCGGCCGGGCAAGGAGGCCAAGCTCACCGTGCGCGTCACCGGCGAGGACGGCAAGCCCGCGGTCGCCAACGTCGGCCTCTCGGTGGTCGACGAGAGCGTCTTCGCGCTCGTCGCCAAGGAGCCCGCGCTGCTCAAGGCCTACTTCCTGCTCGCCGAGGAGCTATCCAAGCCACGTTTCGAGCTCGACCCCGCGCGCATCGTCGCCGAAGGAGGCCCCCGCGACCGCGCCGCCGCGCTGCTCTTCTCGCAGCCGCGCCCCTCCGAGATCCACCGGCTCGCCGAGACCAGCCCCTACGAGCTGCAGACGCGCCGCGCCTCGCTGCTCGACGCGAAGTCCCGGGCGTCCAAGACGAGCTGGGGCTTTGGCCTGGTCTTCCTCGGCGTGCTCTTCGAGGGCGCGCTGCGGTTCCTGTTCGAGCAGCTCTTCCGCCGCTTCTTCGCCGGCCGCTGGTGGCGCACCGGCGCGCTGCTGCTCGGCGGCGGCCTGGGCATCGCCGCCAAGCTCGACGGCGTTCACGAGCTGCCCGCGGTCCTCCTCGGCCTCGCGCCGCTCGCCCTGACCCTCCTCGTCGAGCTCTTCGTCTGGCTGCTCCAGAAGGAGCCGGGGATCGTCATCGGCGTGGTCACCACCGCCGTGCTCGTCTCGGCCCTCTTCCTGCTCCTCTGGGGCGAGAACCTGCGCCCTCTCTTCGCCACGCGCGCCAAGGTCGTCGGCGGCCCACACGCCGAAATGTCGGGCCCGGCGCGCTCCACGATGAGGAGACGGACCCTCAACAATTTCGGCAGGGACCTCGCCGGCGCCCCCGGGCCGGCCGCCCAAGCGGCGCCGCGCGGCGACTTCGACGACATCGTCACCAACATCCGGGCGGCCAGGGCCAAGAAGGAGCAGGCAGCGCCGAAGGCCGAGGGAGGCGCCGGAGAGAAGCTCGCCGAGCCCACGACCGACAAGACGCAGGTCCGGGTGCGCTCCTGGTTCCCGGAGACGATGTTCTGGTCGCCCGGGGTGATCACCGGGGCCGACGGCACCGCGACGCTCAGCTTCCCGGTCGCCGACTCGATCACGAGCTGGCGGGTCTCGGCCAACGCGAGCGCGGCCGACGGGCGGCTCGGCGTGGGCCAGGGCGCGCTGCGCGTCTTCCAGGACTTCTTTGTCGACATCGACCTGCCGGTGGCGCTCACCGTCGGCGACGAGGTGGAGGTGCCCATCGCCGTGCACAACTACCTCGACGAGCCGCAGAAGGTGCGCCTCGAGGTCGAGCAGGCCGAGTGGTTCTCGACGATGACCCCCGCGGTCCAGGAGCTGGTGCTCGAGCCGCAGGAGGTGCGCGGAGTGCCGCTGCGGCTGCGCGCGACCGACTTCGGCAAGAAGACCATCACCGTCTGGGCCTTCGGCGGGAAGCTGCAGGACGCCATCCGCCGCGACGTCGAGGTGCGGCCCGACGGCGTGCGTGTCGAAGAGGCGGTCGGCGGCGTGCTCGCCGCGCAGACGGCGGTGCGCGGGAGGCTGCCGCCGGGCGCCATCCGCGGCAGCGAGAAGGTGCTGCTGCGCCTGTACCCGGGGGTCTTCTCCGCGGTGCTCGAGGGGATCGAGGGCGTCTTCCGCAAGCCCTACGGCTGCTTCGAGCAGACCTCCTCGGCGACCTACCCGAACGTCCTCGTGCTCGACTACCTGCGCCGCAACCGCCAGGCCAAGCCGGAGATCGAGGCCAAGGCGATCGAGTACATCCAGCTCGGTTATCAGCGCCTGTTGTCGTACGAGGTGAGCGGAGGGGGCTTCGAGTGGTTCGGACGCGCGCCGGCCAACCAGGTGCTCACCGCCTACGGTCTGCTCGAGTTCGCCGACATGGCCAAGGTCTACGATGTCGACCCGGCGGTCATCCGCCGCACGCAGGAGTGGCTCATCTCGCGACAGAAGTACGACGGCACCTGGGAGCCGGACCGCAAGTCGCTGCGCGACGGGCTCTATCGCGACGAGCTCTCCGGGCGCTACGGCACCACGGCCTACATCACCTGGGCGCTGCTCGAGTCGGGCTACCGCGGGGAGGCGACCGATCGCGCGCTGTCGTACCTGGCCACGCGCGCGGGCGAGGCCGACGACGCCTACACCCTGTCGCTCGTCGCCAACGCGCTGCTCGCCGGCGGCAGGGAACATGCGGCCTCGAGCGTGCTCGAGCGCATCGAGGCCAAGGCCCAGGAGCGCGACGGCAAGGTCTGGTATCCGGCCGGCGGGCGCACCGCGGTCTATTCGGCCGGCAGCTCGGCCGACGTGGAGACGACCTCGCTCGCCCTCCTCGCGCTGAACCGGGCGGCGAGAGCCGACAAGGCGGAGGCGGCGCTCGACTGGCTGCTGTCCAAGCGCGACGCGCTCGGCGGCTGGGGCTCGACGCAGGCGACGGTGCTCGCGCTGCGCACGCTGCTGCGCTCGGACTCCGCCGGTCAGGACGCCACGGCCAACGCCGACGTGCAGGTGCGCTTCGCGGGCGAGACGGTCGAGCAGATCGAGATCCGTCCCGAGAGCTCGGACCTGGTGCGCACCTTCGACCTGACCCGCTTCGCCAAACCCGGCGTGCCGCTCGAGCTCGAGCTGGCGATGACCGGCAAGGCGCGGGCGCAGTACCAGCTCGTCACCCTGGCCTGGGTGCCCAAGCCGCGCAGAGAAGAGAGCCTGGTCTTGAGCGTCGACTACGACCGGGTCACGCTCGCCCCCGACGACACCATCACCGCGCGCGCCCGCGCCACCTGGAAGCAGCGCGGGCCGACCGGGATGGTGATGCTCGCCCTGGGCATCCCGCCGGGCTTCGAGGTCGAGGCCTCGTCGGTCGGCCAGCTCGTCGCCGAGGGCAAGGTGGGCAGGTTCACGATCACCGGCAAAGAGCTGCTGCTCTACGTCGACGGGCTCGCGCCCAACCTCCCGACCGAGTTCGCCTACAAGCTCAAGGCGCGCTACCCGGTCAAGGCCAAGGCGCCGGCCTCGCTCGCCTACCTCTATTACCAGCCGGAGGTGAAGGCCGAGTCGGGCACGGTGGACCTGCTCGTGAAGCGCTGACAGAGGTGTCGAAGAATCCCTCGAGCGATAACCGGTGGGCCGGAGTGCCAGCCTTCGTGCTGGCGCACGCCGGTCAGCCCGAGCGTAGGCCGAGCTTGCGAGGCCGAAGTCGAGGGCCTCTCGACGGTTGCACCCCTAAATCCCCTCTCCCCGCGCCAGCGCGGGAGAGGGGACTTTCACTTGCTCGCGCGGCGGCTCTACGGCAATCGGCTCCTCGTTCACGGGACCTGGCCGGGCGGAAAGCTCGGGCCTCTCGACTTCGCTCGAGGTGACCGGAAGGTGGTGAGCCCGGCGGGCGGCGGTTCGCGCACGCCCTACGACAGGTGCTTCCGGCTCTCGAGCCCCTGCCACTCGTCGTAGAGCTTCTCGACCTCGGCCCCCGCGCGCTCCAGCTCGTCGCGCAGGCCCGCGACCTCGCGCGGCCGCTGGCGATAGAGCTCCGGATCGGCCAGCGACCCCTCGACCTGCGCCTTGACGGCCTCCGCGGCCTCGATGAGCGCCTCCATCTGCTGCAGGCGGCGCATCTCGGGGATGGTGAGCGGCTTCTCGCCGGCAGGCAGGGACGCTGCCTTCGCCTTCTGCGCGGCCGCGGGCCTGGCCGTCGCCTCGGCCTGCGAGGCCGGCGCCTGGGCCTGCCTGGCGCGCAGCCGCTGGTACATCTCGTGGTTGCCCGGATAGCGCACGACGCGGCCGTCGCCTTCGAAGGCGAGGATCGAGGTCGCCACCTTGTCGAGGAAGTAGCGGTCGTGTGTCACCAGCAGCACCGAGCCCTCGAAGTCGAGCAGCTTCTCCTCGAGGATCTCCAGGGTCATCAGGTCGAGGTCGTTGGTCGGCTCGTCGAGCACGAGGAGGTTGGCGCCCTCGAGCAGGAGCCTCGCGAGCAGCAGGCGGTTCTTCTCGCCTCCGGACAGGGCGCCGACCTTCATCTTCTGCATCGGCACCGGGAAGAGGAGATCCGACAGGTAGTCGCGCAGCTCCACGCGCCGGCCGCCAAGGTCGAGGACCTCGGTCGGCGAGGCGGCCTCGTAGACCGTCTGCTCCGGGTCGAGGGCGGCGCGCACCTGGTCGAAGTAGGCGATGCGCGTGTTCTTGCCGCGGATCACCTGGCCGCTCGACGGCTCGAGCCCGCCGAGGATCATGCGCACGAGGGTCGTCTTGCCGATTCCGTTGGGGCCGACCACGCCCATGCGCTCGCCGCGCTCGAGGATGACCGAGAGGTCGCTGATGAGCTTGCGCTCGCCGAAGCTCTTCGACAGGTGCCGCAGCTCCAGGACGGTGTGGCCCGAGCGCACCGGCGCCGCCGTCTTCAGCTCGACCGCCTTGAGCGCCTCGGGGACCTTCTGGGCGATGAGCGCGCGGGCGGCGTCGACGCGCGACTTGCGCTTGGTGCGCCGCGCTTGAGGTCCACGGCGCAGCCAGGCGAGCTCCTGCGCGATGAGCCTCTGGCGCTTGTGCTCCTTGCGCGCGCTCTCCTGCTCGCGCACGTAGCGCTGCTCCAGGTAGTCGCTGAAGTTGCCCGGATAGCCGACGAGCTTGCCGTGCTCGAGCTCGACGATCCGCTCGGCGAGCCGGTCGAGGAAGTAGCGATCGTGCGTGACCAGGAGGATCGCCCCGGGGAACTCGTCGAGCTCGTTCTCGAGCCAGTCCACCGTGTCGACGACGAGGTGGTTGGTCGGCTCGTCGAGCAGCAGCAGGTCGGGGCGCAGCAGCAGCGCTTGGGCGATGGCGACCCGCTTCTGCGTGCCGCCCGAGAGCTGCGCGAGCGGGCGCTCCCACTCGGACTCGGGGATGCCGAGCCGCTGGAGCATCGACTTGGCGAGGTGCGCGGTGTCCCAGCCGCCGAGCCGCTCGATGCTGGCGGTCGCCTCCTCGAGCCTCTTGAGCAGGCCGTCGTGCTCGGCCTGCGGCGCGGTCTCGAGCGCCCGGGTCAGGCGCGCGTGTTCGGCGTGGGCCTCGGCGAGCCGGCCCTGCGGCTCGAAGAGCACCCCGGCGATGGTCGCGTCGCCCTCGAAGCGGGGCTCCTGGGCGAGGTAGGCGAAGGTCGCGCCGCGCCGCTGCTCGAGCAGGCCGCTGTCCGGCTGGCGCAGGCCCGCCGCGATCTGCAGCAGCGTCGACTTGCCCGAGCCGTTGACGCCGACCAGGCCCAGGCACTCGCCCTCCTCGATCACGAGGTCGAGGCCGTCGAAGAGCACGCGGGCGCCGAGGGTGACGCGGAGCTGATGAGCACGCCAGAGGGTCATGGGGCCGAGGGTCTACCATCCCGAGAAGTTGGCGGGATAACCCTTTTGAAACGCGCCGGGCAGGCCGAATCCTTCGCCCCGACCGCCGGCGCTCGCGCGAGCGGAGCGAAGAGGCTCGCGCCGGGCCTCGCCGCGGGGCAGCGGGCTTGGGCCGGCACGGAATGATCTGGCGGGCGCCCCGCCGCTTTGTCGGCCGCTTGCCGTTGGCACGGGTTGAAAAGCGCATCCCTATCCGCGAAGCTGCCGCTCGCTTTTCCGCGCTCATCAACCAGCCCACTCGACGACGAAGAGGCCCACACCATGACTCCACGCAGCCTGCGCCTTCTCTCCGCGCTCTTCGCCCTGTGCCTGCTCGCCGCTTGCGGCGAGACGAACGAGCAGGCCGACGGCGGAACCACGCCCAAGGCCGATGCCGGGCTCGTCTCCGACTCCGGAGTCAACCCACCCGCGGACGCCGGCCCCGGCGC
>ENA-UOOH01003385-UOOH01003385.1-fermentation-metagenome-genome-assembly--contig:-NODE-3385-length-12173-cov-3.211999_pt1 | contig 12173 bp, 10 predicted proteins | sample MGYA00245778_ERZ724025 | MGnify/ENA primary metagenome ERZ724025 (study PRJEB28704, sample SAMN03018313) | fermentation metagenome | biome: anthropogenic terrestrial biome; feature: soil; material... | reverse complement strand
CGTTTCCATCACGGCATAGGTTGGCTCCGGCGTGAGCTGGAGGATGAATACCCCAGCCTCAGCCCCAAGGAGCGGGAGAACCTGGTAACCCGCCAGTACGGCACCGTAGGGCTGCTGCAAATCGGCGGCAAGCTGCGCTCCGGCCGGCCGCACGATGGCCGCGCACCTGACTATGACGACTGGCAGCTCAACGGCGACATCCTGTTCTGGGATGAGACGCTGGGCTGCGCGATGGAGCTGAGCTCCATGGGGGTGCGCGTGTCGCCCGAAAGCCTGTCGCAACAGCTGAAATTGGCGGATTGCGAGGCGCGGCGCACGCTGCCCTTCCACCGCGCGCTGCTGGCGGGCGAGCTGCCCTACACCATCGGCGGAGGCATCGGCCAGAGCCGTATGTGCATGCTGCTGCTGGGCAAGGCGCACATCGGCGAGGTGCAGTCCAGCTTCTGGGACGACGAAACCATATCGCTATGCAGCAACGCCGGGATCACATTACTGTAAGGAGGGACCACCGATGAAACCCCAGGAAATGTTCGGCAGCCGGGTATTCAACTTTGACGTGATGCGCAGCCGCTTGCCGCGCGAAACCTACGAGGCCCTCCAGCAGGCCATGGCCACCGGCAAGAGGCTGCCGCCGGAGGTGGCTGCCATCGTAGCCAACGCCATGAAGGATTGGGCGATTGAGCACGGCTGCACCCACTACAGCCACTGGTTCCAGCCGCTGTCGGGCATGACGGCGGAAAAGCACGACAGCTTTATCACGCCGGTAGATCACGGACGGTTGATTATGGAGTTTGGCCCCCAGCAGCTTATCCGCGGCGAATCGGACGCCAGCAGCTTCCCCTCGGGTGGCCTGCGCGCCACCTTTGAGGCCCGCGGCTACACCGCGTGGGACCCCACCAGCTACCCCTTCATCAAGGATTATACGCTGCATATCCCCACCGCGTTTTGCAGCTACGACGGCCAGGCACTGGACAAAAAGACGCCCCTGCTGCGCAGCATGGACGCCCTCAACCGCCAGGCGCTGCGCATCCTGCGCCTGTTTGGCAACTTTGACGCCCAGCGTGTCACCGCCTGTGTTGGCGCCGAGCAGGAGTATTTTCTGATTGACAAGGCACTGTATAACCAGCGGCGAGACCTGCAATACACCGGGCGCACGCTGTTTGGCGCCCGTCCGCCCAAAGCGCAGGAACTCAGCGACCACTACTATGGCACCATCCCGCGGCGTGTTCAGGACTTTATGCAGGAGCTCAATGAGGAGCTGTGGATGTTGGGCATCCCCGCCAAGACCGAGCATAATGAGGCAGCGCCCGGACAGCACGAGCTGGCCCCCATCTTTGAGACGGTAAACATCGCGGCCGATCACAACCAGATGATGATGGAGGTGCTCAAGCGCACCGCCATCAAACACAACATGGTGTGCCTGCTACACGAAAAGCCCTTTGAGGGCATCAACGGATCGGGCAAGCACAACAACTGGAGCCTGTCTACCAACCAAGGCGCCAACCTGTTGGAGCCCGGTGCCACCCCACAGGAGAACGCGCAGTTTCTACTCATTCTGGCGGCCATTTTAAAGGCCGTGGACGAGCACCAGGACCTGCTGCGCCTATCTGTCGCCAGCGCTGGGAACGACTGCCGCCTGGGTGCCTTCGAGGCGCCGCCCAGCATCGTATCCATCTTCCTGGGCGATGAGCTGACTGAGGTGCTGGACGCGCTGGTCAACCACCGCACCTATGTACGGGAAACCACCGCGGACATGAGCATTGGCGTGCATGTGCTGCCCAAGATTCCGCGCGATATCTCCGACCGCAACCGCACCAGCCCTTTCGCCTTCACGGGCAACAAGTTTGAGTTCCGCAGCGTGGGCAGCGCCATGAGCATTGCCGAGGCCAACATCACCATCAACACAGCGATGGCCGACGCGCTGATGCAGTTCGCCGACGAACTGGAAAAGGCGGATGACTTTCACGCCGCTTGTGAGCAGCTGATCATCGCCACCATCACCAAGCACCGCCGCATCATCTTCAACGGCAACAGCTACGCCGAGGCCTGGCGCAAGGAGGCCAAGAAGCGCGGCCTGCTGGAACTGAGGACCGTGGCCGACTGCCTGCCGCTGATGGCCAGCGAGAAGAACGTGACCCTGTTTGAGCGCCAGCGCGTGCTCAGCGAGGTGGAAATTAAGAGCCGCGTGGAGGTTCTCAGCGAGCAGTACTGCCAGGTGCTGCGCGTAGAGGCGCAGACCATGCTCGACATCGCCCGCCAGGAAATTTTGCCCGCCATCGCCGCCTATGCCGGCGAATTGGGCCTGGCGGCCACCCACAAGAGGCAGCTGCAGGCCAACAACAAAGCCCCTGCGGAGCTTCCGCTGCTGACCCTGCTGGACGAGTTGATGGCCAATGCCGCGCAGGAGGCCGACAAGCTGGACGAGGTCCTGAGCTCGTTGGAGAAAAGCCACAACTGGATGACCCTCGCCCTGAAGTGCAAGCAGACACTCCTCCCCCAGATGCGCGCGCTGCGCACCGTGTGCGACGCGGCGGAGCTGCGGGTGGCAAAGAAACACTGGCCCTTCCCGACCTATGGGGAGCTAATCAACAGCATCTGACCTATATTTGGCATATATCAAACCATACAACAACACCCCCGCGGAAATTCCGCGGAAATTGTCCGTGGGGGTGAATTTTCATCTGCTCTTATTTTGCTGTGAATGCGTAGATGGTGGACGTCTTATACTCCTGCCCCGGTTGCAGCAGCGTGGTGCCAAAGGATGGCTGGTGCAAGGTGTCAGGGTGCTGCTGCGTCTCCAGCGCGATGCCCGCGTAGGCGCAGTAGTGGTGCCCGGCCCGACCCCCGCAGTTGAACCCCTGACCGGAGTAACATTGCACGCCTGGCTGGTCGGTGCTGACCGTCATCACACGGCCGCTGTCCGGGTCGTGCAGGCGGGCAATCTGTCGCATGCCGCCACCGTTTAGCACATAGCCGATGTCAAAGCCCTTGGCGGCGGTGAACATGGCATTGTCTTCCCTTTGCATCACCTTGCCCAGGGGCTGGGGCTGGCGCAGGTCGTACGGCGTGCCCGCCACCGACATCAGGATACCGGTGGGAATCAGCTCGCCATCCACCTCAATGACCCGGTCGGCGTCAACCCACAGCGTGTGGCCCAGGATATCCGGGCTGTCGCCCAGGTTGAAATAGGCGTGGTTGGTGAGGTTGACATGGGTTTCCTTGTCCGTGCGCGCCAGGTAGTCGATGCGCAGCGCAGCATCCTCGCTGAAGGTGAAGCGCACCTCCACCGACAGCTCACCGGGGAAACCCTCTTCCATATCGGGCGAAGTGTAGCGCATGATGACGCTGTTGCCCTCTACCTCATAAGCCCACAGCTTGCGGTTGAAGCCTTCCTGCCCACCGTGCAGCGTGTTGCGGCCGTCGTTGGCGTAGAGAGCATACTCCTCCCCATTGAGGGTGAAGGCGGCGCCCGAAATGCGGTTGCCATAGCGGCCGATGGTGCCGCCCATGTAGCCGATGTCGCGGCGGGCATAATCCTCCGCACTATCCTGCCCCAGGCATACCTCGCCCAGGTTACCCCGGCGGTCCCGCACCATGACGGAGACGATGTGCCCGCCGTAGTTGGTCAGGCTGACGCTCTCCCCCCGCTCGTTGGTCAGCGTAATCAGGTCGGCCGGCTCCCCGGCCGGGCTCTGCCCAAAGGGTCTGATATCCACGCGCATGGCTGCCTCCTATTCCGCGCGGCCGGTGGACATCATCTTGGCCCACTGGTCAAAGCGCGCGACAAAATCCTCATTATCCTTTGTTTTCTCCATCATGGAGAGAATCAGCGAAATGCCCTCCTGCTCGCTAGAGCCGGCGATCATGCGGCGCACCTTGGCTGCCACATCGGCCTCGGCCTCTGTCAGCAGCAATTCGTCATGACGGGTGCCCGCAGGATGCTGACCGCCGGGAAGATGCGCTGCTCCTGCAGGCCGCGGTCGAGCGTCAATTCCATATTGCCGGTGCCCTTGAACTCCTCATAAATCACATCGTCCATGCGGCTGCCGGTCTCCACAATGACGGTGGCGATGATGGTAAGCGAGCCGCCCTCCTTGAGGTTGCGCGCGGCGCCGAAGAAGCGCTTAGGCCGATGCAGGGCACCTGCCGCCACGCCGCCGGACATGATGCGCGCGGTGTTGGGCGCCAGGGTGTTAAACGCACGGGACATGCGGGTCAGGCTGTCCATCAGCACCACCACATTCTTGCCCTGCTCCACCAGGCGCATGGCCCGCTCGCTCACCAGCTCGCTCACGCGGGCGTGGCTCTCGGCCGGCTCGTCAAAGGTGGAATAGAACACATCGCCGCCCACGGTTTCCTTCAGGTCGGTCACTTCCTCCGGGCGCTCATCCACCAGCAAGGTCATCAGGTGCACATCCGGGTGCTGGGCACGCAGGGACAGGGCGATTTTTTTGAGGATGGTGGTCTTGCCGGCCTTGGGGGGCGCCACAATCAGCGCGCGCTGGCCAAAGCCTACCGGCACAAACAGGTCGATGAAGCGCAGCACCGGATCGCGCTGCTCGGCCGAAGACAGCTGGATGCGGCGGTTCGGGTAGATGGGCGTCAGCTCATCAAACTCGCGCCTGTCCTTGATGTCCTCGGGCTCCTGGCCGTTGATGCTGGTGATATACAGCATGGCGGCATAGCGGTCACCCTCCCGCTGGGGGCGGGTCTTGCCCTCTACAAAATCGCCATCGCGCAGGGCGAAGCGGCGTATCTGGGCGTTGGAAATATACACGTCATTTTTGCCGGGCAGGAAGTTGCCCGCGCGCAGGAAGCCATAGCCGTCGCCGTGAATTTCCAGCACGCCGCTGCCATCGCCGCAGTCGCCGGTGGCCAGCATCTCGGGCACGGCCGGGTTGACGCCGCCGGGCTCGCGGGGCTGGGCATCGCGCAGCCGCATGGAGGGGCCGCGATACGCGCGGCCATCGGCCGGGGGCGCTGAATACTCGCGCCGGTAGGGCACGCCCTCGGCAGGTACCGCCTCTGCCACTGGCGGCGCATAGGCAGGTGCCGGTGGCTGATACCGCCCGGCAGCCGCAGGCTGCGCAAAAGCGGACGGTCTGTAGCCCTGGGGAATGGCGGACGCGGGTGCAGCAGCGGGTACCACGGGCGGCTCTGCCGCCTTGGCTGCCTCCGGCCCAAAGCGCACCGCGGTACGCGGCGCGGGCCGCACAGACGCGACGGGCGCATCCTCCCCCGCCTGGGCCGGGAAGGTGCTCAGGTTGGGCGTCATCGGCGCGTACCGGTTGGGCGGCGGGGTGTTGGCAAAGGGCTGCGGGTTGTGCCACGCACGGGCACCCGTCAGGGTAAACGCCGGCTTGTTTTTGCCGGTGGAGGTGGTGGTGCGCGAAGAAGGCGGCGCAGGCGAAGGCCCGGGCGAGGAGCGGCCCACCCGCATCACCGGCGGCTCATCGCCGTCATCGGCAATAATCATGGCCCGGCGCTCGGGCTGGGACGCGGCCTGGGCTTCGGCCTGCGGCTCGCTCTCTTGCGCGGCGGCGGGGATGGCAGCCTGGCCCAACTGCTCCAAAATATCCTGCTGGATGCGTTCCAGTATATCGGCCTTGGTGCGCAGGCTGCCCAAGGAAATGCCGCGGTCGCGCGCGAACTGGCGCAGCTCCGCTAAGGTAGCGTTTTGAAGTTCAGACGGATTCAACATGGGCCTCCTCCATGAAATGCTATTGATGGGAAATAACAGGTGAATATGGGCGTTATGAACCTATGGGGGAATCAGGCAGGCAATGCCTGCACATTGATACCAATCAGACCGGGGCCGGTGTGTACCACAAGGGCCGGGCTGACAGTGCCTTCGTAAAACACCTTGCTGTTGGGAATCAGGCGCTTGACCTCGTTCATCACGTGGGCGGCTTCCTCGCGCGCGTTGCCATGCACCACCGCGACGGTGCAGGCCACGTGTTTTTTGGCCGCGTTAACCGCCAGGTTGATGGTCTCGGCAATGGCTTGGGCGCGGCCGCGCACCTTGGCGGCGATGGCGTAGGCGCCTTCCTCATTGCAGGTGATGATGGGCTTGATTTTGAGCAGGGAACCCAGCACCGCGGATACCTTGCCGATGCGGCCACCGCGGGCCAGATACTCCAGCGTGGACAGACAGAAATAGATGCTGGAGTTTTCCAGGCTCTGGCGCACCTTGCGCTCCACCTCGTCAAAGCTGTCGGCCGCGGCCACCAGTTCGGCCGCCAGGATGGCCTGCACACCGGCGCCGGCACCAATGGACTTGGTGTCGATGATGCGGATGTCCATGCCCTCCTGCTCCGGCTCCTGTGCCACCATGTGCATCATGCTGTTGGTGCCTGACAGCGCGCCGGCGATGGTGACCACCAGCAGGTTGGTAAAGCCGTCCTTGCGAATTTGATGCATCGCCTGGCGCACCGACTCGCTGTCGGGCAGCGACGTGCGCGGCACCTCAATCTCCAGCCGGTCATAGACCTCCTGAGCGGTGATGTCTATCTTGTCTTTGTATTCTCTATCCTGATAGATGATGGTGATGGGCACAGAGTAAATGCCATGCTGCTGAAGGTACTCCTCGGGTACGTCTGTGCAGGAGTCCACCAAAATAGCTATTTGATTCGGGTTCATCCTATCCTCCTTGATGATGCGATGTCAGTTTACTGGTATGGAAATGGGCTGTCAAGTATAGCCGCCAAGAAAAAACGAAATTTTACTCATAAGTATCCAAAAAGGATGTAAAGGGCCCCTCATCCCGCACGCGCCAGCCGAGCACCGCGCCCAGGTTGACCTTTTCAGCGGAGGAGAAGATGCACCCCTCCACATTGGGGTTGGTGCGCTTCATCTCCTGAATGAGGCGCTTCACCTCGCTACGCTTGCCGCCATCCTCCTGCCTGGTCACCCGGCAGGCGCAGGTCATCACGGGCAGCTGGTAGCGGGCGGCAAAGGCCGTCACTTCGTGCTCCCGCACCAAAAACAGCGGGCGGATGAGCTCCATCCCCTCATAGTTGCGGCTGCGCAATTTGGGCATCATGGTCTTGAACTCGCCGCCATACAGCACGCTGAGCAGCGTGGTCTCGATGACGTCGTCGTAGTGATGGCCCAAGGCAATCTTGTTGCAGCCCATCAGCTGCGCCTGCTTGTACAGATGCCCGCGCCGCATGGCCGCACACACATGGCAGGGGGAGTTTTTCGCGTCCTCAATGCTGGCGAAGATATCGGTCTCAAATATGGTCAGCGGGATGCCCAGGCGCCTGGCCGTCTCCTCCATGGTGCTGCGCTTGTCGTGCGTAAAGCCGGGGTCCATCGCCAGGAAGGACAGCTCAAAGGGAATTTTGCTATAGCGGTACAGCAATTGCAGGCACTTGGCCAGCAGGAAGGAATCCTTGCCGCCGGACACGCAGGCCGCGATGTGGTCGCCGGGCGCAATAAGCCGATACTCCTTCACCGCGCAGACAAAGTACCGCCAAATGGTCTTTCGGTAAGTGGTGGTGATGCCATGCTCAACCAGCTGTGCCAGGTTATCCAATGCGCTCTCCTTATCCGTGAAACTCGGCAGATTATAGCATACCCACTATAGGTATGCTATAATTCGCTTGCGAAAATAACATCGGAGCGATGCTCCGGGGAAGGAATACCGCATGCTGAACGCCTTGGAAACGGTGGCACGGGAGGCAGGCCGCATGATGCTGGACAGGCAGGAGGCCGCCATCCACCGCAAGGAGGGGCATTATAACTTTGTCACCGAGCGGGATTTGCAAATTCAGGAGTTCTTGCGTGAACGCCTGGCCGCCTTGCTGCCCGGCAGCCGATTCTTCTCCGAGGAGCAGGACAATGAAGGCCTGACCAACGAACCCACCTGGATTGTGGACCCCATTGACGGCACCATCAACTACATGCGCGGCAGGCGATGCTCCGCCGTGTCGGTGGCGCTGCTGCGCGACCGCAGCCCCGTATACGCCGCGGTATATGACCCGTTTGCCGATGAGATGTTCTCCGCCGAAAAAGGCGGCGGCTGCCTGCTGAACGGTCAGCCCGTGCAGGTATCAGAGACTTCCTACGAGCAGGCGCTGATTACCGTGGGCACCACCCCCTACGAGCCGGAGCTGATGCGCCTGGGGATGCAGGCGGCCTACGCCGTATTGCGAGAGGCAGGCGACATCCGCCGAACCGGCTCCGCCGCGCTGGATTTGGCCTGGGTCGCCTGCGGCCGCACCGATGCCTTCTTTGAGATGCGGCTCTCGCCGTGGGATTTTGCCGGCGGCGCGCTGCTGGTGCTGGAGGCCGGCGGCCGCCTGTGTGACCCGCAGCGGGATGCTGTCAACTATGGGCTGCCCTCCCGCATATTGGCCGCCAATCCCCTGTGCTATGAGCCGGTACTTGACATCCTGCGCCGGGCTGAGGCTGGCAGCCTGGAGGCGCTGTGAGTATCCCGCTGTCGTCCCCCCATGTGCACAGCCAATACTGTGACGGGAAATCCACCGCAGAAGAGATGGTACAGGCCGCCATTGAGCGCGGATTTGTCAGCCTGGGCATCTCCAGCCATGCCACGCAGGATTTTGATCCCGGCTACTGCATGGACGCGGCGAAAGAGGAGGCCTACATCCGCGAAATCCGCGCCCTCAGGCAACGCTATGAAAATCAAATTCGCCTGTGGCTGGGCATCGAGCGGGATGCGTATTCCAACGCCGACCCCGCCAAGTATGACTACGTGATTGCCTCGGCGCACTACCTGCGCCCGGATGGCGATACCTTCAGTGTGGATGGCGATTTGGGCCAGCTGCGCGCAGGCATCGACCGTCACTATCACGGCAGCGGCGGGGCCATGGCTGCCGCCTATTACGCCCTGCTGGGCAGCTATGTGCGCCGGTCGCGTCCCGATATCATTGGGCACTTTGACCTGGTGATGAAACACAACCGGCAGGGCGAACTCTATGACCCGGACGAGCCGATGGTGATGCGGGCGGCGCTTGCCGCCATGGAGGAGGCCTTTGAGGGCTGCCGCCTGATGGAGGTCAACACCGGCGCGCTGGCGCGCAGCGCGGCAAGAGCGCCCTATCCCAGCCTGACGCTGCTCAAGCATTGGCGTGGTCTGGGCGGCGAGGTGATTCTGTCCAGCGACTGCCACAGCGCCCACCAGATCGACGCCGGGTATGAAGAAGGCCTCCGGCTGATGCGGGAGGCCGGCTATGACCGGATGCAATACCTGGGTACGGCAGAGCGCCTGTTTGAAACCACAGCGATATAAACGAAGGAATCAGGCGCTGCCCTCGGGCAACGCTTCCCATATGGGTGCGGCGCTCTCCCCGCGCGTGCGCAGCGCGCGCAGGCGCTTGATGCGCTGCTCCACCCGCCGCCCGGCCATCGCCTGGCTGCGGTATTTGTCCATCAGCACGCGCACGCCAATCGCCACCGGGATGGCAGGCAGCGCGCCCGCCCCCAGCCCTGCCACCAGCGCACCCGCGCTCATGGCGGCGCCTGTCTTGGCCGCGCGGTAGGCACTATCCTGCACGGCGGCGGTGCCAGTCTTTCGGCCCAGCAGCACGCGGCTGCCCTCTGTCACGGCAATCACCGCCATCGGCAGGCCAAAGCTGGCCACGTTGAGCGCGTCATCCAGCAGGCCGCTGTCCCCCAGCAGGCCCAAATCCACCGACACCTCATCAGCCAGGCTGAGCCCCACGGCGATGCTGTCCACCAGCGTGGTGCTTTGCTTTTTCCTATACTTTTCAACGATTTCCTTGAAACTCGGCATCATGCGCCTCCAAAGGTCTTAAGCAGCGCGGTTATAACCCAGGCCCCGGCAAGGATGGCGGCAATCACCGTCACCTGCCGCAGCACCGAGGTCAGCGTGCCACGCTTTTGCTGTTGTTTGTCCTGCTTCTTTTCCAGGGCGTCCACACTGCGCTGCAGCGCGTTGACGCGCTCCTCCAGCGAGCGGCGGCCCTCCTCCTCGATGGTGTGGGCGGCGGACAGCTGCGCGCTGAGGCTGCGGTCGTGGTTGAGGGTGGCAATCAGATAGGCCACCAACGTCATTTCGCTGGTGAACTCATCCACCAGGACGCCCAGGTCGCGTCCCTTCAGGCCCTGCACCGCTGTATCCAGCAGCTCGCGTGAGCGCTGCACCAGGTTGGTCTTTTTTTCCTCGGGGTGTTGTGTCATGTTATACGAATCGCAGGCCGTTTGCCGCCTGCTCGTCGGCATATCGGTTGAGCAGCGATTTGATGCGGTTGTAGGGGTTGAGCAGCGCGCTGAGGCTGCGGTCGTGGTTGAGGGTGGCAATCAGATAGGCCACATACTTGGACATATCGGCCTCCACATACCACTTGGCCTGCTTGAGCTCGGGCTGGTTGTAGTTGAGGTTGGTGGCCAGCACCTTGGTGATAATGCCCTGCTCGTAGGCGGCGTGAAACTCCGCCAGGCCGTTGGTGAAGAAGGCAAACGTGGCCACACAGAAGATGCGGTTGGCCTTGCGCAGCTTGAGCTCGCGCGCCAGGTCCAGCATGCTGTCGCCGGAGGAGAGAATGTCATCGGCCACGATGACGTCCTTGCCCTCCACACTGGTGCCGATGTACTCATGGGCAATGATGGGGTTGCGACCGCCCACGATGGTGGTATAGTCGCGCCGCTTGTAGAACATGCCCAGTTCCAGCGCCAGCACGGATGAATAATAAATGTTGCGCGCCATGGCCCCTTCATCGGGGCTGACAACCAGCATGCTGTCCTTGTTGATGTTCAGGTCCTTCACCTCATGGCACAAGGCCTTGAGCATCTGGTAGGTGGGCATGACGTTTTCAAAGCCAATCAGCGGCACGGCGTTGACCACACGCGGGTCGTGGGCGTCAAAGGTGATGATGTTGGACACGCCCATGCTCTGCAGCTCCTGCAGGGCCATGGCGCAGTCCAAGCTTTCGCGCGAGGTGCGGCGGTGCTGGCGGCTTTCGTACAGGAACGGCATGATGACGTTGACGCGCTTGGCCTTGCCGCCGATGGCGGCGATGATGCGCTTGAGGTCCTGGAAGTGATCGTCCGGGGACATGGGCACTTCCTGGTCGTACATGTTATAGCGCACGGCGTAGTTGAGCACATCCACAATGATGTAGATGTCAAGGCCGCGCACGCTCTCCTTGAGCACGCCCTTGCTCTCGCCGGTGCCAAAGCGCGGGCAGTACGCCTTGATAAGGAAGTTGTCGCGGTTTTTGCCGGGCACGGTGAAGAAATCCCCGTCCTCCTCGCCGCCCTCCAGGTCGTGCCACTTGAGCAGCCAGGAGTTGATCTGTTCCCCCATGTGCTCGCAGCCGTTCATCGCGATGATGCCCAGAGGCCCGAAGGGTACCTCGTTGAGATCCTTCACCCATGAGATCACTGAAGCCGACATGTCCGCCCTCCTGTCAAAGAATTGTGTTTATTCGCCAGCAGGCTGAGTATCCTGCGCAAGCGCTTCCACGCGCTGCAGTTGCAGCTTGGGGTAGCTGGGGCCTGTTTCCTCGGTCTCTAACACATTGAGGCCAACCAGCACGCCCCACACCCGCACATGGCTGTCCACAGCCAGGCTGGGGTCAGTATCCGTCACCAGCATCACGGTATCCGCATAGCCGGTTACCGCCTTGCGCAGCGCCAGGCTGATGACGTATTCGCCGGCGATTTGCTCGGTCTTGGCCACATAGCCGTCGTAGGTGAGCAGCTTGCCGTCATAGGTCTCGGCCTTGGCAATCAGGTCGGTATAGGGCGGGCTGAGCGCCTCGCCGGTCGCCTGCTGGGCGGCCGCCTCGACGGCCTGCTCTACTGTAGGCGCTGCCGGCAGCGCGGTCCCGCGAGCGGCCAGCCACTCAAAGCTGCGGCTGTTGAAGCCCTTCTTGGAGAAGGTGAGCCGCACCTGGTAGCTGCCTTCTTCCTTGGTATTCACCGTGAAGGAGAAATTGCGGTTGTTGTTGGTCTTCTTGGTGGTGGTTTTTTCGCCGATGACCATCTGCACCGTCACGCCGGGCTCGGTCTTGCCCATGATTTTGTACTGGTCCTGGGTCAATTCCTCCGGCAGTTCGGTGGTGAATTCCACGGGCAGCAGGCCGCGGTCATAGGTGATGGAGTAACTTTTTTCCAGCGTGTCCAGCCCCTCGGCCTGCACGGCCAGGGTCATCATGTAGATGCCTGTCTCCGGCAGCGTGATG
>ENA-UOOH01003384-UOOH01003384.1-fermentation-metagenome-genome-assembly--contig:-NODE-3384-length-12184-cov-4.295408_pt1 | contig 12184 bp, 21 predicted proteins | sample MGYA00245778_ERZ724025 | MGnify/ENA primary metagenome ERZ724025 (study PRJEB28704, sample SAMN03018313) | fermentation metagenome | biome: anthropogenic terrestrial biome; feature: soil; material... | reverse complement strand
CATGAGCCTTGAATACTCTCCCTCCTTGCTAGACACTATCGCAAACACTGACTTCTTATTCAGCTTCGACAAGTCAGAACCCATGCCGCAATATATCCATACCGCATAATGCCTCAAGTACATGTTAGCCCAGAACGCTTGTTCGGGTGATTCACACACCCCGACCCTTAAACTGTTATATTCATATAAACTTCTTTCGTTCCATATTCCTGGTTCTTCCCCATAATCCTTATTATCAACAGTTAACGCATAAGGTGTTCCTGTTTCGTCCACGAACCACCATGCGTCTTTACCCTCAACCGCTGTTCCTACGTTATATCGCCTAAGAATATGTTTTATTTCAAACTCGCTGAAAAACTGTTTAAGTTTGCAAGCTGTTTTCCCTTTCATAATTTCTGTATCGCTTAAGCTATCGTAATATTCCTTGTTCATATTATCTTTCTGTTTACTGTTTCTGTTTTTATAATCCTTGCACGCTGCATTTAATGTATCTCTGTATTTGTATTTGTATTTCTCTTAGTATGTACGGTGTATAGGGGTATATATTATATATATATATATATATATATATAATAATATATACACCGCTCTATATACACACACATACGTACATTGCATTATATTAAATTATATTAAAATGGTTTAACGTTAAAATAGCGTGAAACCCGCTGCTGCATTGCTTTTGATACATATTTTTTCATCTCCTTCATTATATTAAATTATATTAAACGTTATATTAAAATGGTTTAACATAAACCGTTGATTATATTAAATTATATTAATGATTATATTAAAACAATTAACAATTATATTAAAATATCTAAAACGGTAAAGCGTTCTTATGCTCGTACATGCCGTTATTAACTCTAAGAATTCCAGCGTTTTTAGCATCTTCAATGTACTTTTTAGCCATGTCAATAGACTTGTTAGTATGTAAAGAAACCTTAACGGATAGCTCTTTCTTGTTCATCTTGTCGTTTCCTAAAATAGCACTGAACAGGCTGTCATAATCAACTGAGAATACAGGCTGCTTTACTTCTACTCCAAGAGGTTGATAAACAACAGGTATTCCCTCCTCTATGCGGAAATAAAACTCGTCTATCGGAGCGTGTCTGCTATCAGCAACCTTGCAACTCATGTACGGATTACCGTCGTCCTCCTTCGTTATGCGTATCACGTTCTCGCCTTTCTGCGACAAGAACGTGCCCAAATGCCCACGAAGATTATCATCGCCCTTGTTAACGTGCAACGCTGTTACTATAGCCATATCGTACTTCACCGCCCACTTCATCAGCATGGTGGTAACTGCATGCCCTTCCGCCAGATCGTTGAAGTCAAGACACAAATCTACTATACCGTCTATGAACAGAACATCTGGACGTATAGCCTCGACGCTCTCTTCTATGATCTGTATGCGTTCAGCAGCCGACAGTTCACGAAGATTTGATCCCGTCAGCATTGAAACGTTTTTGTCAAGCGGCCAGTCGTTTATTCTGTGGATGCGCCTTATAACCTCCTGCGTGTCGCTCATGTCCTGCTCCGTGTCTGCGAACAGCACCTTGAAGTTATTGCGTGTAGGAACAAGATTGAAAAACCCTGATTCGTTAAGAAGAGCACTTACAAGAATAGAGTTGTAGAACGTCTTTCCCGCTTTCTGCTTACCGCTAGATATGTGGATTCCCCTCCTGTACAATAACGGGGTCTGTGTCGTGCTCTGAACTAGAAGCGGCTCGGGCGAGGCTACGGGCTTGCTCAAGTCTACGATATGAGCCTTCCATCGTTCCTCTTTCGGAGCGGTAAGGTAGAATATAGGAATCCCGTTTTCAATTTCATAGCCCATATAACGGAAGATTAACAGGTTGACACGTCTTTCCATTTATTCCAATACGATCGACAAACACCTCTATGTCGTCTATCGATATGTTACCCAGCGTTTGCGCTTTCGGGTTGTCAATGCCAATCACATACGGATCGGGCATCTTTGAATGAAAAGGAATGAAGCACATGACAGCATCGCATTTCAGTTCAACCGCCTGCCTTATCTTAGCTGTTACATGCTTCATGATCTCCCAGTACAATATCGTGCTCTGAGAAAGTACTAGCGGAAGAACGTTTCTTTCAAGAAACAATACCTCCTCCTGCATTCTCTTCTTAGCATAATCGTTTTCCACCTTGTCTATATATTCTTTTTTCTCATTGATCAAATCTATCAACTTTTTTGAGACGAAACTTTCATCTAGCATTATTTTACCCCTTTCAACTTGTTAAACTTGCTGTTAATAACTATGATTGGAGACCCTGAAACTGTTATGTAGTCCAGTTCGTTGTATCTAATCATCTCGTAAATCTTCAACCTGCTGACCCTCAGGAATGAAGCCGCAGCAGTGATCTTCATCAGCTGCTGCGGGTGTACTTTACTTTTTATTTCCATTGCTCCACCCTGTTTAGCTTCATCGCCCTTTCTGTGAGATCGTTCAATAGATGATAATCTATATCCCAGTTTACATCCGTGTAGCTGTTAGGGGTCTCAAACAGTCTCAGTGCATTCATTCTGAACGGGCACTCCTTCATGATGAATAACGCATTCAGTTCAACGAACAGTTGCAATGCAATATTCTCAACAGACGGATTGCAGTATAACCCTGATTTCAGCCACATAGGAACAACTCTCCACCGATTGCTTCCATCCATCAGTTTCACTAACTCGGGATCCTTCGGATTATAGATAAGCGCATGGTCGTAGTATCTGTCAATATACCCGAGCGCCAATGCTTTCAGGTCTGCAAAATCGATCGGATACCCTATATTGTCGTCGTCGTTTAATGTAGCTTTCACTTCGTCGAAAGCAATAGTAAGTTCAAACAAGTATGTATGTCCGTGCAGGTTTGCGCATTTCCCTGCGTGATTAACTATCCTGTGCGCCGCGTCGAAATTTCCTTTTCTTGTAATTGTCTGCATAATGTTTAATTGTTTAATTGTTAGTCAAATAATGATTGTTGAACGGGCTCCTCTTTCTGGTGCTTTTCTATGTAAGCGAAGAAATCGAAGTTTGAAAGTTTTAAAATGTCCTCAAGGTCTTGATTGCTGAAATATGAAATCCTGGATACTTCCTGTCTCATTTCTATTGTCAACATTTTGACGACATCAAGAATTTTTAATATGTTGTCGGTTAGAGTATTATGCAATGAAAACCAGTTTCTAATTGCCTCCTCCTCTGTTATTATTCCAAGATGATAGCATTTGATAAATGAACCTTCTTGCATATATTTCCACCTTTGAACTCCGTCAAGAATGAATATCCCATCCCTGTCATCAAGATTACAAGTGGTTATTGGTGTTAATTGTTTAATAAGCAAGCTGTTAACCAACCCTAAAACCTGAGTTCCTTCATTCTGATTTTTGACGTCAAAAAAGGGATTCAGTTCATGCTTTCTCACTGACATTAATCCCACGTAATTCCTCTTTTCTCCCATATCTCTGTTACTGTTTTTTCAAGGTCTATGAATTGCTGAATTCTGTTTCTTCTCAAATAAGACATTGATTCGTTAGCGAACATCCCTAGTTTCACACCATCTATTTCAATAATAACTCTCTTAAACGAAATACTATCTACTGAATAGAATGGATAAATATATAACCCTCCGAAGCTGCTATAACCCAATCCATGACATTTTATCTTATCTTTCGTGAATCCAAAAACCTTGTCAAGAAATGCACGCTTAACTACTTCAGCTGTATCGTTGGCTGGAGATATTCCTATATAATCCGTATGATCTGCATACCTCTTCAATATGGATATATTCTCACCATAGTGATATACAGGCATTATCTTATGTCTGCTTTTGCTTTTCAAATATAAATAGTTTTCAAATCCCTGCTCTACACACTTGTTTATTTCTGCCTTAGATGATCCTGTTTGAGGTATCACATCAAGATTTATGCAAGTTATGTCCCCGTGCTCAAGGCTATTTATAAACGCAAGATATTCGTCTATATCTATAGTCCCTGCACCTTTATTCCACAGTGAGAAAGCACCCGAATCAATGATTAATCTATTGTTGTCGTCGTCAAAATGTTTAACATCTTTCGCGTCGACAGCGAAAGAGAGAAGGTAATTTCTTACCTTCCTCTCCTTGAGCGGCTTTCTCATACTTGATGGACTTGAGAAAAAATACTTCATAGCGAACCCTCTGTTGTGGTAGTATATAGTCCTCCTCGAACATTGTAAGACATCGTAACTTTGAGTTTTTCAGTCTGCAAGGCTTCTTTTAAATCATTGTAAATGATTTGATTAACACGTTCTTGATACACACCTACATTTCTGAATGTACCCAGGTAATACTTTAATGCTTTCAGCTCCAATGCTTTACCTCCTTCTGGAAGATAAGTAATGACAATTTTAGCAACGTCAGGAAGTCCAGAAAACGGGCAAACTGCTTGAAATTCGTGGCTGATAATCTCTATTAATTGCTTTGGAGAGTTGAACAAAAAAGTCCTTATCTCTCCCTTGTCTATTGCTTCCTCTCCTTCGAAAGCTATCGTTTTCCCTTCTGCTGTCTGTGAAACATAGGGATTCATAGCCGTGTTAACGGGTACGCTTTTTAATTCTTCTTCTGTGATGTTCTGATTCAAATTTTTCATAATGTGATGTTTTTTTATTGTTCATAAATGGTAGGATCTATCAATCCCATTTTTTCGAATGCTTCTTTTCTCTCAACGCAAGTGCCACACTTTCCACAATGTACTTCACCGCCCTTGTAACAACTCCACGTTTTACTGAAATCTACGTTCAAGGTGCTAAATCCGAGTGCTGCAATATTGTGCTTTCTCAATCCGTTGAACGGGCTTACTATCTTCACCTTGTTGTATGTTCCAGACATCGAGGCACAATCCATGCTATCAATGAATTCTTTTGTACAGTCCGGATAAATAGCATGATCTCCTGAGTGATTGGCGATAGCTACATATTGTAATCCTCTTGATTCTGCAAGACCTATAGCTATAGACAGCATTATTCCGTTTCTGAAGGGTACAACCGTTGACTTCATGTTCTCAGCTTCGTAATGTCCCTCAGGTATTGCGTCAGCACCTTGAAGGAGCGAACTATTGAAGTATTGCTTCATGAATGAGAGAGGGATAATAATGTGAGGAATATTTAGTTTCTCACAATTAATTTTTGCACACTCGATTTCTCTTGCTGCATGATTACTTCCATAGTCGAATGTAACAGCTAGAGCGGTGTTCTTCTTCAATAGGTGCAGCATCACTGTTGAGTCCATGCCTCCTGAGTAAACACATAACGTATCTTTTTTCATTTTTTTATTCTATTTAAAAATTCCTGTTTTGCTGAAATATCGGATTGAAACACACCTGTTAACTTCGTCGTCGTAGTCCAAGTATCATGTTTTTTTACACCTCTCATCTCCATGCAGAAATGACGTGCAGTAAGCGACACCGCTACTCCCTTAGGGTCAAGGTGCTCCATCAAGTATTGAGCGGTCTGCATAGTTATCCTTTCCTGATTCTGCAACCTGTGAGCAAACATGTCCAGCGTTCTGGGTAGCTTGCTCAATCCTGCAATTTTCTTGTTAGGTATGTATGCAATATGTCCATATCCGACAATAGGAGCAATGTGATGCTCGCAAAATGAATAAAACGGTATATTATCAACGATGATCATTTCATCCATCCCTTCCGCATCAAACGTTGTTAGCTTGAACTCTCTGTCTTTAGGATTCAAAAACTCGTTCATCCACTTAACCCAGCGTTTAGGAGTATCGATAAGTCCTTCTCTATTAGGATTCTCTCCGATTCTTTTCAACAAGAAATACATAAGTATCTCGGGCTCCATCCTCTCTAGCATGTCGATCTCGTCAGCGTCGTACATTTCCAGCACAATATCTTCTCCGTCTCTTGATCTAGCAGGTATCATTAACGTAGGCAGATATATATCATCTTTTTTGTTGCAATTAACACACATATTTATACTCCTTTTTTTGTGTCCCAGATCATTATATGATTCCGAAGAGCAAGTTTGACATTCAAATCCATAGCTAGTTGTGCCACTACGGGAGCAGATAGCCATTGTTGGCTACGTGAAAGACCGGCAGGCATTAACCATATCTTGTCAGAATAGTATTTGAAAAGCCAGTCGAAATCACTCAATAACTCGTCCCTGTCTTGCTCGGTAGCAATAACAAACTTGAATATTGATCCTTTTGTGTTCGCTATTCTGTTAAGTGCAGCAAGATTATATCTCATCTGCTTGCTATTACCGCTGTTCGATAACTTCGGAGAACAGTTGAACTGAATTTCCATCCCTTTCAGGTGTTCAGAAATAAGCTGGGTTCCATTCGTTTCAATCTCTATGTTAGGAGTATATGCTAATCTCCCTGATTGAGTTATGAAGTCAATTATTTCAGCAATCTGGCTTTGATACATCATAGGCTCGCCACCCGTGAATATAATTCTATTCGTTCTGTCAAGTTTTTCCCAATCCTTAATTACGTCTTTTTCAAGATCGAAATTATAACGGTGCTTCATCTGCTCCAGCGTATCGCATATCCATTGATCGCTTTCACAATGTAGATTGCATTTCTGGAAACGCATAAAAAGTGCAGGATGTCCCGCAGTAGGGCCTTCGCCCTGAATACTGTAAAAATGTTCAGCTAATTTTACATTCATGATTGATTATTTTTAGTTGTTTTTTGCTGTTGGCTTCTCTTGTTTTTAGCCCACATAGTTTTATATCTTCTGCTGTAGTATCTGTATCTGTGTTCTATAACGGGCTTCATTGATTCTTTATGAATTATGAAATCCTGAATAGTTTCCCCGTTCCTCAGAACGCCCGCTAATGCCATCCCCGTTCCATTGAAGTTTGGAGATTCATAATCCTGCTCTCTGGATTTAGTTTCGTAAACATGTGTCACCACATACTTTATCCTCCCATCCCCAATAATCTTATATTGCTTGCTCATCTTATCGATAAGGCTTTTTTTCTTCATGATGTCCAGACGGGCATCAAAATAAATCTGCTTCTCTTCTTCTGTTAAATTTAGTATTCTCATTTTTTTGACGGTTTTCTAAAAATTATCGTTCCGTTTTCAAGTGTTTCACGATCCCATGTTTTGAGGATCTTCCTTCCGATAGGCTGCAATTTTTTTATCCTCATTCGCTCTTCAAACCTATCAGCTTGCTTGTTATTGTTTAGTATGTTGTGAGACATAATCTAGTGCTTCGTCTAAATCGTTAATAAATTGATTCATGTTTTTTGCAATTATACAGACTGCTCCTGCATTCTGCATCTCCTTTTTAAATCGTTTCTGATACTTGCTTTCCTTATCGGCTCCAACCTTCACTTCAACGAATATCGCCCTGCCGCAGATGCAACCAACCACGTCAGACACACCCTTGTCGTCTTCAGCTATTCGTCGGTAAACCTTGTTCTCCTGATCATACACGCCCATAGTGTTTACTCTTACCGCCCATCCTCCCATTACTTTTATATGGTTTTTAATACCTCGGGTAAGATTGTTTGCGGTTAAGGGTACTGTTTTCTTTCTAACTGTCATAATATTAATAGTTTATACATGTAAGCAAGCCTCTGATACTTCCTCAAGCCTGACTTGTACAGATCGCTGTTTCTGTCGAATGCAACGTGAAACACTTCATGATTTCCGTTCACTGCTGTTTTGCTTATCCCAATGAACATGAAGTTATCAAGATTTCCCAAATCCATATACCATGCTCCCTGTCTGTCGTAATCCATAGCTTCAATGGTCTGCTTGAATGACTTCAACGAGGTGCATGCAGTTGTTTTCAAATCAGCGCCCATCCTCATCGGAAGCGAACACAAATCATACTTGCATCGTGCAGGAATATGAAACATGTTTCCCATATATTCAACATTGAACTTGTCTACTTTTAATGTTTGTTGGGCAGACATGTTTTTGATATACATGGATAGAATTCTATCTTTCCTTCCTGCGTCACGCATAGATATAGCACGTGCCCAAGTTTGATCATCGAACGTAACATCTCCTCCTGACGGAACAACAAGTCTCTTCTCCGAATATATAACGTTTTCTGGCTCAAGAAGCATACAGTCTACCAAGCTTCCGAAATCAAAAATATTCTGCATATTGGCGTTGCTGAAAGGGTCTATTCCGTTTATCAGATTTTGCAACCGTCCTAGATCGCTGTTAGACACGTGCGTATCTATGTTGTAGTAATTGTCCATTATCTCGCTGCTCTCTGCGTTGTAACGACTTCCTCTATTATCCTTATACCGGGTATAACTTCATCGCAGTTGTTTGCGTAGAAGTCAAGAAGTGATTGAAACCAGTCGACATAAATCGGCGTTCCGTCTTCATTGAACTGTGATACGCCTTTCTTGTCCTTTTTGATAATTCCCGAAAACTTTGGATGGATAAATACGTTGAAAAACAGCTCAGAAGTAACGGAGACAAAATCCTGTGTATCAGCTTCTATAACAGCACGTTTTTTTATCCTTCCTTTCGTTTCTATAGCACCCGTCTGTAATTCTATCTGTGACTTGAATTCAGCTTGTAACTCCTCTGCTTTTGCTGCGTTTCTTGCCGCCTCTTGCGCATCAGACAACGCCTTAGCATTTCTTTCCGCTTCTTCCTTCTCGGCTTGATCCGCTAGTTTTCGGGCTGCTTCTGTTGCTGCTTCCGCTCCTTTTTCTATACTTTTTTCAAGTTCTGGAAGTCTATCTACCCATGAGTCAAAAGTAGGTTTAGCAATCTTCAAGTACTCCTCGTTTGCTTTTTCATACGGGAAAACTTTCTTCTCATCGTCGCATATCTGTTTAACTTCGATAAACGGCAGGGTTGACATTATGCTTCCAGCATCGAACCATTCGTTGTAAGTCTGTTCGCTTAACTTAGTACCCAGACCCATTCTGTCTTTCAACTTCAAGAATGTTTGAGAGGTAACGGACTTGAAAGCATCTGATAGCTTGCTGTTAAGCGTCATGTTTGCCTTGACAATTCCTTCGGTGTAGTTTGTCTTAACAACACCTTTCACACGGGCAATCTCAGCAGAAACTTTTCTCTGTTTCTCTATAGCTTCTTGCCTTTCTCTCTCCTGCTGAAACTTCAAATTAGCATATTCATCACGCAGTTTTTTCACACGTTCATACTCGTTTCCTGAACCCGCTGCGTTCGTTATCTGTTTCTCAGGTTCCATCAGCAGTTTCTTAATATCATCGATCGGTCCAGTGATTGCTTTTCGAACTTTTTCAACGTGCTCAAACGTCTTTCTTACTTTCACAAGAAGCTGCTCTGCTTTCTCGTCTTGCTCGTCGGTAGCTATAGATGTTACGGCTTTCAAAGCCTGTACTGCTCTATTGCTCCTTGCTTCCATATCGTTGAAGTTTGCTTCAATGGTTGAAGGAGATAACTCGTTAATTAATACGGGTAATTTATTTTCCATTATGCTAAATCGTTTTTTTGTTAAAACATCTCGTCGTCTTGTACTTGTGGCTGTACTTTTGCTTCGGGTGCTTGCGCTGGCGCTGGATTCGGACTAGGTCTTTGTGCTTCTTCCTTCACGCTCTCTACCTTGCTCACCTCTTCCGGCTCGTCGGTTACTTCTTCGTAATCGCTGAAATCAACTTCACTGGTATTCCTTACGCTGGCAGCGAATTCTTCAGGGTCAGTATTATCAGACATTGCAGCATCGTTAACCATCTGGCTCAACTGATCATCTACATACTTCGACGAAGCGGACAATGATCCTTCCTTTGCAAGTGTATTGTATATACGCTTCACTAGCGTTTTCTTAAATGCCTGTGCTTCGTCCGTGACCCACATCGGCGCCTCCACTTCATATTCACCGTATTTTCCCGACTTCACTCTTCGTCCTTCTGCGTTAGGCTCTACGCTGATATAATCCTTGTAAGACTGCGAATACCTGTCACGAATTGACAATACTTCTTCACGCTTCATAAAAAAGATCCTGCTCTTACCGTTCATCAGCTTCAATGTAGCATATACGGCGACAATGTCTTGCCCGACAGTATTCAGTTTGGGCTTATGTTGTATAATCTCGTACTCTCCATTAATTATGCTGTACTCGAAGTCGTCCACTTCGTTGGCATATACGCAAACAGGTTCAGCGAGGTAATCAACGCCTCTGATCTGACTTATCTGTTCCAAGCGACCTTTCCACCCGGGCATCCATACGCACTTGTTTTTGTAAGGGATCAGGTAGCTCTGTCCATCTTTCAGCGACAATCCAGAAACAGCAAGCAAGATGAAAGATGAGTAGATGCTCATCGGTGTACACTTCGCCAACTGTGCGCTTTCTGAAATCGTCTGTAAAAATACGATCTTCTCGGCGTGAAATTTAAGATCCCCATCACTTTTCCCGCTAGTCATGTTGTAGGTGTCAACCCAGCGTTTTTCAACTGCGGGGAGGTCTACAATCTCCCCGGGTGTCTTGCATTCGTTAAGCATCTTCGATGTTAACGTTAATGCGTCTTTTTTCTCATTGCTCATAATTTTGTTAATTTTTGAATGGTTATTAATTCCTTACAAATATAATAATAAAAACAATACGTTTTGTTTTTTAAAGTTAAAAAAAGGGTTACACGTATAATTTTATCAGCTTGTTGAAAGCTGATATTCTCGATTTTTTGTCATATATAACCCACCAATACCTATTACGGTATCCTTCTTCTTCTACACCTTTATAATACTGTGCGCATAGGTAGTCAGGATTAAACTGTGGAAACCACTCATGTAAGGATTCATATCCCTTGTATTTATATTCTGCGAATAGCTTATGTTCACCTACATATATCCTTAGTGCTTCATTGATAGCATAACACATACCTACACCATCATACATTGGACTTATGAACAACCTTTTAGCCATACGAAGGATGTCCCTTTTTTGTTTCTTTGTCAGTTTTTTCATGATCTATTTTTTTGAAATGAACTTTCCTTTTGCGTCTCTTTCCCGAATATACTTAGACAACTCTTGCTTGAGATTGTCTATGGTTTTATTCTTTTCGTTCAACTCGATAATGATCTTCATGTGTTGTTTTTCGTAGAACACATTACGTGCTTTCTCGTCTCTCAGGTCTCTTTCAAGAGTTCTGTTAATTTCGCTGAAGCGGATGTTTTCTTTTTTTAATCTTCTGAATCCAAACATAATTGTAAATTTTAATTGTTAATAAATTAGTAAGTATCGATTTTCGCTTATTATAATCTTATTCTATAAGTTTTAAATTCCACCGTGTCGTAAACACACCCATTGATTTTATTAGATTGTGGATGCTTCATTTTCTGATTCCTTGCAAAATCAAGAGCATCATCAAGTTTTTCGAAGTAAACATCTTTCGCATAATTGCTCTTTCTGTACGTTCTTAATTCAGTAGTTCTGAATCTTAATTTTTTATTGTCTTTCATTTGTTTAATATTTTTTTTATGGTAGTGATTCCTTTTTTTACTCCATTTACGTAAACATCAAGACGATAGTAAACATTTTTGCATGTTTCATTCATTTTCTGGGATACGACAATCTGATTATCACCCATTATAAATAATACATCTGGATTGTTTGCTGTAAATTTATCCTCATTGCTTCTCCTCTGATTAGCTAATTGTGCCGGTTTCCAGAAATAGCAAGACTGGTATTTTTCGTGAGTGCGTACAATTCGCTCCAACTGCTGTCTTGCTTGCTTGCTTATTCTCTTAGTTATGTTGTAAGTTTTCATTGCTTTTAAGTGTTATGCCCCGACCGAAGCCGGAGCGGGTTGATTAAATGATGTTTTTGATTATGTTCTCAATAGATTTTTCCAACTTAGTGATCCGGTTTTTACTTTCGCCGAAGCAAATAGACTTACCATCTTTGATCATGTTCTCGCTGAATGCAAGATCGAAAAATTTCCTTGCAAAATTTTTCTCCTCTGATAATTTAGCTTCGAGTCTTACTAACTCGAATATTTCCGTCATCCAGTCGTCTGTACTTACTTCCTTTACGAAGTGCAATTGCATTACGGGAGCTACACCCCAGCTAAATAATGTCTTTGAGTTTGCTGTGACCTCGAAACCTATTGTTTCGAACTGGTTGTTTTTTACTACTACTGCTTTCATTGTCTTTATTTGTTTTAATTTGATACCACTAAATTAGCGGTTTCGACAATACTGCGCAA
>ENA-UOOH01003381-UOOH01003381.1-fermentation-metagenome-genome-assembly--contig:-NODE-3381-length-12188-cov-3.986401_pt1 | contig 12188 bp, 11 predicted proteins | sample MGYA00245778_ERZ724025 | MGnify/ENA primary metagenome ERZ724025 (study PRJEB28704, sample SAMN03018313) | fermentation metagenome | biome: anthropogenic terrestrial biome; feature: soil; material... | reverse complement strand
CTGTAAATGCAAGCGGCGTGCCAGTGAAGGATAATTACAATGTGGAAACATGATAAAACCATGGTCGGTCTTGAGGTTCTAAAACCCCGCTTGCGCTACGGAAGGAATCTAGTCCTCTGAAGTTTCGTCCGGGCTTCAGGTAAAATAGGGCGCATGCCGCATTTGATCCCGGAAGACCTCGAAAAAGCCGCCGTGCGGGGGGAACCCTCGCACGTTTGGCGTGCCGGCCAGGAGCGCCGCTTTGAAATGCTAAAAGAAGCGGCCGGCCCCCTCATCCAGGGGCGGGTGCTGGTGGATGGCAGCGGCGTGGGGGCTTACCTGCGCAGGCTGGTGCCCATCGCCCGCCAGGCGATCGGCCTGGACATCGAGCTCCCGCGGGTAGTCGAGAGCAAGCCCTTTGCCCCCCTGGCGCTTTGCGGCGCGGGCGAATACCTGCCATTTCCCTCGGCCAGCATGGACCTGATCTGGAGCCACGAAGTGCTGGAGCACGTTCAGGACGACGCGGAAGCCATCCGCGAGATGGTGCGCGTGCTGCGGCCGGGCGGGCGGATTTTGCTCTTTTGTCCCAACCGCGGCTACCCCTTTGAAACCCACGGGCATTACTGGAAGGGCAAGTACCACTTTGGCAACACCCCCCTGATCAACTGGCTGCCGCGCAAATGGCGCGACCAGCTGGCCCCGCATGTTGAGGTATATACCCGGGCGGACCTGGCGCGCCTCTTTGCCGGCTTGCCGGTGAAGGTGATCAGCAAACGCACCGTGTTTGGCGCCTACGATAACATTATCGAGCGCCGTCCGCGCCTGGGCCGCTTGCTGCGCGGCTTTTTGCAGACCCTGGAAAAGACCCCCTTGCAGCGCCTGGGCCTGAGCCACTTTTGGGTGGTGGAGAAGCTTTAGCCGGCATTCATTTTTAATAACAAAACGCTCAGGCATCTACCTGAGCGTTTTTCGATGGCATTCCGCTTTCACTCCCGCAGCAGAATCGCCGCGCCCCGCGGGTAGAGCCGCAGCTGCAGCTGCCCGCCCGGCCCGGCCTGGAAAGTTTCCCCCGGATGCAGCAGGCTGCGCCAGCTTGATCCAGGTATGTCCGGCAGGTTGAGGGTTAAATCGGCAGCCTCTGCCGCGCTATTCAGCGCAACGATCATGCTCTGCCCTGCGCCTTCGCGCAAAAAGGCGAACTGGCGCGGGCCAACGCTGAGTTGGCGGTAGTTACCCCGGCTCAAGGCCGGGTGCCCGCGCCGGATCTCCGCCAGGCGGCTTATATGCGCCGGCAGGCTGGCCCGTTCCGGATAAGGCGGCTGGGCCAGGAGTTGGTCTGGCTGGATGGCCGGCCGCAGCTTCCAGTCATCCTGGTCCTTGCGCCCCTCCAGGCCAAACTCCGAGCCGTAGTACACGGCCGGGATGCCCGGGACCGTGAAAAGCAGGGTGTAGAGCATCCAAAGCTGAGCGGGGTCGTTTAATTGGGTGGCAATCCGGCTGACGTCGTGGTTATCCAGAAAACTATATAGGCCCAGGCCGGTATATATGCCGCCCTGGCCAAACTGACGGTTCAGGCTATAGGCCAATTCGAAGAAATTGCCATCATTCAGGGCCGACCAGGAACTCTTGAAAAGCTCGTAGTTGGTCGCGCTGTGCAGCATCTCCGGGTTGACCCAATCCCGGTAGTCGCCATGGATCAGTTCCCCCATCAGCCAGAGCTGCGGGTCCAAACCGTTGGTAAAGCTGCGCAGCTCACGGATAAAGGCCAGGCTCAGCGCATCGGCCGCGTCCAGGCGCAACCCGCTGATGCCAAACTCCTTATGCCAGAACCGGATCGCCTCAAAGATGTGCTGACGCACGGCCGGGTTGGCCAGGTTAAGCTTCACGAGGCCGGCGTGGCCTTGCCAGCAGTCGTAGCAGAAAGGGTCGTTATAGGGTGAACACGCGTCAAAGCGCAGGCCGCTGAACCAATCCCGGTAAGGCGATGCCTCTCCGTTGGCCAGCAGGTCCTGGAAGGCCCAGAAATTGCGCCCCACGTGGTTGAAAACGGCATCCAGCACCAGTTTAATGCCGTGCTCCCGGGCAGCGGCGGCAAAGGCGGCAAGGTCCGCGTTGGTCCCCAGGCGCCGGTCCACCCAAAAGAAATCGGCGGTGTCGTAGCCGTGCGTGCTGGATTCAAACACCGGCCCCAGATAGATCGCCGTGGCGCCAAGCCCGGCTGCATGATCCAGCCAGGGGGTCAGTTCCCGCAAGCGCGGCGCTGGCAGGGAAGCATGGTCGTTCGTCCGCGGAGCGCCCAGGGCGCCCAGGGGGTAGATGTGGTAAAAAAGGTCTGTTTCCTTGATGTAAGTCATGTTTTCCTCATTGATATACCGTACGGTATAGCCCTCCAGGCAAAAAAAATTACGAGAATATGCCGTACATGAATTGCTGGCGGGCCTGGTAGATGGTATTTTGGTCCAGATACTGGCCTTCGTCCAATGCCTGGCTGATATAGGCATTGAGCATGCCCAGAAAGCTTAGCGTAAAGGCCCGTGCCCGGCCGCGCATATTGCCATGATCCCCGGCGGCAGCCTCAAAGAGCTGGGTCAGCAAGGCCTCCTGGCGCTTAAGCTGCGGCTGAAAGGCCCGATACGCATCGGACTCGACCGGCGCGTGGCGCAGAGAAAGCTGCAGGCGGTAGAACACTGGCTGGGCCGCGGCAAAGTTGAAGTAAGCTCGCAGGACCTGCTCCAGGTTGAGCGTGAGATCGTGCCGATAGGCGGCTGCCGTTTCCAATGCCGGCCAAAACGCCTGAAAACGCGCTGCCAGTAGGGCTTCCAGTAAGCCTAGCTTGGAACCAAAGTGGTGGTAGAGCGTGGGTTTGGTCAGCCCGCAATCGTCGCAGATTTCCTGCACGCCGCTGCCATCGTAGCCATAGGCAGCAAACCGCGCCAGCGCCGCGTCCAGAAGGGCTGATTTCGTGTCCATGCTGCCAATATACCGTACGGTATAGCAGTTGTCAAGTGTTTTCTCCCGTGAAATATGTCGCAGGTCTTAATTTCGGCCCAGGAAAGCCTTTATTAACATTGCTGTAACACTGTGGCAACACTTGATAACCACGGGGCCCTGCCGCCTCACTATAATCTGCTTAGTCTATTGAAAGGCGGGTTAGCCCATGAAAACCAAACTGCTCAGCATTTTCTTTCTGGCCCTTATGCTTGCAAGCCTCTGCATTGGCAAGGTCTCAGCGCAGGGCCCCAAGATTTTGCCATCAGGAATCAACTATGCTGAAATTGGCCAGCACATCGAGGCTTTTGTTGCTGAACACCAGGCCACCACTGCTGGTCTGGCCCTGGCCGTCTTCGATTCGGAAGGCACCATCTACAAGAACTTCTTTGGCCATGCCGACCTGGAAGCCAATTTTCCGGTAACCCAAGATACCGTTTTTGAATGGGGCTCAGTTTCCAAGCTTTTGGTTTGGGTGAGCGTGATGCAGCTGGAAGAGCAAGGGCTGATCGACCTGGAAGCAGACATCAAAACCTACCTGCCCGATGGTTTTCTGACCAACTTAAAATACCCGGAGCCCATCAGCATGCTCAACCTGATGAACCATACGCCCGGTTTCCAGGAAAAAATCGTCAATCTCTTCATCGAGCCTGGAGTAGAAGTGAATAACCTGGCTGAAAACCTGCAGGATGTCCCGCCTGCCCAAGTTTATCGGCCTGGCGACCTGCACGCCTATTCCAACTGGGGCGTCGCCCTGGCAGGCTACATCGTGGAGCGCATCAGCGGCAAACCCTTCTTTCAATACGTTCATGATGCGATCTTCGAACCCCTGGGGATGAAGAATACAGGGCTTGCCCCGGACCTTTCCGATAACCCCGCGGTGAGCCAGGCGCGGAAACAGCTGCGCTGTTACACCTCAGATCGCCAGCTCATCGCTGACTGTCTTTTTCAAATTCCTTTGTACCCCGCCGGAATGGTTACGGGCACCCTGGAAGACTTCCTGAGTTTTGGTCGGGCCTTGGTTAAGACTCCTTCGCCCTTGTTTAAAAGCCCCGAGACCGCAGAAAGGCTCTTCCAGCCTACTGCCTATTTTGGCGATAGCGGCGTGGGGCTCAATTCGCATGGTTTCTGGGCGCATTTTTATAAGGTGAGAACTTTGGGGCACGGCGGAAATACTGCAGGGGGCTCATCCATGCTGCAGATTGACCCGCTTTCAGGTACCGGCATGGTGGTCATGACCAACCAGGCCACAGAAAAAACCTACAACGCCAAAATGCTGGAACTGGTGTTTGGCAAATTCTCGGATTCAGACCTGGCTGGCTACAACACGGCGATCCCAGCCGGAGTCTTCCGCCCGGCCCGAGCCGTTGTTACGGGGCCGCTCTCCCTGGCCAGCAACAGCCTGGCCGTTATGGACGCAAGCGATCTGGAAACTTTTTGGGTGCTCGAACAAAAAGATGGCCGCGAGCGGGTGGTCTACGCCTATACCGATCTGGTGCGTCTCTCAACGGGGGAACTGATTCTGGTGGGCGTGCTTTGGGGGGGTCTGGTTCTGGGCATCCTTTTCGCGCTTATTAACCTCCTTGGGGATGGCCTGATCGGCAGCATTGTGCGCCGGCTCAGAGCAAAAATGGCCGGCCAGCCGCTTCCTGCTGACCCTCAGCGCCGCTGGCGTTTGCTCAGCTCTGCGCTGCAAATTCTGGTTCTGATCAACCTGGCGGTCCTCTTTATCCAGGTGATGACTTACCAGCGCCTGCAAAGCTTCCTTTGGCAAAGCGTTCTCTTTGGGGTGATGGGAATCGGCATCATCGTACTGATGGTCTATTACCTGCGGAAAATCCGCCATATTGGCACAGCGAAACAAAAGTGGATGAGCGCCGCAAGCTTCATCTTTCTATGCTTAACTGCCCTGAACATTCTGCATTGGCAGCTGTACCGGTTTTGGGCCTTCTAGCCTGCTATAGGCGCAGCGGCAGGCAGTGCCGCTGCGCTTCTTGACGAACTTGTATTGCTAGGGTTTACGCAGGATCTCGCCTTCGGCGTCCTTCAATTCCTGGATCAGCGCCGCGGCCTCGGCCTTCACTTCCTTGGACGCGCTGGGCGAAAAACTGATCAGTTTGATCAGATCGAAGCCTTTGCGCAAGGTGTCTTTTACCTGGGCTGTGTACTGAAAGCCTTCCCAGCCAAGAGAATCGGGGCGTTCAAGATCGCGCGCTTCCTGAAGCAGCTTACGCGCCTGAAGAATGCGGTTTTCGGGGGTGAGGGGTGCTTTAGCCATGGCTTAATTCTACCTTTGCCTAATCTATTTCATCAGTTGGCGGATGAGCCTTAAGTTCTTGGCCTGGTAGGGCAGGTACCGGAAGGGCAGGTCCAGCCAAGTGGACTTGCGTACAATGCTGCGGGAATGGCTGAAGGCATCAAAGCCCTGCTTGCCGTGATACTGGCCCATGCCAGAGCTGCCAACCCCGCCAAAGCCCATGTGCGGGGTGGCCAGATGGATCACCGTATCGTTGATGCAGCCCCCGCCAAAGGAACAACTGCCCAGCACTGCATCCTCGGCAGCCTTGCTTTCCGTAAACAGGTACAGCGCCAGCGGCTTGGGCCGGCTGCGCACAAACTCGATCGCCTCATCCAGCTTCTCCCAGGTGAGCACGGGCAGGATGGGCCCAAAGATCTCCTCCTGCATCACAGGCGATTCGGGGTCTACATCAATCAGCAGCGTGGGGCTGATTCGCAGCTTGCTATCATCCGTTTCGCCGCCCAGGGCGATGCTTTGCCCTTCCAATAACGCCTTCTTGGCCAGATAGTGTTTCTGGGAGACGATGCGCACCATGCTGCTTGTATCGCCGTCAGGGAAGAACTGGGCCAAAGCCTCCCGATAGTACGCGATGAATTCGTCGCGCTTGCTGGCCTGGATGAGCACGTAATCCGGTGCCACGCAGGTCTGGCCTCCATTGAGCAGTTTGCCAAAGGCGATGCGCCGCGCGGCCAGCCTCATGTTTGCGCTGTCATCCACAATCGCCGGGCTCTTGCCGCCTAATTCCAGGGTGACCGGGGTCAGGTGCCTGGCGGCGGCCTGCATCACCACTTTACCCATTTCGATGGACCCGGTAAAGAAGATCTTGTCGAAGCGTTGCTCCAGCAAGGCGCTGTTTTCTTTGCGGCTGCCCTGAACCACCGCGATGTATTCCGGCGGGAAAGCGGCGCCCAGCATCTCTGCCAGGGCCTGGCTGCTTGCCGGGGCGTAGGCGGAGGGTTTGACCACCGCGCAGTTGCCGGCAGAGATCGCGGCGATCAGTGGCGTCAGGTTGAGCAGAACCGGGTAGTTCCAGGGGGCCATGATCAGCACCACGCCGTAAGGCTCCGGCGAGGTGAACGAGCGGGAATGGAACTGGGCTAAGGGCGTGGGCACGCGTTTTCCGCGCATCCAGCCCTTCAGATGTTTAATATGGAAGCGAATTTCGTCCAGTACCAGCCCAATTTCGGCCATGTACGCTTCGTGGGCACTCTTTTGCAGGTCCAGGTAGAGCGCCTGGTTGATCTTGTCTTCATTTTCCTGCACGGCCTCGCGCAATTTTCGTAGCGCGTTCAGGCGCCAGGCCAGGGGCCGGCTTCGGCCGCTTTCGTAAAAAGCGCCCTGTTTGGCAATGATGGTTTCAATATCCATAAGGGGTCCTTCCGCTCTTTCTGGTCCAGGAATAGTACTTGACTATACCAAAACAATGCCCGGAGGGTACGCCAGTTATTGAGAACCATTCTGATTCGTTCAGCCGCGCGGCTTTCCCGGTAAAAGCCTTGACAGAGCCCCAGAGTCTTGTGTTATACTTGCGCTTCGCGTCCCGAAGAGTTTGGGCGCGTTTTACACTGTATTAAGAAGGACTGCAAGATGAACCATAGCGAACTGATGAAATCTGTCCAGGCTGAACAAAACCCGAACATCCCGCATATCTTCCCCGGGGACTCGGTTTCGGTGCATTATAAGATCAAAGAAGGCGATCGCGAACGCATCCAGGAATTTAAGGGTGTGATCCTCTACGTGCGCGGTTCAGGCAATAGCGCCAGTTTCACCGTTCGCCGTGTAGCCAGCAATGGGATCGGCGTGGAACGCACTTTCCTTAAGCGCTCACCCCGCATCGCCAAGCTGGTGGTAGAACGCCACAACAAAGTACGCCGCGCCCGGCTGTACTTCCTGCGCGAGCGCACCGGCAAGAGCGCCCGCCTGAAGCAGCGCTTCTAGGATGGCGCGGGCCTTGCCCGCGATGCGACCGAAAAGGCTTTGCCTGGCCAGCTTGACTTTATAATCAGGCGGTGAGGCAAAGCTTTTTTTATTTGCCCGCTAAAAGGAGAGAAAAAGATATGCAGAATTTGCCGCTTATTGGCATCCCCGGGGTTTACCGCACGCATAAACAGCGCCGGCCGGATTACGGCGTAAGTACCACCTACGCCAACGCTATCCTGGCGGCTGGCGGCCTGCCGGCCATCCTGCCGACGAACATCGCTGCAGAAAACTGGCCGGCCTTGGTTGGGAAAATGGATGGTTTTATGTTCGTGGGCGGCGGAGACATCGAGCCCAGCCGTTACGGCGCCCCGGAAGCGCCGGATAGCTACGGCTTCAGCACGGAACGCGATGATTTTGAGCTCGGCTTTTTGCCCCTGGTCCTCGCCGCGGATAAGCCCCTTCTGGCCATTTGCCGCGGCTTGCAGGTGCTGAACGTAGGCCTGGGCGGCACCCTCATTGGCGACATCCCCAGCCAGTGCCCCCAAGCCCAAAAACATGACCAGTTCACCAGCCCGCGCGATACGCTGGCGCATTCTGTAAGCGTGCAGCCTGGCAGCCTTTTAGCCCGCGCCCTGGGAAGCACCGAGCTTAAAACCAACAGCCTGCATCACCAGAGTATCCTCCAGCCGGCTGGCAGCCTGGTTGTCAATGCCCAAGCCCCGGATGGCATTCTGGAAGGCGTTGAATTGCCCGGCAAGCGCTTTGTGCTGGGCGTACAGTGGCACCCGGAAGAGCTTTTTACCAGCCAGGAAGCGATGCTTAATATCTTCAGGGCTTTCATCGCCGCCTGCAGGGCCTGAACCCAAAATCGGATTTTCAATGAACCCCAAATCGCTGATTTTGCTCGAGTTTCACAAGGTGTTGGCCAAACTAAAGGCCTTTACCGCATTTGATGCCTCGGCAGAGTTGGCAACCAGCCTGCGCCCTAGCTCCAACCTGGAGAAGGCCCGTGCCTGGCAAGCCCAAACCCGCGAAGCCCGCCTGCTTTTAAGTATGAACGCCGGCCTGAGTTTTGAGGGTGCCGCGGACCTGCGCCCCCTGGCAGACCGGGCTTTGCATGGCGTTACCCTGGAGGCGGCTGAATTCATCGGCATCCGCAACACGCTCACGCTCTCGCGCGAGGCAAAACGGGTGCTGGAAGAACACGCCCAGGAAGCACCCGGCCTGCTGGAAATCGGGGAGAACCTGAGTGACGGCCTGGGCTTGGTGGACCTGATCAACCGCACGGTGAGCGAACGCGGCGAGGTGCTGGATAGCGCCTCGGAAGAACTGGGCCGCATCCGCTCGGAGATGAAGGTAACCCATGCCCGTCTGATGGACCGCCTCACGCGCTATATCACCGATGCCGCCCACAGCAAATTCCTGCAGGAGACCATCATCACCCAGCGCAACGGCCGCTATGTGCTGCCCTTGCGCGCCGAGTTCAAAGGCCGCATCAAGGGCCTGGTGCACGACCAAAGCGCCAGCGGCGCAACGCTCTTCATCGAGCCCTTGCAGGTTGTGGAATGGAACAATAAATACCGCGAGCTGGAACTGGCCGAGCGCGACGAGGTGCTGCGCGTTCTGCATGCGCTTTCCGCCCGCATCGCCGAGAACGCCGCCCCGCTCATTGCCTGCACGGAGGCCATGGCCCAGTTGGACCTCATCTTCGCTAAAGGCCGCTATGCGGACGAACTGCGCGCGTCGGAGCCGGAGCTCCTGCCCTTTACGCCAAACCTCGCTGAGCATCACCCGGGCTCCATCATCCGTCTGATCCAGGCCCGCCACCCCTTGCTGCCCCTGGACAAGGCCGTAGCCAGCGACATCGAGTTTGACCCCCAAACCTTCGCCATCATCCTCACCGGTCCGAACACCGGCGGCAAGACGGTCACGCTTAAAACATTGGGCCTTGCGGTGCTGATGGCCCAAAGCGGCCTGCAGATTTGCGCCCGGTCAGGCAGCAGCCTCTCGCTTTTCAAGGATGTTTTTGCCGATATCGGCGACGAACAGAGCATCGAGCAATCGCTTTCCACCTTTAGTGGGCACATCACCCAGTTGGTGCGCATCCTGCGCTATGCGGATGCCCGCAGTTTGGTGCTTCTGGATGAATTGGGCGCGGGGACGGACCCTCAGGAGGGGTCTGCCCTGGCGCGGGCAGTTTTAGATGCCCTCCTGGCGCGCAAGATCACCTGCATGATCGCCACGCATTACCCTGAGCTGAAGGCCTACGCCCATGCCGCCCAGGGCGTGGCAAATGCCAGCCTGGAGTTCGATATCGAGACCTTGCGGCCCACCTACCACCTCACCATCGGCCTGCCCGGGCGCAGCAATGCCCTGGCCATCGCCGAGCGCCTGGGCCTGGACCCGGCCATCATTGCCGCGGCCAAAAGCGAACTGGACCCAACCGAGCTGCGTGCTGAGGACCTGCTGGCAGAGATCTACCGTCAGCGCGATCTGGCCCGCACGGCTTACGCCAGCGCGGACCAAGCCCGCGAGGAAGCCGAGCGCGCGCGCAATAAGGTAAACGCGCGCCTGGAACAACTCGAGCGCGACCAGGGACGCATTCTGGAACGCACCCAACGCGAGGCAGAAGCCGAACTGGACGCCATGCGCGTTGAGCTGGAGGAGCTGCGCCGCAAGATGCAGCGCCAAAAGGCCGCCCCTGAGGCCCTGGAAGAAACCGACGAGCTGCAGGACCTCTTGGAAAAGTTGGAAAAGGCCCATGCCAGTGAAAAACGCAAAAAACAGCGCAAACCGCGCCTGTCCGGACCGCGCCAGCCCCTAAAACTAGGCGATAAAGTGCTGGTGCGCAAACTGGGGACTGAAGCGCAGATCACCGCGATTAATGGCGATGAACTGGAAGTGCAGGCCGGGCCCTTGCGCATGCGCTTGCGTGAAAATGAAGTGGAACGTAAAGGCATGGCAGAACCAACGGACCAGGCAACCGAAACGTCCAGGCCCGCGGCACGCCCTGCCATGGGGCGTACCCGCCTGCCCAGCGCCGGGCAGGTACCGCTGGAATTGGACCTGCGCGGCTTGCGCGTGGAAGATGCTTTGGAAAAACTGGACGACTACCTTGAGGCTGGTGCTTTGGCCGGCATGCCTTTTGGGCGCATCATCCACGGTAAAGGCACCGGGGCTGTGCGCCAGGCGGTTCGACAGGCCTTGCGGGAATCCCCGCAGGTGGAACGCTGGGAGGCTGGGGGCGAAAAAGAGGGCGGCGATGGCGTAAGCGTGGTTTTCTTCGTTGATCGCTAACCTCAATGATTATTACTTGTTGATGGTACTGGATATAAAATAAAGGATCGCCACTAATCTGCTCCGATTTTACTGGCGATCCCTTCGCGTCGTTCCCCTAGGCCAACGCCCTATCAACAAACGCATTAGTTCTCACCACCATTTTAGTCCATAATAGGGGCCTTGTTTTGTATTAAATGTTCTGATTCCGACGTTAATGCACGCTAATTCTACGCTTTTTGGTCCTTAAAAAGCTTTTTCAGCAAGCCCGCGGCCCAGACATAGTGACTTGAAGTACATGAGGCGTAATAGCTAGCCACGCTGCTGCTGCCCGTCCATTTGAAACGCGCCTTGCCTTCGATCTCTTCGGGAATGTACTGGCCTACCCGGCGCATGGCCTCTTGGTGGTGCGCTTTGAGGCTCTGGCGAACCTCCATGAGGCTCCGGTTCTTGGATTTTTGGTAGAGCATTTCGTTAAATGCCGGCGTGTCCTTCCAGGTGTAGCCTGGGGCCGGGATTTGGGGCTTCTCTCCGGCTTTAGCCGCGTCCTCCCAATTGAAGACCAGTTGCAGCCAGTCGTCCAGATGGGCCAGGAGGTCCTTGATGCTACGGTTCTCAAAGACCTCCAGGCTGGCTAGTTCTTCCAGGCTGAACCGATCCACCAGTTGATTAAGCCGGGCGAATTCTGCCTCGCCGTATTCCAGCAATTGGGTTTGGGTATTGGCGCGCGGCAGCTTTACGCCTGACGGATGGGGTGGCGGATGACGGTTTTCAAAGCCTGCGGCGCGGTCTTTTGCGGGTCATTCAGGTAGATTTCGTGGTGCCTGCGGCCGCTGGCGAAATCCTCACTGTAGCCGGAGTTATGGATGAAGGTAACGAGATTGCGGATGGTGGCCGGCTCTTCATCATAACTTCCCGTATGCATCACCTGGGCACAAAGGCCTTCTTCCAGCAGCTCCAGCCGCGCGAGCGAGAGGTCCAGCTTTGGCTTCTTGCGCGCCAGGCTGCTCTTGGCAGCCAGGAAGACTGCCGGCGTCACAAATTCCGGCTGGCGGATCATCGATGTCCAGACCAGGGACTCTTTGTCGATCCTGTCGATGGTGCTGTAATCCGTGATAGGCAGGGTCCACAGCCCTTCCAGAGGCGGCACAACGTATTCGAAGTAGTCTGCTGGGGCTGGTCCGCTCTTGGGGCTCATCTTGATGGCGTAACTGAGGCCGTAAAGCACTTGCAGGGCGTCCTTGTAGGCGGAGGAGGTGTTCGGGTCACCAGAGCCATCCACCATGATGTAGCGCATGGGCGGCACGCTGATGATGCTGGGCTCCGGCCCGGGAAAATAGAGCGCTTTGTCTTGCTTTTTGAAGTCGATGGGCGGCATGGATGACCTCCGGCAGGATTGATGCGCTAATTTTAATTCAGGGGGAAGTCATTTTTTGGATAATGCCGAAGGTGGGAATCGAACCCACATACCTTTCGGTACACGATTTTGAGTCGTGCGCGTCTGCCTGTTCCGCCACTTCGGCAAGTAGCAGCAGATTTTACCATAATATCCGGCCCAGGAAGCGGGACAAATTGTCGCATCGAGGATTCTGGGAGAGAGATTTGCCTTCCCATAGCGGCCCTGCAACACCTCATTAATAACATTTTAGCTTGCGCTTGAAGCCGCACTGAATTAATTATAAATAATAGAATAAAATACAGAATCTTCATTTTGTACCAACAAAAT
>ENA-UOOH01003378-UOOH01003378.1-fermentation-metagenome-genome-assembly--contig:-NODE-3378-length-12207-cov-4.179724_pt1 | contig 12207 bp, 11 predicted proteins | sample MGYA00245778_ERZ724025 | MGnify/ENA primary metagenome ERZ724025 (study PRJEB28704, sample SAMN03018313) | fermentation metagenome | biome: anthropogenic terrestrial biome; feature: soil; material... | reverse complement strand
ATGAGAAACTCGTCCGATTTCGTCACTTCGAAAAGGAAAGTAACGCCAGTGGGAATACGGTTACTAATGGCATTCGAGTCCATTATGAGTCCGGATTGCTTTTGGATAATTACTTAAAATTCAATACATTAAGTGAATTAGAACGTGCCTTTCCTTCCGCAACAGAAATAGATGGCGTTCAGGAAGCTGATATTCCGTTCTTATTGGGCAAGCTCGCCGTTGAGACCGGGCAAAACTTTAAGGTACTTTGGGGGCTGAACCAAATCCACAAGGCGTTTCAGGTTCCTGGATATGCAGAACGCACAAAAAACGTATTCAATTTCGGATATCTGGATTTTATAAAACAATCAGGGCACCATGATATTTATCGACTGGCTGAACTTTTGGCTCCGAGCGTAACGCCTCCGGTGGAATTGAATTCAAGTACTACGGGGTCGATTGATCAAACCGGAACTAGGAGACGATTTTCCTGGTTAAATATACTCCCAAGGAGATGGAAAAACCGTATTCACTTCCAACGTGACTACAAGCTATTGAAGTCTTCTCCCTACTATAACGAGCAATTTTACCTGGAGAATAATCCTGATGTCGCCCGCAGCAAGATCGAGCCTCTGGCGCATTTTATACTTTATGGGGGAAACGAAGGCCGTGCACCAAGCAGTTTGTTTTCAAGCAAGCACTATCTAAGCAAGTACCCAGATGTTGCTACTTCCGGCATCAATCCGCTCGTACACTTTTTAAGATTCGGAGTGAGCGAAGGCCGAACACTGGATTAAAGTTTAGTTTCTTAATTCGTCTAAAAACCTTTTTTCTTGCTCAAGCAGGTCTTTCTTCCGGGGTTTTACTGGCTTGGCCGGAACCCCATGTGAAATCGTCCATTGTGGCAAAGACTGTTTGACCAGGCTCATCGCTCCCACTGAACAACCGTCACCGATTACAACACCAGGTAAAATAACGGTTCCAGTGCCAATAATCACGTGCCTCCCAACTATAACCCGTTCTTTCTGGAGGAATTTATACTTTTCTGGAATTAATGGGTTAGTCATCGACCTTCCAGAGTAATCATCCGAAACCGCATAGATAACAACCCGCGAAGAAGTGGTAGAAAAACTATGAATCTCGATGCCAGCTTCGCCCGCGAAAAAATAGCCGCCAGCTCCAATATGAATATAATCATCTAATTGAACTTCCCCGGAAAGAATGCAGAAATCATCGATACGGACATTACTACCAAATGTCATCTTTCCAGGGGAATACAACTTTGCGTTACGACTTATCAGAACATTTTTCCCCAGGCCTCGCAAACCTAAGTTTTCCAGTTCCTCTTGAGATAAAAAGCTATCCATTTTGGTGTGCCCTTTGCGAGTCAAAAAGTAATTCCAATTGGTCAGTCCAAGTTAGCAGTTGAATACCGAAAACCGATGAAATTTCCCCGCTATCCAGCACACTTATCATCGGACGAGTAGCAGAAGTGGGGAAGTCGGCGCTTTTAGCCGGCAATAACTGCTTGACCACCTGTTCTTCCTGATGCGGGTCAAGTTCCAGGATGGACTGAGCCCATTCATAACGGCTGCAAGCCCCTACATTGGCACAGTGGTATAGGCCACCTTTTTCCTGAAGATATCCATAAACATCCTCACCACCTTGAGCAAGCACTTGTGCAGCCACCTCCGCCAGCATCCCTGCTGATGTGGGCGAAGAGATTTGGTCATCCACCACGCGCATCACTTCCTGCTCGCGGCCCCAGTTTAGGACTTTTGTTACAAAACCGCCAGCACGCAGCGAGTATACCCACGAGGTCCTGAAGATGATATGGGCACCCCCGGCTGCCGCTACCAACTGCTCACCTTCCAGTTTGGTGGAGCCGTAAACATTTAATGGATTGGTTGGATCAACTTCTACATATGGCGAGCCTTTGGTCCCGTCAAAAACATAGTCGGTGGACCAGTGCATCAGGGCGGCGCCAATTCTTTTGGCTTCTTCGGCTAGGACACCCGGCCCTATCGCGTTGACAGCACGTGCCAGTTCCATCTCGCTCTCGGCTTTGTCCACGTTGGTATAAGCCGCCGGATTCAGGATTACATCTGGCTTAACCTCACGCACGATGCGTCGCAAACAATCGGCATCAGCCAGGTTCACATCCGGATATTCCAAGGCAAGAACCTCGCCAAGCAGCGCACAAGTGCGCTGCAATTCCCAGCCTACCTGCCCATTCTTGCCGATCAATAAAAATCTCTTGGTCTTCATAATGGGGCTATTCTAACTTAAGGCTCGTCATCGATATAGCTTAATTCTTTTCCCCTTTCTTCGAATTCTAGTTTTTCTGAATGGCATGACCTTCTAGCCACCATTAAATCGGCCACCAGGAGCTCAAGCGGCAAGAGTTTCCTGGTCATTAATTTAAACTTCAGGGCAGGGCTAAATGCTATGCCCAAGGAGCCGATCCTGCTCTTAACCATTTCCATGCTCTGAAACGCTTTCACCCATTCTGGCGAAGGGGTATCCGTGTCATGGTACAGATAAAGGCTCGAAGTCATGATGCTCTCATCCAGATTGTGCTCGATCAAACTTTGGAGAAGAATTCGAAACTGGTAGGAATTACCGACCCGATAATCCAAATCCATGAGGTTTCCAAATTCATGGGTTATCGCTTTGCGAATCACTTGCCCCCTTGAGCGTATGGGTAGATGAAATAATCTCCCAATATGCTTTGTCTGGAGAGGCGTGCCGTCCTGGTACATTGCGAGATGATTTCCCTTGCTAACAATCACGCCTTTCTCCCGAACGATATTGCCAGGGATGATCACCTTTTGGAATGTGCTGGGCGATTTCATCACCTTGACCCTGGACCACTTACCTGCAAAAGCCTCCTTTTGGTTATTTGAACATATGGCATTGAACCATGGGTAACCGAGCACTTCATCTTCAGCCAATGTTGTTCCTGATAATTGCGCTTCCAATTCCTGACGGTTACGTACCCATACAAACTCGTCAGCATCCAGCAGGAAGAAATAGTCAAAATTCTCATTACGAAATTGGTTGAGAAAATAATTGACGATGCCCTCCTGATAATAAAAAGAGGGTTCTAATTTGTAATACCGCCAATTTGGCCGTTGAGCTACTGCACTCAACATCAGGTCAGTGCTGCCATCAAAAGAGCGATGGTCAATTAATACAACCTCGTCGAACAAGGCATCGCAGTGTCTGAGAAAGAGCTCCAAGATATCGATTTCATTGCGAATAATTGAAAGAGCTCTGAGCCGCATACGCCCCCGTTCATTTCTTAAGTATTGAGATATTCCGGCAGAAACTGCCCGTACCCTTTGCCATCCGGCACCTTAACAAGGGCCAACAACTTTGGTCAGTGCTCCGCTCGTTAGAATTGGAGGTGGGCAAAAGATCAGCGGGGCTCTGAGGGAGTAAGGTCGCTAAGTTTTCCTGTTGGCGATTTGCTTCGATTATTATACGTTACAGATAGCATCCCTTGACCATAAAAATAAAAAATCTAGGTGGCACGAGCCCATTAATCTACTATAGGTAGGAACCAATGATGTTAAACGCCCATACTATATTACTCAAGTTCGGTTGGTCTTATCCTCATAGGGCATATCATTTTCAGATGGTTCTTTATATATCGGAAGAAATTGACCGGCATTGATTTTACAACCCAAATTCTTTTATCGAGTGGATAAGTGATTTAATTGGTCTCAGAAAACTCTCTCAATAGCGATCGAAGCGGATTTCATCTGATTAAGAATGAGATCACTTTAGATAGTGCGACAATTAATAATTGATGCCTCGAAAAAAGTCTGGCTTGAAATCGAACCCATCTGATCTTAGCTGTTCAATCAACAATTGTTTAAGATCAAGTGTCCCAAAATCGACATGTTGGGAGGTTGGTATAGGCTTTTCAACGCTTCCTTCACTTGGTTCTCCTGTGATTAAGCTCAGCCTGAGCCACTCCGAATTCCATAAGCCTTGAATAAAACCAAATTGATAAAAAGGAGCTTGGATTTTATTGTCGTCTATTGACCATTCCCCTTCTTCCACCTTCACGTATGAAGTTCCCGTACTGATGATCGGATAAGGCTTTTCTGCCTTGACCAGAAGGTTATGCCCTGACATCCAGTTTGGAATATCCTGACCGAGCAGTTCAAGAATCGTAGGGGCAATATCCAGGTTCTGGGATTCAAAGTCCAATCTTTTTGGTTCAACCTCCTGAGGGTAGCTAATAATCAATGGCATTCTGATTTTGACGTTGAAGCCCTGACCATGGTCAGAAGTTATGACAAGGAAGAGTTTCTCTGCAGGTGCAAACTCTTCAAGCCTTGTCATAAGACGCTTCACATGATTGTCCACATCAAGAATCGAATCATCATAAAAATCCGTATCCCATGGTTTCTGCGAATTACGATCTTTATTGGCGCTAAAAACCCTGCTTTCAGTATTAAAGAACTTCCCATGAGTTCCCATCACGTGGATGTGCGAAAAAACAGGCTGGTCCAAATTGATAATCAAATCGCTCGTTGCTTCGAACTTTTCATTGTCCTTGAGATAATTTGAGTCACCCTCATTCACGACTTCCATCTTGTCTTCCAACGTAGAAAGATAAAAAACATGACCTAACCTATCGCTATATTGATGCCGGAGCCAGGACAAAAAAAAGAAAAATTCTGTAGGTAAATTTGGTAACTTTCGTTCCCAGTATGATGCTTTAATCCCTCGTGCCCCATTCACTTCATTGAAAGCGTCAACAAAGTTGAGAGCATTGGCATCAACGAATCCCTTTACACCAAATTGAGCAGTGTAATAACCCAGATCTGTGAGTATGGCTGGCAAGTGTTCAAAGCGGTCCGCACCCCGTAATATATCGGGTGGATAAATCACATGGGTGGTTGTTGGTAATTTCCCAGTCAGGATTGAGGTAATCGACCCTGTTGTGTTGGCAGAATTTGAGTAATGAAAACCATTCGAGATACTTTTATCGATCAGGCCATCGAGAAAGGGTGTTGTGTCACGTGGGTAGCCAAGTCCGCTTATGTGTGAAGCATTCAATCCGTCTACCGTGACTAGAACAATATTGGGGAACTCTTTCCCTCCGACGAGTTCTTTACTAGGCTTGAGCGATATTATTGAGGTCATGGGATAGATAAGAATCAACCCTGCTGCAAGCCCGATGAGAACCTTCTGGAAGCCATTGAGTTGGTAAGAATTCGCTTGTCGTTCAATTTTGGCCGGGTACTTGAAAAGTTTCCCGAAATCTCTGGTCAAAAATAAAACCATTCCGATAAAAGCAACCAACCATATCGCTCGGTCAAAACCAAGTGCTTTTACAAGGCCATAACCAAAAAGCACATAAAGGAAGGTGTCGAAGAAGTTAAGCAATACGACTGCAGAGGTAAAAGCAAAGAAAATACTGACCAGAAGGGGTTTGCGTTGAGGCAAGACCAAAAAATCAATCGATGCCAGTAAGAGTGAGAGAAGAAAAATTAAGGCAAAGCAGATCAAAAGTGAAAGCAAAAAAACAAGACGTTTATCTATGGGTGATAAAGGAGTTAAAAAAGAATCTTTCGTAACAAGAAACAAATAGGGGATTCCAACCAAAAGGGAGGCTACCACCAATGAACTAAGGAGTATTTTATTAGTTCTCATTTATAGGGGCCAATCTGTGAAGACAATCAACCACGTGAAGAACCGGTGTTGAGTTTCCTCTCAAAAGCAGGCTTGCTTCTGACTTCAATTAATTGCACTCCTCTCCAATTTCAATCAGCTTGGATTGTATTGTGGCCCCTGCTTCTTCAATTCCTTCGCATAGCGCAGCAGATACTGCCCGTACTCATTGCCATCCAGAGCCTTGGCGGCGGCAAGGAGTTGTTCGTCGTCAATATACCCCATGCGGTGCGCAATCTCCTCCAGGCAGGAGATCTGCATGCCCTGCCGGTCTTCAACGGCCTGGACGAACATGCTGGCCTGCAACAGGCTCTCATGCGTGCCGGCATCCAGCCAGGCCACGCCCCGCCCCAGCACTTCAACCCCTAGCTTACCCTCGGCCAGGTAGCGCTTGTTAATATCCGTGATCTCAATCTCACCGCGCGGCGAGGGTTCCAGTTCCTCGGCGTAGCGGGTCACGTTCTCATCGTAGAAATAAATGCCGGGAACCGCGTAATTACTCTTCGGCTGCTTGGGTTTCTCTTCCAGGCTGATCGCCTTCCCGCCCTCGTCAAACTCCACGACGCCATAACGCTCAGGGTCGCGCACGGGGTAGGCAAATACCACCGCGCCTTCTTCCAATGAAGCAGCCCGCTTGAGGATCTGCGGCAAACCATGCCCAAAGAAGATGTTATCGCCCAGGATCAGGCAGGCACTTTCGCCGCCCACAAAGGGTTTGCCCACAATAAAGGCATCGGCCAGGCCGCGCGGCTGCTCTTGAATGGCATACACAAACTGCACGCCCCATTGGCTGCCATCGCGCAGCAAGCGCTGGTACTGTTCCTGATCCTCTGGGGTGGTGATCACCAAAATTTCCCGAATCCCCGCCAGCATCAGCATGGAAAGCGGGTAATAGATCATCGGCTTGTCGTAAACCGGCAAGAGCTGCTTGCTGATGGCCATGGTCAATGGGTAAAGGCGGGTGCCCTTGCCCCCTGCGAGGATGATACCCTTCATTGCTTATGCCTTTCTGCCTGAGTAGTTCTTTTGCACCCAGGTGCTGTAATCGCTTTGCTCAGTGATCGCCTGCACCCAGGCTGGGTTGTCCAAATACCACTTTACCGTATCCATCAAACCCTGTTTCAAATCCCGGCTGGGTTTCCAGCCAAGTTCAGCTTCGATCTTATCGATTTTGATATCATACCGCCGATCGTGCCCGGGGCGGTCCTGCACGTAGGCAATCAACTGCTCGTGCGGCGTATACGGCGAATTGGGCTGCAGTTCATCCAGGATCTGGCAGATGTCTTTCACGATCTCGATGTTCGGCGGCTGGTTATCCCCGCCAATGCAGTAGGTCTCACCCACTCGTCCCTGGGTTGCCACCTTCCAGATGCCCTCACAGTGGTCATCCACATACAGCCAATCGCGAATCTGCATACCATCGCCATAAACCGGCAAGGGCTTGCCATTCACCGCGTTCAAAATCATCAGCGGGATCAGCTTCTCCGGGAACTGGCGCGGGCCGTAATTATTGGAGCAGTTGCTAATGCTTACCGGCAGCCCGTAGGTGGTGTGATACGCCCGTACAAAATGATCGCTGCTGGCCTTGCTGGCCGCATAAGGGCTACGGGGCGCGTAAGCTGTGTCCTCCTCAAAGGGGGGCTCTTCTTTGCTCAGCGTGCCAAACACTTCGTCCGTGGAAACATGATGAAAACGCACGCTCTCCAAAGGCAGGGTCTTATCCACCAGCCAGGCTTTGCGGGCGGCTTCCAAGAGGGTAAAAGTACCCATTACGTTGGTTTGCGCAAAAACGCCAGGGTCCAGGATCGAGCGGTCCACATGGCTTTCAGCGGCAAAATGGATCACCGTATCAATCTTGTGCTCCTCAAAAAGCCGGTCCACCAGCTCTCGGTCGCAAATATCGCCCTGTACAAAAAGGTAACGGTCGGGGTCCGGCAAGTCTTTCAGGTTTTCCAGGCTGCCGGCATAGGTCAGCGCATCCAGGTTTACGATCTTTAGATCCGGTTCATTGCGCAGCAAATAGTGCACAAAATTGGAGCCAATAAACCCCGCCCCGCCAGTTACAAGTACATGCTTCATGCTTTCCCTCCAAAGTATGGTGCTTGGCAATCGTCTCCAAAAAGCTCGGCTTCAGAAAGTAAGGTTGCCGCGGCGTCTTTGGCTGAAAGGGTGGGGGCTTTGCCCTGCACCAATGGCCAATCAATGCCGATCGCCGGGTCATTCCACAGAATGCCGCGTTCGCTCGCCTGATCATAATAATCGGTGGCTTTGTAAAAAACCTCCGCCCAATCACTGATCACATAAAAGCCATGGGCAAATCCCGGCGGAACCCAGAGCTGGTGGCGGTTTTCAGCACTCAAAACCGCGCCGGCCCATTGTCCAAAATTGGGCGAACCCGGCCGGATATCCACCGCCACATCGAAAATTTCGCCAACTGCCGCGCGCACCAGCTTGCCCTGAGTGTGTTCCAGCTGGTAGTGCAGCCCGCGTAAAATGCCTTGCTTGGATCCGCTGTGGTTATCCTGCACAAATTGCCAGGGCCCAATATGCTGCTTAAAAAGCGAATCGCGGAAGGTTTCCAGAAAGAAGCCGCGCGCATCACCAAACACCTTGGGTTTAACCAACACCACATCCGGTAAAGCAGTTGCTTCATACTCCATCAGAGGTTCTCCCCGCGGTAAGCTGCTACAACCGCACTGGGTTCATCAATCAAGCGCACCTTGCCGTGGTCAAGCCACATCGCCCGGTCGCACATCGTCTCAATTGTTTCCAAGCCGTGCGTTACCAGGAGCACCGTAGCCCCCTGTTCCTGGAAGGACTTCATCCTATCCTTGCACTTATTCTGAAAAGCTTCGTCGCCTACGCTCAACACTTCATCCACAATCAAAATCTCCGGCACATGCGCGGTAGCCACGGCAAAGCCCAGGCGGGCATACATGCCCGAAGAGTAGGTACGGATTGGCGCGTCCATAAAAGGCTTGAGTTCAGCAAACTCCACAATATCGTCGTAAACGGCTTCCATCTCTTCTTTATCGTAGCCCAGGAGCGAGCCGTTCAGGTACACATTCTCGCGCCCGGAAAGTTCAGGATGAAAACCAGCCCCCAGTTCGAGCAGAGGGGCAATCTTGCCGTACACCCGCACCCGGCCGCGTTTGGGCAGCAGCACCCCGCTGATCACCTTAAGCATTGTGCTTTTGCCGGCGCCATTGTTGCCGATGATGCCAAAGACCTCGCCGCGTTTGATGTTGAGGTCTACGCCTTGCAAAGCCCAGAAGTGGGTAAACGCGATGCGGCGCTGCAGGAACCGGATGGCGAACTCTTTAAAGGTACCAATGCGCTCCGTGGGCAGGCGGTACTGCACGGCCACGTCGTCCAACTGGATGGCGGTATCAGCCGCCGGCTGCAAATCGGGGACGGTTGTTTCGATTTCAGACACGGTAAGCATACTCGTCGGATTTTGAAGTGAAGAAAAGCCAGCCAATAACCAGCATGCCCAGGCCAAAGGCCGCTGCCGGCCAAAATTCAGCCAGAGTAGGCAAGCGCCCTTCCAGTACCGGAATGCGAAAATTCTTCACCATCCAATACATGGGGTTGAAGGGGAATATCTTTTGAAGCGTCGCCGCCATGGGCATGCTCTCAGGGTAAATGATGGGGGTAAGGTACATCCAGGCCGTGAGCAAAAGCTGGTACATTTCAGCCACATCCGGGAAGAATACAGCCACAGAGGATAAAAAGAGCCCCCAACCCAGGGTGAAACAAGCCAGCAGGATGATCGGTACCGGCAAAAAGAGCATCGCCGGATGCAAGGAAGCCCCAGTGGCAAGCATCACCAGTACCAGGGGTACCAGGGCGATGATCGTATTCACAAAAGCAGTGCCAACAGCAGATACGCCAAAGATCGTACGTGGGATGTAGATGCGGTTGAGCATGCTGCCGCCCCATACCAGGTTGCCGATCGCGGCGTTGGTGCCCTGCGAGAAAAAGTTCCATGCCGTAAGGCCGGTAAGTACATAAACGGGGTAGTTGCCCTCGGCCCCAAAGAGGCGGGAGAACACCACCGAGAGGATGATCATCGTGCCCAAGGGGTTCAGCATCGTCCAGGCCACCCCCAATACGGAGCGCTTGTAGCGTGTGGTCAAATCACGCTTGATCAACTGCCCCAGCAGGTAGCGGTACTTGCCTATTTCCCTTAGTTCTCTTAAACCCGATGAACCTTGGCGTGCTGAATCGTAAACAGGTTTACTCTGAATGCTCAATGCCTTCACCTGATTTGGTTACCTTAAAAGCCGTATAATCATACCATAGCGGCTATTTAGCCCCCCATGCCCCATGAGCTATTCTGAGCCCTTCTTCTCCATCGTTATTTTGCACTGGCGCGGCACCGATTTGCTGCAGCGCTGCCTGCAAGCCCTCGAAGCACAAAGCTTCACCGGTTACGAGTTGATCCTGCTGGATAATGGCTCGCAGGACTTTCCCAAGGCGCTGCCAGTGAAATTTAAGCAACCCGTAAAACTGCTGCGCAGCGAAGAAAACCTGGGCTTTGCCGCGGGAAATAACCTTGCCGCAGAGCAAGCTGAGGGGCAATACTTGGTCTTGCTGAATAATGATGCCTACCCCAAACCGGATTGGCTCTCAGTTTTACACGCCGCGGCACAGAAACACCCGCAGCATTTCTTTGCCAGCCGCCTGCTTAAAGCCGAAGCCCCCCAGGTGCTGGACGGCGAATGGAATGTGTACCATGTGAGCGGCCTGGCCTGGCGGAAAAACCATAATGCCGCGCTTAGCCAGGCGCAAAGTGAGCCTAAGCAAGTTCTTAGCGCCTGTGCGGCGGCAGCGGCCTACCCCCTGGAGGCTTTCCGCGCCATAGGCGGCTTTGACCCGGACTACTTTGCCTACATGGAAGACCTGGACCTGGACCTGCGCCTGCAAGCCGCGGGCTACCCTTGCCTTTACCTGCCCACAGCCCTGGTGAACCATCAGGGGTCTGCCAGCACCGGCGCGCGCTCCGCATTTCAGCTTTACCATGGCCACCGCAACCTGATCTACACCTTTGTCAAGAACATGCCAGGCATCTTCTTCTGGCTGCTCTTACCCCTGCACATTCTGGCAAACCTGATCTACGTCATTGCCTCATTAGGCATGCATGAGGGTAAAGCCCTGCGGCAGGGCAAGCTGGCTGCCCTCCTATCCCTTGGGCCGCTCTGGGCCAAGCGCCGGCAAGTCCAGGAAAAACGCAAGGCGGGCGCCTGGCAGCTCATGCGCAGAATGGATTGGAATCCCCTCTCGCCTTTTGTCAAACTAGGCTTTCGCTAGGCTCTTTTTTACATTCCAATAGGAGTATCATTGGATAGTCTCATCGAGGTTAACTATGGCTCCTACACTTAAAATTCTCTCTATCAACCCGAATGCCCAGGTGCATGCCCACCCAGATATTATTTCCGCGCGGAATGCCGCTGGGCAGAGCGGATACGTCTGGGTTGACCTCTGCGAACCGGACCTCCAAACCATGGAAAGCCTGGCAAGTGTTTTCGGCCTGCATCCGCTCTCGGTTGAAGATGCTCTCAATGAGGATCAGTTACCCAAACTGGAAAACTTTCCCAGTTACTCTTTCATGATCTTCAACATCTTTGAAACCACCCCCGAAGAGGTGCTTAGCAAAGAATTAGACCTTTTTTTGGGGCGTGATTTCCTGATCTCAGTCAGCCGGGAAAGCTCCCAGGGTCGGCCCTTGCTGGCAGGCATCAGCGCCCTCATCGAGTCCAACAGCCAAAGGGTTGAAAAAGGCCCCACCTACCTGATGCACATGATCGTGGATATGATCGTGGACCGCAAATTCAACGCTGTCGAGACCATTGAAGACCGTCTGGATGGTTATGAAGACATCATCCTGAGCGATTTCCGCCGCTTTAACCTTGCCCACCTGATGGATTCCCGGCGGGATTTACTGACCATCCGGAAATCCCTCTTCCATGAGCGCGAGGTAATGGGCAAGATCATCCGGCAGGATAGCCCCTTCATCGAGCCTCAATCCCTGATCTACTTCCGCGATATTTACGACCACTTATCCAAGTATTACGAAATGTCCGACTCCGCCCGTGACCTGGTCACCAGCCTGATGGAAATCCACCTTTCCATGATCAGCAACCACATGGCTGCCAGTGCCAACCGCACCAACGCCATTATGCGCCGGCTTACGCTCATCACAACCATTTTCATGCCGCTTTCGCTGATCTCGGGAATCGGCGGAATGAGCGAATTCACAATGATGACTGGCGGGGAAGAGAATTGGAAGATCGCTTACCTGGTCCTGATTTTGGCTATGCTCGCCATCGCTGCTTTAAACCTCATCGCCATCAAACGCATGGAGCGCGACCTGCCCAGTAATACCGATGAGCTTTAAGCCGGGTCAGCCTCCGGACCTGTAAGCGCGTCCGTTGAAGTTTCCTGCGCTTCGTTAGCCTGCTCCACTTTATCCAGGGCTTCCATTACTGCCTCAATATTCAACGGAGCGCTCACCAGCCGGAGCAATTTTTCAAG
>ENA-UOOH01003377-UOOH01003377.1-fermentation-metagenome-genome-assembly--contig:-NODE-3377-length-12209-cov-17.909659_pt1 | contig 12209 bp, 10 predicted proteins | sample MGYA00245778_ERZ724025 | MGnify/ENA primary metagenome ERZ724025 (study PRJEB28704, sample SAMN03018313) | fermentation metagenome | biome: anthropogenic terrestrial biome; feature: soil... | reverse complement strand
AAAGGGATTAACCTCGAAGCATACAAGGCTGTTTTTAGAGAAAAAAGGATATTTAAAGCATATGAAAATACAATTTACTATGTGGTTCTTGGAACAGCAATATCTATGTTAGTTACAACACTTGGCGCTTATGGTCTGAGCAAAAAAGATAGGTTGATGTTCTATAAATTTTTTAATATTGCTATTGTTATAACTATGTTTTTTGGAGGAGGCATGATTCCCAAGTACCTTGTTGTTAAGGGGCTTGGTTTGCTTGATAAAATTTGGGCCGTCGTATTGCCATCTGCAGTCAGTGCGTGGAATGTTATTGTAATGAGAACATTTTTTACGGGATTTCCGGAGGAAGTCGAACAATCCGGCTACATTGATGGTCTTAACGACTTAGGAGTCTTGTATTATCTGGTTCTCCCAAATTCAGGAGCCATATTGGCAACCATGAGTCTTTTCAATGCGGTGGGTCATTGGAACTCATTTATGGAACCGTTCTTATATTTAACGGATACCTCTAAACAACCTTTACAGGTGATTTTAAGAAGCATTGTCATTCAAGGAAGCTCCTTGGATAATCAAGTTGTCAGTACCGACAGTGTGGTTGTCGAGGAAGCCCTAAAATATGCTACCATTATAGTTTCTGTAATACCGATAATGTCAATTTATCCTTTTGCACAAAAATACTTCATGAAAGGCGTTATGGTTGGTTCTTTGAAAGGTTAGTATTAAGTTAAGAAAAAAGCTTAAAAAAACGGGAGAAATTGCTTAGACCCGTTTTTTAAGAAGCAAAATAACGTACTTTAATTTATATGCTTGCGTAGCAAGCTATATAAAAGATTGAACAAAATGCTAATTACTAAACGTTCTAACACCAACTTGTTGAGTACATAATTACACAAATAACTAAACCCCTATAATTTTAATCAATCACTGAACTGTTACTGCCATATAACAATTCAGTGATTGATTTGTTTATATGTCTCTGCCGGATACGTTGCAATGAGTGTTACACACCCTACTGTCATTTTCGAAAGCAATTAGTGATTTCACCGATATACATGCGATGATAATCTTTTTTAGGATAGTTTTTTATATCGATAGTTGGATCTGTAAATCCGGCTGGATCAATATCCTGATAATAAAGCTTTCGGCATTCTAATACTAAGCGGGCTTCGTTGAAGAAAACAGAACCCTCTTTACTTTTGGCAGGGGTTAATCCGGTTTCAGCGGCTTTATCATAATCCCTGCCTGAATGTGATCCACAAAAGCTTAGTGCTTTTCTGTAGCTCTCATCAAAAAACGAGAGAGTAAAGATATCTGAATTGTCAATAAATTTTCGGGTATGCCTGGTAGGGCGAATCACACAAAAAGCAATGTTTTTACCCCAAAGCACGCCCAATCCGCCCCAGCTGGCTGTCATCGTGTTATAGGAATTAATATCTCCTGCAGTTACCAGCATCCAATCAGAGCCAATGGCTTTAAATGAATTGTCGTTGATTTCTTCGGGCTTGATTTCAATAAATTTTTTCTCCATAATATCACCTCATATTTTTTTCTTATAACAACGGAAGAAATTGCTTAGACTCGTTTTTTGCAAAGCAAAATAACGTTCTTTAATTTATATGCTTGCGTAGCAAGCTATAATTACAACACACCCCGGTTGCATGGGCGAGCAGCAAACGGAGTTTGCGACCAGCCCCGTTTCAACGAGGCTGGGGACATATAAGCCTCATTATATGTATTATATCAATTTTAGCATACAATTGTGAACACAGCTATCCAGACATTCAATCCTTGATGTCAAAGTTGAATTGGTTTACTATATATTTATGAAAATATAGTTATTAACTCAACTTTCCCACAGTATTTTAAGGCTATCCTTCTTGGGGGAGCGTTCCGGTAACTTGGGTAATTCTTCTTGGGGGAGCGTTCCGATTGGTACGCTCCTTAGGTACGCTCCTTAGGTACGTACCTGCTTGGGGGTGCGTTCCAGTGGGTACGCACCTGTATTGGGCACTTGCCTGCACAGCAGGCTACCGACGGCGGTGTCATCACACCTCAGCATGTCGGTACCAGCGCTTCAAAATACTACTCGCAACTGGGGTGGGAAAGTTGAGTTATTAAAAAATATCCGGAGGATTTAACATGCAGGGTAAAAAGAAAGGTCTTACTCATATTTACACCGGTGATGGAAAAGGAAAGACAACAGCAGCTATTGGTCTTGGTATCCGAGCAGTGGGGCATGATATGAAGGTTTTAATGGCACAGTTTCTAAAAGGTCGCCATACCGGTGAATTAGAAGCTCTAAAGAAGCTCGGTAATAATTTTTTGGTTATAAGACACAAAGAGATAAAAAAATTCACCTGCGATATGACTGAGGATGAAATCAATGAGTTGAAAACAGAGGTAGTTGCTTTGTTTATTCGTGTTATTAATGAAGCAAACACAGGTAAGTGGGACATGATTATTCTGGATGAAATAATGGCATCCGTATCTCTTGGTTTTATTTCTTCCGGGAAGCTGCTGCAGTTTATTAAAAGTAAACCTGAGTGCCTTGAGCTGGTCTTAACAGGAAGAGAGGCAGGGGCTGAATTAATTGCGGCTGCAGACTATGTTTCAGAAATAAAAATGGTAAAGCACCCCATGCAGATGGGTATTAACGCAAGATCAGGCGTTGAGTTCTAAGAACTCGACATATGCCACATACTCTATTTAATGAAGCTGCAAACTTGGAAGCTGCAGTATGTATCGTTTCAAATGAGTCTATATACTCTTTTTAAATGAACTTGGAGAAAAAAGAACTAGCATCGGAAAAATCTCAAGCCTGCCTGCAATCATGCAAAAGGAAAGCAGGATTTTGCTGAACCCTGAAAAAGCTGAAAAGTTTCCCATTGGACCGACGTCTCCTAAGCCGGGACCAACATTAGAAATTACGGCAGCAACTGAAGTTACAGTCGTAACAAGGTCAAAGCCATCTAAAGAAACCAAAATAACAGCGGATACAAACACTATAATATATACAAAGAAAAATGCCATTACGTTGGTTAAAACGCCATTATCCACCGATTTTCCATCTATTTTTACAGTATGCACAGCTCTTGGGTGACGTATATTCATAATTTCTCTTTTTACGATCTTAAACATAAGAACAAATCTGATACATTTCATTCCACCGCCTGTTGAACCTGCACTAGCGCCAATAAACATAAGTACAACAAGGATTATTTTGCTGAATACAGGCCAGAGGTTGAAATCTCTAGTTGAAAAGCCGGTTGTTGTTATAATTGAGCTAACTTGAAACGAGGAATATCTGACACTTTCCCCGACAGAGAATAATCCATTCAAGGATAAGTCTGCGGTAATGAGCAGTATGGCAATAAGTACAGTTCCCAAATAAAAACGGAACTCCTGATTCTTAAAGAAACCTCGAATCTTACCCTTTATTAGTTGAAAATACAGACTGAAATTTACACCGAATAAAAACATGAATACAGTTATGATAACCTCGATAAATACATTACCATAAGCTCCAACGCTTAAGTTCCTGCTGGAGAAGCCACCCGTACCTGCTGTTGAAAAAGCATGAACCAATGCATCATACGGGGACATGCCTGAAAAGAGGAGAGCGGAAACTAATATTGCTGTCATCACTATATAAATTGTGTATAATATTTTAGCTGTCTGCCCGAGTTTTGGAACAAGCTTTTCCGTGCTGGGCCCGGTGCTTTCAGCTTTCATGACATGGAAAAAACTCGCTCCTACGGAAGGTAAAACAGCAAGTGTTAAAACAAGTACACCCATGCCACCCATCCATATAATAAAATGCCTCCAAAACAGTACTCCCATAGGCATCCCTTCTATTTGCTTTAAAATTGTGGACCCTGTAGTGGTGAATCCCGAGGAAGTTTCAAAAAAAGCATCAATAAATGAGGGTATCGCTCCGCTGAACACAAAGGGCAAAGAGCCAAAAAGAGATACTGTAATCCAGCTTAAGGCTACAAATGCAAAACCGTCACGAGCATAAAAATTCTTATTATCTGCCTTTATCCGGTACATTAAAAACCCAATAAGAAAGCATGTCAAAATTGAATAAACAAAGGCCATAAAGTCTTTGTCACCGTAAATAGCGCTTACGAGAAGCGAAGGGATCATACAAATAGCTTCAACCACTAAAACAATGCCAAGACTTTTCAATATCATTTTTATATTCAATGCTGTTACCTCCGGAAACAATAATATGATTGCTTCTCCCAAGTACGATTATTTCCTACCGGTTTATCAGCAGGAAGTAGCAACAACCTGCAACCCGGTGCAATCAAAATATGATTATACAGCCCCCTTTGAAGGCTAATTAAGTATAATTTAACGCGTATAAAAATCCATTATATAAGTTAAACATTTTTCTAATGCTGTGCCTTCGCAAAAACACCTACCCCCATCTGTTAAATCTGGGGTCGCTCATCGCTGGATTATGCGAGCATAATCCTTTATTGCTCGTCACAGCATAAGTAAAATTAAGTTCAACTTATATAGAAAGTCACTTCACGACTTTCTGGGAAACAATAATATCGTTAAGGTCTAAAAATTTCTTATCATTTGTAATTAATATAACGCTATCACCCAGTTTTACCATGTCATTGCCATGAGGGATAATTATATCATTTTTCCTTACTATGGCTGCCAGTAAAACACCGGTTACCATCTTAAGATTCCTGAGGGGTATATCTAGAAAAATTGTCGCTTCTGTAGCCGAAAACTCAATAGCCTCAGCCTGATCATCAATTATTCTGTATAAGGTCTCAATAGTATTTCCCAAAGCGTTTTTCAAACCACGCACATACCTTAATATAAGGTTTGTGGTGATTTGATTTGGATTTAACACGCCATCTATTCCCAAACTTTTTATCAGACTCAAATAATTTATTCTGTTAATTTTTGCAACAACCTTTTTAACACCGGCTTGCTTTGCAAGTAGAGCAGACATAAAGTTTTCTTCGTCGCGTCCTGTTAAAGCTACAAAAGCATCCATTCCTGAAAGGTTTTCCGATGCAAGAACGATCTCATCGGAACCGTCACCTTTAATGATAAGAGTTTTTGGAAGTATCTCTGACAAAACAACACATCTGGAGTGGTCATTTTCTATAATTTTAACACGCATATCAGTTTCTTCCAATATGTTAGTGAGATAATATGCGATTCTCCCGCCTCCGACAATCATTACATTTTTAACCTTCTGGTTGCTTATACCAATCCTCTTTAAAAACTCCGAAATATTGGCCGGCTGCCCTACAACATAAGCAGTATCGTTATGCTTTATTGTCGTGTCACCTTTAGGGATAATAGCCTTACCGTCCCGAAGGATTGCACCGATTAAAATGGAAGAAGAGATATTAGTGGAAATATCCTTTAACTTCATATCCACAATAGGCATGCTATCGATAACCCTGACTTCTACCATCTCAACGCGACCCTTTGCAAAAACCTCAATGTTCATTGCTTGGGGTAAACGCAGCATCCTTGCAATCTCGCGGGCAGCAGCTCTTTCCGGATTAATAACCATATCAAGCCCCAGTTCTTTTTTTAGCAAGGTCAATTCATCAGCATATTCAGGATCTCTGATTCTTGCAATGGTGTATTGGGCTCCAAGCTTCTTTCCGGTAAGACAGCACACCATATTCATCTCGTCGCTTGCTGTGGCAGCAATTAAAAGGTCTGTTTTTTTAATTCCTGCTTCCACAAGGGTTTTTGTGCTGACACCATTTCCGCAGATACACATAACATCAAGGTACTCGTCAGCTTTTTTCAGAGCCTCCGGATTTTTATCAATTATAGTTATATTATTATCTTCCTTTGACAAATTTTCAGCAAGGCTGTAGCCTATTTTTCCGTCACCTATGATTATTATTTTCATATATTATCCTCCATTTGCTATCGTTATTAGCCTTTGGTGTGTGTTATCCCTAGTGCTTGTTAGCTTAAGTAATAATTAGCCTATAATGACTTTTAACACACAGTACGTGTTAGTCTGCGGCAAGTGTTAGCTCGTGGCGCGCGTTACCCCAAGGAATATGTTAGCTTGTGGTGCCCGTTAGTCTGCAGTGCAAGTTAGCTGGTGAAGTGTGTTAGCACGAATCTATAGGATAAAAGAGTTATATTTCATATATTATTACACTGTAGTAACTCGTATTACCAAATAATAAAACTAACTATTATGAAAAACCACCTATTTCATAAATAAAATACCAACGTGGAGTAATTTTAAATACGATGATTTTTGAATTAATGCATTGAAATCATAGCATTTTATGATTGCTTCCCCAGAAAGTCGTGAAACGACTTTTTCCTGCAGGTATATAAAAATTTTTTTGTGTAGTCCAAAATTAGCTAATAGCTAGTAATAATCGCATTATACAACCCCCCCAAAAAAAGATCAATCATAATATGTGCAAAATAGTTTTGCAGAAAACAAAAAGAAGTGTTACACTATGAAATAGTATAGATATATGCAAAATGTCTGATTTTTTCAACAATATTCTAAAAAACACTCGAATAATGGTTGATAAATGTCGACATAATAAGTATGTTCATATCTTGGAGGTGTAAAAATGGAAGGAACAGTTAAATGGTTCAATGCCGAGAAAGGCTTCGGTTTTATTGAAAGAGAAGGAGGAGATGACGTTTTCGTACATTTCTCCGCTATTCAATCAGAAGGTTATAAATCACTTGACGAAGGTCAGCGTGTTCAGTTTGATATTGAACAAGGTCAACGTGGTGCTCAGGCAACTAATGTAATACCTTTATAAAGGTAAAAAGGGGCATGTAGTATGCCCTTTTTTTCATTGCTTTTTTCATAGAAAATTAACTTCCCTATACAATGGGATTGTAAATGCAATGGATAATATCAAATAGCTTGGCATAGAGTCTTATTAACAAATTTTTTATATTCTTACGGCAGTTACAATTAAGGAATAACATATGTAATACATTTCTTGGTTTTGTTGTCATTCGTGAAGAAACACTATATAATGCTCTTATGAAAATCAAAAGTTTTTTTAAGTATGTTGAAATTCAAACGAAAGCCGCCAGTATGATTCCATTTACTTTGGGTACGGTTCTGGTGTTTTATAGGTATCGCAGGTTTACGCCATTAAACTTTTTTTTAATGCTTTTATCCCTGCTTGCATTTGACATGGGAACAACAGCTATTAATAATTATATTGACTATAAAAGTGCTATAAAGAAAACCGGCTTTGGATATGAAAAGCACAATGCAATTGTCAGAGATAATATAAAAGAAAAGGAAGCGGTTTTTTCTATTGTTATATTACTGATGATTGCAACGACAGCTGGAGTGTTGCTTTTTCTGAACACAGATTATGTTGTTTTGGTTCTTGGAGCTGTTTCTTTTATAGTTGGTGTTTTGTACTCTGCGGGGCCTGTGCCTATTTCTAGGACTCCTTTTGGAGAAGTCTTTTCAGGTGTATTCATGGGGTTTTTAATACCTTTTATTTCTTTGTATATCCATATATATGATCAGAATATACTGACGATTTCTTTTTTGAATTATGACTTAACAATAAGTCTGAAGATTCTAGAAATCCTATCTGTATTTCTTTGTTCTGTGCCTGCAGTTACAGGAATTGCAAATATAATGCTAGCAAACAATATTTGTGATATGGAAGAGGATTTTGAAAATAGCAGGCATACACTACCTCTATATATAGGCAAAGAGAAATCACTTATTCTTTTTAAAATGCTTTATTATATCTCATATATTGCCGTAATTCTTGCATGTGCACTAAAGATTCTGCCTTATGTATCACTTTTGTTTTTGTTAACTTTTATACCTTTAAGAAATAATGTTCGAGCGTTCTTGTTGAAGCAATCAAAGAAAGAAACCTTTGCTCTTTCGATAAAAAATTTTGTATTAATGAACGTTTGCCTTATTTTTACTCTGCTTATTGCGTTAGGGTTTGAGCTGGTATTGGGTTGAGGAAGCAATTTAACAACGACTAACAAGAAGTCCCCTGCTTCTAAGCTACATTACTTACTCCAGGAAACCCTCCTCTTTAGGTGGTGGGAGTATGTCACTCCCCATGAAGCGTAATTATGTTTGTTGCAGCATAATCCAAAAAAGATAAATGAGAAAATAAACAGGATTACACCACAGGAACATACTGGATGAATAAATATGCATAATGCAAAGCGTTACACGGGTAGCCTTAAAAAATTTCAAATAAATGGAATGTATAATCCAATGAAACGGCATAAATATTTCGGTGGGAACTTGTAAATATGGAGGACATAAAATGAAAAGTGAAAACATCACCTTTCATGGTGGGAAAGTTACCAATATGGAGAGGTTTGAAATATTAGGACAAAAGGGTCTTGTTGTATGGCTTACTGGTCTATCAGCATCAGGAAAGTCTACCATAGCTGTGGAAGCAGAAAAGCAATTAACAAATATGGGGAGAAGCGTATATCGCCTTGACGGTGACAATATACGCTTTGGGCTAAACAGTGATCTAGGTTTTTCCGAAAGGGATCGATTTGAAAACATTCGCAGGATAGCGGAGGTTTGTGCATTATTCCAAGATGCCGGGCTTATAGTGATAGCTTCCTTCATATCACCCCTATCCTCCATGAGGCAAATTGCCCGGGAAAAGGCAGGAAACAATTTTGTTGAGGTTTATGTAAAGGCGAGTGTTGAAGTATGTGCGAAAAGAGATCCAAAAGGTCTATATGAAAAAGCACTCAAGGGAGATATTGAAAACTTCACTGGTGTGTCCGCCCCGTATGAGGAGCCTGAAAATCCAGAGCTTATTCTCGATACTGAAAAAGATTCTGTTAAAGATTGTGTAAAACAGTTAATTGAAGAAATTTTAAAAAGATCGCAAATCGTATAAATATAAAAAAGAATTATCTAATCCAAAATTTATGGCACTGGCTTGATAAACATCAATCCTTTTTGTATTAATGTAATACTCAACGCATGGGATTCAAACAGCTCACCATCTGCATTTATATGTACAAGGTCAGGGCTTTCCATTGTTATAGTCCGGCAGCGACGGAAGGTGACTTCGCTCATGTTAATGTGGGTTCCTTTAATCAAACGGGGGAAAAAGCGGAGTATTTTAAGCCTTTTCAAACCTTGGATTATGCAAACATCCAGATATCCGTCATCAGGCTTGGCGTCAGGAGCAGGTAGCATGCCACCCCCATAGTATTTACCGTTTGCAAAGATAGAAAGAAGCATGCTCGGCATGTCAATCTTTTCATCATCAAGATAAAATGTTGCACTAACATTTTTTAATCGTATTAAAGACAATAGTATGCCGCCAATATAAGCAAACTTACCTTGCATATACGGGAGTTTTTTAAGATGCTGTGTATTTGCAACAACATCAGCATCAAAGCCGGCAGATGCGATATTAAGAAAATAGCGATCATTCATTTTGCACATGTCTACCGGAGCTGCCTCTGCTTGAATCAGAGATGGTAATAATTTATACGGATCTGTCTGGGAACAAAAGGTTTTTAAGAAATCATTTCCTGTACCTGTGGGAACAACCCCAAGACTTGCATTGGAACCTGCCACTCCCTGAAGTACTTCGTTCAGAGTGCCGTCACCACCTACCGCATATATTCGTATATTAGGAAACTTATGTATATAACTCGAAGCAATCTCGGAGGCATGTTTTGGAGCCTTTGTTATTTCAATTTTGTATGGAAGAGAATTCTTTTCCATCAGAAGCCTTATTTGCGGGATAATTTTTGCCGATTTTCCTTTGCCTGCTACCGGGTTTACTATGAAAAGGTGCTTCATTTTTTAGCCTTTCTTAAAACAGTGTAAAACAACAATAACAACATTATACACGGATAATCAGCAATTCTCAAGAAGCTACTTTGCGTCATTGTAATCAGCGAAGACGCATAGCACAGGAGCGTACCCACTGGAACGCTCCCCCTAAAGGATAACCCCCGCACAGGAGCGTACCCACTGGAACGCTCCCCCTAAAGGATAACCCCCGCACAGGAGCGTACCCATATTTATAGTCCTATTTTTTTCTCCCGTGCATAATAGAAAAGGTATTGCTGCGCGATTCCTGCTAAATCTCCAAAGTAATCTTGTGAAAAATCCCTTATAGATTTTTCATCGGATTCTTTTTTAAGGTATAGAGCTTCAATCACCCTTTTTACCCATCGATCAATGGGAAATGCTGTTCGATCAATACCGCTGTACAAAAGCACACAATCCGCAACCTTTGGGCCAATACCCGGCAAGGAAAGCAGTAATTCGCGGGCATCTGCTTTAGGGAGTCTATTTATATCATCTTTAAGCCCGGGCATATCCTGCAGCTTTTTAGCCGTATCTGATATATATCGGCATCGATAGCCGCCTCTGCATACGTTAAGACTGTCAATTGACGCAGACGCTAGCGAAAAAGTATTAGGAAATCCATATAACCCCATATTGCTATCTAAGGGCTTACCAAAACTGTGGCTAAGAGATTCAATAATTTGTTTTATTCTTGGAATGTTATTGTTTTGTGAAATCAAGAATGAAAATAGTGTTTCAATAAAATCTTGATTAAGAAGGCGTATGCCGTGACCGTGGACAACAGCTTCGCGCAAATGCTCATCCTTTTTAGCAAGTATTTTCTTTATAGCGTCATAATTCGTATCAAGATCGAAATAATTCGCCCATATATCTACAAACTCCTGCTTGTCCATATTAAAAAAAGTGCATACTTCGCCATCCCAGGACAAATTCAATATGCGTCCATGAGCTACACCGATCCATGAGCCATCGTCATATTGGTTCCAGCGAAAGCACTGCCCGCATAAAAAGGTGTGAATGGGGTCAAAGTCCGGTATTTTAACTATGAGGTTATTATTATTATCAGATAATATTTGGTACATGGGTCCACTCCTCTGCTGCTTGTCCTATAATGATAGCGTTCATATTAATTATATACCACTAAAACAAAAGCGAATTATCTTTTTTGTTACATTACTCAACTTCCTCTTAAGCTTGATAGTGGTGTTTTGAGACTGTGCCGACAAGTGCTCAAAAACTGTGGGTTCATTACCTTTTATGTAGCAATAGCTATGAAGGCTTGGAACCTCAAACAATTTGCTCCGGTGTAAGCAAACAATAGCCAAAACACCCGCATATGCAACGTAAATTGAAAGCAATCAGAAACCGGGATTACTGTTCACACCCTCTTTATTTTGAGATATAGCTATGCAATAACGGAAACTACACTTCATTTACAAGAGCACCTCTGACTAGTAAACAAAACGGGAAAACAGCATACTGGAATCTTATGCAAGATTTTTTTTAATTCACATGAGATTGTGATAAAATAAAACCGTAAAAATTGGTGAGCAAAATAAAATGCTTTGTTGCAACGAAAGGTGGTTATAAAGTGAAAGAGCGGATATACACCATACCTGTTAGTGAAGCTTTCAGAGAAGATTGCGAATGCCCTTTGTGCATTCTTGAAAATAATCTGGAAAATGATGCGCTTGAATATACATTAGGCCCTTCAATGATGGAGCCGGACAGCCGTATTGAAACGAATAAAAAAGGTTTTTGCCAAAGACATTTTATAAAGCTTTATAATATGCAAAAAAACCGCTTGGCATTGGGGCTTGTTATTGATACGCATTTAATGGAGCAAATCGAAATAATAAAAAAGCTTTATGAAAAAAGCGAGCCGGCAATACGAAAAGAAACAAAGACCGGTGCTATGGAGCAAATGCTTCAAGGCGTTAAGGGGAAAAAAAGTGTTACAACAGAATTTGTTCAAACCATGATTGACAAAATTTCAGAGCTTGAGGGAACATGTAAAATTTGTGATAAAATAAATTGGAACATGGAAAAGTTCATTGACGTCATTTTATATTTGTTTTTTAAGGAGCCGGATTTTAAAGATACCTTTATAAGCAAAAAAGGTTTTTGCCTGCGTCATCTCAGAAAACTTATGGAAGGCTCTTTAAAGCACTTGAATGGAGCCCGGCGCAGTGAGTTTATAATGACACTGATGTCTATGGAAATAATACATTTGGAAAGAATAAAGGAGGATGTTAATTGGTTTACGCAGAAATTTGACTACAAAAATCAAAATGCACCTTGGAAAAATTCGCAGGATGCAATTCCAAGAAGCATTGAAAAAATATGCGGACCTTGCGATTTAAACCGATAAGTGTTG
>ENA-UOOH01003374-UOOH01003374.1-fermentation-metagenome-genome-assembly--contig:-NODE-3374-length-12215-cov-6.456332_pt1 | contig 12215 bp, 16 predicted proteins | sample MGYA00245778_ERZ724025 | MGnify/ENA primary metagenome ERZ724025 (study PRJEB28704, sample SAMN03018313) | fermentation metagenome | biome: anthropogenic terrestrial biome; feature: soil; material... | reverse complement strand
CTGCTTTACCAAGCATAACGACAAGAACCCCCGAGACCATCGGATCGAGCGTTCCCGAATGTCCGACATCTGATTTCAGCATTTTGCCGACCCAGGCCGCAACCTGGTGGCTGGTGGGTCCTCTCGGTTTGTCAACCAGAATGACCCCGGTATATCCCATCAGTGACTCTCCGTCACAAGATAGGCGTTGAGAGCTTTGAGTGTCCCTTCGATCGATCCGTCGCCAATCACCGCCGGGGCATCGCCTCCGTACATCATTTCGTTTGCCGTTACCTCGCCTATCGCCATTTGGATGATGTTTTCCATCTTTGGAAGTTTTGCCAGTTTGAATGCCATCGGACTCGTGAATAAAATTGCACCAACACCGGTCAGATCCATTACTTCATCGGTTTTCTCAACGTCATAACATCTGTATTCAACGGGGATCCCTCCTGCATGCTTAATGTCATCGGCAAGTTTGGGGTAGGTATTTCCTGCTCTTGGAATCCCGATTCTCTTCCCGCGTATCCATCGGTCGAGATACAGAACCAGATCTTTTGAATAGAAAAACGGCAGCATCTCTGCAGCGAGTCCGATGTTGTGTAATACTTTCGCGGTTTGCGGCCCGTTCGCTATTATTCTGACTTTGGAAGCCAGTTCCGGTTTGATGCAGGGGCCGAGTTTTTCAGCGACAAATGCGTTTGAGAAAAAGATAGCATCGAACTCCTCCTCATTTGCCGCTTTGAGAAACTTTCCGATGACCTCCAGATCTTTGACCGGTTTTATGGGTGATACAACCTTTGCCTTATGGTTGTATCTTTCACAAAGGGCAGCGTCCTCTAAAGCCCCCGTATGACGGGTTATGGCGATTAACATATATGAAATTATTGGACTGTTAGGTTTAATAGTCGTTGTGTCTAAATCACTACTATGTTCGGGGTGGCGGCTGGATTTTTAGCGGGTGTCATCTTTGGCACCATCTCAGGTTTTGTCCCGGGTATTCATTCGAATACCGTTGCCGGGATACTTGCCGCACTCTCTCTTCCCCTCGTCATGGTATTCGGTGTCGAGGGTGTGTGCGTGATGATTGTGTCGATGATGATCGTTCACACGTTTGTTGATATTCTCCCTTCAACGTTTTTGGGCGTTCCCGATCCGGACACGGTTCTCTCAGTCCTTCCGGCACACAATCTCTGTCTTCTGGGTAACGGTCCGGAAGCAGTAAGAGTTTCTGCCCTCGGCAGTCTCTGGGGATTTATCTTTTGTCTCCCGCTGTTCGCTTTGTTTACGGTCGTTCTTCCGTCGGTTCAGGGGTATGTTGACTGGGGTATCGGTCTTGTGATCCTGCTTGCAGCCGGACTTCTTATCGTTTTCAGCAAAGCTCCAGGATGGTCATGTGCGGTATTTCTCGTGTCCGGCCTTCTTGGGATATATGCGATGCGGTTTTCGTATTTCTCCTTTGGGGTGTTTGGGATCGGTGAAATTCTCCTTCCACTCCTCACGGGTCTTTTCGGTATCCCGGTTCTCCTCACTTCAATGCGATCGCTGGTAAAGCCAGCCGAGCAGACGTTTACCGGGCTGATGATTTCCCAGGGGGCGATTCTGAAAAACGGGATCAAAGGGGCTATTGCCGGCGCGATTGTCGGGTGGCTTCCGGGTTTTTCAAGTGGCACGGCGAATGCTTTGCTTGCGGTTCGAAAAAGTTCGGATTTCGAAAAAATGGATCCGCGGGAATATCTCATCTCAACATCCGCAGCGAACACGGCAAATGCCGTTTTGGGTCTTGCTGCGCTGTATGCCGTTGGAAGAATGCGTTCGGGAGCCATGATCACGCTCGCTTCGTTCGATCTGCCTTCGATCTATCTGCTGGTCCTTGCAGCAGGAGTTGCGGCATTGGCCGGCTATGCCGTAACGGTTTATTCCTCCAGACTCAGCCGGATCTTTATGCGCCTTAATCAGCGTGTCCTTTCCAAAATTGTTTTGCTGTTTCTGGTCGGAATAACCGCGATTATCTGTGGTCCCTTTGGTATTTTGATTCTGATCCTGTCAACGCTTGTCGGCATGATTCCCGGGATGATCGATATTCCAAGAATCTTTTGTATGGGGGCAATTATGCTCCCGGTGATGTTTTTTACCCTTGGAATCTTAAATTTTTGATTTCACGACGCCGTAACTATCCTGATAATTCCCGTTGTATGCATTTTCCACTTTTCCCTCTACAGTGTGGATGAGCATTTGTACAACCCGCATCCCTTTGGTTACCGGTATGTCTTCCGGCCCGTAGTTTGCCATGCAGAGTGTCAGGTTGCCGCGAAATCCCGGGTCGATGTATCCGGCGCCAAGTACAACCCCTTTTCTCCCGAAAGATGATCGTCCCCACAGTGTTGCGCAGAGATCCTCCGGGAGACTGACGAACTCCATCGTCGGAACAAGAGTCAGCTCACCTTTTTTTATTATGATATCCTCGGCACTTCTCAGATCATATGAGGAAGGCTGCAGAGATTCTTCGGCAAACGGGTCTATCCCTAGAGATCCGTCTTTAATGCGTGTCCTGATTATCGATGAAGAGAGAACCATACAAGATAATACGCATCGAATGCAAATATACTATTAACTCTGGACTTGTGGGGTAGTGGATATCCTTTCGGGCTTCGAACCCGAAGAACCGGGTTCGATCCCCGGCAGGTCCGTGGCGTGCCTTACGAGAGCGCATACAAAAAACCCTGTTTTTCGCATTTTTTTCTGTTCGCATGATAATGGGCCGAAATCTGCCGCAAATCCCTCTTTTAAATCAGAATATATTTAAGCAGAGGAGAGCAATTTTAACGTGAGGTGTAAAGAACTATGACTTATGGAATTGAGTTTGTTCCAGGAAACGTAAATGTCAAACAGGTAGTAAACTACTGCCAGCTCGCAGAGAGCAAAGACATTGACTTCGCATGGATTACCAACCACTACAACAACCGCCACTGTTACCCGGTTTTAACCGCAGTAGCACAGGCAACGACCACACTTAAGATGGGTCCGGGTATCATGAATGCATTCACTGACACTCCGGCAGCAATGGCATCCTTTGCCTGCACCCTGAACGAGATTTCCGATGGACGTGCAACCCTCGGTATCGGTCCAGGTGACCTGTCCACCCTTCCAAAGCTGGCAATCCAGCCGGTAAAGCCGGTTGCAAGACTCGGTGAGGCAATCGACCAGATTCGCGCACTCTGCAGCGGTGCAGAAGTCAAGAAAGACGGCAAAGAATTCTTTGACTACGATGGTGCAAAACTCACCGGTGTTACTCTCCCGGGCAAGAAAGGCATCCCAATCTACGTCGGTGCACAGGGACCCAAAGTTCTTGAGCTCGCCGGACTGAAAGGCGACGGTGCACTTATCAACGCATCCAACCCCAAAGACTTCGCAGTTGCAATCCCAATTATCAAAGCCGCATGCGAAACTGTCGGTAAGAAAGGATTCGATGTTGGAGCATACACTGCACTCTCCATCGACAAAGATGAGAAGAAAGCAAAGAAGGCAGCAAAGATCGTTGCAGCATTCATCGCAGCAGGATCACCCGAAGCACTTCTTCTCCGCCACGGCCTCGACCTTGCAAACGTAGCAAAGATTAAGGACGCACTGTCCCGCTTTGACTTCGGTGCAGTCGGTGGACTTGTAACCGACAAAGAAATTGAAGCATTCACCATCTGCGGTACCCCCGACACTATCCGCCAGAAATGTGAAGACCTTACCGCTGCAGGCGTTACTCAGATCATCTTCGGCTCCCCGCTCGGACCCGACATGACGACCTCTATCCGCCTCCTTGGCAAGATTATGTAAATTCGGCACTGCCGATTTTACCCTTTTTCTTTTCAGATTTATATTTTGAAATCACTTTTACTGGCTTTTCTTCTCTGTCCCTTATCTGTATGGATTTTAAATTGAGGATATATTGCCTGGAAGAAATCTCTTAAAGTGTCATTTCATCTCTGTTTTCTTCACAATTCTTTTTAATGAAATATCCAATAGACTTGTAGTGCAGAGATCTCCCTCCCCAATTCATCCAAAACCCTGATATAACGTCAGAGGTATATTGAATAAGGTATTCTAATGATGGGTCATCTGCCTTTCAAAAGATAATAACCATACAATCCGTGAGTGTTCATGACAGAAAATCGTTCAAAACTTAACAAGGAACTTGCACAGATGCTGAAAGGGGGAGTGATTATGGATGTCACCTCGCCGGAGCAGGCCAAGATTGCAGAGGATGCAGGAGCCTGTGCGGTTATGGCTCTGGAGCGTATTCCTGCTGATATTCGTGCCGCCGGCGGGGTCTCCCGAATGAGCGATCCGAAGATGATCAAAGGTATCCAGAAAGCAGTTTCAATCCCGGTTATGGCAAAAGTCCGTATCGGTCACTTTGTTGAAGCGCAGATCCTCGAAGCTATCGAGATTGATTACATTGATGAAAGCGAAGTGTTATCACCGGCTGATGACCTCAACCACATAGATAAAACCCAGTTCAATGTTCCGTTTGTCTGCGGTGCCCGCGATCTCGGCGAGGCTCTTCGCCGTGTTGCCGAAGGTGCAACAATGATCCGGACCAAAGGCGAGGCAGGTACCGGGGACATCGTTCAGGCAGTTCGTCATATGCGCACAATGAACAGCGAGATTCGCCGTGTTGTCAGTCTTCGTCAGGATGAATTGTACGTTGCTGCAAAAGATATGCAGGTCCCGGTCTCGCTTCTGCAGTTTGTTCATGATAATGGAAAACTTCCGGTCGTAAACTTTGCCGCAGGCGGAGTTGCCACTCCTGCCGATGCTGCTCTGATGATGCAGCTTGGGGCTGAGGGTGTATTCGTCGGTTCCGGTATCTTCAAATCCGGTAATCCGGCAAAACGTGCCGCCGCCGTCGTCAAGGCCGTTACCAACTATAACAATCCCTCCATACTTGCTGAACTCTCCGAGGATCTTGGCGAGGCAATGGTCGGCATCAACGCAGACGAAATCTCTATCCTAATGGCGGAACGGGGAAAATAACGGTGAAGATCGGTGTTCTGGCACTGCAGGGTGCATTCATCGAACACATCAGAATGCTGGAACGTCTGGACGTCGAGACGTTTGAGATTCGAAATCTCTCCGATCTTGACGAAATCCCGGATGGTCTCATCATCCCGGGAGGGGAGAGTACTGTCATGTCGAAGCTTTTGCTGGACCTTGGTCTCCATGAAAAGCTTTGCTCTCTCATCACGTCAGGCACTCCGGTAATGGGCACCTGTGCCGGGTTGATTCTGCTTGCAAAAAATGTTGAGGGTGGAAATACCTCTCTTGCGACGATGGACATTACTGCTGTAAGGAATGCTTACGGCCGTCAGCTCGGCAGTTTTGAAACGGCTGCACCCTTTGCCGGGGCCGGAAATATTCAGATGACCTTTATACGTGCCCCGGTTATCACGCAGGTCGGCAAAAATGTGGAAGTGCTTGCAGAGGTTGACGGAACCATTGTTGCTGCCCGCGAAGATAATCAGCTTGTTCTGTCGTTCCATCCGGAGCTTGGTGAGGATCCTTCCGTTCACCAGTATTTCCTGAATATGATCTCCGGAACCAATTGAATATCCAAACTTTTTTTTTGAAAATAGTTCTTATGTTGACTAGTATCTGTCATTAAATACAGATGGGGGATTTCCCCGCATCTGCATCCAAAAAGAAAAATGGTAAAATTGGGGTGTCCGATTACTCGGGCTTGCTGATAAGGGCGACCTTGGAGACGATCTCACCGGTCTTCTTGTGCGGCTTGCGGATAATGCCGTCGCATCCCTTCTCGAGTTCGCGTGCCTGGTCACAAAGGTTTGCTGCTGCACGCATCATTTCGTGTGCTGAGGTGACGATTGGTACGTAGTCTGTCCACTCTTTGGTCATGAAACAGCCCTTGACGTTGACACCTGCAACTGCCTGTGCGATCTCGTATGCTGCACGTGCTTTTGCAAGTGCATAGGGGTTTGTGAACTCGCCTTTGGTCGAGTTGTCAGAGTTCAGAACAAGTTTCGGGAGTTCGAGCTCTGCACCTTTCTTGCCTGCTTTCACCTGGTCGATGACTTTGTCAAGCTCCATCTGGAGTTTGCGGAATGCACCGGTAAGTGCAAGGACTTTCACGAGGTTTCCGTTGTAGTCTGCCATCTCGACTGGGTCGAGGAATTCGCGGCGGGCACCGATCATGGCGTCTGCTTTGACGATGATGTAGCCAAAGCCGGATGCCTTGAGTGCTTCCCAGCCTTCTTTCTTGGTCGTGACATCGTCAGTGATGACGATGGTCGGGATACCTGCTGCTTTGAGATCTTCACGTGCACCGACCGGGCCTTCGAGAACTCCGTTCGGGGAAACAACGATTGCGAAGTCAGGCTGCCATGCTTTCAGGTTTGAAACGACACGGTCAACATCTTCCTTCTGCAGTTTGGTTCCGGAAGTTGCCATGAATGTCATCATGTCTTCGCGGTCTGCACGCTCATCTAAAAGTAACTCTGCCATAACACCGGATGCGATGTTACCGAGTTTTGCAACTCCTACCTTAACTACCATATTTGATACACCTCTCATTTTGAAATGAGAACATCAGTTTATCGACGAGAATCAATATAAGGTTTGTGAATGACACTGTTATGAAATGAAATAACCACAATTCCTGCCTCTTATCATCTATCTGAATCAGATGAGCGAGTGTTTCCGCGATAGTTTCTTATCTGAAGCCTGCGAAGCTGATGCAATATCTTGCTATTTGGGTGCTTTTGGGTATTTCTGTCCGTTCCTGCCTGCGCGCAACACCCCTATTATATTCCAAAGATAAGGATGTTTAATCAAATCATTTATAGTTAATCAGGTTGAATTGATAATCATATGAAAGATACGCTTCTTACCGATCGTCAGAAGGAAGTCATACGGTATCGCAAAAAAGGTATGACCCAGCAGCAGATTGCTGATCGACTCGGCACTTCCAAGGCAAACATCTGTACTATTGAAAAATCTGCCAATGAAAATATCCGTCGGGCAAAGGAGACGCTGGAGTTTCTGTATACGCTTGACGCCACTGAACTGTGTGTTCTTCCGGAAGGCACGGATCTGATAGAAGCCCCGAAGATCATCTATATCGCAGCGGCTCCGCTCAATATAAAAATCCGGTACGATACTCTTGCCTTAATCAATAGGATTTCATCATATATGCCGGAAAAAATCAAAGGCCGGCACGTCAAAGAGAATATCATTGTCTATCTGAATAATGACGGCGAACTGTACTTCGGCTGATTATGGTTCAGATCGTATTTTTCCGCTAATTCTGCCTGTGCGTTTTCTGGATGTTGTGTATGGCGTTTGGGTGGATTCAAAGATCATACAACACTTTATATTCTCTCTTCTCCAACTATATAGGAGCCTTCAATAGGCTGATATCAGCAAGATCTGCTGAATGAGGATATCCAGTTGGTATGAAATAAACGTGATTTCACGTTTGTTTTGTAATTGTGTAACTCTGAGCGGTAATTCCGCGGCAGAAGTTAAGACCTAGAATAGGTCTGATCAGATGCGCCGGGCGAACGTCTCTAAGATGTGCCCTTTCCTGGACGTCAGGAAGCGTATCGGAAGTCAGGTTCTCTTTCGTGAGACTTGGAAATCGCAGTATCATTACTGCAACTCGGGTAAATGAACAGATAAGACGTTATCGTGTTCATAATCGGATATCCCGCAAGGAATCTCAATTGCATGCAAAGCAGAGCTTTGCAGGCCTTCACACGTTGCAATACACGTGGGTTGAACTCCCGTCTTTCCGTCCAGTGTGTCACACGCCCGCCTTAAACGGCGTTGTCTGCGTGTAAAACACAGAGACCGACAAAATGCGTCCCGCGGGTCGATTCCTCAAAAATTAGGAAGCCGGCGGTGAAAGAACGGCTGTCATATTGATGACAACCACAGCAGACGTCTTCTTTGCATAATGCAAGAGAAGGCACTAAAGGATTGATTAATAAATGAGAACAGTGAGACCCCGCGCAGGGTCCCTTGCATACTATCCCCGTAAACGGGCCAAGGGTATTGTACCAAAGTACCAGTCCTGGCCTGAATACAACGGACAGCCCATGCTCCAGGGATTTGCAGGCTATAAAGCCGGTATGACCCATGTGATCATGATCGACGATCACAAGAAGAGTCCGACTGAAGGTAAGGAAGTAATGGTTCCCGTGACCGTTATCGAGATCCCCGCCATGACCGTTGCCGCCATTCGTGTTTACGTTAAGGATACCTACGGCAAACACCCGCTTACCGAAGTCTGGGCAGAAAACCTCGAAGCACTCTCCGGCAGAATCACCAAAGCAAAGACCAACAACGCTGCAAAAGCAACGGAAAAGATCAATGCTGCAATTGGCGATGTTGTCGAAGTAATGGTGCTCATGTACACCAAACCGACTGAACTGACCGGTATCCCAAAGAAGGTTCCAGACCTTATGGAGATCCGTGTTGCAGGCGGCAGTGCACAGGAACGTTTTGACTATGCTCTTTCCATCCTTGGAACCGATGTCGATATGAAATCTCTCTTAAGTGAGGGCCAGTTTGCCGACATCACTGGTATCACCAAAGGAAAAGGATTCCAGGGTGCCGTCAAGAGATTCGGTATTACCCTTCGTAAGAGAAAGCACGCAAGAACCAAGAAGGAAAGACACATCGGAACTCTTGGTCCATGGACCCCCCACCACGTCCGCTGGCAGGTACCAATGCCGGGTCAGATGGGTTTCCAGCAGCGTACTGAGTTCAACAAACGCATCATCAAGATCGGTGAGAACGCAGACGAAATCAACCCGGCCGGAGGCTTCCTCCACTATGGTCTTGTCCGTAACAACTACGTACTGATCAAAGGAAGCATCCCCGGACCGGCAAAGCGCCTCGTCAGAATCCGGTCTGCGACCCGCATGGGTGAACAGAAGATTCAGGCACCGGTTGTGGAATATGTCAGTCTTCAGAGCAAACAGGGGTGAAATGACCGATGAAAGCAAATGTAAAAGCAATTAACGGCTCAGTCCTCCATGAAATCGAACTCCCGGCCGTTTTCGACGAAGCATACCGCCCGGACCTCATCAAGAGGGCCATCCTCGCATACCAGAGCGAACAGTACCAGCCGCACGGAGCAAATCCGTACGCAGGTCTGCGCACCTCTGCAGAAGGCTGGGGATCCAAACGTGGTGAAGCCAAGATTCCGCGTATCAAAAACGGAAGCCGCGCTGCAAAAGTACCGAACGTAAAAGGCGGTCACCCGGCACACGCGCCGAAAGCAGAGAAGATCCTTGTTGAGAAGATCAACAAGAAAGAGAAAGCAAAGGCAATCCGCTCAGCCATCGCAGCTACCGTTAACACCGAACTTGTCGCCGCCCGCGGCCACAAATTCGAAGGCGAAGCAGCAATCATCGTTGAAGACTCCTTTGAGCAGATCTCCAAGACCGCTGAAGTCAAACTTGCCCTTACGGCACTTGGACTTGGCGCCGATCTTGAGCGCGCAAGACTCTCCAGAAATATCCGTGCAGGCCGTGGAAAGACACGTGGACGCAAGTATAAGCAGGCAAAGTCCGCTCTTATCGTGACGTCCGGTGAATTCCTCGCAGGTGCGAATATCGCAGGAGTCGACTGCGTATCCGTCAATGCTCTGAACATCAACGTTCTTGCACCCGGAGCCGACGCAGGCAGACTGACCGTCTGGACCGAAGCTGCAATCAAGAAGTTCGTGGAGGCCTAATCATGACACTTGCACACCCCCTCGTAACAGAAAAAGCTATGGTCCTTTTAGAGAACTCGAACCAGCTCTCTTTCATCGTAGAAAAAGAAGCCGGCAAAGCATCCATCAAGGCAGCAATGGAGAAGAACTTCGGTAAGAAGATCGCCTCTATCAACACCATGATGACCTCTAAGGGAAACAAGAAGGCAGTCATTACCTTCGAAGAGAAAAACGCCGCTGAAGAAATCCTTTCTCAGCTCGGAATCGTGTAAGGTGAGATAAATGGGACACAGAATAAGTACACAGTCACGTGGAAAAGGCGGTCCAACCTACCGCGCCCCGTCGCACCAGTATAAAGCAGAGCTCAAACACTTTGGCTCCGCACTTGAGACCGTTCGAGCAACCGTCATCGACATCGAGCACGATCCGGCCCGTCACACACCTATCGCCGTCGTGAAAATCGAAGGCAAGGCAGCTGAAAAGAAAGAATACGCACTGATTACCGAAGGTGTCGGTATTGGCCAGGAACTTGTATGGGGACCTGAAGCCACTGTCGAAAACGGTAACTCGTTACCGCTCTCAGCAATTCCAACCGGAGTTGCCGTCTGCAACATCGAAGCACGCCCCGGAGACGGTGGTAAATTCGTTCGTTCAAGCGGAGTCCAGGCTGTTATCATCGGAAAATCTGCTGGTAAAGTCGGTGTCAGAATGCCTTCAGGAAAACCCAAATGGTTCGATGAGGCATGCCTTGCAACCGTTGGTCTTGTGGCCGGCGGAGGACGCGGTGAAAAGCCGATCCTGAAAGCAGGTAAACAGTATCACAAGATGAAATCCTCTGCAACCCGCTGGCCAAGAACCCGTGGTGTCGCAATGAACGTCATCGATCACCCATTCGGTGGTGGAGGACATCAGCACCCAGGTAAACCAAAGACTGTTGCACGTGGAGCATCTCCCGGTAGAAAAGTCGGATCTGTTGCAGCACGCAGAACAGGATACCGGAGGTGAACGTAAATGGCAAAGAAAACTACTAAGAGAATGCCAAAGCGGCGAGAGGAATATACCTATCACGGCTTCAATATCGAGCAGCTCAAAGCCATGTCCATGGACGAGCTTCTTGCTATTATGCCCAGCGGCGCACGCAGAAAGGTCCTTCGCGGATTTACCCGTGATGAAGAGGACGTTCGCGCGAAGATCGCTGAAGGTGACGGTGTCAGAACCCACAGCCGTTCAATGATTATCCTCCCCGAAATGGTCGGCAAGAATGTTGCCATCTACTCCGGTAAGGAGTTCGTTAACGTAGAGATCCCGGTCGAAGGAGTTTTCCACTACTTTGGAGAGTTCGCTCTGACCCGTAAGAAAGTTGCTCACGGAAGTGCCGGTATCGGTGCAACCAAGTCGAGTAAGTATGTTCCGTTGAAGTGATTGTTATGGCAAGAACAGAATACAGCAACAAACTTACCGGCGACAACATCGCCCGTGCAAAGGCGAACGAACTCGGCTGCTCTCCAAAGCACGCTGTGGAAATCGCTCACCTTGTCCGCAATATGATGGCAGACGACGCAGTTGCATACCTTGAACAGGTCATCGACCTCAAGCGCGCAGTGCCGTTCCACCGTTTTAACAGAAACGTCAGCCACCAGAAGAGCTTAAACGGCAAAACCTTCGGAACCGCAGCCGGCAGATACCCTGTCAAGGCAGCCGCCGAATACGTCCGTTTAATCCGCTCCGCACAGAAAAATGCAGAATACGCAGGTCTTGCACCGGAAAAGATGGTCATCGTCCACGCCGCTGCAAACAAAGGCCGCTGCATGAAAGGAATCTTCCCCCGTGCAATGGGTAGAGCTACCCCTAAGCACAGAGATTCCGTCAACGTTGAAATCATCCTCCGTGAGGTACAGTAAGTATGACAATCGAAAAGAAGTTCGTTGCAGACGGTGTCCGCAAAGTCAGAGTCGAGCAGTACCTTAACAAGGAACTCAAACGTGCAGGCTACGGAGGGATGGACATCGTCCGGACCCCTGTTGGAACTCAGGTCACGATCTTTGCTGAAAAGCCGGGTATCGTTATCGGTAAAGGCGGTAAACTGGTTCGCCAGCTGACCACTGATCTCAGCACCGTTTACGGCATCGAGTCTCCCCAGGTCGAGGTTCAGCAGGTTGCAAACCCGAACCTCAACGCCCAGATCATGGCAGAACGCCTTGCAAATGCACTTGAACGCGGATGGTACTTCCGAAAGGCAGGTACTTCCGTAATCCGTCGTGTCATGGACTCCGGCGCACTTGGCTGTGAAGTTATCATCGCAGGTAAGCTGACCGGTGCCCGTGCCCGTGTCCAGAAGTTCGTTGAAGGCTACATCAAACACTCCGGCGAGCCGTCAGAGTCGATTGTTGAGAAAGGCTACGCCACTGCTATCAAGAAACTCGGTATCATCGGTGTTCAGGTCAAGATCGTTCCGCCGGGAGCAAAACTTCCGGATCAGTTCGAGATCCGTGCCGACGCAGCC
>ENA-UOOH01003373-UOOH01003373.1-fermentation-metagenome-genome-assembly--contig:-NODE-3373-length-12216-cov-5.285996_pt1 | contig 12216 bp, 7 predicted proteins | sample MGYA00245778_ERZ724025 | MGnify/ENA primary metagenome ERZ724025 (study PRJEB28704, sample SAMN03018313) | fermentation metagenome | biome: anthropogenic terrestrial biome; feature: soil; material... | reverse complement strand
GGGAGTATGAGATTCCCGACCATGTATGCTCCACCACCCGGCGCACCCCAGTCCCAAGCTCGATCACTGTCACCCGCTGCGACTCCTCCCGACGGTATTCGTACGGGCGGCCCAAAACATAACCGCGCATCAAAGCAGAGCGCAGGAATCCACGGTCGGGCTTGAGGAAATCCCGGTTGATTCGATCAATCCCAACAAAGCGCAACAGCAAGGTGTAATCCTCGTTCGATGACCTGCGAAAGACCTCGCTGACCATCTCCGACATCGAACGCGCCGCATCCAGGACCCAGTCACCGTCCGTTTTCCGCTCGAAACACAAGACCACGTCGCCGGAAACCCCAAGCTCGTTCAACAGCTCGTACGCAGCAATCACCGCATACAGCTTGATCGTACTGGCAGGCCAGAAATCGTTCGCCTCCGCGCTCGCACCGTAATGATGCCAAGACACCGTAGAGGACGCACCGGACCCCTGAACCACAGCAATCGATGCCCACTTGCGAAGCTCCGGATGGACCGAAGCCAAGATCCCATCCAGCTCAGTCGCTGACACCATTCCCCCTCCCAGCTCGGCAGCGGCCGCGCATCATCCATCAACGCAACGCCGCCCTCCATCGAACGTCCCACATGCCTCAAGCAGACAAGGGTCGGACGCGAGCCAAAGCCCGCCCGAAAAGGCCGCGATCCTTCAGACTCCGCCTCCAGGCAATCGTTGCCGATCAGTCACACCATTGTTCGAAATCGAAATCGAAATCGGGATCGGGATCGGGATCGAAATCGGGATCGAAATCGGGATCGAAATCGGGATCGAAATCGGGATCGGGATCGGGATCGGGATCGAAATCGAAATCGGGATCGAAATGGGGATCGGGATCGAAATCGGGATCGAGTTAATCGAGTTAATCGAGTTAATCGAAGGGAATCCTGCTCTGAAGGACCTAGCCCTCATCCAACGCTCAAACCTTGTGACCGAGTTCGGTCAGCACCCAACCATACGGTTGCGCTACCCGGTTTCTCCTGTCCGAATCCCTTCCCGCACCTGGTTCCCCAGCCCACCGTGCAAGCCCAAGCCGCAAAGTCTAGGCCTACCCGGTAACCATCCAACTCCTCGTGTGCGGAAACGTGTACCGTTTCGTTTCGCTGTGTACTCGTCAGTTTCCAGGCCCGACAGCCCCGTCACCCGCGCCAGAAGCCCATCGTCTTGCGGACCGCCTCGGCATGGCCGCCCACCGGCCACATCTCCATGCCGACAAAGCCGTCAAACCCAGTCTTTCGGATCGCGGCAAAGACGTTGGTGTAGTTGATCTCACCCGTCCCCGGCTCATGCCGCCCCGGATTGTCCGCAACGTGAAAATGCCCGATCTTGTCGATGTTGGCCGTGATATTGGCGATCAAGTTCCCCTCCGAGATCTGCTGATGGTAGATGTCGAACAAGATCTTGACGTTGGAACTGCCAACCTCATCGATAATCTGGAAGGCCTCCTTCGATTGCGAAAGGAAGTAGCCCCGGTGGTTCACCAGGATGTTCAACGGCTCCACCACCAGCGTGATTCCAGCCTCCTCAAGCAGTGGCGCTCCCGCACGTAAGGCTTCGACAATATTGGCTCGCTGGGCGTCCCGGCTGATGTCCTTTCGCTCCTGTCCCACTGTCACCAACAACCGAGTGCAATCCATCTCCTTCGCACGCTGAATTCCGTCCGCCAATCCCTCGACAAACGGACCCTTGCTGTCCGGTGCGACCAACGCACCCCGAGGGTCACACCCGAACGTCGCGAGGGTCAACCCCAACTCGTCCTGTTTGCGCTTCAATGCATCCAGGTCCTTGCCGCCGTACCCCCAAAACTCATAGGCATCCAAGCCTACCGCTTTGACCTTGTCCAAGGCCGCCTCAAACGGCTGAGATCGGAATACCGATTCGATGCATGCCGAGAGTCGAGCGCCCCCGGCCGATGAAGGCGCCTGGGCAAAAACCTTGGGCCGGCCCCATGCCATCGCAGCTGCCCCAGCTGCGGATCCGAGAAAACGACGACGTGTAATCGATCGATTGTTCATCTGCTTCCGCCCTCCCACGGACTCACCGGTCCGTTCCATTTAATTCATGACACAGGACACCGATCCGTTTCTTCAAGCCGCTTCGCCGGACCTCCATGCCCCCTCTCTTTTGCCAGTGTCGCGTCCAAAACGGAAACAGAATCCGTCGATCCATGAGGACTCCCCTCAGAACAGGGCCGTGAAAGCCTTGGGAATGCGAATCGGACGCATGCTGCGCCCATCCGGCCCCACCCGGCAACACACCACCTGCGTCGAACCGGTCACCACTGCCGTGTCCGGATGCAGATGCGGATGCCCATCGCGCTCCTGAACCGTCACCTTGTAGTCGAAGAGGATGCTGGACGCTCGATCGCGCCGGCAGGTCACCTCAATCCGTAGCAGGTCATCAAACAGGGCCGGCAGGTGATACCGCACCTGCGCCTCACGCACGGCAAAGGCAACACCGTCACGGATGAACTCCGGCAGTAGGATCCCCCGGGCACGACACATCTCGTTTCGCGCCATCTCGAAAAAACGCAAATAGTCGCCGTTGTACACGACGCCGCCCGCGTCCGTATCGCCATAGCACACCCGATGCAGCAGACAAAACGTGGTCTGTTCCGATTCCTTCATGATCTTGATCTCGAGGTCCTTGCATAGAAAGGCAGCCAGGCCAAAGCTCTACTGAACCCGGCCCAAATAACGCTCGTACAAACCCATCTTCCGGCGGAAGGTCGAAAGCAATTGGTGCTGGAGCTTCTCCACCGGTGCGTGGTCATCCGTAAAGACCAAGGCATCCGGCGGCGCGGCAATCGGCCGGATCAACCGACGAATCCGCGAGGCGACCTCCGCGAAGAGTGGCGGCGTCCGAGCCTCCATTGTATGCAAGATCTCCGCGAGCGACCGCTCCACCGGAAACGCTGCCACCAGCATGTTGTGGTCCCTGGGAATCCCGTAGATGCTGGGAAACTCCTCGGCCATCGTCGCAAGGATCGGATCGAGCAACGTCCGATCGCCAAGCGGCGCCAGGATGTTCATAATCATCATCCCCTCCGGCGCCAGATGCGCTCGCACCGCCGCAAAGAACTCACGGGTCACCGTGTAGAAAGGCACGTGCGGTCCGTGCTGAAACAGGTCCACCTGGATCACGTCCCAGGCCGCATCCGACTTGGCCAGAAACGGCCGTGCGTCCACCGTGTGAATCGTCAGCTGCGGCCCCGGAACGACATGAAAATACTCGGCGGCCAGCTCCACAACCATGGGGTCGATCTCCACCGCATCGATATGCGCCTCTGGAAATGCCTCCATGTACTGGCGCGCAGTCGTTCCGCCGCCCATGCCCAGGATCAGGATCTCCTTCGGCTGGGCGATCACCGGGAGCGCTCCGAAATAGTCGAAGTACATCCCCGGGGTCAACACCCCCTCCTCGGCCGCGAACGAGGCCAGCCAGATCCCAATCGCCATCTGTAGTCCCCCACGCCCCTCCAGGATCTGGATATCGGAGTAGGCGGATTCATAGGTCGCAACAACCTCCGCCCCCATGGCAGGCGGCGGTACCGCCAGCGCCGCGACCAACGGCAGCACCAACATTGCCCTCCGCGTGCGGGCATGCAACAGGCCCACGACCGGCGGAATCGCCACCAGGATCGACAACAGCGCGTACGTCCACCGCGCACCCAACACCGGAATCGCCCAGAACGGGGTCAGAAAAGTCCCCATCAGGCTGCCCAGCGTCGATAAGGCATAGATCCGGCCGGCCGTCGCTCCGACATTGCCCTCCTGAGCCAAGATCCGAATCACAAACGGTCCCGCCATGCTCAGCAAGACCATCGGCGGCACCATGAGGACGCAAGAACTCAAAAGGGTGCCGGTCACGATCGGTAGGACCTGAAGTCGCTCCAGCATGCGCGGGTAAATCGGCGCCATGATCCAGAACCATGCCGCAGCCGCCAGCATCGCACCATACAGCCGAGCAGGCTCGGGCCATTGGTCCGCCCAACGGCCTCCGAGCCAATAGCCCACCGAAAGAGCCAGCATCACAACCCCGATCTGGCTCCCCTGTACGTAGTTGGAATACCCGAAATAGACGGCCATCAACCGAAAACCGAGCAGTTCCATCCCCATGATCACAAATCCGGAGACGAACAGGGCCACCAAGAGGATTATGCGGGAAATGTTCATCCCGCCATCATAGCCAAGGATCGACCAAAAACCACCCGGAAAGAGGACGAAATGAACCAGCAGCCACCGCGCCCCCCGCGGATGGGGAAGAGAGAGGCGAGGCTTGCCGATCCGTCCGATCCGTCCGAGTGAAGGCCGCACCGCAACAAGGCGGTTGCGCTACCCGGTTTCTCGTGTCCCAATCCCATCCCGCGTCCATTCGATTCCGAGGCCGATACCGACCCCGATTCCACGGTTTCTGCCTTTGCGGCCATCCGCGGATCAAATCTCCGGCCGAAAGCCCCCCATCCATGCCTCGATGACTGAACGTGCAAATCGATTAGGTTCATTATATAGTAGGCGTTTTCCTGAAACCTTTACGGAGAGTTCATCAGCATGGCTTCTGATCCCACGCTTCCCCTGCCCCCTGAGGGTTCGAACGAATCCCTCGAGCAGCATTCCGCTTCTGAGCCCCAGCCGGAAAATGATCTGCAGCAGACCGCGACGGAAGGGACACCTACCGGTTATGACGCTGATCAAATCACCGTCCTGGAAGGACTCGCCGCTGTTCGCAAGCGGCCTGCGATGTACATCGGCGACACCGGCTCGCGGGGACTTCACCACCTGGTTTATGAAGTGGTGGACAACTCCATCGACGAAGCCCTCGCCGGGCACTGCAGCCAGATCAGCGTGACCCTCAATCCCGACGGTAGCCTCAGCGTCGAAGACAACGGTCGCGGAATTCCGGTCAATATGCACAAGACCGAGAAACGTCCCGCCGTGGAGGTTGTACTGACCATGCTCCACGCGGGCGGCAAGTTCGACCATAAATCGTACAAAGTCTCGGGCGGACTCCATGGCGTCGGCGTCTCTTGCGTTAACGCACTGAGCGAGTGGCTGGAAGTTGAGGTGAGCCGTAACGGCCAAATTCACTACCAGCGCTACCAGCGCGGCAAGCCGGAAGCTCCCCTCAAGGTCATCGGTCAAACGGCCACGACCGGGACCAAGGTCACATTCCTGCCCGATGAACTCATCTTCCCCGATATCCATTTCAGCTTCGATATCCTGGCGGGACGACTCCGGGAATTGGCCTTTCTCAACAGGGGCGTGTTCATCGGCCTCCATGACGAGAGCGGGGAGGCCCCACGCACCGAACGCTTTCACTATGAAGGCGGCATCATCGAATTCGTCAACCACCTCAACCGCAACAAAAACCCGCTCCATCCCGAGGTGGTCTACGTCAAGCGGGAGCGCGACGGCATCGAAGCCGAAGTCGCCCTGCAATACAACGACGGCTACAACGAGAACGTCTTCTCCTATGCCAACAACATCAACACGGTCGAGGGCGGTACACACCTGAGCGGTTTTCGCGCAGCCCTCACCCGAACCCTCAATGCCTACGGCCGCAACAACAACCTGATCAAGGACGATAAACTCGGCCTGAAAGGTGAGGACCTGCGCGAGGGGCTCGTCGCCGTGATCAGCGTGAAGGTCCCCGAGCCGCAGTTCGAGGGACAGACCAAGACCAAGCTAGGCAACAGCGATGTCCAAGGCATCGTGGAGTCCATCCTCAACGAGGGCCTTGGTGACTTCCTGGAGGAGAATCCAAGCTCCGCACGGGCCGTCCTGGACAAGGCCCTCACAGCCGCGCGGGCGCGAGAGGCCGCACGCAAGGCACGCGATTTGGCCCGACGTAAAGGGATCCTCGATGGGGCATCCCTCCCCGGTAAACTCGCCGACTGCTCCGAACGCGATCCCTCCCAGTGCGAGCTCTATATCGTGGAGGGCGACTCGGCAGGCGGTTCCGCCAAACAGGGGCGCGACCGCCGGTTTCAGGCGATCCTCCCCATCCGCGGTAAACTCCTCAATGTCGAGAAGGCACGGCTGGACCGGATCCTGAACAACAACGAAATCCGGACCATGATCACCGCCATCGGCGCAGGCATCGGCGAGGACGAGTTCAATATCCAAAAGGCACGCTACCACCGCATCATCATCATGACCGATGCCGATGTCGACGGCTCCCACATCCGGACGCTGCTGCTCACCTTCTTCTTCCGACAAATGCGGCAGCTGATCGATGCCGGCTATATCTATATCGCCCAGCCCCCACTCTACCGGGTCACCCGCAAAAAGCGGGAAGTCTACATCGACAGCGATGCGGAAATGGACCGGCTCCTGCTCGATCTCGGCTCCGAAGGTACCGTCCTCAAGACGGCCGGCGATCGGACGCTCACCCACGAAGAGCTCTCGAGCCTACTCGAACTCCTTCACCAATACGACCATCAGATCGATAGCCTGCGCCGGCGGGGTATCCCCGTTGATCAATTCATTCAGGCCCGACATCCGGAGACAGGTGCCTACCCACTCTTCCAGGTGCGCATCCGAGAAGGGGATGCCGTCCGAACCATCTTTGTCCATGACGCGGAGGCGCTCGCTGAGCTCACTAGCCAGGTGGCCCCAAAGCGAGAGGAGCCCCCGGCAACAACCGGTGATCTCCCCGGCCTGCTGCCGGAGTCGGATACCCCGGGACCTACCGAGGAGAGCAGCGAATTCGAACTTCGCAGAATCGAACTGTTCGAGGCGCCGCATCTGAACCGCCTCGCCCGACGGATTGATGAGCTCTCCCTCTCCCTCCATGCCAACAACGGCGACCCCGTGGCCACCGTGGAAATGGATGGGAAACTGCTGCCCATCCAATCCCCGGAGCAGATCCTGCCCTTCTTCAAGGAGCAGGGCCGCAAGGGGATGAAGATTCAACGCTACAAGGGTCTGGGTGAGATGAATCCCGAACAGCTCTGGGAGACCACCATGGATCCCGATAACCGCCGGATCCTGAAGGTCACCCTCGAGGACGCCGTCAAGGCGGAGGAGATCTTCACAATCCTGATGGGAGACGATGTGGCACCCAGGCGCCAGTTCATCGAAGACAACGCACTCAACGTTCGAAACCTCGATATCTAAAGCCGCCTTCGAGGTGCCCGGCGCTTACCTGCGCCACCCCCTGATCCTTCCCCCATTTCCCCTCGAATTCTTATCGGTACTCAATCATGCAGAGCGAAAACCCCAGAATTGTCCCGGTCAATGTTGAAGATGAGATGCAGCGCGCCTACATCGATTACTCGATGAGCGTCATCATCGGCCGCGCCCTGCCCGACGCACGGGATGGCCTCAAACCGGGTAACCGAAGAATCCTCTACGCCATGCGACAGCTCGGCCTGCTCGCTAACCGCAGCTACACCAAGAGCGCCAAGGTCGTCGGTGAAGTCATCGGTAACTACCATCCCCACGGTGATGGCGCCGCCTATGACACCCTCGTGCGAATGGCACAAAACTTCGCCATGCGCTACCCCTTGGTGAATGGCCAGGGGAACTTCGGCAGCGTCGACGGCGACCCCGCAGCCGCCTACCGATATACCGAATGCAAACTCCAACGGGTCGCCGAGGAACTCCTCGTGGATCTCGACAAGGACACCGTCGACATGGTGCCCAATTTCGATGAGTCGACCGTTGAGCCGACCGTCCTGCCGAGTCGAATCCCTAACCTCCTCGTCAACGGGTCAACCGGTATCGCCGTCGGTATGGCGACCAATATCCCGCCGCATAACCTGCGCGAGGTCGCAGACGGCATCATCCACCTCATCGATTACCCCGATGCCACCATCGATGACCTGATGACCTTCATCAAAGGCCCAGACTTCCCTACCGCCGGGATCATCCAGGGTGTGAACGCCATCCGCCAAACCTACCATACCGGCCGCGGCCTCATACGCGTGCGCGGAAAGGCCGAGATCGAAGAGGCGCCAGGCAACCGGGAACGGATCGTCATCACCGAAATCCCCTATGCCCTGAACAAAACCAGCCTCATCGAGAAGATCGCGGACCTGGTTCGCAACAAAAACATCGACGGCATCACCGATATCCGTGACGAGTCAGACAAAGAAGGGATGCGCATCGTCATCGAACTGCGACGCGATGCCATCCCCAATATCGTCCTGAGCCACCTCTACAAACATACCGCCCTGGAATCGACCTTCGGCGCCATCATGCTCGCCATCGACCATGGCCGGCCCAAGACCCTCAACCTCAAAGAAATCCTCACCTGCTACCTCGACCATCGCAGAGAGGTCATCCTGCGCCGGACCCGGTTCGAGCTCGAAAAGGCCCAGGCAAGAGCCCATATTCTCGAAGGCCTGCGCATCGCCCTCGAAAACCTCGACCTCGTCGTCCGCATCATCCGCGGCGCGCCCGATCGCGAGACCGCTCGTAACGAACTCACCTCGCAACTCGAGCTCTCCGAAACCCAGGCCAACGCCATTCTCGATATGCGGCTCTACCAGTTGACCGGGCTCGAGCGCGATAAGGTCGAGGCCGAGTTCAAAGAACTCATGGACCAAATCGAGTACCTCCGGAGCATCCTGGCAAGCGACCGCATGGTGCACGACCTCATCAAGGCCGATCTGAACGAGATCAAAGAGAAATATGGCGACGACCGCCGGACCCAGATCGAACCGACGATCGATGACATCGCCATCGAAGATCTCATTCCTAACGAGGCCTGCATCATCACCCTGACCAAGGCCGGCTACGTCAAACGCGTGCCCGTCTCCAACTACCGCCTGCAACGGCGGGGCGGCCGCGGCATCAGCGGGTGGGGCGCAAAAGCAGAAGATCAAGTCACCAATACCTTCTCCGCCTCCACACACGATTCGCTCCTCTTCTTCACCAGCTCAGGGAAGGTCTATTGCAAGAAGGTCTACGAAATCCCCGAAGCCGGGAGGACCGCCCGCGGTAAGGCCATCGTCAACCTGCTCGATATGCCGGCCGACGACCGGCTCGCCGCACTCGTCCAGATCCCTGACTTCAACGACCAACAACACCTGGTCATGGCCACCTCCAGGGGATTCGTCAAAAAGACCAATCTCTTCGAATACCGCAACGTCCACCGCGGCGGTATCCTCGGGATCAAGATCCGAGAAGACGATCGCCTGCTGCAGGTCATCCTCTCCTCCGGCAAGGACGAACTCATGCTGACCACCCGGAACGGATTCTCCATCCGATTCCATGAGGAGGACGTCCGGGCTACTGCACGATTCACCCAAGGGGTCTACGGCATCCGCCTCCGAAATGACGACGAGGTCGTCTCCATGGCCGTCGTGGACGAAGCTGCCAGCCTGCTCACCATCTGCGAAAACGGATTCGGTAAACGTACCTCCTTCGCAGAACACCGAATCCAGTCGCGCGGCGGGCTCGGGATCATTACCATCAAGACGACCGAGCGCAACGGGAAGGTCGTCTCCGCACTCACCGTCCAGGACGGCGATCAGGTCATGCTCACCACCGAACAGGGAATGATGGTCCGCATGCCCATCAATGACCAGCTCCGAGTCATCGGCCGCGCCACACAAGGCGTTCGCCTCATCAATCTGCGCGGCGAAGATCATGTGGTCGACGCCAGCTTGATCATCGGCGGCGACGACGAAATCGAAGAGGTCGACGAAGACCCGACCAACCCGACCGAGCCGGTCGAACCCGCCACCCAGGATTCTGAATCCGAGGGCACCGAAGAAGACTCCGAATAATCGCCCTGAGGGCGCGGGCTCCCCACTCCACCCCGGGAGCCCGTGTCCGCCACCGCCCCAATCACACTCGAAATGCCTAAAAAGCCCAATATCCCCACAGCGGTATGCGGCATGCTCCCACCCGCCCTGGAAGCGGAAATACTGGCCGCCAAACTCCCCAAGTTCCGCGCTAAACAGCTCAGCGAATGGGTCTGGGATAAGTTCGCCGGTGCCTATGATGAGATGACCAATCTCCCCAAGGAATTGCGCGTCCTGCTCGCAGAAGAATTGCCGATCACCCCACTCGCCCTCGTCAAGACCACCCAGTCCGGGGACGATACCCGCAAATTCCTCTTCCGCCTCGCCGACGGCAACCTGATCGAAAGCGTCCTGATCTCCGCACCCGGCCGCCTCACCGCCTGCGTATCCTCCCAAGTCGGGTGCGCCCTCGCATGCAGCTTCTGCGCGAGCGGACTCCAAGGGCTGGTCCGCAACCTCGCCCCCAGCGAGATCACCGGTCAGATTCAAATGCTCCAAAGCATTCAAAAGGAACGGATCTCCAATATCGTCTACATGGGCATGGGTGAGCCGTTTGCCAACTTCGACAACGTCCTGGAAAGCGTTGCGATTCTGAACCACTCCAAATGCGCCGGCATCGGAGCCCGCAAGATCACCATCTCCACCAGCGGCCTCGTCCCCGGTATCCTCAAGCTCATCCGCGACCCTCGCCAGGTGCGCCTCTCCATCTCCCTCCACGCAGCCACCGACGAGATCCGAAATCGGATCATGCCGATCAACCAACGCTACCCGATCGCCGAGCTCATGCGGGCCTGCCGCAAATACCAGGCCGATACCGGACGGATGATCACCTTCGAATACATCCTCCTCGATGGTATCACCTGTACCCAAGAACAGGCCGATGCCCTCGCCCGCCTCCTGCGCGGTATCCGGTGCACCGTCAACCTCATCCCCTATAATACCGTCGAAGGCCTCCCCTACCGACGCCCTCCCCTTCCCGCTCAAAAGAGCTTTCTCCATACCCTCATGGATGCACGCGTCCGTGCCACCCTCCGCATGGAAAAAGGCCACGATATCAGCGCCGCCTGCGGTCAGTTGCGCCTCCAAAACCTCGAGTCCCTACCCTCCGACTCCTGACCCGACGCCATTGCAACCATCGGTCATCAATCGTGACAATTTTGGATAGGTCGTAGGCATTCATTGATCATCCATGAATCCATGATGGCCCCGCCTCCACCTGCATAATCAACACAACCGGTACGCCTGACGACGTTCCCCAAAAAAAATGGAGGACGCCCGTGCGGTTGGCATCAAAAATGCCCAATAGCGGCTTCAACTCAGATTCGATGCCCCTTAAACCGCTGATGCCTCAGGAGTGTGCTGTGAAGAATCCATCCGGTTCGTCCTTCCCTATCGCCCCAATGCTCGCCGGTCTCGCCCTTCTCGCTTGCCTGCCAGCGTGCGCTCATGAAGTCGGTACCTCCCTCGATAGCCCCGGCTTCCGCCCCGCTTCGGAACATGCCACGGCCTTCGTCCAGGCACTCCCGTCTGCCAAGATCGCGGTCCTGCCCACCATCCTGCGCACCGCCGAAGGCACCCACTACCTGCCCGAGACCGCTGACCACATCGCCAAGCAACTGCCGGAACGCGGACTCCTCAACACGTTCGCTCTGCATGAAAAACCGGAGATCGGACCACTGGAAGGCCACGTACAATGGGATGTCTTCGTCCATGGCATGGAGCAGATCAGCTCCTTTGCGCGCACACTCAACCATGAGGCGGATTACCTCCTGGCCATCGAGTTCTTGATCACCCAGACCCGCTCAGGCGGACAGGCCATCGGCGGGATCCATTGCTACATCCTCGACGCCCAGGGGCGCAACGCGTTCTCCTTCCTCCTCAATTCCCACCACAAGCCCTTTGTCCAGGCCCGGCTCAACAGCCAAGACCCCTCCCACGCGGCTAGATCCCAACTGCTCGAAAAGGCCACCGATGTCACCCTCCAGTCCCTTTCCGCTCAGCTGGAAGACTCCAATAGGAGGGATGGGGAACAGCAATTGCCCAAGCCGGAGGTCGAGTGGTAGCCAGAGGCTGTCCGAAAAGGCATGTTCCACCGTGCGTTGCCTCCAGGCAATAGTCGCCGATCAGTCCGATCATTGTCTGAATCGGGGTCGGGGTCGGGGTCGGGGTCGAAATCGGGATCGGATTCGATTCCCGTTCTGGTTGGCACCTGGCCCTTTTGTACCGCTCAAACTTTGCTGCCGAGTTGTGTCGGCACCGCAACAATACGGTTGCAATACCCGGTTTCTCTTGTCCGAATCCCATCCCGCGTTCTTTCGATACCGAGACCGATAGCGAGAGCCCGTCCGAAAAGGTAGCCGCATTCTCAACCTAACCTCCCCATCCGGACCCGGAAAGCCTCCCGCAGAGGGCGCGGTGACGTTTTCGA